>Ga0185299_10000231_pt1 | contig 165385 bp, 159 predicted proteins | sample PaiPotPPA55metaG_FD_128002 | JGI IMG/M metagenome (GOLD analysis project Ga0185299, IMG submission 128002) | Iron sulfur acid spring bacterial and archeal communities from Banff, Canada, to study Microbial Dark Matter (Phase II) - Paint Pots PPA... ...
TCACTCGACGCTCGGCATGCTCTCACCAGCCGAGTACGAGCAGCTCCTCTACGCTGCGAACGACAAGGAAGACCGAGAGGGAGAGAACATCAAGTCAAGAAGTGTCGTCTGAAGCGGGGGAAGTCCAGAGCTCAGCTCGGGGGAGCGCTATAGCGGGCGCCAGTCGCACTTTGCCGACCGCAAGAAATGGGTGCTAGAGGAGCGGCTACCTCACCTCGTCCGCGAGATCGAGGACCGGCTCGCCGAAGCCAAGCGGCAGGAGGATGATCGCCGCATCGCCGCCGAACACGCAGCAGACGTTGCGCAGCAGGAGACAGAGGAGCATCGACGCAGATGGCGTGTGCTCCTGGAGCAGGCCGCCGAGCAACTCCTCCTGGATCACCGAGCTACGGTGCTGCGCAACGATGCCAACGCCTGGAGCGAGGCCGAACGAATGCGCGCCTACTGCGACGCGGCGGAGACGAAGCACGGCAATAGACCGGACACAGCCGAATGGCTTGCGTGGGCGCGCGCATACGCGGCTGCCCTGGATCCCCTAACCGACGCTCCAACCATGCCCTCGCTGTCGGAGGTGACCCAGGCCGAGCTCGAGTCGTTTCTGCCTGAAGGCTGGAGCGCAGTCGCAGCAGATCATGGATGGCGGCCAAGTCCTTGCCGCCGCTGGTGACCGTCCGCCGCCCGCCGGCTCGATCTCGCTCCGGTCGCGACACGAGGCCTCCACCGGGGCCGCCAACGATGGGCCCGGCAGACCCGGCCGTGTGGCCTCCGACCACGGTGACGGCAACTTTTCCGTACCTAATCTCTGGACCGACCGCCCACGGACGGGTCGTGGGCGGTTTCGTGGGCGGGGGGAGTCGAGGCCAACACCGGGCCGGATCCCCGAGTCACGGGCATCTACGCCAAAAAGTCCCTGCTAAAGCCCAAGATCGCTAGTGCCCGGTGATCTTCGACGATCTCCGCTAATCCTCTAGAACTCCAATCGGGGAGACAGGATTTGAACCTGCGACCGCCCGGCCCCCAGCCGGGTGCGCTACCAGACTGCGCCACTCCCCGTGGCTCGCGTCGATTCTACGGGTCTCCTTCGCGTTCGACCGCGCCTGGCCGTCCAACCACGTCCGCACTCCGACGCGAAGTCTCGGTGTCAGGCGCGGTGCCGGAGGTGCCTAGGTACAGATCGGTACCGCCCACGCGGTACAGCTACGCCTGCGCAATCTCGGCCGTTGCGCGCCGCAGCCGGTCGACTCGTGACGTTGCGTCCGCCGCACTCTATGGCTTTCTATCGAGCGATGAAGGGTCCATAGAAAGCCATAGAAAGCGGCCTCATGCAGACGCGCGAGAACCCCTACACGCCCGGCGCAGGACGCAAGCCGCCCAACCTCGCGGGTCGCCAACGGGACCTGGAGAACTTCCAATCGCTGATCGAGCGGCTCGCCAGCGGCGGCTATGAGCGCAGCCTGATCTACTCGCGCCTGCGCGGGGTCGGAAAGACGGTGCTGCTAATGGAGCTCGACGTGCTCGCTACGGAGGCGGGCTGGGCAACCACCGACGTCCAGGAGGTCGGATCCCAGCCGGACTTTCGCGTGACGTTCGCGCGCATGGCGGCACGACTGCTGCGCGAGATGAGCCGGCGGCACCGGATCAAGGACCGCGTCGACCGCGACTTGGGCGTCGTCAAGGCCTTCAGCATCGCGGTGCCGGCCGGAGTGCAACTCAAGCTCGACGTCGAGGCTGCCACGGGGATCGCCGATTCAGGCGACCCCGAGCAGGACCTCACCGACCTGGTGCGCGAGATCGGCGAGGTTGCCCGTGTTACGGGCGCTGGGGCGCTTTTCCTGCTCGATGAGATACACAATCTCGACGCCTCCTCGCTGGCGGCGATCTGCATCGCCTTTCAGTCGATCAGCCGCAACGCGCTACCGGTGGCGATGGTTGGCGCCGGCGATCGCCTCTTTGAGTACCACGAGCTCGGACGCCTGAGCGACGCCGCCGCGCGCTCGGCGTTGATCGCTCCCGCTGCCACGCGCGGGGTCGGTTACGAGGAGCCGGCAGCGCTCCAGGTGGTACCAAAGTCAGCGGTTTATCCATAGTTCATCCAGGAGTACGGACTCGAGCTCTGGAACTTCGCCGAGACCTCGCCGATCACGACCGCCGACGTTGGGGCGGTGAACGAGATCGTGACCCACTCGCTCGCCCGCAACTTCTTCGGAACGCGCTTCCAGCTCGCGACCGACGCCGAGCAGCGCTACCTCGCGGCGATGGCGTCACTCGCTCAACCGCCATATCGCTCGGCCGAGATCGCCCAGGCCTACGGCGCCAAGAGCCAGCGCGGGGTTTCGATCCACCGAGACGCGCTGATCCAGAAGGGTCTCATCTGGGCGCCTCGTCGCGGCCAGCTCGACTTCACAGTCCCGCTGTTCGCCGAGTACCTCCGTGAGAATCACCCACTCGCGAGCTTTGACGACGGGTAATCACTGGTCCTGCTGCTCGGCGGCAGCGACAGGACGACTGTCCCGCACTAGAGCGCGCCCTGACCGCCTCGCCCGATCGTGAGCGGTACCAGCCCGGACGGCTATCACTCAAGCGGGCGACGGGGCTCGAACCCGTTCCGACAGGATGGAAACCTGTAGTGCAGCCGTTAACACCTCGCCCGCGTGGCGCCATCAAATGGTATCGGCGGGTCGCTACGACTCGCCGCCCTTCGCCCGCCCCGCGCCCCTACCCAGCCCCCTGCCTCTCCTCCACCGGCACCACCCCGGCCTCATCCGCGAGCCCCGCCGGCGGCCACGCCCCGTACCAGTTGTCGCGCCCGCCGTCGAGCGTGACCGTCGACCCGTTGAGCACGCGCCCGAGCGGCGAGACGAGCAGCGTGATCAGCCACGCATGCTCGGCAACCTCCCCCAGCCGTTGAAGCGGCATGGAGCGCGAGGCGCCCGCGCGCACCGCCTCGGGGTACTTCTTCGTGACCTCCGTCGCAAAGTGACCTGGCGCTGCCGCGACGACGATCACCCCGTCGGCCGCCCAGCGCTCCGCAAGATCGCGCGTCAGCGCCTCGACAGTCGCCCGCGCCGACCCCGAGTGCGCCATTCCGGGCATCCCATGATGCGGCGAGAGCGTCGTGTTCACGATCGCCCCTCCCCCTGCGGGCGCGAACGCGACCTCGCGCGCGGCCTCGGCCATGTTGAGCATGCCGTCGACGTTCAGCCGCCACACCGCCCGCCAGCCCTTCGTGGCGATCGCCTCCGCGGGCGCGAAGTACTGCCCGCCGGCGTTGTTCACGAGCACGTCGAGGCGCCCGCGCCGCTCGAACACCTCGCTCACCACCCGCCGTGCGTCTGCCGCCTCGCGAACGTCACCGCACACCCAGTCGACCTCGCCGCAACGCGCGAGCTCCCCGCACGCTTCGGCGAGCACATCCTCGCGCCGGCCCATGATCGTCACTGCGGCGCCGCAGCGCGCGAGCTCGGCCGCCGACTCCTTCCCAAGCCCGGTCCCCCCGCCCGTCAGCAGCACGACGGTCCCCTCGAGGAGCCCCGGCGCGAAGATCTCAGATCGCTCTTCTCCCGCAGCCCGTGTCATCGCGACGCCGATCATAGGCCTAGACCGTCGCGCGCCCACGCACGCGCGCGCGCAGCACCTCTTTCGCGCAAATAGCGACCCCGCGCGCACTCCATCCCCGGCAGCGAATACGCTATCGGCGTGTCCCACAGGCCCCTCCCCCTCGTGGCCGGGCTGACACTCGGCGACTACCTGCTGTGGAATTCGTCGGTCGGCGGTGGAAGCAGCGTCCTCGCGATGATCTCCGGGCTCACGCTCCTGCCGCTGGTGCTCGCGACCGCGTGGCTGCTTGCGCTGACGCTCGCGCGCGCGCTCGCGCGCAGCACCCGTCTTCGCACACAACGGCCCCGGCCAGCGACGATGCGCACCCGCAGCTCCGCCGCACCGCGCATCGCGTCCTTGCGCGCCGGCGCGCTGAGCGCCGACGCTGACGTCGAGAACGCGCAGGCCACGGCGGCAACCGCCTCGCCGGGCAAGCTCGCAGCTTAGGCTGTCGCGCACTCATGGGTGGTTTCCTCAGGCGCCTGCGCCCCCGCTCGATCCGTGCGTGGCTCGCAATCGGCGTGGTGGTCGTAATCGCGGGCGTGGTGATCGGCGGTCTGATCTACAAAAGCAACCGCACGGGCAACATCTACCACCCACACGCTCGCTTCGTGGCGGAACCCACGCCCAGCAAACCCGTGGACCAGTTCTCGTGGCCGCTGTACGGCTACACGCACGATCACACGCGCTACTTCCCGGCCTCGGCGAAGCTGCACGCGCCCTTCTACCAAGTGTGGGCTCGCGGATTCGGGACGCTGCTGGAGTTCCCGCCGGTGATACGCGGCGACCACATCTTCCAGCTCGGGGACGACGCGGTGCTGAACGCGATCGACAAGTACACGGGGCGGATCCTCTGGTCGCGCAAGCTGGGAAGCCTGTCGGCATCCTCGCCGGCGGTGGCGGGGCGGGTCGTCTACGTGACGGTCCTCTCGGGCCCGAACGGCGGGCGCATCGTGGCGCTCGACTACGGCCACGGCAAGACGATCTGGTCGCGCAACCTGCCGGCGGCGAGCGAGTCCTCGCCGATGGTGTTCGAAGGCCGCGTGTACTTCGGCACGCAGAGCGGCGAGGTGTACGCGCTGAACGCGAGCAACGGCGACGTTATCTGGACCTACCACGCATCCGGAGCGGTGAAGGCGAGCCCGACGCTGAAGAACGGCGTGCTCTACTTCGGCGACTACTCGGGCGAGGTCCAGGCGGTGAGCGCGAGCGACGGCCGGCGCATCTGGCGCAGCGGCTCGGAAGGCGCGCTGTTCGGCAGCGGCACCTTCTACTCGACGCCGGCGGTCGCGTGGGGGCGCGTTTTCCTCGGCAACACGGACGGGCGCATCTACTCCTACGACGCGGGCACGGGGAGGCTCGACTGGGCGGTGCAGACGGGCAACTACGTCTACGCCTCGCCCGCGGTGACGAGCGCCCCGGGCCTCGGCCCGACGATCTACCTCGGCTCCTACGACGGCACGTTCTACGCGCTGAACGCGCAGAGCGGGCGGATCGCGTGGCGCTTCAACGCGGGCGGGCGCATCTCGGGCTCGGCGACGATCATCGGCAACACGGTCTACTTCGCGGACCTCGGCGACCGCCGCACGTACGGCCTCGGCATCTCGACGGGGCGCGTCCTCTTCACCTGGCCGAGCGGCTCCTTCGACCCGGTGATCAGCGACGGCGAACACCTCTACCTGACGGGCTACTCGGGCCTCTACGACCTGGCGCCGCATTAGGAGGGCTCGCACGCCGCCCTTACGGGCGGCGGCTCGCGTGGGACCGCGCGCGGCGAGACGAGAGCGCGTGCGCGAGGACGTTGCGCGTCATGGCGACGACCCGCGGGTCGGGCGCGCGCGGCGCATCGGGCGAGGCCTGCGGGACGGGCGAGAGCGCGTACAGCCACCCGAGCGTCCCGGTCGCGAACACGAACGCACCGGAGCGCGCGGTGTACAGCGTGCTCGCGGCCCCATACCCGGGCGCGGGCGCGGGCTCTCCCGACCGCCCGCAAGCGGCGCCATAACCTCCCCCAACGACGGCCGCGTTCGCCGGGGACAGCGGCGAGCGGTTGTCGAGCTCGTAGCCGACGATTCCGGGCACCTTGCTGGACGCCCACAATCCAGTCCCGGCAAACAGCCACCGCGGCTGTAGTGCGGGCGACGGCGCCCACTCATACAACCGATACACGGGCGGCCCCTTCTGCGCCACACGCGGCGTGATGCAGCCGTCAAACGCGCTCCCGACGAGCGACGCGCCGCCGCCCGGATACAGGCCGGTCGGCTGCGCGCGGGCGGCGTCGCTCGCGGCGTTCTGCTTGTAGGCGATGATCCGATGGTCGGCTTCGCCGGCCTGGCTCGACGCGCTGCTGGCGCGCGCGAAGCGCACGCGCCAGGCCATCGTGTCCGAGCTGATGAAGATCAGGTTCGCCCCGCGGTCGAGCGCGTGCGTGAACGCGAACTCGTCGCGCGGGGACCAGTACTCGGAGTGCCCCACGTCGATGACCGCGCGCGCGCCGTATAGCTGCGTGGGGTCACGGTCGATGGAGTCGATCGTGGTGTAGGAGACCGGATAGCCGTACCTCTCCAAAAATCGCACGATGGCGACGTCGCGGATGAAGAACTGCCCGGCGCCGGTCTGCGTGGCGTACGGCCGGTCATAGGAGACTTCGACGCCACGGTTCGCCCCGGTGGCGCCTACGCGCAGCGTCCCGCCCGGATAAAGGCTGTCGCCGCCCCAGGCGTTGTACGCCTCGTACGTCGCGGTCGGTATCTCCACCACGACCGGCGCCGCACGCGCGGATCGCACGACGAACAGACAGTCGCTTTCCGCCCCGTTGGACCCGCGCAGCTTCACGATGAAGACGCCGCTCGGCAACGCGCTCGGAACCCGAAACGAAAGGCTCGGCCTCCAGTCACACTCGGTGAGCCCGGTCGAGAAGCTGTGCGCGCACCCCGGCTGCCCCACCGCCCGGAGCCTCCCGCTCACGAGCACCAACCGTCCGCCCTTCCCGCCGTACCACCCCATCCGGTAGATGCGCAGCGAGACCCAGCGTGCGCCCGGCGCGGACACGTACACGCGCTCCACCTCCCCCGCCGCAATCACATCGCGCGCGACGTAGCCGACGATCGCCCCGTGCGCTTCGCCGCCGATCAGCCCCCTCGGGCCCGGAAGCCGCCACGCGTTCGTGCCCGCGGCGGCATTCTCGACCGCGACCGACGGCGGCCGACCGACGGTGCGCACCGTCCACATATAGGCCGATCGCGCCGCAGGCGCGACGGCAATCGGCGTCACCGGCGCCTGCGCCACGACGACGCGGTGCGCCCCACCCCCGCACCCTGCGAGCACGCTCGCGGCGGCGAGCGCGCAGGCTACCCGCCTCAGCGGCATCCGCCCCCGAACCCGAGTGCGCGCGAGAGCGAAAAGCGCGCGGCAACGACGACGCGCCCCGGCGCGCGCACGCGCAAAGCGGTCCACCCTTCGCGCCCCGCCCCCACACACGCATCGCCCGCGGTCACCCCCAGATAACGGCTGAAGTGCACCCGCACGAGGAACTGCCCCGCACTGCTCGCGTGCAGGGCGAACGAGTCGTGCGCGAGCGAGATCAGCGAGCCCGGCCCGGACGCGATCGGCACGGCGCCCTCGACGGCATAGATCCTCCAGTGCGCGCTCGCGAAGACCTCGCGCAGGTACGGCAGGCCACGGCGGATGAGGCGTCCCTCGGCACTGCTCGATGGATCCAGCTCGGCATCCGGAAGCGCGACGTACGACACCGCCTCACGTTCGAGCCAGCCACGGTACGAGGCCGGCGTGATCGAGCTCGCGAGCAGCACGCGGTCGTAGCGCTCGTCGAGCTGCTTCTCCCACCCCCGCGCGAGCGAGACAGAGTCGGCAAGCAGCGCGGCCTCCCAATGCGAGCGCGTGAGCGGCACCTCGACGCGCACCGCTTGCCCCTCAAAGAACCGCTTCACAGGCGCGTAGTACGCGACGCCCGTCGACGCATTCCCGGCGATGGCGGCCGTCTCGCGCACGGGCCCCCACACGCACCACGCGGCCCACACCACCAGCGCGACCACGCCGACGGGGCCGAGCGACGGGTGGCCGCCGAGGATGGCGCGCGGGCCGATCACGCGCGGCCGTCCGCGCCGCGCACGCGAGGAGAGCAGCGAGCACAGGAGCAGCGGCCCCGCGAGCAGCACCCCGTAGCGCTCGACGTTGCTGCCGAGCGGCGTGTGCACGAGGAGCGTGGCGAGAGAGCACGCGAGGTACAGCAGCGCACCCACGCGCAATGAGCGCCTCTCCCGCGGCAGCGCGATCAAGAACGCGGCGACGACGACGGCCGTCGGAACGAACGAGCGGATCGGAAACGGCTCGAAGCCTCCTTCGGGGAACAGCAGCGCGAGCGCCGCGACGACGACCGCCGCCGGAAACACGAGTGACAGCGCCGCACCCTTCCTGCGCGTGCACAGCGCGTGCGTCACCCCGGCGAGCGCAAGCAGCGCCGCTGCAACAGGGCTCGCCAGCGCGCACAGCGCCGCGAGCGCCGCGGCAACCAACGCACGGCTCCGCACGAACGCGAGGTACGCCCCCAACGCGAGCGCTACTCCCAGCGCGAACGCAACCCTGCCGACCCACACATCGCCGACCGCCGCGACCGCGAACAGCGCCGCGCCCCAGCGCGCGCGGCGCCCGAACGAGCCTTCGACGAGTCGCTCGAACGCGGTCACCGATGCGAGCACCGATGCACAACCGAGGACGCGCACGCCGAGTGCAGCCCCAAGTGGCGGGAACAGCACGCTGTAGCCGAGCAGGTGATGCCCGCCGTACCAGTTCGCGTCCCACACGGCGAGGCCGATGCGCTTGAAGAGATCGACGCGATAGACCGCGGCGGCGAGGTCGGGCGTGCGCGGGTAGATCGCCGCCCAGACCACCAGCATTACGGCCGCGAGCGCCGGCGCGGCCAAGGCGGCGAGGGAAAACCGACCCGGAGTCCGGTGCGCTACCCCACCGGACTCCGGACCATTCGACCCAGCATTGCTGGGCGCGTACCTCCCAGAACCAATGAGCGGCTCCGAAGTAGCTGTCGAGCGCACGAGCACCGGCGGGGATAATGACGGCCAATGTGGATTGCCAGTCGCGCCCGTCGTCGCGGACGAACCGCGACGCGCACGGCGCCGCGCGCGACCGCGCTCGCCGTCGCGCTAGCGGCGGCGCTACTCGCTTCCGGGTGCGGGACTTCAAATCCGAAGCCGGTGAAGTCGTCGACGCTCGCGGAAGCGCAGACGTTTCCGTACTTCCCGGTCTACTGGGTCGGGCAGTCGTTCGAAGGTCAGCCGCTCGACGCGGTCGACGGGCGCAGGACGTACATCAGCACGGTCGGCGAGAGCGTCTACTACGGCACCTGCTCGCAAAAAAAGGGAGTCTTCGGCGGCGGCAGCTGTCTCTTGCCCCTCCAGGTCACTACGTCCATCTGGCACCTGCACACGAACGTCTCCCTCGGCTCTCAGTACAACCTGCTCATCCGCGGCGTGCCCGCGACGTCCTACGACGAAGGCCGCTCGATCGAGCTCTACACGGGCCAGCTCGCCATCGACGTCTTCTCCGACACGCCTGAACGCGCCCTGCGCGCGGCGCTGCGACTCGTTCCGGTCAACGCCCCCGGCTCCGCGGCGGGGCCCCTCCCCAAGCCGGTCTTCTGCCCCGAACTCGTCGGCCCGGTGGAATCAAGGATCGAAGCGGTCCTCGACCACCTGCCGAGGCACATCTGCCAGCTCGCGCGCGAGGCGAAAGAAATAAAAGAAAACCCGCAGACGGTCGGGCGAAACGGCTAACGCAACTCATTGCACCAAGCCAGTCCCACCCCCCTTTAGCCGGAGGCACCCGACGGGACCGGCTTCGAGAGCGCGCGGCGCAGACGCAGGAACGCGAGTGAGCCAACGAACGCAGGTATCCACAACGAGATCGCGCGATAGATGAGAACCGCCGCGAGCACTTGCGACGCGGGCCGCACTTTGAACAGCACCAGCATCCCCACGAGGCCGCCTTCGACCGCGATGAAGCCGCCGGGTATCGGCAGCGAGTTCGCGAGCATGCCGACGAGGTAGGCCATGAACACGACCCACACCGACGGAGCGCCGCCGAAGCCGCGCAGCGCGGTGTAGAGCACGAGGTTGTCGAAGAGCCAGTACGCGATCGCGCCGGACACGCGCCAGTCGTGGCCGCGAATCAACCGCAGCGCGTCGACGATGCCGTCGCTGAGAGCGCTCAGGAGGGTCGCCGCGCGCTGGGGAAGGCGTCCGCGCCGCGCCACCCGCCGCGCCCACGCCGCAAGGCCAAGCGTGCCGACGATCGCCGCGGTCGCCGCCGCCGCGGGCAGCAGCGTCAGACGGGGGTTTGTCGAGCCATGCAGCAGACCGAGCCACATCGGGACGCCGATGAGGATCACCGCCGCGACGTTCACCGCGCTCGTCAAGACGAAAATCAGCACCGAGCGGCGTGCGATCGTGACCGCTGAGAAGCCCTGGTTGTGCAGCACCCACACCCCCAGGGCGAGGCCGCCGAGCCCGCTCGCCGACACGACCGAGTTGACCGCGAGCTCCGACAGCGAGAGCAGCTGCGCGATGCGCCGGCGCAGCGTGTCGAAGACGAGTTCGAACAGCACCACGTAGCCCAGACACGAGAGCAGCTCGAGTCCGATCCCCGCAGCGACCCACCCGAGGCTCGCGTCCGTCACTCGCTCGCCCGCCGAGCGAAGCCCTGGCACCGCCGCGAGCAGCGCCGCGACGAGCGCGCAGAAGACCGCGAGGCTTATAACGCTCGAGCGCAGCCGCCGCGTCTGCGCCGCCAGCGCCCGCTCGCGCTCAGCCGGCTCCGCCTGCGGGTCGCCCTCCCCCCGGATCCGCCGCCTGCGCCGGTTCCCGCTCCTCGGTCGGATGCCGCGCCTCCTGCGCGGACGTCTCCCCGTCTTCCCCTCCTAGGGCCATTCGTCTCATTCTCGCCGTTTGCGGCGACGGCGAGTCGATGAGTGCGCGCCCGCTCGCGGAACGCTGACGGCGAGGCGCCAAAGCGAGCTCGGAACGCGCGCGCGAAGTGCGCCGCCTGACGGTAGCCGACGAGGCGCGCGACGTCAGCGACCCGGATCGCCGGCTGCTCGTACAGCAGCGTCGCCGCCGCCGCGAGCCGGCACGCGCGCAGATCCTCCTGGAAGGTGCGCACGCCGAAGCGCTCGTACGCTCGCTGGATCTGCCGCGGCGACGTGCAGAGCGTGCGCGCCAGCACCGCGAGCGTCAGCCGCCGGCGGTAATGGCTTGCGACGAGTCCGCGCGAGGCTAGGTACAGCCTGCGCGCTTTGACGTCGCTTTCGCCTCGCACAATCCCTCTACCGACGCCGGCCGCGCGCCGGGACTAGCCCGCTGAGCCAGCCCGAGCGGTCTCGCCGCTCTCGTGCGGCGATGCCCGAACGCGATCGGCAAACACGAATACGTACTATGTTGCGTAGCACTACGATCGGTAGTAGAGTCTAATTCGTCACACCTCCTCCCCCCTGGTGCTAGGCCAGCGCCCGTCCCCCGCTGGCCTAGCACTACCGATCAAGTCTTGAGAAAGGCACCCCCATGCCCAGAGTCGTAGTAACCGCCGAGCACGCCGAGCGCGGTATCGCGCCGGTGCTGCTCGACGAGCAGGTCCACGCGGTGCATCTCAGCACCGAGCACGCGGCGAAACAGTTCATCGAGCGGCTTGAGTGGGCAATCACCGATGCCGAGTCCGTGGAGACCACGCACCACCCTGGCCAACTGCGCGAGCGGGCGGGCGAGCCGCCGGCACACGCCACGCGCCTCGATGCGCGCCATCCGCTTCACGCGTAGCTCCCCGGCGGCGCTGAAACCACCCCGCCCCCCCGACGTCCCGGCCCGGTCCGCGACGTCGGGGGGCGGGAGGCTTGCACAGCCCTTGCCCGACCGCTCTTACGCGCGCCACGTCGTTTTCGATACGTTCAACTCGAGCTCGCCGGCGCTGTGAAGCTCGATGCCCGAACTGCGGTCAGCCCATAACCCGAAGGAGGCCGACATGCGTGCGATCACGGTCAATGAATACGGAGCTACTCCTGCCGTGGAGGAGATCCCGACGCCCGAGCCAGGAGAGGGGCAGGTCCTCATCAAGATGCGGGCCGCCGGTATGAACCCCATGGATCGAACACTCGCCTCCGGCGACTGGAAGCCCATGCCCGCGACGTTCCCGATGGTGCTCGGTGCCGATGGCGCCGGCGTCGTCGAGAAGGTTGGCGAAGGGGCTTCGAAGTTCTCCGTCGGCGACGACCTCTTCTACCAGTTGCTCATCCCCCCGCTGGGCTCGGCGGGAACGTACGCCGAGCACGTCGCCGTTACCGAGGATGCGCCCCTGGTGAGAGTTCCCACCGGACTCGATGACGTTGTCGCCGCCTCGCTCCCGACCGCCGGCGGCGCCGCCCTCGCCTGTGTGGACTTGCTGGAGCCGCTCATGGGCAAGACCGTGCTGATCGTCGGTGCGGGCGGCGGCGTTGGTTCGTTCGCTACCCAGTTCGCCGCAAACGCCGGCGCGAACGTGATCGCCAACGTGCGCGAGCGGGATGCCGAGCGCATGCGCGCCTACGGCGCCGGCGAGACGATCGACCACACACAGGCCCCGCTGATGGACGCTGTACGAAGCGCGCACCCCGACGGCATCGATGCGCTCCTCGACGTCGTGAGCGACGCCGCCGGCTTCGCCGAGCTCGCAGGGCTGGTGCGACGAGGCGGTACTGCGGTGACGACCAAGTACGTGGCAGATCAGGACGCCCTCGGTGCGGCCGGGATCACCGGCGTCAACTTCGCCATGCAACCATCGAGCGAGCTGTTCGAACGGGTAGCAGAAGCCGTCGCCAACGGGCGCATCGTCGCCCCTCCTATCACCCGCATCACCCTGGAGGAGGCGCCCGCTGCTCTGAGCTCCGCGCACGCCAGCGGCAAGACGGTGATCACGTTGTGACGGGACGGCAGGAGCCGATCTGCAGCTCGTGGCAGCTACTCGAGCAGTAGGGCGACGATTCGTTCGGCACGCTCGAGTTCGGGCTGGATCGTCGTGATCGCGTCGTTGTAGATGAAGCCCTCGGTGACGCGAACGACCGCGTAGGCGAGGTCGCTGGGCTCGATCCTGGGCTGAAACGTCCCAGCCTCGTGCTCTTCGCGGTACAGCTCGGCGAGCTTCCAAACGGTCCGTGATTGCACGCCCCCGTCGGACGACGTGAGGATCCGCAGCGCCGCGTGTGTCTCTTGCTGCAGGAAGATGTGCAGCGGCTCTGCGGTTATCAGGGCTCCAACGTGTTGGCGGAAGATCGCCAGTAGGCGCTGTGTGCCGAGATGCTCAGGATGGTCGGCCTTCGCTTGCTCAAAGATCTCATCGGAAAGAGACCACAGGACGTCGGCGAGCAGCTGCTCGCGAGGGCCCGTCCAGCGATACAGGGTCGCCCGTGAAATCGCGAGCTCGCTCGCGAGCTCGCCCATGTCGACCCGCCGGCCCTGCAGATACATGCGGCGCGCGGCGCGGAACGCCCCAGCTGGCGTCGCGCGCGTGCGGGTGACCTCGGCGTTGGCGTCTCGCGCGGCCTGCAGGGCGAGCGACTCGCCGGGCAGCAGCAGATCCCAGTCGTGTAGGCCCGCAGCCCCCATGTGTAGGCAGCATAGAGACGCAGAACTGCAAATTGTCGCGGGCGAGACAATCTCGCAATCTGTGTTTCGGCACCCTCGGATCGGGGAATAACCACGAGCGCAGGCCGACAGCAATCCAGGCGGTCGAAGAGAGGGAGGCGAGATGTTGAGGAGTCGGCGGCTTCGGTCGCAGGTGCTGGTCGTGGGGGTCGGAATGCTGGCGGCGGTGCTCACTCCGGCGGCGGCGGACGGCTCGAATAGCGGGTCTCTCTACCGCGGGCCGGGCCCGAGACCGGGGCCTGAAATCCTCTACTCCTCAGAACCGGTCGCCCCGCAGCTGCAGAATGTCGCCCCCTGGAAGGCGAAGCCGATCCTCGTCTCGGGTGGCGAGGCATATCGCGCGGGAGAGTTCCTCTACCAGGACTTTCTCTATGACGACTCCGGAGCGAAGAGCACGCCGGACCCGAAAGATCCCTTCAATCCGGCGGCCAACCTGTTCTCGCCGAGGTACGGCACGATCACCTATCCGACGAATCCCGTGTTCGCGGGCAACGCGGCGGACCTCGTCGAGTTCCGCGTCAAGCCGCTGCACAACAGCACCGGGTTTCGCGTCACCCTGAACACGCTCGAGGATCCGAACCGGGTGGCGTTCACGGTCGCGCTCGGCGAATCGCCCGAAACGAGGGCCTGGCCCTTCGGCGCCGGTGTGCGCTCGCCGGCAGCGCTCTTCCTGACCGTGCACGGCACGACCGCCGTGCTCACGGACGCCGCCAGCGGTGCCGAAATCACTCCGGCTCCGACTGTCAGCGTGAGCATGTTGCGGCGGCAGTTCGAAGTGTCAGTCCCGCACGCCGCGTGGAACCCGGGAACGTCGGTCGTTCGCATGGAGGCCGGCGTCGGGCTCTGGGACCCGACGGGCGGCGCCTACCTGAAACCCGGGCCGACCGCGAGCGAAACGCAGCCAGGCGGGTGCGAAGGCACGTGTCCCGCGCTCTTCAACATGGCCTTCCGCACGAACGAGCCGCTCCCGCGCATCTATGAACCGGGGACTGACAACTCGATCGCCACCGGCGCGGTGAGCGTCAAGCTCGACGGCAGGTGGTGGCGTGAGCGTCGCCAGGCCGAAGTGCTCGCGTCCGGCGACGTGAGCGAATTCAACGCCGAGGTCGACTTCGGCAAGCTCGCTAGCGCAGTTACCGACGAATCCATGGTGCCGAAGACGGGGCACATCGACCGAATCTTCGCCAGCCACTACGAATTCGGACAGGGAGTCAACTACAACGAAACCTGCCTGACGAGCAAAGAAGCCGAGTGCACGGGACGGTTCGTCGGCCAGCTGCAGCCCTATGCGCTGTACGTGCCCGCCAAACCGCAGCCGCCGAAGGGCTTCGGGCTGATCGTGAGCATGCACGGACTGTCGGCCAACTACAACGAGTTCCTCGGCAGTCACGAGGCGTCGGAGATGGGCGAAGAGGGGAGCGGCTACATCCTCGCCTCGCCCGAGTCCCGCGGTCCGGATGGGGGGTACAAGAGCTACGCGGAAGCAGACGTGTTCGAGATGTGGGCCGACGTCGCCCGCCACTACCACCTGAACGCGAACCTGACCGACGTCACCGGGTACTCGATGGGCGGCGGGGGAACCTACCGTCTCGCCACCCGGTGGCCCGATCTGTGGGCGCGGGCATTCCCGATCGTCGGGCCGCCGACATCGGAAGAATCGTTCGTCTCGCTGCGCAACGTCCCGGTATTCGCCTGGTACGGACAGAACGACGAACTCGTCCCGCCCGCGACGTATGAACCTGCGTTCCTCGCCGCCGAGAAAGTTGGCCTGCGCTACACGCAGTGGGTGTTCACGCCCGCCGGGCACGTCACCGAGGGCAGCAACGACGAGTACACGCCGGCGGCCGAATTCTTCGGCGAGCACGAAGTCGATCGAAACCCCTACCACGTGACCTATCTCGTGGACCCGAGCCAGGACACGATCGCCACGAGCCCGGCCAGCCACGCCTACTGGCTGTCCGGTCTCACGCTTCGCGAAACGGGCAAAACCGGCAAGATCGATGCCTTCTCACATGCGTCTGGGCTCGGCGACCCGCCGGCCCTTCCCGTCGAACTCGGCGCGGGTGTTTTGGAAGGGGGCTCGCACGGGCCGTTGCCATACTCGAGCCGGACGCTCGCCTGGGGGCCAGCGCCCAGTCAGGCGAAGGAAAACAGCATCGACGTCACAGCGACCAACCTCGCGAAGGCGACGATCGAACCGCGGCGCGCCGGGATCAGCTGCACAGCGCAGGTCAACGTCACCAGCGATGGTCCGTTCGAACTGACGCTCAGCGGCTGCGGCCGGGTGATAACCGCGCCATAGCGCGGCGCCCACTCGCTCCTCAGCTGGCGGTAAAACGCGGCGGCCGTCGCTCGGCCGTCGCGTTCACGCCCTCGCGGAAGTCGCTGGTTGCGAACAGCTTGGCCTGCTCGGCGGCCTCGTGCGCAGTGGCCTGGCGAATCTGCTTGGCCAGATTCCCGCGCATCGTCTTGCGGATGGACCGGACCGCCAGCGGCGAGGAGGCGGCGATCTCCGCAGCCATCGCCACGGCTTCCTCTCGTAGCCGGTCGCTGGTCGCCAATCGGTCGCACAAGCCGATCCGGTGCGCATCCTCGCCGCGCAGGCGAACGCCGGTGTACAGCAGCTCGAGCGCGCGCTGGGCACCCACGACGAGCGGCAGCGTCTCCGTGATCCCGAACCCGTGATGGATTCCCAGCCGGGCGAAGTTGGCGCTGAAACGCGAGTCCGGGCTGGCCACGCGGAAATCCGCCGACAGCGCGACACCCAGGCCGCCGCCCACCGCCGCTCCCTGCACCGCCGCCACCACCGGCAGGCCGGCGGCGAACAGCCTCACCGCCTGCTCGTACAGATCACCCTCGGCCGGGTTATCGCCCGCGAAATTGGCCCCCGCGCAGAAGTTCTTGCCCTCTGAGCACAACACGATCGCTCGGCACGAGCCGTCGCGCTCGAGCTGTACGTAGGCGTCGGCGATGGCGCCGATGAGAGCCCCATCGAAATAATTGTGGGGCGGGCGGCTGAACTCCACGAGCATCACGTAGTCGGCGGCCGGATGGATCGATACCTCTTCGCTCACAGCTCCTCCCTGTGCTTCATTTCGCGTGCCTGACCCGGGTTCGCTGCGCCGAGCAGTTGAAGCATCTGCCCGACCACCAGCCTGACGTGGTGCGCGCGGACCGCGGCATCGGTGAGGTCGCGTCCGAGCGCGGCCATGAACGTCGACTGCTGGCTAATCGGCGAAAAGGTGAGCGAGACGAGGACCAATACGGCGTCGTCGACGTCGAAGCTACGTAGCGAGCGCCTGTTCGCGACAGCTCTCACCGCCGCCAGAGCCTCGCGCATCGCGCTGGACTCGTGCTGAGCTCGGCGCAGGCCCTCGCCGCCACGCAGCTCCTCGCGGACGATCAGTCTCACGAATGCCGGCCGCGCGAGCAGGAACGACATGTAGCTCTCGATCGCGCGGGTGAGCGCCCGGCGAAGAGAGCCTGCGCGCTCCGACTCACACCAGGCTCGGACCGGCGCGAACGCGTGCGTGGTGGCCTGCTCGCGGTCGGCGAAAACGCGCTGCAGAACCGCCACATACAGCTCCTGCTTGGAGCCGAAGAAGTAGTTGGGTGTACCCCGCGAGAGCCCAGCCGCATCGCCGATTTCCTGCAGGCTCACCGCCTCAAAGCCGTGTTCGGCAAACAGCGCCTCGGCCGCAGCCAGGATCGCCTTGCGGCTGCGATCAGCGTCGCGGATTCGCGGTCTGGCGGCGAGCGCAACCATCGCCACGAAAATACTACAACTTGCTAGACATCAAGTAAGCTAGCGTAGCGATGGCGCCCACGGCGGCACGGTGCGTCTCACGGCGTTGGCCGCCAGGGGTTCGCGATACTCAAACGCACGATGCCCGACGGGTTCACGACCCCCGACCTGATCGCGCTTGTGGGCCGCTTCTTCAACCTCTCGTCGGAGGAAGGCGGCCGGTGACGTCCTCGTCGAACCTCGACCTCGTGCGCTCGATCCATACAGCATGGGAGCGCGGCGACTTCAGTTCCGCCGCGTGGGCCGACCCTGAGATCGAGCTCGTCTTCGCCGACGGTCCGGACCCCGGCTCTTGGAAGGGGGTTGGCGAAGTCGCCGAGGGATGGCGCAGCTTCCTGAGCACCTGGGAGGATTGGCACGTAGAGGTGGAGGAGTACCGCGAGATCGACGACGAGCGGGTACTCGTGCCGCTACGCCTATGGGGGCGCGGAAAGACAAGCGGCCTAGACATGAGCGCTAGAGCAGCGAACGTGTACACGCTCCGCTCCGGAATAGTGCTCAAGATCGTCCTCTACTGGGATCGCGACCGCGCGTTCGCCGAGCTGGGCTTCACACCGGAGAACCCGCCGGACTCATAATCGCTTGCGAGTGGGTGGCAGCCAGCGGCCGAAAGCCATCTGCGCTGTCGGCTGGCTGGGAGCGCCGCTACGTGCTGCCGGTAGCCGCGAGCTTGTGCATCGACCGTGAGACGTCGCGCGTCAGTTTCGCCTTGACGAGCGAGCCGATGCCCGGCGCCTTGCCGTCGAACGTGATCGTCCAGTCCAGATGCGACCCGTCGCCGCGGCTCGTGAATCGGATCACCCCTTCGTGGTCCTTGAGGATCCCGCCCTTCGTGATCCGGTAGCGGATCAACTCGTTCGGCACCACCTCGACGTTCGTCTCGACGAACGGCGGCAGCGGGCCGACGCGCATCTCGCGCGCCGAGCCGGTTCCGTTGCGGCTGCCGTCCGTGCCGTCGTTGATACGCCTTATCTTCGTGCCGAACACGGGCGCGAGGTGCTCGTGCTCTGCGAGATACGCGAACACCTCCTCGACCGGCTGCGGGAAGTCCTGGGTCACGTGCACGGTTTGCATCGCGCCAGCCTACTCGGTCTTGTAAGCAGCGAGGACACGAGGTCGGCGGGATGTTCGCGCGCGGGGCGGCGGGTCATTCAGCCCGCGTAACGCGCTGCCATCTGCTCCGCCGCGCGCACGTACGAGCCGCCGAAGAGGAGCGCGTGGACGAGCAGCGGCAGCAGCTGGTAGAGGCCGACGCGATCCTCTGCGCCGTCGGCGAGGGGCGCCACCTTTTCGTAGCTCGCGAAGATGCTCTCCGCGGGCGCGCCGAACAGGCGCAGCATCGCCAGGTCGATCTCGCGGTGGCCGCCGTACGCCGACGGGTCGATCAGCCACGCGCCGCCGTCCTCGCCCGCCATCACGTTGCCCTGCCAGAGGTCGCCGTGCAGTCGCGCCGGAGGCTCCGGAGGACCGCACAGCTCGCTGATGCGCTCGCACACCGACTCCACCGCCGCCACGCCGGCGCGCGACAGGACGCCGCGCTCGGCGCCGATGCGCGCGAGCGGGCGCAGGCGACGCTCGGCGTAGAAGGTCGGCCAGTCGTCCGTCGGCTCGTTCGACAGCTCCAGCGAGCCGAAGCGCGGCTCGCCCGGGCTGTCAGGCGGCGCGCCGAAGTGAGGCGCGCCCGCCGCGTGAAGGCCGGCTAGGCCGCGCCCGAACTCCTCGGCGCCCGCAGGGCTCAAAGTGCCGCGCGCCACCCACTCGAGCGCCAGGTAGGCGTCGTCGATCGCCAGCACGCGCGGCACCCGCACCGTGCCCGCCTGCGCCAGCCATTCAAGGCCCGCCGCCTCCGTCGCGTACTCGCCGGCCACCGTCTGCGCGCGCGTCTTCACGAACGCCTCGATCCCATCCTCCAGGACGACGTGGAAGGCCTCGTTGATGTCGCCGCCGCCGACGCTGCGCAGGACCTTCGCGCCCGGCGGGAGGGTCACTTGGTCGTGCCGCTGCGTGGGCGCGCGTCCAGGATGTCGCGCACGTGCTCGAGCAGCCCCGTGCACGCAGCGTGCACGATGTCGAGCACTTCGTCGAAGCCGCCGGGTGCCCCGTAGTACGGGTCGGGGACCTCCAGGTCGCCCGCGCGCACGCTCTGCGGATCGAATTCGCGCAGCAGGCGTACCTTCGCCAGGTCGTCCTCGTTGCGCGCGAGCGAGCGCAGGTCCGCCACGTTCGAGCGGTCCATAGCCAGCAGCAGGTCGAAGTCCTCGAAGTCCGAGCGACTCACCGTCCGCGCCGCACCGCCCAGCTCCAGGCCGCGCTTGCGCGCCGCCGCGCGTGCGCGCGTGTCGGGCGGGCTGCCCACGTGCCATTCGCCCGTCCCAGCCGAGTCCAGCACCACGCTGTCACTCATTCCTTCCTCCTCCACCAGCGCGCGCATCACACCCTCCGCCGTCGGAGAGCGGCAGATGTTGCCCAAGCAGACGAACAGGAGGCGGACCGTCGCTACTCCTCGCCCAGCTCGAGTACCGCCAGGAACGCCTCCTGTGGCACCTCCACACGGCCCACCTGCTTCATCCGTTTCTTGCCCTCCTTCTGCTTCGCCAGCAGCTTTTTCTTGCGCGTGATGTCGCCGCCGTAGCACTTCGCGATCACGTCCTTGCGGAACGCCTTCACCGTCTCGCGCGCGATCACGTGGGAGCCAATCGCCGCCTGGATCGGCACGTCGTACTGCTGGCGCGGGATCCGCTTGCGCAGCTTCTCCGTCAGCGCCCTGCCGATCTCGTACGCCTTCTCGCGGTGCACGATCATCGACAGCGCGTCCACCGCGTCGCCCGCCAGCAGCACGTCGAGCTTCACCAGGTCCGACGGCTTGCGCTCGCCCAGCTCGTAGTCCAGCGACGCATAGCCGCGCGTGCGCGACTTCAGCTGGTCGAAGAAGTCCAGCACGATTTCCGCCAGCGGCAGCTCGTACGTCAGCTGCACCCGCTCCGGCGAGAGGTAGTGCATCCCCGAGTGCTCGCCGCGGCGCTCCTGACACAGCTCCATCACCGCCCCCACGAACTCTTTCGGCGTGATCACCGACGCCCGCACGTACGGCTCGCGGATCTCCGCGACGTGGCCCGGGTCCGGCATATCCGACGGGTTGTGCACGATCAGCTCCTCGCCGCTCGTAAGCGTCACGTCGAACTCCACCGAAGGCATCGTCGCCAGCAGTTCCAGGTCGTACTCGCGCTCCAGGCGCTCGCGCACGATGTCCATGTGCAGGAGGCCCAGGAACCCGCAGCGAAAGCCGAACCCAAGCGCGTCCGACGTCTCCGGCTCCCACGCCAGCGCCGCGTCGTTCAGCGTCAGCTTCTCCAGCGCGTCGCGCAGGTCCGGATACGCGTCCGAGTCGATCGGGAACAGGCCGCAGAAGACCATCGGCTTGACCTCGCGGTAGCCCGGGAGGGGCTCGCTTGCTTCTGCTGCGTGCGCGGGCGCGCCGGCGCGCGCGCGGGTCGTCAGCGTGTCGCCCACGCGCAGTTGCGTCACGTCCTTCAGGCCCGTGATCAGGTAGCCCACCTCGCCCGCCGCCAGCTGGTCCGTCGGCATCATCTGCGGCGAGAACACCCCGATGTCGTCGATGTCCGCCTCCGTCCCCGCCGCCATCGTCCGGATCCGCTCGCCCTTTTTGAAGACGCCGTCGACCACCCGGATGTACGCGATCACGCCTCGGTACTGGTCGAACTCCGAGTCGAAGATCAGCGCCCGCGGCGGCGCCTGCGCGTCGCCCGACGGCGCCGGCACGCGCGCGATCAGCTCCTCGAGCACGTCGCTCACCCCCTCCCCCGTCTTGCCGCTGATCCGCAGGATCGACTCCGCCGGCTCGCCGATCAGCTCCGCCACTTCGCCCGCCACCCGCTCCGGCTCCGCGCCCGGGAGGTCGAGCTTGTTGAGACACGGGACGAGCTCGAGCCCCGACTCCACTGCGAGGTACGTGTTGGCAACCGTCTGCGCCTCCACTCCCTGCGACGCGTCGACGAGCAGCAGCGCCCCCTCGCACGCCGCCAGCGAACGCGACACCTCGTACGTGAAGTCCACGTGCCCCGGCGTGTCGATCAGGTGCAGCTGGTACGTCTCCCCGTTGCGTGCCGGGTAGAACACCCGCACCGCCTGCGCCTTGATCGTGATCCCCCGCTCGCGCTCGAGGTCCATCGAGTCCAGCACCTGCGCGCGCATGTCCCGCGCCGTCACCGTGTGCGTCAACTCCAGGATGCGGTCCGCCAGCGTCGACTTGCCGTGGTCGATGTGCGCGATGATCGAGAAGTTCCGGATGTGCGATTGGTCCATGCCGCTCGCGCGTCACGATAGATGGTGGGTAGATGAGCCGGGGGGCGTGGGGATCGAGTCTCGGCGTGGAGGTGCTGCGCGCCCGGGCGCGGGCGTGCGCGCGGGCGCGGGCGTGCGCACGAGCGCAGACATGCCCGCGAGCGCTAGCCTTTGTACACCGGGCAGATCGCCAACCCGACCACGAGTCTCGCTTGCGGGACCCAGCCGTGGCAACGCGCCCGTGTGAGCGGGCGGCCTGTCCAGGCGGACGGGAGTGTCAAGCCGCCCAGGCAGTGACACAAAGTCCTGGGACGCAGTAGTTCAGCGGCGATCGAAGCCCGGACCGGCCGATCGGAGATCGCTTAGATCTCCGATCGGTCGACGTACGTCGACGCCCAGACGCGCGCACGGCCTCCACGACACAGGGAGGTGCAGGGAGGCTAAGTCGTACGGACGGTGAAGTGTGCGCGTCCGGTGTTGAGGTCTTGCGTGGCGAACTCAGGGCACGGGGTCGGCGGCCCACCGGACGCTGGCTTTGGGCAGTAGGGTCCGCGCTGCAGGGACACCGTGACCGTATAGGTGCCTGGGCACCAGCCGTGCGGCGGCGAAGCAAGCGTTACGCGGGCCGGGGCGCCAGCATGCCCCTCCGCAATGTCGGGCAGGGCCGCGGGCTGGCAGGCCGCTCGCGTGTGTGGGGGCGGCGCAATCCAGATCCGGTAGTCGACTGCCAGCACACCGTGGTGGCCGGGTTCCTGCCGCAGCCTGAAATACAGCGAAAAGCGTGTGAAACGCCGGCCGCTAGCTGGAAGCACAAGCGGGTGAGTCAGCTCGGCGGCCGGCGCCGACGGGTAGCCGCTGCTCGATGACGGAGACGGTTCAGAGAACACTGTGGCGCCAGCGGTGGCGGTGCCGACCCCAGCTACTGCCCGACCTTGCCCGCTGCCTGTGCTCACCCCGGCGAGCCCGCCGAGGGCGAGTAGGCCGACAGCCGGTAAAGCGAGACTTCGTCGCCGCCGCATTAGTGTGACGGTAGCGGCTGTCGCCCGGCGCACAGGGCGTTGTTGCCCTTCCGGCTAGTCGTGCGGCCGATCGGCGATTTCCGGCCAGTGGCCCGCCGTCCCGAGGCGCTCAAGCGCTGCGCGCAGGTTCTTGCGGACGTGGCCGTGGAGGCGCACCACCGTCGCCCCGTCGCCCGGCGTGAACTCGACGCGCAGGTGGCGCGCCAGCAGGTCCTCGCCAAGGCCGATCGGCGCGCCACCCTCAGACCCAACCCGCCCGCGAGCGAGCCAGGAACCGCCGAGCCACGGCGTCGCCGCCTTGGGCCCATCGGTGAGCTCCCCTTCGTCGCCGAGTTTTCCCCCCTCGCGTTCCGCATCGAGGTCCGCATCGTCCTCGTCGGGGCTCAGCGCGTCGTCGAACACCAGCTCTCCCGGCTCTTCCCTGACGACGTGGAACGACGCGTCCCGCGCGAGCTCGGGCGTGATGTCGCGCATGAACAGCGTCTGCGCCGCGTCCGGGTCTCCGGCCATCCGGAAGCTGTAATCGATGTGCGCCACGTGACTCGCGCCGAATACTACGCGCGCCCGAATTGCGCGCGGATGAGGCGCACGACCTGGTGCGCCTCGGGGATGCGCATCGCTAGGACCGCGCGCGTGTACACGTACACGCCCGCCGCGCCCGCGCCACCGACGCTCACGAGCTGCGCCGCCAGCGAGCGGCCGAGCAGGTGGTCGAGCAGGTACCAGACTGCCGCGCAGGCGCCCGCGAGCAGCGCCGAGGCGAGCAGGATGCGCGCGGTGATCATCGTCGTCTGCGCGCCTTCCAGGCGACCGTCGAAGCCCACGCGAAGGCGCTGCAGCTGGAGCCCCGTCATCACGACGTTCGCCGCCACCGTGCCGATGATCAGGCCCGCGATGCCGAACGGCTTGTACAGGCCGATGCTCACGATCACGTCGACGACGATGTTCATCGCCGCGAGCCCCGTCGGGATCCACGGGCGCTGCACCGCGAAGAACGTGCGTGTGAGCAGCAGGTTGAGCCCGCCGAACGGGAGGCTGAAGGCGAACCAGAACAACGCGATCGAGACGAGGTGCGTCGAGTGCGGCGTGAACTGACCGCGCTGGAAGAGCAGGCGCACGATCGGCGTCGCGAGCACGATCAGGAACACCGCCGCCGGAATCAGCAGGAGGTTGATCTGGCGCATGCCGATGCCGAGCACGCGGCGCATCGCCGTGACATCGCGGTCCGCCGCCATGCGGCTGAGCGTCGGGAACAGCACCGTCGCGACCGCGACGCTGAAGAGTCCCTGCGGCAGCATGTACACGCGAAACGCGTTGTCGATCGCGCGCGGCGCTTCCGCGCTCACGAGCGTCCCGAACGCCGAGTTGATCAGCTGGTCGAGGTTCACGATGCCGAGGCCGATCGTCACCGGCAGCATCAGCGTGAACACCTGCCTGATGCGCGGGTCGTGCCAGTCGACGTGCATCCGCAGGCGGAAGTCGATGCGCCCCAACGCGCCCACTGCCATCAGCAGCTGCACGCCCGTCGCCGCGAGGATCGCCGCCGCGTACACGTAGAGCTGCGCTTCTTCCCCGTGGTAGTGCGGGCGGATCGACAGCAGCAGCACGAGGATCACCACGTTCCAAACCGCCGGCGCTATCGCCGCGACCGTGAAGCGTTCGTAGGACTGCAGGATCCCCACGAGCAGCCCGTTGAGACCGAGCAGGAGCACGACCGGGAACAGCACCTGCGAGAACCCCGCCGCCATGCCGTCGAGCGTGTGGTTGAACTTGCCGCCCGTGAACACCGGCACGATCACCCCCGCGCCGAGGATCGCCACAGTCGTGATCGCGCCGAGCGCGATCAGCATGATCCAGAACAGCGTCGACGCCAGCCGCATCGCCTCCGCGCGCTTGCCGCGCTGCAGCAGTTCCGTGAACACCGGCACGAACGCCGCGGACAGCGCCGCGTTCGCAAACAGGTTCGAGACCAGCGTCGGGATCTGGAACGCCAGCGTGAACGCCGAGAAGGGCGGGTTGGTGCCGAAGAATTTCGCCACCGAGATTTCGCGCGCGAGACCCGCCACACGCGAGACGCCCGTCGCCGCCGAGAAGATCGCCGTGTTGCGCGCCACGCGGCCGCCGCCCGGAGGCACCGGCGGGGTCCCTGCCTCGGCTGCCGACAGGGCCTGGGCTTCGGCGCTCGCGGACAACGCCGCTATAGTACGGCGCTGCTCGGAGCGCGCCACAGCGCGCGCACACGGGCGCTTTTAGCCATGGCGAACATCCACTCACAGAAGACACGCATCGTGCGCTCCGAGCGCGAGCGCCTCGAGAACCGCAACTACACCTCCGCGATCAAGACCTACTTCCGCGGCTTGCAGGCCGCCGTCGACGGCGGTGACGCGGAGCAGACCGAGGCCGCGCACCGCCAGCTCGTCAGCACGATCGACAGGGCCGTCAAGCGCGGCGCGCTGCACCGCAACACCGGCGCCCGCAAGAAGTCACGCGCCGCGCGCATCCGCGCCGGCAGCTGAGCAGCTCGGTTAGCTTCACCTCACCACGCTGTACTTCAGGTGGGTGACACCGGGCGCCTCGACAGCCCGGACCTGCTCGAGCTGCACCCCCGCGTCCTCGAGGTTGTCAAAGAGGCGAGCGCCGTCGCCGAGCAGCACCGGAACGACGTGTAGTTCGAGTTCGTCGAGCAGCGCGGCTGCCAGGTACTGCTGCACGACGTCCGCGCCGCCCCAAAGCATGACGTCCTTGCCGCCGGCGGCCTCCCTCGCCTGTTCGAGCGCGGACTCGATTCCGTCGGTGACGAAGTAAAACGTGGTGCCTCCCTCCATCTCCACGGGATCACGCGGGTGATGCGTGAGAATGAACACCGGGTGGTGGTAGGGAGGGTCCTCGCCCCACCAGCCCATCCACTGCTCGTCGCCCCATCGACCGCCGCCGACCGGGCCGAACATGTTTCGCCCCATCACGCTCGCCCCGATGTTCGCGCGCGATTCATCGACTATCCGCGTGCTCTCGTTCACCTCGCCGCCCGGTTTGCCGTGGGATTCGCGCCAGGCCGCCAGCGGGAACGCCCACTCGTGGAGCCGCTCGCCGCCCTCGCCGAGGGGGTTCTCCTCGTTCTGGTTCGCGCCGGCCGCGAAACCGTCTAGCGAGATCGAGATTTGACACCGAAGCTTGCTCATCGTGCCTCCTCAATAGGCGGCCGCATTGCCGCAGGTTCGTTCTCAGTTCGAATTGACCCGTCCGCGCCGGAAAACTAGTCGCGGCTGAGTGCCGCTTACGCGCAGATCCGCACGATCGCGCGCAGGACGAGCGTGTCTTCGTCGAGCGACGCGTCGGCCGAGCGCGACGCCGCGACGACCGCGCCGCCGCGCGAGTCGACTTCGAGGTCCGACAGCGCGACCAGCGCCTCGCGCAGGCGCGAGGGCTCCGCTCGCGCGACGTCGCGCATGAAGCGATCGGCCGCGCGCGCGGGCATCCTCAGCTTGCGCTTGACCGCCGCCGTCGACGCGCCCGCGCGCAGCTCGAGCGCGCACGCGAGCGCCTCGCGCAGCCGCTGCGCCATCAGGTAGGAGAGTCCCGCGAGGCGCTCGCCCTGCTCGCGCAGTCGCACGAAGTCGAGCGTCGCCGCGTGCGCGTCGCCCGCGAGCAGCGCATCGGCGAGCGCGTACGCGCGCCACTCGCGCGCGCTCGCGGCGAGCGCTTCGATGTCCTCCGCGCCGACCTTACGCATCTCGCTCGAACCCGAATCGCGCGCGGGCGTCGCCTCGCGCGCCGGGAGATCGAGGAACAGCGCGAGCTTCTCGAGCTCGCGCAGGAGCAGCTGCTGGCGCTCGCCCGCCTGCGCGATCAGCGCTTTCGCCGCCGCGGCGTCGAGGGCGAGCCCGAGGTTCGCCGCCTGCGCGATCACCCACTTCGGCAGCTCCCACGGCTTGACGTTCATCTGCGCGATCACCTGCCCGCGCGCGCGCTTGACGAGCTCGTGCACCGCGTCCGGCGCCTTCGCGCGCGACTCCTCGCGCGCGAACAAAGCGACGGTCGTCTGCGCCGGGATCTCGCCCGCGTCGCCCTGCAGGTGCTTCTCGACGTCCGCCGCGCGCCAGCGCTCGACGCCCTCGACGAGGATCACGCGGCGGCCGACCGCCAGCGTCATCGCCGCGAGCTCCGCCGCCAGCCCAGCCGGCGTCGCGCGCTCGCCCTCGAGCGACTCGACGCTGCCGCCGTCCTCGCGCTCGACGAGCGCGCGCAGGCGCGCGCGGCGCTCGCCGATCGCGCCGTGGTCGTCGCCGTGGATCAGGTACGCCGCGCGCAGCTCTGCCATCAGCGCACGACCAGGTTGACGAGCTTGCCCGGCACGACGACTTCCTTCACGAGCTCCTTCCCGTCGAGGTGCGCGCGCACGTTCGGGGCGCTGCGGCACAGCTCGACGAGGTCGGCCTCGCTCGCGTCGGTCGCCGCCTGCACGCGGTCGCGCAGCTTGCCGTTGACCTGGCAGACGAGCTCGTAGGTCTGCTGTTCGAGCAGCTCCGAGTCCGCGCGCGGCCACGGCTGCTCCCACACGCGCTCGCCCGTCATCAGCTCGTAGATCTCCGCGCTCACGTGCGGCGCGAACGGGAACAGCAGCGACGCCGCAGTCGCGAGCGCCGTGCGCAGCGTTTCGCTCGCCACCTCCGCGCGCAGGCGCGAGCACTCGTTCAGCAGCTCCATCACCGCCGCGATCGCCGTGTTGAACGCAAACCGCCGCAGGTCCGAGCTCACCTTCTCGATCGCCCAGTGCGTCTTGCGCATCAACGCGAGGTCGTCACCTTCATATCCGTTTCCCGATGGCGCGTGCGCTGCCTCCGCCATCTCGGCCGTTTCGGCGGCGAGGCGGTAGAGCCGCGAGAGGAAACGGTGCACGCCGTCGACGCCCGCGTCGGACCAGTCCGCGTCCTGGTCGGGAGGGCCGACGAACAGGATGTAGCAGCGCGCCGTGTCCGCGCCGACGCGTTCGACGATCGACGCCGGCGAGACGACGTTGCCGCGCGACTTGCTCATCTTCGCGCCGTCCTTCGTCACCATCCCCTGCGTAAACAGCGACGCGAACGGCTCCTCGAAGTCGAGGTGCCCGAGGTCAGCGAGCGCCTTGCAGAAGAAGCGCGCGTACATCAGGTGCAGGATCGCGTGCTCGATCCCGCCGATGTACTGGTCGACGGGCATCCACTCGCGCACCGCCGCGCGATCCCACGCCGCGCGGTCGTTGCGCGGGTCGCAGTAGCGCAGGAAGTACCACGACGAGTCGACGAACGTGTCCATCGTGTCCGTCTCGCGGCGCGCGTTCCCGCCGCACTGCGGGCACTTCGTCTGCACCCACTCCTCGGCCGCCGCGAGCGGCGAGCGGCCCTTCGGCGTGTAGTCCTCGATGTCCGGGAGCTGCACCGGCAGGTCCTCTTCGGGAACCGGCACCATGCCGCACTCCCCCTCGCAGTAGAGGACCGGGATCGGCGCGCCCCAGTAGCGCTGGCGCGAGACCAGCCAGTCGCGCAGGCGGTAGTTGACGGACGCGTGCCCCTTGCCTTCGCGGTCGAGCGTCTGCACGATCGCAGCGAGCGCGTCGCGGTTCGGCATGCCGTCGAACTCCTCGCGCGAGTTCACGAGCACGCCGTCGCCCGTGAACGGCAGCCCCTCGAGGTCCTCCTGATCGCCCGCCTGCGGGTCCGCGATCACGCGCCGGATCGGCAGTCCGAGCGCCTGCGCGAACGCGAAGTCGCGCTCGTCGTGCGCGGGCACAGCCATGATCGCGCCCGTCCCGTACTCCATCAGCACGTAGTCCGCGACGAACATCGGGATCGACTCGCCGTTCACCGGGTTGACGACCGCGCGCCCGAGCGGCACACCCGTCTTCGGGCGCTCGATGTTGCCCCGCTCCTCGCTCGTCTCGTTCAGCGCGCGGTTGACGTACTCGTGCACCGCCTGCTCGTGCTCCGTGCCCTGCGTCAGGTGGAGCACGTCCGGGTGCTCGGGCGCCATCACGAAGAACGTCGCCCCGAACAGCGTGTCCGGCCGCGTCGTGAAGACCGGATAGTCGATCCCGATTTCCTCGCAGCGGAACGTCACCTCCGCGCCCTCAGAGCGCCCGATCCAGTTGCGCTGCATCGTCTTCACGTTCTCCGGCCAGTCGATCCCGTCGAGGTCGCCGAGCAGGCGCTCCGCGTAGTCCGTGATGCGGAAGAACCACTGCTCGAGCTGGCGCACTTCGACGAGACAGCCGCAGCGCTCGCAGCGGCCTTCCGCGTCGACCTGCTCGTTCGCGAGCACCGTCTGGTCGTTCGGGCACCACTTCACCGCCGCCTCCTTGCGGTAGGCCAGGCCCGCCTGCAGCAGCTGCAGGAAGATCCACTGAGTCCAGCGGTAGTAGCTCGGTTCGTGCGTCGCCAGCTCGCGCGACCAATCGATCGATATCCCCCACGAGCGGAACTGGCTCTGGAACGACGCGATCGACGCCGCCGTCGAGTCGCGCGGGTGCTCGCCCGTCTTGATCGCGTGGTTCTCCGCCGGCAGCCCGAACGCGTCGTATCCCATCGGGTGCAGCACGCGCAGCCCCATACGGCGGCGGAAATGCGCGATCGCGTCGCCCAGCGAGTAGCACTTCAGGTGCCCGATGTGCGGCTCACCGCTCGGGTACGGGAGCATCTCGAGCACGTACTCGCTCTCCGCCAGTTCCGCGGCGGTCGCGTCGTTCGACACCTCCCACGTGCGCTCGCGCTCCCAAAGCGCCTGCCAGCGGGACTCGATCGCGCGCGCGTCGTATACGTGATCCGCCACTCTGCGGCGGAGATTAGCGGCGCGCGGCCGCCTCCTCGTTGAACCGGCTGCGGTCGCGCAAGAGCGCGACGATCTCCGCCGGCGCCTTCTCCGGCGAGCCCGCGTCGAACGGAGGCTGCGGGTCGTACTCGATGCCGAGCTGGATCGCCTGCGCGACCTCCTCGCCCGCGATCCGCGCCGCGAGCGCGAGCGCCATGTCGATTCCCGCCGACACGCCCGCCGCCGTCACGATCTTGCCGTCGAACACCACGCGCTCGCTCACCGCCTCCGCGCCCAGGCCGGCAAGCGTCTGGAGCGCGAGCCAGTGGCTCGTCGCGCGCTTGCCGTCGAGGAGGCCCGCCGCGCCGAGGATCAGCGATCCCGTGCACACCGACGTCGTCCACGTCGTCGTCTCGTGCGCCGTGCGCAACCACTCCAGCACCTCCGAGCCCGCGCGCGCGCCCACCTCGCCCGGGCCGCCAGGCACGAGCACGATCTCCGGCGAGCGCATCTCATCGAGCGAGCGCTCGGCGACGATCGTCAGCATCCCGTTGTCCGTGCGCACCTCGCCGCGCTCGCTCGCCACGAACGCCAGATCCGCGCCCGGCAGGCGGCTCAGGACCTCGTACGGCCCGATCGCGTCGAGCGCCGTGAACCTCTCGTAGAGAAGGATCGCGATCTCCATTGCCGCTCCTTTCGCTTGCTGTCTTTGGGTTGCCGAATCGCTCTGGCCGCGCCCGACGGCAGCGCCGCCGTCGCCGTGCCGATTCCTACGCCGCCGTCCGACCCCGATGCGCCGTCGCCTGGAAGCGCCGCCGGTACTCCGCCGGTCCCACGGCGAGCGCGCGCAGGAACGTCCGCCGCATCGTCTCCTGCGTCCCGAAGCCGCACGCGCACGCGATCTGCGCGATCGGCTGCGTTCCTTCCTCGAGCGCCCGTCGCGCCGCCTCGACGCGCACGCGTTCGACGTAGCGCGCGGGCGTCGTCCCCGTCTCGTCTCGGAATGCCCGCGCGAAGTGCCGCGCGCTCATGTGCGCGCGCTCCGCCATCGCCTCGACCGTATGCAGCCCAGCGATGTCCTCGACGACCTCGCGCTGAACCTCGCGCAGCGCCGAGCGCCCGCGCGCCTGACCCGCGAGCGTCGCCGAAAACTGGGACTGGCTGCCCGGCCGGCGCAGGAACATCACGAGGTGGCGCGCGATCGTCAGCGCCGCCTCGCGGTCGAAGTCCTCCTCGACGAGCGCCAGCGCCAGGTCGATCCCCGCCGTCACGCCCGCCGACGTCCACACCGACCCGTCGCGCACGTAGATCGGGTCCGCGTCCACGTTCACCTCCGGATACGCCCGCGCGAGCTCCTCCGCCGACGCCCAGTGCGTCGTCGCGCGCCGCCCCGCGAGCACGCCCGCGCTGGCGAGCGGGAATGCGCCCGTGCATACCGACGCCGTGCGCCGCGCCCGCGATGCCGCCGAGCTGATGAACGCGATCAGCGACTCGTCCTCGCACGCCGCCCGCGAGCCCTCGCCGCCCGCCACGATCAGCGTGTCGATCTCGCACGTTGCTTCGTCGAGGCTCGCGTTCGGAACGAGCGTCAGGCCGCTCGACGTCCGCAGCGGCGATCCGTCGCCTGCCACAAGCTGCGTCGTGTAGCCGCGATCGCTCGCGCCCGTCGCTTCGAGCAGCCGCTGCGCGCCCGCGAACACCTCGAGCGGACCCGTCACGTCGAGGCTCTGCACGCCCTCGTACGCCACCAGCACCACGAGCCGCGGCGCTCCCGCGCCAGTTCCGCTGTTCCGAGCGCCTCGCATAGCCGCGATCATGCCCCACGAGCCGGATGTCCGCAAGGGCGAATTTCCAACATTTCCTGCCATCGCCCGCAGCGCTCAGCTGCGAACGACGCGCGCGAAACCGCCGGGCCGCTCGGCTACGATTGACGTCCCCGGGGCTATAGCTCAGCTGGGAGAGCGCCGCCATGGCATGGCGGAGGTCGTCGGTTCGATCCCGACTAGCTCCATTTCTGAGAGACCGGCAGCATTAAGCGAAAGGCCTGGACAATGGGAGCGACAGCAACGAAGGTTGTGGGTCCCCGGGACGGCAAGGCCGGGTTCCTGGGAAGCATCGGGGTCCGCTTCATGATCGACGGCGAGGAGGCTGGGGGCGGGTTCTCACTCGTCGAACATCCCATGTCGGCGCGCGCGCTGGCTGCTCCCATGCACCGGCACACCCGTGAGGACGAGTACAGCTACGTCCTGGAGGGGCGTATGGGCGCGCTGCTTGGCGACGAGGTGGTGATTGGCAGCCCCGGCGACCTGGTCTTCAAGCCTCGCAACCAGTGGCACACCTTCTGGAACGCCGGCGAGGAGCCAGCGCGGATCCTGGAGATCATCTCCCCCGCCGGCTTCGAGCGGTTCTTCGGCGAGCTCGTCGACCTCGGCGGCGTCACCCAAGCCGAGCCGCAGACGCTCGCCGATCTTTGCGCCCGTTATGAGCTCGAGATGGATCCGGACAGCGTTCCCGAGCTCCTCGAGCGCTTCGAGCTGCGGTTCCCCGGCGAGCCGATCTAGCCAGCCGAGGTCGAGGCGAGCCTCCGCTCGCAGATCGTCAAAGGTGATCGACCAGCGGACCGCCGTGGCCGCACCAGCTCGACATCCTCGCGCGACACGCTCAGTCAGCCCACCAGTCTCGCCGGCCCTCCACGTCGTCCCGCGGGTTCTCGCCGAGGTTCGGCGCGCCGAAGACGAGGATCTCGAGGCCCTCCGGCCCGGCCTCGTACCCTCGCCATGTACCCGGCGCAACGCGCACGGCGTCCCACTTCTTGACGTCGACGATCTCCTCGTCGAGCTTCATCCGCCCGCTCCCGCCCACGACCACGAACACCTCCTCCTGCAGCTTGTGCGTGTGGCCGTACGGGAAGCGATAGCCGGGCGGGATGCGCTGAAAGCTCAGGCCGGACTGCTCGAGCTCGAGCGTCTTGGTAGCAAGCCGGAACTCCAGATCCGGCGCGCCGTCGAAGTTGGACCCGACGTCCGTGAGGTCCTCCCTGAGGTTCCTGAGCGCGAACGGCATCGCGGCGATTCTACGGTTCACGCTTCACACCGCCGCCGCGCCGCCAGAGCTGACAGGCGCATCGACGCGCACGCCTGGTTTTTGGCGTGACGTCGTCGAGCTCCGCCGCTGAGTAGCCTGACGCGCGACGGGTTGACGCTCCGAGAGAAGGAGGCTCTAGCGGTGGATAAGCCGGTGCTGTTTTGCTACGACGGGTCCGACGGCTCGAAGACGGCGCTGGCGGCCGCCGTCGATCTGATCAAGCCTGGCGATGCCGTCGTGTTGGTCGTCTGGATGCCCGCATCGATCCAGTTGGCGCGAGCGGGCTCGTTGCTGGTCGCCGTGCCGAACGAGGGTGAACTCGACGAGCAGGAGCAAGCCGCCGCGCGAGAAATCGCGGAGGAAGGCGCCGCCGGCGCGCGCGAGCGCGGCTACAACGCCTCGGCGCGAATCGCAGAGGCCACGGAATCGGTAGCCAGGACGATCGATGAGATCGCGCAGGAGATAGACGCTGCACTCGTTGTCTGCGGCCAGCGCGGCCGGGGCCCCATCGGCAGCGCTCTCCTCGGCAGCGTCTCGCACGCGCTCGCCTCACACGCCAAGCGCCCCGTGCTCATCGCGCCGCAGCACCCGTCGTAGCGCCGACCGCCTGCCGGTCGCCGTCCGCAGGTTCGAAGTGGTGGCAGTTGCCGACCGCGAGACGTGCGAGCGCGGCCTTCAAGGTGGGCACGCGCGGCTTGTGCCGGCCGGGAAGGATCGCGAGCGCCAGAAGGAAGCTGAGGGCGAAGATTCCGACCGACCACCAGAACGCCGTCGTGTAGCCGTGAACGGCCGCCGCGTTGGCCAGGCCGGCGGTGTGCGCGTGACTTGCCACGTAGCTCGAGAGCGCGCTCGCGAAGATCGTGCTGAGCAGCGCCGTGCCGACCGAGCCGCCGACCTGCTGGGAGGTGTTGACCATCGCCGAGGCGACCCCCGCCTCGCTTCCCTCCACGCCCAGCGTCGCCGTCGAGAACGCCGGCGCGAAGATGCATCCCATTCCCACGCCGAGGACGAGCAGGCCGGGAAGGACATGGGTGGCGTAGCTCGAGCCGGGCGTGAGGCGCGTGAACAGGAACATCGCGATCCCCCCGAGGGCCGTGCCGCCGAGCACGAGCGGCTTCACCCCGGTGTGCTGGATCACGCGCGTCTGCACCGTCGTCGAGGTGACCACGAGGATCCCAGTGAGCGGGAGAAATGCCAGTCCGGTCGTGAGCGGCGAGAGGCCGCGCTGCGCCTGCAGGAAGTAGGTGAGGAAGAGAAACACGGCAAACACGCCCGCGCCGGCCAGCGCGATCGTCGTGTACGCGCCGCCGCGGGCCCGGTCCCAGATGATGTGCAGGGGCAGCAGCGGGTGCTTGGCTCGGCGCTCGATCAGCACGAAAGCCGTCAGCAGGACGGGGCTCGCGACGAGCGCCACGATCGTCGCCGTCGCGCTCCAGGAGTTCGTCTCCGCGTTGGAGAACCCGTAGACGAGCGCGAACAGGCCGAGCGCCGAGGTGAGCACGCCCGGTATGTCGATCGGATCGCGCTGCGGCGCGACGTGATTGACCAGCAGGCGGAACCCCACGATCGCCGTCGGCGCCGCGATCACGAGGTTGACGTACAGGCACCAGCGCCAGGAGAGGACCTGGGTCAGCGCGCCGCCGAGTATCAGCCCGAGCGAGGCGCCACCGCCGGCGATCGCGCCAAAGATCCCGAACGCCGTGGAGCGCTCGGGAGACCCCGCGAACGTCACCGTCAGCAACCCCAGCGCCGAGGGCGCGAGCAGCGCGCCGAATGCCCCCTGCAGCGTTCGCGCGGTCACGAGCACGCCGAACGACTGGGCCAGCCCGCCGATCGCCGAGGCGATCGAGAACCCCACCAGGCCGCCGATCAGGGTCCACTTGCGCCCGAACAGGTCGCTGAGCTTGCCGCCGAGCAGCAGCAGGCTGCCGAACGCGAGAGCGTAGGCGGTGATGATCCACTGCCGGCTCTGGGTCGAGAAATGGAGCGCGCTCTGCGCCGACGGGATCGCGATCGTCACGATCGTCGCGTCCAGCACGACCATCAGCTGCGCGACGCTGAGCAACGCCAGAACCGCCCAACGGTTCGGCTCGCGATCCGTCGCGGCGACTGGCATCGGGGCGGCCGGATTCCGATCAGCGCCGAGACCGTCGACCGCAGCCATTCCCGGACGGTAACACCGCGAGAGCCGACGCGTTCGATGGGGATGCGCTCGTCGCGTCCAGGACGGCGGCGCGATCGGCGCCCTGCACGGCCACGCGGCCACAGGTGCCTCCGCCGCTCGCCGATGCGACGGCCGCGCGACCCGATGCGACGGCCGCGCGACCGTAAACTGGCGCCTGTGCAGCCGCCAGCGACGCAGTACGTCGAGCGCGACGGGGTTTCGATCGCCTACCAGGTCGTCGGCTACGGCGACCCGCGCCGGTGTCCACACGGGCGGGTGCGAGGCGATCGGTGACGACCTCGGCGGTCTTGCCGTCCGCATCGGCGCGCGCGTCGCCGCGCTGGCGGCGCCGGGTGAGATCGTCGTCTCCTCGACCGTCAAGGAGCTCGTCGTCGGCTCGGGGATGCAGTTCGTCGACCGCGGCGAGCACGAGCTGAAGGGAGTCCCCGGATCGTGGCGGGTATACGCGCTGGGCGAGGAGCGTAAAGCGCGCCTCGAACTCGACGGCGCGGCCGGTTACATGCGCCGCTCCGACCGGATCGCCGTCTCCCTCGCGCGCCGAATTCCGCGGACGATGCGCTTCGGCGCGCGACTGGCGACCCGCCGCGCCCAGCCCTCCTAGACACGACCCTCGAGCTCGGAGTCGGCTTCGGCGGCGCGAGCCTCCGCCACACGGCGGAACTTGCGGGCAATTCGTCCACCCCCCGCTTGACGCGAGCACCCGGCGACCTATGTTCCTCTGCGAGGCGCGCAACCGCCGGGCCCGCCGAGCCCCCCCCCAAGCCCCCCAAGGAGGCCACGATGACGCGAATTCTCGTAACTTGCGAGGACGGTGCTGTGATCTGGAACGAGGGCGTCAACGCCCAAGACTTCCAGACCGAGCACTTCCGCCGCGCGCTCGCCGACCGCCTTGGCTGGGCCGTCGCCGAAGCCGACCTCGCCGCGCCGCCCGTTCCGGCCCTTGACGCGATGAGCTCTCCTGCCCATGCCGAGCGCGCGCTCGCGGGCGCGCTCTAGCTCAGACCACGCTGTCACGAAACGCAGCGCCGCATCGGCGGCGCTGCGTCCTCTGACGTCACTCGGCGCGGATCGGTCACTCGGCGCGGATCGGTCACTCGGCGTGGATCGGGTTAACGAGCGTCCCCAGGCCCTCGATCTCAACCTCGACCGTGTCGCCGGCGCGCAGGAAGCGACCTTGCGCCACGCCCACGCCCGCGGGCGTGCCCGTCGCGATGATGTCTCCCGGCAGCAGCGTCATCGTGCGCGAGAGCCACGCCACGAGCTCCGCCGGACCGAAGATCAGGTTCGCCGTCGTCCCGCGCTGGAGCGTCTCGCCGTTGACGCGCGTCTGCAGCGTGAGGTTGCCGAGGTCGTCGATCTCGTCCAGCGTCACCAGCGCCGGCCCGCACGGCGCGAACGTGTCGATCGCCTTGCCGCTCGTCCACAGCGGGTTCTGCAGCTGCAGATCGCGCGCGCTCACGTCGTTGAAGGGCATCGCTCCCGCGATGCAGGTGACCGCGTGCTCTACGTCCACCTCGTGCGTCTCGCGGCCGATCACCAGCGCGAGCTCGGCCTCGTAGTCGACGTACTCCGCGTGCGCGCGCGGGAGCAGCACCGGCGCGCCGCTCCCGGTCAGCGAGTTCGCGAACTTCGCGAACCACATCGGCGCCGCCGGAATCTCCTGGCCCGTCTCCTGCGCGTGGTCGCGGTAGTTGAGCCCGATGCAGATGATCTTCTGCGCGTCCGGAACCGGCGCGCACAGCGTCGCCTCCGCGAGCGCGATCGACTCGCCGCCCGCCGCCGCGTCGCTGCTCGCGCGCGCCGCCCGCTCGGCCAGGTCGCGATAGCCGTCCGTGTCGAGCGCCGCCAGCAGCTCGCGCGCGCTCGCCGGCGCGCCCAGCGCCGTCGCGGGCACGATCCGCTCGCCCGCCAGGATGCCCGCCTGCGGGCCCGCGCCGCCTTCGCCTTCGAAGCTCACCAGGCGCATCGGCTATGCGCCCGGCAGCGCCGGCGCCTGCTCCGGGACCAGCTCTCCCGCCATCGCGCGGCGGTGGATCTCCGTGAGGTCGTCCCCCGCCGCCACCAGCTCGGCGACCCGCTCGGGATCGACGACCACGCCGATCGGGTTCGCCTTGAACTCCGCGCTCGTCCGCATCCATGCCTTCGACGCCGCCCAGTCGCCGAAGTCGTCGATCTGCAGCTCGACATGATTGCCGTCTGGATCCTTGTAGTAGTAGGACAGCGTCATGCCGTGATCGAGGCAGATGTCCGGCTCGATCTCCTGCTCGCGAAGGCGCACGTAGGTCGCGTTCAGGTCCCCGACGCTGTCGTACTCGAACGCGCTGTGGTGCATGCCCGTGCGCGTGTCCTTGTCCGGATCGTCGACGAAGCCCGGGAATGCGAGCAGCGCGATGCGGTGGTTCGCCGCGTCGTTCGACAGCCACGCTCCCGTCGCGTCCTCGAAGATCACCTCGGCGCCGACCACCGTCGTGTACCACTCGATCATCTCCCGCAGCCTCGTCGTCTTGAGGTTGAAGTGATGGAAGTTCGGTTTCAGAGTTTCGTTGCCTGTCATGCGATGAGCCTTTCCTTCTTCGGTGTTGGTGTGAGCGCGGCCTTCAGCCGGCGCACGAGATCGGGCACGGTCTCGCTCGTCGACGCCGTGCCGAAGACGTAGAAGTCGGGGCGCACGAGCGCCGCGACGCAGTCGTGGTCGTCGAACCACGCTCCGTACGTGTTTGACGGGTCGAGCTCTGCGTCGACCGCGATCAACTGCGCGCCCAGGCCGTCGAGCACGCTCCTCGTGTCCGCATCGAGCACGCGCTCGGGGTCCGCGTCAAGTACGTACAGGTGAAAGCCGCGCTCGATCGCGTCTTCGAGCAGGCACGTACGCCCGCCGATTCGCACGCTCGCCTGGGGGAACAGCGAGCCCGCGGCGACCGCCTCGGGCGCCGTCTCGCCGCCCACCTCTTCGCGGATGCCCGGCCCGAGCAGCGGCGCGGGCGGCTGAAGGGGCTGCGCCTCGGGGTCTCCCGCGAGCGCGAGCAGCGCCTCGTCGCGCGCCGCCGCCTCGGCCTCGTCGGTGATGCACATCACCTTCCCGAGCTCGACCGACAGGGCGATCGCGTGCTGCAGGTGACCTCGGCGCTCCGAGCTGTACGCGTCGAGCAGCGAGTCCTCCGCCTTGCCTTTGAGCACGAGGTCGAGCTGCCAAGAGAGCGTGAACGCGTCGCGGATGCCGGAGCACATGCCCTGGCCCGCGAACGGCGGCATCAGATGCGCAGCGTCGCCCGCTAGCAGCAGGCGCCCGATGCGCCAGCGCTCGGCCCAGCGCGCGCGGAATTCGTACACCGTGTGGCGCTCGAGCGTCACGTCCTCTCTGCCGACGCCCGATTGCGTCAGCAGGCTCCACACGAAGTCGCGCGCTTCGACCTGCTCGCGCGTCTCGCCGGGCAGCAGCATCCACTCCCAGCGCCGCCGCCCGGGGCCGCCCGAGACGAGCGTCGTCGGGCGTGCGGGGTCGCACCGCTGGAGGTTCACCCCCGCGAGCAGCTTCGGATCGAGCGGGATCGTGTCGGCGATCAGCCAGTCGAACGCGAAGCCGAGATCCTCGACCCGCGTCCCCATGCGCTGGCGCACGATGCTGTTCGCGCCGTCGCAGCCGATCACGTAGCGCGCCGCGACCTCCCGCTCCTCGCCCGCCGGGGCGAGCGCGCCGGCGTCGGCGCTCGTGCGCCGCACGCGCAGCCGCGCCTCGCTGCCCGCGTCCTCGACGTCCGTCACCTCCCAGCCCTGGTTCACCTCGACCGAGCGCACCGCCTTCGCAGTCTCGTCGAGCAGCTGCTCGAGCTGCGGCTGGCAGAACATCGTCGCCGCCGGCCAGCCGCACGGGCCCGGCGCGCTGCGGTCGAGCAGCAGCAGCGTCTGCCCGTGCGCGTTCTTCCACTCGTACGTCGTCGCCGGCTCGGTGATCGGCGCCAGGCGCTCTGCCAGGCCGAGGTGCTGGAAGACGCGCGCGATCTCGTCGTCGTAGTGCACCGCGCGCGGGCGCGGGTAGAGGCTCGGCCAGCGCTCGAACGCCGCCACCCGGTGCCCAAGGCGGCCGAGGAGGATCGCCGCCGTCTGCCCTACCGGCCCGTAGCCGACGATCGCGACGTCGTAGGACGATTCCACCGCTTCGCCTCTCGTTTCCCGCGCCCTCTACGCCACCGCGACCGGACTTCGAACCGGACCCGCCAGGATCTGCTCGAGCGCGAACGCGAGACTATCCGTGCAGCGGGGGTCGTGCATTTCTTAGAGCGCACACTACAAAACTAGTTTTGGAATGTCAACTCCAATTCTGATATAGCTTGCGCGATGGCCTCCGCTGTCCCGGTAACTCCCAACCATCGGGGCGCACGTTCGCGCGAGGCCGTGCTCGACGCCGCGCAGAGCCTCATGTCCGAGCACGGCTACGAGGCCGCCACCGTCGCCGCGCTCGTCGAGCGCGCGGGCATCCCGCCGAGCTCGATCTACCACTACTTCGGCTCCAAGGAAGGCGTGCTGCTCGCGGTCATGGAGCGCGGCGCCGCGCGCTTCTTCGAGGCGCTGCCCGCTTTCGGGCGCCGGACCGGCTCGCAGATCGAGCACCTGCGCACGCTCGTGCAGACCTCCGCCTCGACCCTCGAGCGACACCCCGACTTCCTGCGCATCCTCGTCGTCATGGCCGCCCAGCCGCCCAAGGCCGGCGGCGGTGAGGTGCACGCCGTCGTCAACCGCGTGCGCGAGCTCGCGCTCGTGCGCCTGCGCGAGCAAGTGGAGCTCGTCTTCGGTCTCGACCGCAACGGCCGGGAGGCCGATCACCTTGCCCGCTTCGCGCTCGCCGCCTTCGACGGCGCGTTCGTCGCGCACCAGTCGCTGCCGGACGTGTCGATCGGCTCGCTGCTCGAGCACCTCCCCGCCGCGATCATCGCCGTGCGCCGCGAGCTTGCGCAGCGCAAGTGAGCGCCGGCCCCATCGGGAGCGAAACTCGGCGCGCCTAGCCCCGTTCGGCGGCGATGCGTTCGGCGTCTGCGCGGGCCTCGTCGGGGTCGCGGTAGGCCTTGAGCCACTCGAGCTTGCCGCCAGCCCATATCCAGACCTGCGCCACCCGCTGCTCGACGCGACCTTTACCGCCGACCAAGCGACCGCTCTCGCGAACGACGCTGAGCCCGACGCCGTGCCCGAGATCGCGAAGCTCCTCCTCCTCGAACCGGTAGTCCTCCCAGCTCCGATGCCAGTCCTCGAAGAACTGCGTGACCGCCTCCTCGCCTACGAAGGTGCCAAACCCCGCGTCGGACACGTCCACCTGTACGTGGGGGGAAACGAGCTGCGCGGAAAGTTCACCGCGACTCACGGCTTCGTAAGACTGGCGCATGAGCCCAACCACGTCGGGGGTCGTCGACTCGTCGGACATCTCGCGGGCAGTATCCCTTATGCGAGCAACGCCGAAAACCCGCACCACGACCCGCGCGCGCGAGTTTCGCTTGACGCTCCTAGGACCCGACGAGCGTACGCAGGACGCTCACAAGGCCATCGCTCACCGTGAGGATGTCGATCCCGCGGACCGCGGGACTGCCGGGCGGGCCGAAGCGCCAGGCCTGCGCGGCGGTGTCCGCACTGACGTACGCCGGGCCGTCCGCCTCCAACACGAAGTCAGCCGGAGCATCGTCGAGGATCTTCTGCGCGCGGTCGTTGAGCGCTTCCCTTCCCACGACCTCGGCCTCGGGATCGATGAACCTCACGTCTTCGGTATATGTCCGCTCGATCGCCGCCCGGCGCTTCTCGGGGTCCCGCTCGGAGAAGACCGCGCGGTTCATGTACAGCAGCTCGCCTGCATCTGGCATGTCGGTGATCCTTTCATGGGCCGTGTACGCGTACCGAAACGAGGCGCCGCCAGGGAGCCATGGCCGCCGAGACGTCCACGCCCGCCCGGCGGCCCCGATCGTAGACGGGTAGCGGGGAATCCCCACCTGCCGCCGGCCCACGACGACCGATCTTTTTGCGCCCACGCCGGGCAGGAGCTGGAAGCAGGTGCTTTGGAGCATGGGACACTTCGGTGATGACGTCAGCGACGCTCGCTCTCGTCGCCTCGATCTACGCAGCCTGGGAGCGGGGCGACTTCGCCTCGGTCGACTGGGCGGATCCGGAGATCGAGTTCGCGATCGTCGGTGGTCCCGATCCGGGGACCTGGAAGGGCCTGAGTGGCATGGCGCAGGGATGGCAGGGATGGCTCGCGGCGTGGGATGGCTACGTGGCGGAGGTCGATGAGTACCGCGAGCTCGATCAGCAGCGCGTGCTCGTGTTCGGCCGCATCCGTGGACGCGGAAAGACGAGCGGCGTGCAAGTCGAGACGGAGTTCGTAAACCTCCTCGAGCTCCGCGACGGCAAGGTTGCGCGACTCGTCCTCTACTCAAATCGCGACCGCGCCCTCACCGACGCCGGTCTCGTCCCGAAGCCGGCCGCCGGGGACTGAGCGGCTCGCCGCGGGATCCGTGCGTTGCTATGAACTTGCGGTGTCTCGTGCCGGGGAGTACTGATGACGCCTAGGAAGATGCAGCGATGGAAAGGGAGCTCGCGCGTGGCTGCCGGGCGGCTGACGGTGCTGGGCAGCGTCGTAATCGCCGTGGCTCTCGGCGCTCGCGCCGTGCCGGTGGCCGGCACACAGGGATCGCACGCAGCCTCCCGCATCCCTCTCGGTCAGCTCCTGCATCCGATCGCGAAGCTCGGCGACGGCGCAGAGGGCGGCGAATCCGAGTCCCCAACGAGCGTCGCGCTGTCCTCGAACGGACACACTGCGCTCGTAGGCGCGCCCGGCGATGACGGCGGTGTTGGCTCGGTCTCGGTTTTCGCCCGCTCAGGCTCGATCTGGAGCCAGCAGGGCCCGCCACTCGCAGGTGGCGGCGAGATCGGCCAGGGTGCGTTCGGGAGCAGCGTGGCGCTGTCCGCCGACGGCGACGTCGCGCTGATAGGCGGTCGCTCCGATGGCTCTTCGCGCGAAGGCCAGTGCTGCGCGAGCGGTGCGGTGTGGGTCTTCACGCGATCTGGTTCGACGTGGACGCAGCAGGGCCCCGCGCTCACGGACGGCCGGGCGGGCGACAGCGCCGAATTCGGCACCGGCGTTGCCCTGTCCGCAAGCGGCGCCACGGCTCTGGTCGGCGCCCCGGGCTCGGGGCGAGCCGGGGCGGTGTGGATCCTCACGCACGCGCGTTCCGGTTGGCAGCGTGCAGCAAAGCTAGCGGTACGCGGCGCGACTGACTCCTTCTTCGGGAGCACGGTAGCGCTCGCCTCTAACGGCCGCACCGCTCTGATCGGTGCCGGTGGGGGCAGCAGTGCGAGCGGGGCATGGGTGTTCACACGCCAGCACTCAAGGTGGAGCCGCCAGGGCCCAAGGCTCACGGGAAAGGAAAAAAGCGGGCGCTTGGGCGCAACGGTTGCGCTCTCGGGCGACGGCGACACGGCCCTGCTCGGTGCCGGAGGCGAAGATGGCGAGCAGGGAGCGGCCTGGATCTTCACGCGCTCACGGTCGACGTGGCAGCGCCGCGCGAAGCTCACTGGTCGCGGCGAGAGAGGACTCGCGAACTGCGGCGAAAGCGCGGCCCTTTCCGCCAACGGCAAGATCGCGTTATTCGGCTGTCCGATGGAAAACAGCTCGGGTCTCGAGCGCGTGGGCTCGGTCTGGCTCTTCTCGGGCTCGGGCTCGAGGTGGACTCGACGAGCCAAACTCGCTGCTGCGGGAAGCAGCATCGAAGACGGCCTGTTCGGCGTCAGTGTGGCGCTCTCCGGGGCGGGCACCACCGCGCTGGTCGGAGTTGAGGTCGACGATGGCGGCCCCGGCACCGCGTGGGCGCTGTCGGGCTCGTTTGGGCCAGGGCACTAGCGCGCTCCAGCGCGCTCTCGCCTCCCCATCACTCTCAGGCGCTGTTGACCTGACGCCCGTCGCGCGCGATCAGCGCGTGCAACTGCGATCCGAGGAATGTCGCGTCCTCCGCCGCGCACGCCGCCGCGAAGTGCAGCACGACCCGGTCGTGGTGGCCCTGGAAGTAGCTCGCGAAGATCGTCACGCTCCCGCGCGTGCCCAGCGCGCAGCCCGCGTAGTCGCTCGCCGAGACCGTCACGCCGAGCGTCACGCTCACACCCTTGCGCCCGAGCTGCGTCACTCCGGGCGAGACGTGCGCGCCGCCCGCGACCTTCAGCACGATGTCGCGCGCCGGCCCGCTCGCGGGCGTGTCGGCGCGGCAGATCGTCCCCGCGCCGTGGCCGTGTGTCCAAGTGCCGCGCCCGTGTGTGTACGTGGAGTGGATGCCCGCGTGGGCGCTCGCGGGCAGACCGGTCGCGGTGAACGCCCACGCTTCCCCTCCCGGACTCGCCGAGGAGGGCTTGAGCGGGCACTTCGCCGATGCGCTCGCCGCCGCGCCCGCGCTCCGAGTCGCGCCGGCGGCCGGCGGAGAGGAAGCGAGCGCGATGTAGAGCGCACACGCGAGGGCGGCGGCGACGAGCGCCGAGAGCGCCGCGGGAAGGCGCGGGGGTGTAGGCATCGGTCTGGAGTATCGCGTACGCGTCAGACCTCCTCGCGCGGGCGCACGCGCGCACGTAGACTGCGTCGCGAGCATGCCTCTTCCGCCCGGCCCGCGGATTCCCTCGCTGCTCCAGACGATCGCCTGGTGGAGTCGGCCGACGGCCTTTGTCGAGCGCTGCCGCGCGCGCTACGGAAAGCGCTTCACGGTGCGTCTCACCGGGCAGAGCGCATTCGTCGTCCTCTCGGACCCAGACGAGATCAAGCAGGTTTTCACCGCGCCGCCCGACGTGCTGCACCCGGGCGAGGGCGCGCACATCCTCGAGCCGGTCGTCGGGACGAACTCGGTCATTCTGCTCGACGAGGATCCGCACATACGCCAGCGCAAGCTCTTGCTGGGACCCTTCCACGGCGAGAGCATGCAGCGCCTCGCTTCGGTGATGGAGGAACTCACGGCTGCGGAGCTCGATTCCTGGCCGCTCGGGCAGCCGCTCGCTCTGGCTCCGCGGTTTCGCGGGCTGACGCTCGAGATCATCCTGCGCACCGTCTTCGGGCTCGAGCGCGGCGCGCAGCTGGACTCGCTGCGCGAGCTGCTCGCCGAGATCCTCGCCTTCGGCGACAGTCCCATCTCGCTGCTGCCGCCGGTGCAGCAGCTGCTGCGCAACCGCGGGCCGCTGGCCGGCTTCGAGCGCGCGAAGGCGAGCGCCGACGCACTGATCTTCTCGCTCATCGACGAGCGCCGCGAGGCCGGCGGCGAGGGCGACGACGTGCTCTCGCTGCTGCTCTCCGCTCGCGACGAGGACGGCTCGCCGATGAGTCCGCAGGAGCTGCGCGACGAGCTGGTGACGGCGCTCGTCGCCGGTCACGAGACGACCGCGTCGCAGCTCGCGTGGGCCCTCGCGATCCTCGCGCGCGCGCCCGCCGTGCGCGAGCGGCTGCACCGCGAGCTCGACGCCGGCGAAGACGAGGCGTATCTGACGGCGACGATTCAGGAGGTCATGCGGCGCCGGCCCGTGCTCCCCAACGCCGAGCCGCGCCTCGTCGTCAAGCCGATCGAGGTCGGCGGGGTCACCTATGAGCCGGGCGTAGTGCTGTTCGCGAGCGCGTACCTCGTGCAGCACGATCCCGCGATATACGAGGACCCGTACGCCTTCCGCCCCGAGCGCTTTCTCGACCAGGGGCCGGGCACGTACACGTGGATCCCCTTCGGCGGGGGGCGGCGCCGGTGCATCGGCGCGAGCTTCGCGCTGCTCGAGATGCAGATCGTGCTGCGCGCGCTGATGCGGCGCTTCGACGTGCGCCCCGCCGACGCAGAGCCCGAAACCCAGCGCCGGCGGGGGATCTCGATCAGCCCCTCGCGCGGGAGCCGCGTCGTACTCAGCGCCCGCGCTGCGCTCGCCGCGCCGACGTCGACGCGCGAGGCGGCGACGGCGGCGATCGCTTGAGCGCCGTCGCAGCACCGATTCGCCGCGCCTCGCCCGCCGACGCTCCCGAGCTCACGCGGATGCTCGCGCGCGCGTTCATGGACGACCCGGTCGCGAACTGGGCCTGCGCAGTCGCAGGCCTGCGCCCCAGGGTCCTCGAACGCTTCCACGGCGCGCGCCTGCGCCACCTGCTCGGATACGAAGAGGTGTGGACCACCGGCACGCTCGCCTCGGCCGCGCTGTGGGCGCCGCCCGATGAGTGGAAGACGACCGTGCGCCAGGACCTCGAGCTCGCGCGCTGCGTGCTCTACCCGCGCCTGCTCCCTCGCTTGCCGTTCGTCGTCTCCGGCCTGCTGCGCATGGAGAGCGTGCACCCGCGCGACCGTCCCCCGCACTGGTACCTCGCGGTGCTCGGGACCGACCCGGGTTCACAGGGACAGGGGCTCGCCTCCGCGGTGCTCGCGGGCGTGCTCGAGCAGTGCGACGCCGACGGCGTCGGCGCGTACCTCGAGTCCTCCAACGAGCGCAACATCGCCTTCTACGCGCGCCACGGCTTCCGCGTGATCGACGAGCTCCACCTGCCGCGGGGCCCGACGATGTGGCTGATGTGGCGCGATCCGGTTCCGTAGGACTGCGCTGAGTTCGCCTACGCCGACTCCGCCGCCCTGCGCGCGGGCGCCGCAGCGTGCGCGGGCACCTCGCCCCACAGCTCCTCGAGGCGATAGAAGTCGCGCGCCTGGGGCGTGAAGATGTGCACGACGACGTCGAGGTAGTCCATCAGGATCCATTCGGCGCCGCCCGCGCCCTCCACGCGCCGCGGCAGCAGCTCGTGCCCGCGCTTGAGGCCTTCGAGGATCCCGTCGTGGATCGCTTTCGTCTGGCGGCTCGTGTTCCCCGAGCAGATCAGGAAGAAGTCCGTGTAGCCGACGACCTCGCGCAGGTCGAGCACGACGACGTCGATCGCCTTCTTCTCCTGCGCGAGCGACGCGATCACCTCGGCGAGCTGCTCCGGTTGCATCAGGCGGCGGATCCCTGCTCGCGGTACAGGCCGTGCTCGGAGATGTAGCGCGCCACGCGCGGCCCGACCAGGTCCTCGAGCGGCTCGCCCTTTGACGCGCGCTCGCGCGCCTGCGAGGAGGAGACGTCGAGCATCGGCGCGCGCAGGAAATCGAGCCGCGCGCCGCCGAGCAGCGGTGCGAGCGCTTGCGCGACAGCGTCGCGATCGGTGCCCTCGCGCGCGGCCACCGCGACGTCCGCGAGCTCGAACAGCGCCATCGGCTCGCGCCAGCCGGGTATCGTGCGCGCGCTGTCGGCGCCCGTGACGAGCGTCATTTCGGCCTCCGGATGCGAGGCGTGTATCGAGCGAAGCGTGTCGATCGTGTAGGATGTTCCCCCGCGCTCGATCTCCATCGCGCACACCGACAGCCCGGCCGCGTCCTCGATCAGCAGGCGGCACATCTCCACGCGATGCTCCGCTCCGGGCTCCGGCTCCGCGCTCTTGTGCGGGGGCGTGTTGGCGGGAATCAGGTGCACCCCCGCGAGGTCGAGCTCGCTCGCCGCGCGCTGCGCGAGCGCGAGGTGGCCGAGGTGGGGAGGATTGAACGTCCCCCCGAGGATGCCCACCCGCGCCATCTCGCGATCAAGTGCGGACGTGCCCCTCGCCCTCGATCAGGTACTTCATCGTGCACAGCTCGCGCAGGCCGATCGGCCCGCGCGCGTGCAGCTTCTGCGTCGAGTTGCCGATCTCCGCCCCCATCCCGAACTCGCCGCCGTCGGTGAAGCGCGTGGACGCGTTCACGTACACGCACGCCGCGTCGACGCCCGCCTGGAACGCGCGCGCTGCTGCCAGATCGCGCGTGACGATCGCCTCGGAATGGCCGCTGCCGTAGCGCGCGATGTGCTCGATCGCCTCGGCGACCGAGTCGACGACGCCGACCGCGAGCGTGAGGTCCAGATACTCCGTCGCCCAGTCCTCCTCGCTCGCGCGCGAAATCGCCGGCGCGCTTGTCGGTCCAGGATCCGAGCCGTTCGCCACGCCGCCCGCGCGCGCGAGCGCGAGCGCACGCCCGTCGGCGCGGATCTCGACGCCCGCCTGCGCGAGGTCTTCGAAAACCTTCGGGATGAACGAGGGCGCGATGTCCGCGTGCACGAGCAGCGTCTCCGCGGCGTTGCACACGCCGGGTCGCTGCGTCTTCGCGTTCATCGCGATCGCGAGCGCCTTGGCCTCGTCGGCACCGGCGTCGACGTAGACGTGGCAGTTGCCCGACGCGGCGTAGATCACCGGCACCGTCGCGACCGTCTCGAGCGCCTGCTTGAGGCCCTCGCCGCCGCGCGGGATGATCAGGTCGACGCTCTCCGTCTGCGTCGCGAGCTCCGCGAGCTCCGCGCGGCCGCCGCCCGCGACGAGGCTGATCGCGCCGTCGGGGAGCCCCGCCGATGACGCCGCCGCTGCGGCGATCTGCGCGAGCGCGGCGTTCGAGTGCTCGGCGGTCGCCGAGCCGCGCAGGACGATCGCGTTGCCCGACTTCACGCACAGCGCCGCCGCGTCGATCGTCACATTCGGGCGCGCCTCATAGACGACCGCGATCACGCCGAGCGGCACGCGCACCTTGCGCACCTGCAGGCCGTTAGCAAGGCGCTGCCCGCCGATCACCTCACCCACCGGGTCGGGCAGCGCGGCGATGTCGCGCACCGCGTCCGCGATCGAGCGCACGCGCGCCTCGTCGAGCATCAGGCGGTCGAGCAGCGCACTCCCGATGTCCGCGCTGCGACCCGCCTCCATATCGCGCTCGTTCGCCGCGCAGATCTCTCCGCTGCGCTCCGCCAGCGCGTCCGCGATCGCGTGCAGGGCCGAGTCCTTCGTCGCGGTGTCGAGCTGCGCGAGCGTGCGTGCCGCGCGCTTGGCCTGCGCGCACACCTCCGCGACGGGCGTCGTTGCCGTTGCCATGGCCCTAAAGGGTACGACGGCGGGCGCTCACGAAGGAGCGTTTCAGTCGAGCACCAGATAGTCGCGGTGCACTGCCTCCTCGCTCGCCCTCGGGAGCAGCTCGCGCACCGCCGCCGACTTCATCCCGAGCACCTGCCGAAGCTCGTCCGCGGTGTAATTGCAGATCCCCTTTGCGAGCGCCGGGCGCTCGCCCTCGCCGTCGGGCGCCGGGGCGATCATGACGGCATCGCCGGCGTCGAAGTCGCCCACCACGTCGACGATCCCAACCGGCAGCAGGCTTGCACTCCCCTCTCGCACCGCCCGCTCGGCGCCCTTGTCGATCAGCAGCGTCCCGCGCGCCGGCTTCGCGTACTTCAGCCACAGCTTGAACGAGCTGTAGCGCGCAGCGCGCGGCGCAAAGCGCGTGCCGACCTTCTCGCCTGCCAGGGCCGCCGCGACCGTCTGCGCCTGCAGGCCGTTGCAGATCACCGTCGCGATGCCCGCCGCCGTCGCCATATCCGCGGCGACGACCTTCGAGCGCATCCCGCCCGACCCGAGCGGCGAGGTCGTGTGCCCGATCTCGAGCTCGGCGAGCGCATCGAAGTCCTCGACGTCGGCGACGATGCGCGCGTCGGCGTGGATGCGCGGGTCGGCGCTGTAGAGGCCGTCGATGTCCGTCAGCAGCAGCAACTCATCGGCCCCGATCAGGACCGCGACCTGCGCGGCGAGGAAGTCGTTGTCCCCGAAGGAGATCTCGTCCGTCGCCGTCGTGTCGTTCTCGTTGATCACCGGCACCACGCGCCACTCGAGCAGCGTCGCGAGCGTCTGCCGCGCGTTGAGGTAATGCGTGCGCGCGCTCATGTCGAAGAACGTGAGCAGCAGCTGCGCGCTCGTCAGGCCGCGGTCGCGCAGCAGCCCGTCGTAGATCCGGTACAGCTTCCCCTGGCCGACCGCGCTCGCCGCCTGCAGCTCGCCGATCGTGCTCGGTCGCCGAGTCAGCGCCATCTCGCGCATCCCACGCGCGATCGCTCCGCTCGAGACGAGGATGACCTCATCGCCCTGCGCATGGCGCGCCGCGACCACGTCGCACAGGCCCTCGAGCACGTCCAGGCGCGGCTCGCCGTCACCGTCGGCGACGACGCTCGAACCGAGCTTGACGACGATCCGCCTCATGTCAGGAGCTTATTCGGCGATCTCGCCCGCAAAGCGAGGCCGCCGGCGCGCGCGAGCGCCGCCGGCACCGAAGCGAGGCCGCGCACGCGTGGGCGCCGCGTGCCGCCTCAGCGGCGCGCGCCCGGTCAGCGCCGCGCGCCCGGGTCGAGCTTGAAGCGCACGTCCCCGATCTCGACCTCGTCGCCGGGCTCGAAGCCCTCGGCGAGGAGCGCCTTAATCACGCCGATGCGTCGCAGCCTGCCCTCGAAGTACGACATCGCGTCCTCGTTGTCGATGTCAAAGCGCGAGAGCAGGCGCTCGATCCCCGCCCCGTGCACCGCGAACGATCGCGCCCCGGTGCGCTCCACCTGGAAGCCCGACTGCGCCGCGGGCCGGAAGATCATGTGCTCGGCCATCGCCTCTTCGGTGTCTTGACCGCCGCGCGGTCGCGACGCGACGCCCGCGGGCGCGCCCGCGCCGACCGCGACGGCGGCCGCGGACTCCTCCGCGTCGTCGCGCTCGAGCTCGTCCAGGCGCGTGAAGAGAAGCTGCGCGAGCCGGCTCAGCCCCGCGCCGGTCGCGGCGGAGGTTGCGAGGACGGGCACGTCCGCCCCGAGCCGCTCCTGCCACTCGTGCACGAGCTCCGCCGCGCGCTCCTCGCTGAGGAGATCGGCCTTTGAGAGGGCGAGCACGCGCGGGAGCTCCGCGAGGCGCGGGTCGTGCGCGGCGAGCTCGCGCTCGACCGTCTCGAAGCTCTCGCGCGCGGCCGGTCCGCCCGAGGCCTCGGGAGCGATGTCGAGCACGTGCACGAGCAGTCGCGTGCGCTCGATGTGCGCGAGGAAGTCGTGCCCCAGCCCCGCCCCTTCGCTCGCGCCCTCGATCAAGCCGGGAATGTCCGCGATCACGATCTGGCGCTCGTCGCTTTCGAGCACGCCGAGCGCCGGTTCGAGCGTCGTGAAGGGGTAGCTCGCGACCTTCGGCGTCGCGCGCGTCAGGCGCGCGAGCAACGACGACTTGCCCGCGTTCGGCAGCCCAACGAGGCCGACGTCCGCGAGCAGCTTCAGCTCGAGCTCGAGCGCTCCCTGCTCGCCCGGCAGGCCGCGCTCGGCAAAGCGCGGAGCCTGGCGCGTCGCGGTCGTGAAGTACTTGTTGCCCCTCCCGCCGAGACCGCCGCGGGCGACCGTCGCGCGCTGCCCGGGGCGCAAGAGCTCCCAGCGGCGCCCCGAGAGGTCGCCACCGCTTCCGACCAGCTGGGTCCCCGGCGGGACGGCGAGCACCAGCTCCTCGCCGTCGGCGCCGTGGCGCAGAGCCCCTTCGCCGTGCCCGCCGCGGCCCGCGCGCAGGCGCCGGCGGCGGTGCAACGCGCGCAGGTCGCGCAGCGACTCCTCGCACACGAATACGACCGATCCGCCCCGTCCCCCGTTGCCGCCGTCGGGTCCCCCCTTCGGCACGTGCGCTTCTCGGCGAAAGCTCACGCAGCCGTCGCCGCCCGCGCCCGCCTCCACCTCGATCTGCGCGCGGTCGTGCAGCTAGCCGGACTCCTGCGCCGGCAGCACGCTGACGATCCGCCCGCGGCGGTTTTCCCTGAACTGCACCGTCCCCGCCGCGCGCGCGTACAGCGTGTCGTCTTTGCCGATGCCGACGCCGGCGCCCGGCTTGAAGCGCGTCCCGCGCTGGCGCACGATGATCTCGCCGCCGCTCACGCTCTGCCCGGCGAACGTCTTCACGCCGAGCCGCTGCGCGTTCGAGTCGCGGCCGTTGCGGCTGGAGCCCAGTCCCTTCTTATGAGCCATCTTTCGGCTCCTCCTTCGGTTTCGCCGCCGGTTTCGCGCTCGCGCGTTTGGCCGCCGGTTTGCGCGCGGCGGGTTTCGCCGCGGCCGCTTTCTCGTCAGCTGGTTTCGCCGCGGCCGCTTTGCCCTCGGCGGGTTTCGCTGCTCCGCGTTTCGCGCTCGCGGGTTTCGCCGCGGCGCGTTTGGGAGCCGCGGGTTTCGCCGCGGGGGCCTTGGCCGGTGCTCTCGTGGCCGGCGCCTCGGCGGCCGGCGCCTCGGGCGCGATCGGTTTATCCGCGGCGGCTTTCGCCGGCGCGGGTTTCGCCGGCGCGGCCTTCGCCGACGTCGCGCGGCCGCGCGCGATCTGCGTCACCTCGATCTGAGTCAGGTCCTGGCGGTGGCCGGTGCGCCGTTTGTAGCCGCGCTTGGGCTTGAACTTGAAGACGCGCAGCTTCTCGCCGCGGACGTGGGCGAGCACCTTCGCGGTCACCGCCACTTCCGCGAGGCCGGCCTTGTCGAAGACGACGTCGTCGGAGCGGAAGAGCACGGGCTCGAGCTTCACGTCGTCGCCCTGCGAAGCCGTCAGACGCTCGACGAGCAGGCGCTGACCCTCCTCGACGCGGTACTGCTTGCCGCCGGTCTTGACTATCGCGTACATGACTCGCTGCTCTCTCGTGGCTCGTGGCTCGCGCCGATTGACTGCTCCGCCCGCGGCGGCCGGGTCGGGCGCGCGCGGTGGCTACTCGGGCGTCGCTGCCGCCTTTGCAGCCGAACGGCGCCGCCCGCCTCTGCGGCCACGACGCCGAGGTTTGGATTGTAGGTCATCGCCCTTGGCATCGTCCGGGCCCGCGCCGTCATCGCTCTCGGCCGGCTGCGCGTCTGCGCTGTCCTGCTCCGCGGCCGCCGCGGCCACGAGCGCCGGCTGGCGCTCCGCGCTCGTCGCGCCTTTGCCCGAGCCCGAGCGCGAACGCCCGCGCCCCCGGCGCGCGGAGCTCGTCGTCGCTTCCACTCGCGGCTCGGGCGGGGGGATCACCTCGCCCGACTCGTCGAGCAGCAGCGCGCTCGCCGCCGTGCGCCCGACCTCGTCGATGCGCACCATCCGCTTCTCGCCCACGTGCGGGGCGCCGCCGGCGATCGAGATGATGTAGCCGTCGATTTTCGCGACCGCGTCGTCGACCGCGTACATGTGCGGCTCGACGATCTCGACGAGCACCTCGTCGCCCTGGCGGAAGGGCAGCGCGCGGTCCTCGACCTCGGCGCGCGTGCCCTGGAAGGTGATCGCGAAGTGGTCGAGCGGGAGGCCTTCGGAGCCTTCGAAGAGGAACGACTTGCCCGTTTCCTGCTCGAGCGCGCGAAGGACGCGTGAGCTGTTGCGCGTGAACTCGGCCGTCACGCGCGGGTTGATCTGCACGAGGAACGCCTCGTCGTCCGGGTATTCGACGGCGATATCGCGCAGGCGCCGCTCGAATTCGATCTCGATCGTCTCCTCGGAGCGGATCACGCCGTCGCCGTCGCACGTCGGGCACGGGCGGCTCATGATCTCGCGCACCCCCTCGGTGACGTTCTGGCGCGTCATCTCGACGAGGCCGAGCTTTGAGATCTCGGCCGTGAACGTCTTCGTGCGGTCCTCGTCGAGCGTCCGGCGCAGTGTCTTCATCACCGCGTCGCGGTTGCGCGCGCGGGCCATGTCGATGAAGTCGATGACGATGATCCCGCCGATGTCGCGCAGGCGCAGCTGGTTTACGACCTCCTCAGCCGCCTCGAGGTTCGTCCTCGTGATCGTGTCCTCGAGGCCCGCGGCCTTACCGCGGCCGACGAACGACCCGGAGTTGACGTCGATTACCGTCAGCGCCTCCGCGTAGTCGATCATCAGATAGCCGCCGCTCGGCAGGTCGACGCGTCGCGAGAGCACGCCCGCGATCGCCTGATCGACGCCGTAGGCCTCGAACAGCGGCTGCTCCTCCTGCCACAGCTCGACGCGCTCGACGAGCTCCGGAGCGGTGCGCGCGAAGAACGACACGAGGCGGTGGTGCTGCTGCTCGTCATCGACGATCGCGCGCTCGAAGTGCTCGGAGAAGACGTCGCGAACGACGCGCACCGACAGGTCGGCCTCCTGGAAGACGAGCCCCGGAGCGGGCGTCTCGGCGACGCGTTTGACGAGCACCTCGTGCAGCTTGTGCAGGTACTTCAGCTCGCGTTCGAAGTCCGCGCGCTTGGCCCCGTGGGCGGCCGTGCGGATGATCACGCCGCCGCCGCCGATGTCGAGGTTCGCCGTCTGGCGGCGCAGCCGTTCGCGCTCGCGATCCTCGAGCCGGCGGGAGACGCCCACCCCCTCGCCGGTCGGCGCATAGACCATGTACCGGCCGGCGATCGTGAGCTCCATCGAGAGGCGCGCGCCCTTCGTCTTGAGCGGGTCCTTGACGACCTGCACGACGACCTCCTGGCCCGGCGAGAGCAGATCGGCGATGCGCCGTCCGCTGCCGCTGCCGCGCCCGCGCTTGGGCGCGTCAACGCCGGGGAGCACGATCTCGTCGACGTGCAGGAAGCCGTTCTTCTCGAGGCCGATGTCGACGAACGCCGCCTCGAGGCCGGGCAGGACGTTGTCGACCTTGCCCTTGTAGATGTTGCCGACGATCGAGCGGCCTCCGCGCCGCTCGATGTACAGCTCCGCTATGCGGTAGCCGGCGGCTGGGGACCTACCCGATCCGCGTTTGCGCGCGGAGCCCGCGGCCGATTTGCGATCGCTCGAGCCGGCCGCTTTGCCGACCGACTTGCCGGCTGATTTCTGGTCTGCCGCCGCCGCGCGTACGGGCGCGGGTTTGCCGACGGCCTCCAAGAGCGCGACGCGCGTCTCCGCGCGATCGACGCTCACGAGTACTTGCTTTTTCAATGTGAACCAATCTTTCGTAATTCGGACGGGGCGAGCGCCGAGCGTCGGCATGCTCGCCGAGCGGGCTTCGCGTAGGGGCGGTCAGCGCCCCCTGCGCGGTGCGCGTGCTCGGCGCGGCCGGCGCGCTTTGCGCCCTGGCCGCGCGGTGCGTGGTGAGCGCGCGCTGCGTAGTAAGCGCGCGCTGCGCGCGCACCCGGCCCGCAACCCGTCGGTTGGAAGTAGTGCAAAAGGCGCGCTCGCCCGCGGCTGAGCCCGGAGCGGGCACCGGCGAGCGCTTGGCGAGGATCCTCTCCATCAGCGCGGCACGCGTCCCTTCAACGCCTCCGCCGCGCGCGCCTGGAGATAGATCGACTGCAGAAGGCCAACGCCCAACAGGGTCGTTATCACCGACGACCCGCCATAGCTCATGAGCGGAAGCGTGACGCCCGTGATGGGCATGATCCCAATAGTCATTCCCACGTTGACGAAGACCTGGAAGCAGAGCATAGCCGCTACCCCGGCCGCGACCAGGGAGCCGAACAGGTCCTTCGCCATCACCAGTATGCGCAGCGCACGCCAGATCAGCAGCCCGAACAGCGACAGCACGAGCGCCGCGCCGAGGAACCCGTACTGCTCGCCGACCGCCGCGAAGACGAAGTCCGTGTGGTCCTCGGGCACGAAGTTGAGCCGCGTTTGCGTCGCGTTTTCGCCGCGCCCGGTCTTGCCGCCCGAGCCGATCGCGATCTCCGACTCGCGCAGCTGGTAGGCGGGATCCGGTTCCCCGGTCTTGGTTTCGCTTTCCTTGATCTGCTTGAGGCTCGGGGACGGATGCAAGAACGCTGTCAGGCGTTCTTCCTGGTAGTGCTTGAGCACGTGAACGCCCGCCGCGGGCGCCGCCACGAGCACGAACGAGAGCGACACCACGCCGAGCGCGACGAGCCCGCCGAGGTGCTTCCACGAGGCTCCCGCGACGAACAGCAGCGTGAACGCGATCACCATGTAGACCATCCCCGAGCCGAGGTCCGGCTGGACGATCACGAGCATCGCCGGGATCAGCGCGCCGAGCATCACCTGCACCGTCGTCTCGCGATCTGACAGCCGGCGCGTGCGGCCGACGACGAACGCCGCGAGCGCGACCGTGAGCAGGACCTTGCCGAGCTCGGATGCCTGGAAGGAGAAGATCGACAGGCTGATCGCCCGCTGCGAGCCGCGCGCGGTGTGACCGACCGCGAGCACCGCGAGGATGCTCAGGATCAGCGCCGCGTAGACCCCGCGCCCCAGCAGGCGGAAGCGCGAGTAGTCGATCCGCGAGAGGATCACCATCAGCAGCACGCCGACAGCGAGGTACACGCCCTGGCGATCGACGTAGTAGTGCGGCGCTCCGGGGATGAGATTGCGCGTCGCGTCGCCGAGCGTCACCAGCGAGCACGCCGCGAGCCCGAGGACCGCGAGCGTGAGCAACGGGTCGAGCGGAGCGCGCAGCCGGCGCGAGGGCTCGGGCGGCGCGGAGTCGGGGGCTGTGATCGGGCTGAGGGGCATCAGAACGTCCTCGAGCTCCCCGCGACGAACTTCTTCGACACGCCGAACCACTGCGAGGCGATCAGGCGCGCGATCGGTGCCGCCGTTTCGGCGCCGAAGCCTCCCTTCTCGACCGTCACCGCGATCACGATCGGGCGCGACGGGTCGGGCAGGTAGCACATGTACCACGACTGGTCTTCGCCGACCAGGTGCTGCGCCGTTCCCGTCTTTCCGTACACCGGGTGCTGTGCCTGGTTCCAGCCCGACCACACCGCGGCCGAGGTGCCGCCCGGCTGACTCGCCGCCTCGTGGATGCCTTCCATGACGAGATCGACGTAGCTCGGATCGAGGTGCACGCGCCGCGCCGGCGGGAAGTTCAGGGCCTGCACGAGTTCGCCGTTGGAGCCGTCGATCTCGGCCCCGAGGTGCGGACGCACGACCGTGCCGACGCCGCCCGAGCCGAACGCGTTCGCGAGCGTCGAGTAGGCGACCGCCATCTGCAGCGGCGAGGTGAGCAGGTCGCCCTGCCCGACGGCGAGGTGCATGTTGTCGCCCACGCTCCACGGCCTCCCGTCGGAGATGCCGCAGCTGGTGACGTGCTTGGCACGCTCGCATGCGAGCTCCTCGGCGGCTACTTTCGCGCGCCACGCGCGATCGGGCACGAGCCCCGTGATCTCGCTCGGCAGGTCGATGCCCGTCTGCTCGCCCACGCCGAGCTTGTGCGCCATGTTCTGGATCACGTTGCCGAAGCTGTTCGCGAGCTCGCCGACTTCGAAGAAGTACGTGTCCGAGGAGACCTTGAGCGCTTCCACCAGAGAGAGCGCGCCGTAGTCGGCTTTGCCGGCGTTGCAGAACGGCTGTGTGGAAACGGTGATGCACGAGCCCGCGCCGAGCGACGTCGCCGGAGTGATCACGCCGGCTTCGAGCGCGCCCATCGCGGTGATCGGCTTGAACGTCGACCCCGTCGGGTACGTCCCGTTGACCGCGCGATTCGTCAGCGGCGCGGGCGCCGCTTCGCCTTCCGCCGTCTTCGTCAGCCCCTCGAGACGTTTGTATTCGCGGTCCGTCAGCGGTTTGGCGAACTTGTTCGGGTCGAAGCTCGGGTAGGAGCCGATCGCGAGGACTTCGCCGTTGCGCGGGTTGAGCGCGACGAACGCGCCCGCGTCTGCCGGTTTGCCCCCCGCGCGCGCGTGTTCGATGCCTTCCAGCAGCGCCTTTTCCGCCGCGCGCTCGAGCGGCAGATCGAGCGTCGTCTTGAGGCTGTAGCCGGCCGTCGGCGGCGTCGGCGCGAGCGAGCTCGGGACCGGATAGCCGAGCGCGTTGACCTCGACGCGCTGGGTTCCGGGTTTCCCGCGCAGGTAGCGGTCGTAGTAGAACTCGAGGCCTTCCTGGCCGACCACGGTTCCCTGCTGCACGCCCGCGAACGCGCGCAGTTTGAGCTCGGGTTCCGTGACCTGGCCGACGTACCCGAGCACCTGCGCGGCCATTTCGCCGTCGGGGTAGTTACGGATCGCGACCGGCTGCTGGGTCACGCCGGGGAATTCGTTCTGCCGCTCGGCGAGCACCGTCAGCGGCCCCTCGCCGGCGTCCGTCTTGATCAGCACCGGCGCGTAGGGGACCGCCGTCCGGCCCTTGATGACGAGCGCCTCGACCTGCCTCCCGCTCATTTCCAGCAGCGCGCCGAGGCGCCTGTAGAGGGCCAGACGCGGCGCGCCCGCGGGCGGCAGCGCGGAGGGCACGATCTCGACCGCGTTCGTGATCCGGGTCGCGGCGATCACGCGCCCTTCGCGATCGACGATCCGCCCGCGCGGCGCCGCGACCGCCAGGTCGCGCGCGCGGTTCGCCTCCGCCTGCGCGATGTATTTTTCGCTCGAGAGGACCTGCAGGAACCAGAGGCGGAAGAAGATGATCGCGAACGCCGCCATCACGAACGCGCCGAAGATCGCCACGCGGATCGCCAGCTGCGGGGAGGCGGGCACCCGCGACTCCGGGGGACGGACGGGCTGCAGCGAGCTCATGCGCGCGACAGCGGGCTGAGGCCGCCGGTCGTGTACGCGCGGCGGCGCCGGCGGCGGCGCGGATCCTCGGGCAGGCTGCCCTGCAGCACCCGGCGCACGAGCGTCCACACGGCGGGCGCGACGATCGCGTTGACGACCATGCCGAGCACGATCTGGCGCAGCAGCTGCAGGCTCACCGGCGCGTCGACGCCGAGCAGGAACTCGACAAGCGAGTACCCGACGCTCGCCAGCACCGTGCCCGCCGCCCCTACGAGGAGCGGCGTGAGCGCCGCCTGCGGGTCGCGCAGCTCGCGCAGCCGTCCCGCCCAATAGCCCACCACCGTGAAGATCAGCGAGCTCACCCCGAGCGTCTGCAGCAGCGTGAGGTCGACGAGCAGGCCGATCGCGAAGCCCGCCGCCGCCCCCATGACCGCTCCGCACAGCAGGCCGATGAAGACGACGAGCAGCGGCGAGAGGTCGACGTTGACGCCGAACACCGGCACCTCGGAGACGACGCTGATCTGGATCAGCACCGCGAACGCGACCAGCGCCCCGATCCTCGCGGCGAGGCCTGGGGTGAGCGGCGCCGTCACCCGCCTCCCCCGACGCTCGCGAGCGTTTCTCCGCTTGTCGAGGTAGGCCCAACCCCCGGAGGGAGGTTGCGCGCCAGCCGCGCCAGATTTGCGGGAGTCGAGTGCGGCGTCGCCGTCAGAACCTGTACGACATCGAGGTTGTGCAGGTTCGCGAGCGGGTGCACGTTCACCGACCGGAACGCGCTTTCGGAGTTCACCGACGTGACTTCGCCGATCGGGATGTCCGGCGGGTAGAGCGAGTCGTCGCGACTCGACAGGGTCCCCGAGGTGACCACGAGCGCCCCCTTCGGCGCCGGCGTGGTCGAGGGCAGGTATTGCAACAGCAGATCGCTCGGGTCGCCGACCTTCGGCTGCAGGATGCCCGCCGCGCCGCCCGTCCCGATACGCGCCGAGACGCCGACCGAGCTGTCGGTGATGAGGCTCACGTATGCGCCGTCCGCCGCTGCGAGCGTGACCTTGCCGACGAGGCCTTCGGCGTTGATCACCGGGTCGTTGACGTGGATGCCGTCGGCTTCGCCGTGGTCGATCGTGACGATCGAGTACCACAGGTTGGGCGACTTCGCGATCACCGTCGCCGTCACCGGCCTGTAGTCGCTGACGCTCAGGCGATGGTCCAGCCCGTAGAGCGCCCGCAGTTCCGTATAGGACTGTTTTTCCGCGCGCTCGGCGATCACTTCGCGGCGCAGTTTCTCGACCTGCTTGCGCAGCTGGTCGCGCTCGCCTTTCGCGTGCACCGTGTCGCCGATCCAGCCGATCAGGTCGCGCACGGGCTTCAGCGCCTTATTCGCGCCGTCCTGGATCGGCGAGATCACCGTCAAAAAGCCGCGCTGCACCGAGTGCAGCCGGCCACCCGGCGCCTCTCCGAAATATGCGGTCAGGAGGATCAGCGATAGAACGACGAGCAGCACGAGCACCGCGCGTCGACGCCGGACCGTCTTGTCATTCACGAATGGAGACCTTCCGAAGCGTTAACGGCAAAGAGTACCCCGGCCCCCAACGGCTCGTCACACCACGGCGCCCGCCGCGGCTCTAGGGCTTGCGCCGCGCCGCGCACGTCAGCGGCGACGGCGGCTGCGCGAGTTGCGATTGGAGCGGTGGATCGCCTCGAACTCCTCCAGCGAGCGTCCAGAGCCGACCGCGACGCACGTCAGCGGCGATTCCGCCAGGTGCGCCGGCATCTGCGTCTCTTCGCGCAGTCGCTCGTCGAGCCCCTGCAGCAGCGAGCCGCCGCCCGCGAGCATGATGCCGCGGTCCATGATGTCCGAGGCCAGCTCGGGCGGCGTGCGGTCGAGCGTCTCCTTGACCGCGTCGATGATCTGGCTGAGCGGCTCCTCGAGCGCCTGGCGGATCTCCTCGCTCGAGAGCACGACCGTCTTCGGCAGGCCCGCGACCATGTCGCGCCCGCGGATCTCCGCCTGCAGCTCCTCGGCCATCGGGCACGCCGAGCCGATCTCGAGCTTCAGCTCCTCCGCCGTCTGCTGCCCGATCAACAGCTTGTACTCGCGCTTGGCGTAATTGATGATCGCCTCGTCCATCTCGTCGCCGCCGACGCGGATCGATTGCGAGACCACGATTCCGCCGAGCGAGATCACCGCGACCTCGGACGTGCCGCCGCCGATGTCCACGACCATCGAGCCCGTCGGCTCACCCACCGGCAGCCCCGCACCGATCGCCGCAGCCATCGGCTCCTCGATGAGATACGCCGTCCTCGCGCCTGCCGACAGGCAGGCCTCCTCGACGGCCCGCTTCTCGACCCCCGTCACGCCCGAGGGCACGCACACCACGACGCGCGGGTGCGCAAAGCGGTTCTGGTGCACCTTCTGGATGAAGTGGCGCAGCATCTCCTCGGTCACGTCGAAGTCCGCGATCACGCCGTCCTTCAGCGGCCGGATCGCCTGGATCGTCCCTGGCGTCCGGCCGAGCATCCGCTTCGCCTCGATCCCCACCGCGTGGACTTCGCCCGTGCGCGAGTCGATCGCGACGACGCTCGGCTCGGACAGCACGATCCCGCGGCCGCGGACGTACACGAGCGTGTTCGCCGTGCCCAGGTCGACCGCCATATCGCGCCCACCAAAGCCTGTGAGATAGCTGAAGATGCTCATTTCGCCGAGAACTCGCGCGCGAGGGATTTTCACACCGGTGCTCAGCGAGGGGCTGTCTTGCACCGGCGCTTGCCGATTCCGGGATCGGCCGGGCGCACCGGGGGCGCAGTCTAGCGGACCTCCGTCTCCCGCCCGAGCAGCTGCGGGTACATCTCGAGCAGCATTCCCAGCGGCAGCCCGACGACGTTCTCGTAGTCGCCCCGCACGCAGCGCACGAGCGCCGCGCCCGCGCCCTGGATTGCGTAGCCGCCCGCGCGCCCGCGCCACTCCCCACGCGCCAGGTACCACTCGATCAGCTCGTCTGTGAACCCGCGGAAGGTCACCTCCGTCCGGGCCACGCCCGTCCGCTCCCGCTCGCCGTCGATCAGCGCGATGCCCCCCAGCACCTCGTGCGTCGCGCCTCGCAGCGCGCGCAGCGTCGCGCGCGCCGCCGCCTCGTCGGCGGGCTTGCCGTAGATCTCGCCGTCCAGCGCCACGACCGTGTCGCAGCCGAGCACCGTCTCCGCCGTGCCCGTCGTCCCGGTCGTTCCCGACGCGGCTGCCGCGTGCGCGTACGCGCGGGCCGTCCCCGCCGTCCCCGCCGCGACTGCCGCGCGCGCGTGCGTGCGCGCGGCCCGCGCCTTGCGCAGCGCGTTCTCGCGCACGACCTCGTGCGGATCGCCCACCTCGAGCTCCTCGACCTCCTGGGGAGCGAGCGTGAACTCCACCCCTAGGCGCTCGAGCAGCGCCCGCCGCTGGGGGGAGGCGGACGCGAGCACGAGCCGCTCGCGACGTCCCACCGAAGAGGACGGCGTAGCCGTCCGGTCAACGACGACTTGACGTCGCCGCTCCCCATCAGAAGGTGGGACCGGATGTCCCACCGCGCACTCAATCCTCCCCGAAGAAGAGCGCGACCTCGCGCGCGGCCGACTCGGGCGAGTCGGAGCCGTGAACCATGTTCTGTCCGACCTCGATCGCGAAGTCGCCGCGAATCGACCCGGGCGCCGCCTCGAGCGGGTTGGTCGCGCCGATCACCTGCCGCGCCGCCGCGACCGCGTCCTGCCCCTCGAGCACCATCGCGACGATCGGCCCCGAGGTGATGAACTCGACGAGCTCGCCGAAGAACGGCCGCTCGGAGTGCTCGGCGTAATGGCGCTGCGCGAGCTCGGTGCTGACCGTCATGCCGCGCAGCTCGCGGATGCGCAGGCCCTTGCGCTCGAAGCGCGCGATGATCTCGCCCGTGAGCCCGCGCGCGAACGCGTCGGGCTTGACGAGGATCAGCGTCTGCTCCACCTACGCTCCGTGGCCTTGGCCGTCGCGTTCACGGTTCCGGCCGCGTGCGCGAGCCGGAGCTGCCGCTCCTGCGAGCGCTCGGCCTGGCGAACGGTTCGGATTCCTCGACCGCGCTCGAGCCGCGCTCGTCGCGGCCGGCGTCCGCGCTGAGCGGCGAGAGGCCCGTTCGTGTCTCCTCGTCGACCAGGCGGCCACCCGCCGTCGCCGGCGCTCCGAACTCGCCGCGCGGCGTCTCGCCCTGACCCGAGCGTGAGCGGCGCGTGCGCCGCGAGGCGGACGCGGGCGGCACGTCCGCCTCGCAGTATGGGCAGATCGTCCACACCGGCTCCAGCGGGCGGGAGCAGTTCGTGCAGCGCTCCTTGAGTTTGCGCAGGCAGCTCGGGCAGCGGATGAAGTCGGACTCGATGCGGTACTCGCAGTGCGGGCACAGTGTCCCCTCGAGATCGCGCACCCGCGCTTCGGCGGCTTCCATCTCGAGTTCGCGCTCGCGCACGTCCTCGAGGAACTCCGGCGGGCGCACGATCAGGTAGACGATCGCGCCGACGAACGGGAACAGCAGCGCCGCCGCTGTTGCGCATCCGACGAGCATCGGATCGACGATGCGTCTCCGCGCATCCGCGTACGTCCAGTACGCCAGCGCGAGGTACAGGACGACGAGGAAGACGATGAAGAGATCGACGGCCAGGTTCAAGCCGCTGCTTTCGATCCCGAAAAAGGCGAGCGGGAACATTGGCCGGCCGAGTCTAGAGAAATAGACGGCCAAAGCCGTAGCCTGCAGCGAAGAATACAAGGATCACGACGGCGACGAACAGCGCGACGCCGCCCACCATCGCGAGCACTGACGGGCCGTCGTCGCTCACGCCCGCGCGCTCCTCTCGGGCACCGTCACAGGGGCGCGCCGCGCACGCGCACGCAGTCCCGCGAACAGATCTCCCGCGAGGTAGACCGAGCCCGTCGCGAGGACCGCTCCGCCCCGTCGCTTGGCGAACCGCTGCGCCGCGAGCAGCGCCGAGTCGGGCTGCGGCTCACAGCTGACGCGGTCGAAGCCCATCTCGACAGCCAGCTTCGCGAGCGCCGCGGGGGGGCGCGCGCGCTCGCTGTTGGGCTGCGTAAACCACGCGCGCTCGCACAACGGCAGCAGCCGCGCGAGCATCGACTCGGCGTCCTTGTCCTCGAGGACGCCCATCACGAGCGTCAGCGGCCGCCCGCCGAGGACGTCCCCGAGCGAGTCCGCGAGCACGTCGACCGCCGCGGGGTTGTGCGCGCCATCGAGGATCGTCAAGGGGTCGTTCGAGATCACTTCGAAGCGACCCGCGACCTCGGTCTCCGCGGCCGCGTCGCGAAGCGCGCGCTCGTGCTCGCTGCCGCGCAGCCGATCCGGGTGGGTCTGCTCGAGGTAGGCCTCCGCGGCGGCGCGCGCGAGGGCGAAGTTCGCCCGCTGGAACACGCCGCCCGCGCGCAGCGGCGGCAGCGCGCGCTCGAGGTCCGCGCGCACGATGCGCGCGTCGCGCTCGCGCGCAACGCGCTCGGCCACGCGCAGCGCGTCGGCCTCGAGCTCGGCGCCCAGCGCCAGCACGCCCTTCGGCGGCACGACGGCGAGCTTCTCCTCCGCGATCTCGGTGATCGTCGAACCGAGCCAGCGCGTGTGCTCGAGCGCGACGTTGGTGAGCACGGTGACCTTCGCCGGGACGACGCTCGTCGCGTCGTAGCGGCCGCCGAGGCCCGCCTCGATCGCCGCGACGTCGACGCGCTCGCGCGCGATCGCCCAGACCGCAGCCGCGGTCAGCTCTTCGAACTGCGTCACACGATCGTCGGGGGCGAGCGTCGCCTCGACGCGGGCCGCGGCCGCGGCCGCATGCTGTACGGCGGCCGCGAAGTCCTCCGCCTGCAGCTTGCGCTCGCCGATCTCGACGCGCTCGCGGTATTCGACGAGGTGCGGCGAGGTGTAGGACGCGGTGCGCAGCCCGTGGCGCGCGAGGATCGCCGCGATCATGCGCGTCGTCGAGGACTTGCCGTTCGTGCCGAGGACGTGGATCGCGTCGAAGGTGTGCTCGGGCTCGCCCATCTCGGACATCATCGCGCGCATCCGATCCAGCCCGAAGCGCATTCCGAACAGCTCGAGCGAGCGCAGCTGGCGCTCCGCGCGCTCTTCGCTCCAGCACGCCGAGCGCGTCGCAGAAGGCTCCCGCATGCTCATGCCCTGCACTCCCCGTCCGCGCCGCGCCGCCCTACGCGTCGGGGTGCCTCCGCAGATAATCGATGAACAGCGGGCGCAGCGCGTCGCCCACCGCCCCGTCTCCGGAGTGCAGCGCGTCCGAGATCAGCCCTTTGGAGGACTGGACGTCGTACTCCGCCTCGCCCGGGTCTCCCGCGAGCGTCTCGGCCGCGGGGATCGCTTTCAGCAGCGACCAGAAGAACTTGACGTCGACGTGCCGCTCGGCGCGGCGAACGGCACGATCGTGCAGCTCCTCGGTTGAAAGCTCGTCGAGGTTCTCGTCGGACATGCCCGCCTCAGCGTCTCGCTCCGGCGCGAGCTCGAGCACCCGCGCCCAGCGCCTAGCGGCGCTTGCGCGAGCGCTTGCCTCCCCGCACGAGCGGCACCAGTTCGCGTCTCATGCCCTTCAGGTCGAGTTTGCGCGCGAGCCTTCTCAGCTCCACGCGCTGGCGTGTCGAGAGGTTGCTCAAGCGCCCGCGCGATTCGCGCAACAGCCCTGCAAGTCGCGCGCGCTCCTTCGCCGACAGCGCGCTCCAGCGCTTGCCGACGATCATCCCGCCGCGCAGCAGCAGCGCCCACGGCACACTCTCGGCGCCGCGACGGATCCGCTGCCCGATCTCCGATCGGTCGTCCTGCCTGGCCACGTTTCGATACTACCGAGTGGCGCGCGCTGCCCTTAGGCCGATTCCTCGGCGAGCTCTTCTTCGGCCGCGTCGTCGGGAGCGGCTTCCGTGACGAGCGTCGGCGTCAGCCCGCGCTCGACGGTGTCCTTCGTCACGACGCACTTCTTGACGTCGCGTCGCGACGGCAGCTCGAACTGGACCTCGAGCAGGATCTCCTCGACGATCGAGCGCAGACCGCGCGCGCCGGTTTCGCGCGCGAGCCCCTTCTCGGCGATCGACGTGAGCGAGTCCTCGGAGAACACGAGCTCGATCCCGTCGAAGGCGAAGAAGCGCTGGAACTGCTTGACGAGCGCGTTGCGCGGCTCGACCAGGATCGACACGAGGTCGTCGCGCGTCAGCTGGTGGACCGCGGACATCACGGGCAGACGCCCGACGAACTCGGGAATCAGCCCGTACTCGATCAGGTCCTCGGGGAGGCAGTGCTCGAAGACCTCGCCGGTGTCGCGCTCGGCCTTGGCCTCGATCGCCGCCGCGAAGCCGACGCCTTTGTGCCCGATGCGCCGGTCGATGACTTTGTCGAGGTTCGCGAACGCGCCGCCGCAGATGAAGAGGACGTTCGTCGTGTCGATCGTCAGGAACTCCTGGTGGGGATGCTTGCGCCCTCCCTGCGGCGGCACCGACGCCTGCGTGCCCTCCAGGATCTTCAGCAGCGCCTGCTGGACGCCCTCGCCCGAGACGTCGCGCGTGATCGACGGGTTGTCCGCCTTGCGCGCGATCTTGTCGACCTCGTCGATGTAGATGATCCCCGTCTCGGCCTTCTTGACGTCGTAGTCGGCCGCCTGGATCAGCTTCAGGAGGATGTTCTCGACGTCCTCGCCGACGTAGCCGGCCTCCGTCAGCGCGGTCGCGTCGGCGATCGCGAAGGGCACGTTGAGGATCCGCGCGAGCGTCTGCGCGAGCAGCGTCTTGCCGCACCCCGTCGGCCCGAGCAGCAGGATGTTCGACTTCTGCAGCTCGATGTCGGACTCGCCCGACATCATCATCTGCACACGCTTGTAGTGGTTGTAAACGGCGACCGAAAGCGTGCGCTTGGAGGGGTCCTGCCCGACGACGTACTCGTCGAGCACCTCGTAGATCTCGCGCGGCTTCGGCAGGTTCTCGATGTCGAATGCAGCCGGGGCGGAGAGCTCCTCGTCGATGATCTCGTTACAGAGATCGATGCACTCGTCGCAGATGTACACGCCGGGGCCGGCGATCAGCTTCTTGACCTGCCGCTGCGACTTGCCGCAGAAGCTGCAGAGGAGCTGCTCGTTGGAGTCTGTCGGCCTGGCCATCGCTTCGGTTCGTTCTTACGGTCGTTTCACGAGGGTCGCTTGCGCGGCGCTTCACCCGGTCAATGCTCGGAGATCACCCGGTCGATGATCCCGTACTCCTTCGCCTCCTCGGAGCTCATGAAGTAGTCGCGGTCCGTGTCCTTGCGCACGACCTCGAGGTCCTTGTGCGTGTGCTTGGCGATGATCTCGTCCAGGCGCCGGCGCACGTCGATGATCTCTTTGGCGTGAATCTCGATGTCCGTCGCCTGGCCTTCGAAGCTCGACGACACCTGGTGGATGAGGATCTTCGCGTTGGGGAGCGCCATGCGCTTGCCCTCCGCCCCGCCCGCGAGCAGCAACGCCCCCATCGACATCGCGATGCCCACGCAGATCGTCTGCACGTCGGGCTTTACGAACTGCATCGTGTCGTAGATCGCGAGACCCGCGTAGACCGAACCGCCGGGCGAATTGATGTACAGCGAGATGTCCTTCTCCGGGTCCTCTGACTCGAGGTGCAGGAGCTGCGCGACGATCAGGTTCGCGATCTGGTCGTCGACGGGCGTGCCGAGGAAGATGATCCGCTCGTTCAGCAGGCGGCTGTAGATGTCGAACGCCCGCTCGCCTCGCGAGGTCTGCTCGACAACCATTGGGACAAGTGGGCTCATGCTCCTCGCTTTGGTTTCGCCTCGACGATGAGATTCCTCTAGAGGCTAGCTTGCCGACCCTGGATCGGTCGGGGTCCATAGACGACCGGCTACAGCGGCGGGCTCCGCCTGGCCGCCTTCGGCTCGTTCGGGCGTCCACAGCTTCTCGCGCGCGTGTGCCTGCTCCGGCGAGATCGGGTTCGCCTCGCGCGCGATGAGCTCGACCGCCTGGCGCGCCGCGAGATCCTCCCGCGCCTCCTCGAGGCGCCCGCTCGCCCGCACCCGCTCCAGCAGCTCGTCGGCCAACACTCCCTCCTCCTCCGCGCTCGGGGCCAGCGCCTCGCGCAGCTCCTCGTCGGTCGGGCTGATCTGCTCGGCCGCGACAATCGCGCTGATGACCGCCTCCCGGCGCAGTGCCTGGTCGGCGTCGCGCTCCAGCTCGGCGAGGATCTGCGACTCCTCGCGCGCCGCGAGCTTCAGGTATGTCTCGCGTGAGATGCCGCGGTGCGCGAGCGAGTGCAGCGTGCGCTCCCACATCTCTCCCGCGCGCGCTTTGATCAGCTCGTCCGTCAGGTCGATGCGTGCCGCGGTGACCGCGGCGTCGAGCGCGGCTTCGCGGAATTCGGCCTCGATCAGGCGCTCGTCTGCGCGCATCAGCGCGTTGCCGATGTCCTCGCGCAGCTCCGCCAGCGAGTCGAAGCCCGCGTCGAGCGCGAGGTCGTCGTCGAGCGGCGGAAGCTCCTTGCGCTTGACGTCCTTGACTGTCACCGCGAAGGAGACCGCGCGGCCCGCGAGGCCCTCGCTCGGATAGTCGGCGGGAAACGACAGCTCGAGCTCGCGCGTCTCGCCCGCGCGCGCGCCTGCGAGCCCCTCCTCGAATCCGGGGATGAGCTTCCCCGCCCCGAGCTCGACGAGCTGGTCGCGCCCCTCGCCTCCGGGAACCGCGTCGCCCGCGCTGGGGGCCTCCGCGCCCGCCCCCCCCTCGCCCGCGCCATCCCCGCCGTCGTCGGCGAACGTGCCGAGGTAGTCGACGATCACGAAGTCGCCCGACTCCGCTGCGCGGTCGACGCTCTCGAGCCGCGCGAGCCGGTCGCGCACCGCCTCCAGCTCCGCGTCCACGCGGTCCTGCGGGACCGCGGGCTCGCGCCGCGGGACGTCGAGGCCCTTGAAGGAGCCGAGCTGCGCGCGCGGCAGCACGCCGACCTCGATCGAGAACGCGAGCGGCTCGCCGAGCGGAGGCATCTCCTCGAGCTCGACCTGCGGGTCGCCGACCGGAACGATGCCGGAGTCCTCGATCGCGTCGGAGTACCAGCGCGGCAGCGTTTCGCGGACCGCCTGCTCGAGAACCGCGTCGCGGCCGATGCGCTGAATGACGAGCGCCGGCGGCACCTTGCCGCGGCGAAAGCCCGGCAGTTTCAACTCGCGCCCGAGCTCGTGCGCCTTGCGCTCGACTCGCCCCTCGAGCTCGTCCGCCGGGACCTCTACGCGCAGTCGCACACGCGATCCCTCGAGCTCGGTGAGCGTCGTCTTCACCGCGGCCGGCACGCCCGCCACGATACCGTGCGGCCCGTGACTAGCAGCGGCGCCGGCTGGCGCAGCGCGCGCCGTATCGAGGCGCGTCTGTGGACGGGTCCGGCAGGCCACCTCGTCGGCGGAGCCGCCGACCTCGCCGAAGCGCTCGCGCGCTATGCGCTCGCGCGTGCGGGGCGCCGCAGCGGCGTGGGGAGTCGGCCGCGCGGCGGGCGGCGGGGCCACGCGCCGTCAGCGCGCTCGGTGTCCGCGCGCGCGCCGCACGCGCGGTAGGGCCACGGTCCCCTGGTCACCGCCCGGGCGCGCGTCGCCCGGGCGGCAGGTGGTCTACGCCGCGCTACGCGGCCGACGAGGCGAGAGAGCGGAACGACAGGGCGGCTCCGCGCGGAAGGATCAGGATCGAGCTCGTCGCGATCTCGGCCGCGTGCGCAGCCGATGCGGTGATCGAGATGTGGCCCGGCTCGGCCTCCGGCCGCGAGTCGATGACGAGCATGTCGGTGGCTTCGTTGGCGACCGGCGCGACTGTCGCGCCGAGCGCGGAGGCGAGCGACTCGGCGGTCGCCTGCGCGCCGCCGCCGGCGTCGCCGATGGCGACGATCTGGCGCACGCTCACGGGTCCGCGGTCACCCAGCCCGACTGGCGCGATCGCGATCGCCGCCGGCCCGCCTTCGATGAGGCGCTCGGCGGAGTTGCCGATCGCAATGTGGCCCTCGGCGGTGTGCGAGTCCGAGCAGAAGACGATCACGTCGGCGCCCTCGCGCACCGCGAGCGCGCGCAGGCCTTCGGGCGTCGAGCGATCCGTGACGATGTGGCGTCCGACGGCGGGGTCTCCGAAGAGCTCGGCGCCGCGCTCGAGCAGCTGCTCGGCCTCGCTTTGCACGAGCGACTCGCGCGCGGAGTCGAGCTCGTGCGCGTGCCGCACGTACGCGAGCGCCACCTCGGCGCCCGCGCTGGCGAAGACGCGCCCGAGCGCGAGCGCGTCGTCCTCGTTGGCGGTGCCGTCGTAGGAAACGATGACCTTGGTTGACATTTCGGACCTCCTGGGAGCGCGGCGGTTGCTTTCAATGGGATGCGTCACGCCCAGCGTCGCACGCTCGTGCCATCAGCTCCAGTGAACTTGATGAATGTTGGTATAAGCTTTACTAATGCTCAATGTGGCCCGCCTGAAGGTCCTGCGCGAGGTCGGCTACGGAGGCTCGGTCTCGGCAGCCGCTGAGGCTCTCTCCTATACGCAGTCGGCCGTCTCGCAGCAGATCGCGACGCTCGAGAAGGAAGCCGGGACCGCGCTGCTCGAGCGCCACCCCCGCGGCGTGAGCCTCACGGCCGCGGGACAGACGCTCGTCGGCCACGCGGAGGGCATCCTCGCGCGCGTCGACGCGGCCGAAGCGGCGCTCGCGGCCATCGCGGGGCTGCGCGCGGGCAAGCTGCGCCTGGCCTCGTTTCCGACCGCGGGCGCGACGCTCGTGCCGCACGCGATCGCGGCGTTTCTCGAGTCCTACCCGGACGTCGAGCTGATGCTGAGCGAGGGCGAGCCCGAGGAGATCGGGCCGCGGCTCCGGCGCGGCGAGCTCGACCTGGCGCTGCTGTACGAGTTCGAAGCGGCGACCGCGCTTCCGGGCGTGCACACCGAGACGCTGCTCGAGGACGCGATGTATCTGGCGCTTGCACGCGAGCACCCGCTGGCGGAAAAGCACACGCTGCGCCTCGAGGACCTCGCGGGCGACGCGTGGGTTCAGACCTCGGGCGCGAGTCCGTGCGCGCGGCACGTGCTGCGCTGCTGCCACGCGGCCGGATTCGAGCCGCGCGTCTCCTTCCACAGCGACGACTACCAGACGATCCAAGGGCTCGTGGCCGCCGGCGTCGGCGTCGCCCTGATCCCCGAGCTCGCGCTGTCGAGCACGCGCGACGACATCGCTATCCGCTCGCTGGCGCCTGCGCCGCCGCTGCGGCGCGTGGTCGCGGCGATGCCCTCGCGGGCACGCCTCGTGCCGGCGGCGCCCGTGATGCTCAGCGTGCTTCAGGAGACGGCCGCGGCGTACCAGGCAAACAGAAGACGCCCGGCCTAGCTGCGCGCACCTTCCGCTCGCGTGCGCCACGGAGACCGCGGCGACGCCCGAACCAAAGAGAAGGGCGCCCGGCCTAGGCCGGGCGCCCCCTTTCCTTCTCCCGACCCGTTCGCGTGCGCGATCAGGTCGTTACGTCGTTGCCGTTAGAAGCCGAGCAGCGCTTCTTTTTTGCATTTGCCGCTGGCTTCTTTGACCATCTCTTTGGCCAGCACCGTGTAGCCCAACGGCGTCGGGTGAATGTCCGGACCGTCGTATTTGCCACCGGTTTTCGTGGTGTTTGTCATGTTGACCCATTTTTTGAGCCGTTCGGGTTCGATCAGCGGTTCGCCGTCATTGAATTCCTTGTTCGGGAACGTCATGCACGCGCTGTAGCCGTTTTTACCGACCACTTCGTGCTCGTCGTTGTTGAGGACTTCAACGAGCCCGTTGAACGGGAACGCGTCCGCGGCGACGCAGCCTTCGCCAATCCGTTTTTCTTCTTCGGCCAGCGTCAGGCTGTGCGTCTCGCAGCGACCGTTGATTTTCGCGAACGGTCCTGCCGGTCCGCCGTTTTCGTTGACGAACTGCACGGCTTCGAACGCGAGGTTGAACAGTTTGCCGAACGGGCTGTAACCACCCTGGAAGGTGATTCTGCCCGTGTAGTTGATGGCGTGACCGCCATCCAGGCCGAGCGTACCGCCTTGGCGGAGCGCAACCAGGATCCCGCTGATGTTCGACATGATCTGCTTGAACAGAGCCGGGGCCGTTGCTCCGAGCTTGAGAGCGAAGAATTCTTCGCCTTCGGTGCTCAGTTTGAAGGCGTTTTCGGCGAAGTATTTTTCACCGAATTCTTTGCCTTCTTTTTCGAGCCTTGCTTTGTGTTCGACGAACCACGCCGGACCCTGTTCGTGTGCTTCTTTTTCAAGCTGAGCTTTGTGCGCACCGAAGTACGCGAAGGCAGCTTCTTCGCCTTCTTTTTCGAGCTGAGCTTTGTGCGCACCGAAGTACGCGAAGGCAGCTTCTTCGCCTTCTTTTTCGAGCTGAGCTTTGTGTTCGAAGAAGTATTTACCAGCGGCTTCTTCGCCTTCTTTTTCGACTTCGGCTTTGTGCGCACCGAAGTACGCGAAGGCAGCTTCTTCGCCTTCTTTTTCTAGTTCAGCCTGGTGCGCAGCGAAGTATTCGCCGCCCAGTTGTGCACCTTCGTTCGCAAGGCATTCTTCGCGAGCTTCTTTGAACGCCGGTTCTTCGCCACCCGTTTTTTCGAACGCTTTTTCGGAGCACTCGATGAAGACGTGTTCAGCGACTTTGGCGTTGATCGCTTCTTCGGCGACTTTGTGCAGTTTCGCTGCGATCGCTTCTTCGGCGACAACTTTCAGTTTCGCGCCGATCGCTTCTTCGGCGACGACTTTCAGTTTCGCCGCGACGGCTTCTTCGCCGACTTTGTGGAGTTTCAGGCCGATGATTTCTTCGCCGATTTTCAGTTCGACGAATTCATTCGCCTTTTTCGTCACTTTGGCTTCGACGAACGCTTTCGCTTCGGCTTCGAGTTTCCCGATCGCGTGAAGCTGGTCGTTCGCGCCGATGTTCAGCGTGATCATCGTGACCGGCGTGTGTTCGATGTTCGTCGCATTCGCGATCGTGGCGACGGCGTCTTCAAGCTGCGAGCCCGAGTACGGGTGGTGCAGCGGGCCGCCTATGCCGACGGTTTTGAACGCGTTCCACGCCGACTGGTAGGCACACGCGCTTTCGCCGGTCACCGGCGGAAGTCCGTGTGCTTCCTGCGAGCTTTTCAGAGCCGTGTTGAGCGTCGACAGCAACGACGAGCTCGGCCCGATCAGCGACGCGCTTGTCTCACCAGGGCACCCGTCGTTGATCAGCCTGGTGTTGTTGCCGAGTCTTTCGGCCTGCGTTTTGATTGTTTTCAACAGGTCGTTGGTGTACCCGTGTTCGAAGCGTTCCGGATCATCGAATCCGGCTACAACGCCTTCGTTGTAGAGCTGCTGCGAGTACCCGAACGCCAGCGAGTCGCCGAGCGCTAGGTACTGTTCATCTACCGGCGGTTTGACTTTCGCGCTCGCGATCGACGGGACCACGAACGCCGACACGACTAGTGCCAAAACCATGCAGCACCCGGCTAGTCGCCCGCGCCGGCGGAAAGTTACTGCGAAGCCACGCGTGGCTTGCATCACATCCTCCTCCTGAAGTGCGGGGGCCCCGCGCACCCCGTCCCCACCGGCGCGACAGCCCTATTTGTCCTACCACTCAACCGCCCGGCAGAGCCAGCTCCGCGGGCGGACGAGGCGCGAGCATAGAGCATGCCCGCGTATCGTGTCAAGACGAGGTTTTTGTCGTAAGACCGGGTTTACGCTGGATTTAGGCCGTTCGGCGGACGAGCGAGGTGCCGCAGGTGTCCATAACCGAGCCCGAACGGGCCGCGCGGCAGCGTGACCGGTGAGACGTCCGCGACGCCCCGCGCTGCAGCATGACCGGCGAGACGTCCGCAGGGGGTGGCAACGTGTCTGGGTCCATGAGCGCGACGACGACCCTGTTTTTGATCGTGGGCGTGCTCGCCGGGGCGATCGCGGGCGTGGCCGCCGCGCGCGGCGGCGAGCGGCGCGAGGCGGAGCGCGAGACGCGCGAGCGCGAGCGCATGCGCGACGAGCTGAAGTCGATCTCGCTCGACGTGCTCGCGCAGACGGGCGAGTCGCTCGCGACACGCCTCGAGGACCAGCGTCGCGCCGAACAGGAGCGGGCGACCGGGGAGATGGCGCGGCGCAGCGAGGAGATCAAGGGCCTCGTCGTGCCCGTGCAGGACAAGCTGGGCAGGATGGAGAGCGAGATCGGCCGGCTCGAGCGCGAGCGCCGCCAGGCGCAGGGCGAGCTCGCGCAGATGGTCCGCGACCTCGGCGACGGCGTGCGCACGCTTCGCCAGGAGACGGGCAACCTCGTCTCGGCGCTGAAGCGCCCCTCCACGCGGGGCGCGTGGGGGGAGATCCAGCTGCGCAACGCGGTCGAGATGGCGGGCATGGTCTCGCATTGCGACTTCCTCGAGCAGACGACGCTGCACACCCCCGACGGCGTCCTGCGCCCGGACATGCTCGTCCGCCTGCCGGGAGGAAAGGTCGTCGTCGTAGACGCGAAGGTGCCGCTCGACGCGTACCTCGCTGCGCTCGAGGCGACCGCCGAGCAAGACCGCGAGACGCACATCGCGCGCCACGCGCGCCAGACGCGCGAGCACATCTCAAAGCTCGCGGCGAAGGGCTATCAGGCACAGCTCGAGGTGACGCCCGAGTTCGTCGTCATGTTCGTGCCCTCGGACGGCATCTACCAGGCGGCGCTCGCGCAGGATCCGGGGCTGATCGAGTACAGCATCGCCAACCAGGTGCTGATGGCCACGCCGACCACGCTCATTGGTCTGCTGTGGGCGGTGCACTACGGCTGGCGCCAGGAGCTGATCGCGCAGTCGGCGCGCGAGATCGCGGAGTCCGCGCGCGAGCTGCACCGGCGCCTCGCGCGCTTCGCCGAGCCGTTCGCGAAGGTCGGACGCCAGCTCGACTCGGCGGTGGGCGCGTACAACGAGGCCGTCGGCTCCTTCGATCACCGCGTCGTCCCGCAGCTCCGCCGCATCGAGGAGGCCGGCGCGTCCTCGGGGCGCTCGGCCGACGCACCGCCGCCGCTCGAGGGGAGCGCGCGTTCGCCCGCCGGGCTCGTGCCGCCCGACGAGGACGAGGACCGGGCAGCGGCAATCGCGCGCGCAAGCGACGCGGCCGAGCTCGCGGCGTAGCCGTCGGCGAGACCAGCCGAGCCTCGGCTTCGGACGCGTCATCACCCTGCGAGTAGCGGCAACCGCGAGCATTCGACCGGCTTGAACCGGCGTTAAGTCGCGCGCGCTTGAATACCGTGCCTGACACGATCATCCTCGGCGCAGCACCGCACGGACGGCTCTTGGGACCGGGGATCGAGGGGAGCTTCGAGATGACACAGTGCAACCGTAACCGCCGCGTGCGCGCCTGCAGCGCGACGCTCATACTGCTGCTCGCTGCGGGCGGACTCGCGTCGTGCGGCGGGTCCTCGGGCAAAACGCCGGGCACCGCGGCGAGCGCCGGCGCAGCGTCTCCTTCGAGCTCCACCTCGACGCCGACGAATCCAGCGAGCGCGTCGACCGGCGGCAACGGCGGCACGGCCGGCCCGAGCGGCACCGCTCAGGGGAGCGGGTCGAAATCGGACGCGCCGAGCTCGTCGTCTCCGATCGTGCGCGCCTCGAGCTTCGTTACGTGCATGCGTGCGCACGGAGTGCAACTTGCCAACGCCACCGGCTCCAAGGGCAGCGCGACGCTGGACCTAAAGGGCGTCAACACTCACAGCGCTCAGTACAAAAACGCGATTACCGCGTGTGCCCGCGAACTGCTCGGCAAACTGACGGCGCGCACGAGCAAGGGCAAGAAAATCCGCGTGCAAGGCATTCGCGTGAAGGGGATCAAGCTGAAATCGATTCACATCGGCCACATCGAAATCCCGAACATCCACGTGAAGTTGCCGGCGCTCACGGTGCCGGGGGTAACGGTGCCGAAAGTCACGACCCCCACCCCGAACTACGGCGGCGGCTCGGGCGGCGAGGCCCCGACGCAGCCCGGCGAAGCCTAGCCGGGGCGCGACGCGCGCAGGACGGCGGGACGCGGCGCGGCTTGTGCGTCGCCGGCCGTGCCCGCGCGCGGCGCGCGCGCGCGGCGGCGCAGGGCGACGAGCGCGATCAGCGCGAGCGCGACGGGGACGGTCGCGGGGAGCTCGTCGACAAACAGGAACAGCAGATCGAAGCAGAGCGCGATCGCGGCGGTCAGCGCGGCCCCGCGAAGCTGCGCGCGGCGCGCGAAGTGCACAGCGAGCAGCCCGCCGAATGCGCCGGCGATGAACAGATCGCCGTAGCCCATCACCGCGGAGCCGAAGACGGCGCTTTGCAGCCGCGGCAGCCCGGCCGCGGGGTGCGCGGCGTTGAGCACGCTGTTCGGCTTCTGAAGCTGTTCTGAGACGACGAGCGCGGTGTCGGCGACGGCCATCGCGACGATGCCCGCGGCGAGCCAGAGCGCGGGCGTGACGGAGGCGATGATCGCCCCGAGCGCCGCGCAGCTGAGCGCGGACAACGCCACGGCGGCGGCCTCGCCGGCGAGCCCGCTGCGGTCGGCCCACGCGAGCGCGAACAGGGGAACGGCGAGCAGTGCGAGCGCCGGCCGGCCACCGCGCACGAGCGCCGCCAACGCGAGCGCCGCGAGCAGCGGCACGGCGACGAGCGCGAGGTAGGTGAGCGCTTTGCTGCTCGCGTGCTCGGCCGCGCGCGCGATGAACACGAAGGCGATCACCGACAGCGGCGGCACGACCGCCCAGCGGCGGTCGCGAAACGCGTCGAGCGCGGCGAAGCGCACGGCGCGCGGGAGCGCGACGACGGCACCCTGCGCGAGCGAGAGCGCGGCGATCGATACGCCGAAGGGAAGCGCCACCGACCTCAACATAGTCACCGCCGCTTGCGCTACAAGAGGGTATGTCGACCACCCGCCAGGACCCGTCCTCGGCGGCACGCCGGCGCCGGATGTGGCGGCTGGGCGCGCTGGGCGTGCTCGCGGCGGCGCTCGCGGCGGTGCTCGCGACGCTCGCGACGAGCGGCAGCACCTCCGAACTGCGTCCCGGAAAGCCCGTGCCGGGGGCGAGCGCGACGCTCGCGCTCCTGCGCGGCGTGCCCCAGGAAGGCTCGGCGCTCGGCAGCGCGAGCGCGCCGGTGACGCTCGTCGAGTTCGGCGACCTGCAATGCCCGTCGTGCGCCGATTTCGCCAACGGCGTGCTGCCGTCGATCATCGCGACGTTCGTCCGCGACGGCCGCGTGCGCGTCGTCTTTCGCGCGATCGACTACATCGGCGCCGACTCGACTCGTGCGGCGCGCATGGCGTACGCGCTCGGCGCGCAGAACCGCATGTTCGACTTCGTCGAGCTCGCGTACCGCAATGAGGGACTCGAGAACAGCTCGTACGTCAGCGACACCTACCTGCGCGCGCTCGCGAGCGCGATTCCCGCAGTCGACGTGGCGCGCGCGCTCGCCGCGCGCAACGGCGCGGACGTGCAGGCGCAGCTCGCGCAGTCGCGAGCGCTCGCCGCGCAACTGCACATCGCGGCGACGCCGTCGTTTCTGCTCTACCGCAGCGGCAGCGCGCCGCGGCGCTTTCAGCCCGAAGGGCTCGACGCCGGCTCTTTCCGCGGCCCGATCGAGCGCTTGCTCGCGGACGCGGGTGCGTGAGGCAGCGCGGCATCGCCCTGCTCGCCGTCCACGAGCAGCGAGGCGCCGAGCGCCCCGCCGAGATCGCCGAGCGCGGCGGTGTGCACCTGCGGCGGCGTCGCGTCGTTGAACAGGTGCGGCTGCATGGCCGCGGCGATGCGCTGCGCACACGGTTCGCCAAAGCGCACGCCGAGGCCGCCGCCGATGATCACGGCCTCGACGTCGAGCAGGTTGACCGCCGAGGCGACGCCGGCGCCCAGCGCGGCGACGGCGCGGTCGATGAGCGCGATCGCGAGCTCGTCGCCGTGTTCCACCGCGTGCGCCCAGATTCCGCTCGTGATGCGCGTGTGCCCGTGCTCGCGCATGATCTTGAAGAGGTCGCTCTTGCGTCCCTTGCCGATCAGCTTGCGTGCGCGCGCTTCCATCGACGCGCGCCCCGCGTAAGCCTCCATGCAGCCGCGGCGCCCGCACGTGCAGCGCGCGCCGTTCATCTTCACGACGACGTGGCCGATCTCGCCGGCGCCCCCGCGCCCGCGCCAGTCGGCGCCGTCGAGGATCAGCCCTCCGCCGACGCCGGTGCCCCAGAAGACGCCGAGCAGCGAGGAGTACGGCCGGCCTGCTCCGAGCCGGAACTCGGCGTCGGTGGCGACGCGCACGTCGTTGCCGACGGCGACGCGGCACCCGAGCGCGTCGGCGAGCGTCTGCGCGAGCGGGAACTCGCCGTCCCAGCCGGGAAGGTTGCGCGCGTTGCGCACGGACCCCTTCTCGACGGTCCCCGGCGAGCCGACGCCGACGCCCGCGAGCTTGCCTAGCTCGACGCCCGCGGCCGCCGCCGCGTCGCGCAGGGCGAGCTCCATCGCGCTCGCGACGTCCGCGGGGCCGCCGCTCGTGGGCGTCGGGTGGCGCGCCGATCCGAGCACGTCGTGGAGCTCGTCGAAGATCGCCGCCTCGATCTTCGTGCCGCCGAGGTCGATCCCGCCGCGAGGCGCAGGCATGCTCCGTACGCTAGCGGTGCTTGCTGTCGAGGATCGCCGAGGAGGTGGGCTTGTGAGCGATCTTCGGCGTGGGGATCGAGCCGATGCGCGCGATCAGCTGGTCCCACTGCAGCATCGTGAGCATCGTCGCCGGCGCGTGCGGCACGGCTTTGGCGGCGCGGCCGCGCGCGGAGTGCGCGAGGCGCGCGGAGAGTACGGCGGGCGCGGTGACGTGCGCGCGGGCGGCGGGACGGAAGGCGACGTGGATCTCGTCCGCGCGTTCGGCGCGCGCGAGCGTGCTCGACGCGCCGGGGTAGCGCATCAGGCTCGCGATCTGGTAGGGCGCGAAGGTGCCGTGGAGGGCGAGCAGCGCGCGGATGGTCAGATCGGTGATCGTGCCGGCGCCCTGGTGCCCGGCGATCGGAATGCCGTTGACCGCGGAGATGTCGACGGCGTCGCCGGCGTCGCTCCCGGTGGCGGCGCCGTGGGTCGCGTATGCGCCGCTGGCGCAGCGCAGCGCGCTGACCGTCGGGTGCAGACCGACGCGCGAGAGGAACTCGAGCACGGCGAGCACGCGCCTGTCGATCTCCCCGGCCGCGATCGCCGCGCGCGCGCAGCTCGGTATCGAGACGTTGGGGTCGGAGAGGACGGCGCGCTGCACTTCGGCCTTCGACTGCAAGAAGACGCCGCTCGCGGTGGCGCCGAGCAGGTCGGTTTCGCCCCTTGCGGCTCCCTGCGGGTGAAGCGCTGCTTCGAGCGCGACCCAGTTGGCGATGATCGGCCGCGGGTCGATCGTGGAGGCGTCGCCGGCGGGCTGGATGGCGAAGCGCAGGTGGCCCGCGCTGGCGCCGTGCGGGACGCGCACGCGGCCGAGAACGGTGCCGCGCGCGACGACCGATCCGCTGCGCAGGGGCGCGCGGCCGTTGCCGGCGCGCGAGCCGCGCCCGTGCACGCGCGCGTCCGCGGCCACGGCATCGGGATTGCCCGGATGCGCGAACAGGCGCACCTTGCCCTTCGCGAGCGCGGCGCTCGCGCCGCGCGCGAGGTGCGACGCAACGGGTGAGCGCGCGGACAGCACGGGCAGTCCGTGGCTCGCGTTCGGCGTGGAGACCTTGAGCGTGAGCGGCAGTTCGCGACCCGCGCTCGCGGCCTGGCTCGGCGCGCCCGATTCGCTCGGGCTGGTGAGCGCCTTGGCCAGGCGCGAGCGCCACGCGAGGTCGGCGCGCTTGGAGCTGCCGGGCTTGTACGTGCTCGCGATGCTTCCGAGGCCGGCGTAGGTGAAGATGTCGCCGTAGACGTCGCGCAGCACGACGAAGCGCCCGAGCGCGCGCGACCTGCCGAGCTTGACGATACGCCCGCTCTGAACGGCGAGCACGTCGGCGTTGGGCGGGGTGATGAGGTCGATGAAGTTGCCCTGCTCGCTCCCAGCGGAGATGCTCCCGCCGGCCGCGGTGCGCGCGATCGCTTCCGAGGCGGCGGCGGGTGAGACGGCGCTGCTCGAGCCGGGCACCGACGCTGGTGAGCCCGGCGCAGACCCGGAGCCCGCGGAGCCCGCGGAGCCCGCGGAGCCCACGGCGCCCGCGGAGCCCGCGGAGCCCACGGCGCCCGCGGAGCCCACGGGACCCGCGGAGCCCGCGGCGCCCGTGCTCGGAGATTCCAGCGCGCTCCCGGAGCCCGTTGGCAGGGCACCGGTGGACAGCGGCGTCGCGCCGCCCGTCGCGCTCGCGGCGGGAGCGGCCTGCAGGCCGCTGCTGACGGGCGAGCGGGCGTCGGTGAGCCCGGTCAGGCTCGCGATGACGGCCTTGGGGTAGCTCGAGATGAGCTTCGCGCGCAGCAGCACCGATTCGAGGTATGCGTTGGAGTGGTTGTAGGCGAGGATCGCTGCGCGGAGGTCCTTCGGGGCGCCGGCGGCGCGCAGGTATCGCGCGGCGGCGAAGACGGCGTCGACGGGGTTGTAGGGGTCGGCGTAGCCGGCGTCGAGCGCGTCGACGCCGTACTGCAGCCAGGTCGCGGGCATGAACTGCATCCACCCGACTGCGCCGGCGCTGGAGACCGACAGGTCGGCGCCGTAGTTGGTCTCGATTTCGTTGATCGCGGCGAGGATCTGCCACGGCACCCCGTACTGGGCGGCGGCGGCCTGGTAGATCGGCAGCAGGAACAGTGGGATGCGGTAGAAGCCGAGCGCCTGGACCGAGGCGGCGGAGTTGGCGAGTTCGGCGGCGAACGCGCCGGCCTGCGCGGCGATGACCTGCGGCGCGAGCGCGACGTTGTTGCCGAGGACCTGCGCGGGACCGGTCCCTTTGGCACCGTTCTTCGTCGTCGTGCTCCCCTTCCGCGGCGCGGGCTTGGCCTTCTTCGCGGCGTTCTTCGGGAGCACCACCTTGGGGGCTTCGGGTTTCGCTTCCGGCGCGCTTTTCGTCGGCGGGGGCGTGACGGCCTGCGGCACGGTGGTCGTCGAGGTGCCCGGGTGCGAGGAGCCCGCCGAGCTCCCTTCTTCGGTCGCTTCCTGCGGCACCCCGGTGGTTTTGGGGCTTGAAGGGGGCGGCGGGGTAGAGCCTTCTTCGGTGGCGGTCTGGAGCGTTCCGGCGGTTTCGGCGCCGGAGGCGCCGCTGGCGAGCCCGGCGAGGCCGGCAGCCGTCAGACCGCCCCCGGCAAGCGCGGAGAGGGCAGCGCGCCAGACCCGCCGGCGCGGGCTCGAAGGCGCGATGCGCCGGATGCAGTCGTCCTCAGGTGGTCCCATTTAGATTGGTCAACGCCGCCGGCCCGCCTTCGCCACGCGCGCAGACCTGCCTTCATATCGGCAGAACAGCACTTGGGGGTAAAGGATTCGTAATCCCGCGCGAGCGGCCGCGAGCTCGTTCGGCATGTCCAATACGGCGACACAACGCGCGTTTCGCGCGAGCGTGCGCCTCGGAAAGTGGCCGATCGTCCGAGCGCCGGCGCCTGCGCGACCTTGCGCGGCGGCTAGGCGGTACTCTGGCAGCGTGGAAACGCTCTTCTCGATCCTCCAGGTCGGTCTCTCGCTAATCGTAATCTTTCTTGTGCTGTTGCACTCGGGCAAAGACTCGGGCCTGTCGGGCGCATTCGGGGTGGGCAGCGGCACCGGACCGCTCGGCGGCGGCTCGATGGTCGAGCGAAACCTCAACCGCTGGACGATCTTCTTCGCGATTCTGTTCGTGATCAACGCCGTCATCCTCCTCAAGCGTCCCTGGGCGTAGCCTCGTCCGAACCCGAGCCCTTGGCGGACCCCTCTGCCGCGGAAACGTCACCGCCGCGACGCTCGAGCCGGTTGAGTATGTCGAGCGCCTCCGATCGAAGCGCCGCGTCGATCGCGGCGTGATCCTCAGACGAGAGCTTGCCGGTGCGGAAGTCGAGCTCGGCATCGCGTATCTCGCGGTACTTCGCCTCACGCCGCGCTTCGAGCTCCTGCGTCTCGGCGTCGTGCGCGGAGGGGGTCGTTTGCGCGTAGCGCGACGAGCGCAGCGGCGCGGCGATGACGAACGCGACGGCGATCAGCAGCGCGAGCGCGATCAGCACGACGAGGATGGCCACGCGGGGATCACACTCACTTCACTGACTCGGGGGCGCAAGCGGCTCAGGCGCGCGCGAGGCCTTGGGCAACGCGTGCGCGCGCGCCCGCGCGCGCACGCGCGCGCAGCGCACTCGGAGACGGCCACAGCGCGATCAGCCCGCCCCCGAAGCCGATCAACCCGCCGATCCAGATCCACATCACGAGCGGCGAGACGATCAGGCGGAATTGCGCGGGCGGCGGGTTAGAGAGATACGCGCGCGCGAGGAAGCCGAGCGCGATGTCGGCGTCCTGCGGCGGCAGCGTGCGGTTCCCGATGGTGATGATGCGCTGCAGCGAGGGCGCGGAGAGATCGGGCGCGATCGCGCTCCACACGTCCCTGGTGACGCCGGCGCTCATGCTCACGTGGCTGACGGCCTGGCCGCCGAGCTGCGCGCCGACCGAGCCGAGGCCGGGTTCGAGCGAGGCGTAGTAGCCCTGGCTCGGGCGCAGCGTGGCGACGTGCCGCCCGCCCCGTTTGACGTCGAGCACGGCGCCCAGGCTGAGCGTGGAGCCGGTGTGGGCGGTGTCGTTGGCGGGCGTGATCGTGGCGGTCGGGCGCAGGTAGCGCACGGTGTATGAGCCGACGCGCGCGGACTGGCCGGGAGATAGCCCGGTCTCGGCGACGTGCTGGAAGGACGACGAGGCGGCGACGCCGATGAACAGCACGGCGATGCCGACGTGCACGATGTAGCCGCCGTAGCGCCGGCGGTTGCGACCTACGAGCGCGAGCAGGGCGACCGGCACAGGCTCGCCGGCGAGCGCGCGCCGCACGCGCGTCCCGCGCACGAACTCCTGCGCGACGGCGGCGATGACGAACGCGGCGCACGCGAACATCGCGATCGCGAGCGGCTTGTGGGTGCCGGCGGTCGCGAACAGCACGCCGAGCGCGAGCGCGCCGGCACCTAACGGCAGCGCGAAGTTCCGCCGCGCGTTGGCGAGCGTGGCGCGCCGCCAGCTGATGATGGGGCCGATGCCGGCCAGCAGCACGAGCGCGAGCGCGAGCGGGACGGTGTAGCGGTCGAACCAGGGCGGCCCGACGGATGCTTCGCTGCCGGTGAAGGCCTCGGAGATGAGCGGGAAGTAGGTACCCCAGAAGATGACGAAGCAGAGGCCGACGAGGACGACGTTGTTCGCGAGGAACGCAGCTTCGCGCGAAACGAGCGAATCGAGCCTGTGCTCCGAGCGCAGCATGCTGGCGCGCGAGCTGACGAGATAGATCGAGCCGGCGATGAGGATGGAGATGAGGACAAGAAACGGCACGCCGAGGGTCGCCCCTCCGAACGCATGGATCGAGTTGAGGATCCCGCTGCGCACGAGGAAGGTGCCCATGATCGCGAGCGTGCCGGTGGCGAGCACGAGCGAGACGTTCCACACCTTCAGCATCCCGCGCTTCTCCTGGATCATGAGCGAGTGCAGGAAGGCGGTGCCGGTGAGCCACGGCATCAGCGACGCGTTCTCGACGGCGTCCCAGCCCCAGTAGCCGCCCCAGCCGAGCTCGGAGTAGGACCAGCGCGCGCCGAGCAGGATGCCGACGCCGAGGCACAGCCAGGCGGCGAAGGCGAAGCGGCGCGTCGCGCGGATCCACTCGGCGTCGAGCCTGCGCGCGAGCAGCGCGCCGACCGCGAAGGCGAACGGGATCGTGCAGAGCGTGTACCCCGAGTAGAGCATCGGCGGGTGGATGATCATGGTCGGGAAGCGCAGCAGCGGATCGAGCCCGTTGCCTTCCGCGGGCGCGGGCGAGGTGGTGGCGAACGGGTTGGCGTAGACGACCATGAGCGCGACGAAGAAGCCTCCGAAGCCGAGCAGGACGGCGGTTGCGTACGCGGTGACCTCGCGCATGCGCTTGCGCATGAGGAACAGCGCGAGGCTCGACCACAGCGAGAGCAGCCAGGCCCACAACAGCAGCGATCCTTCCTGCGAAGACCACACGGCGGCGGCGCGGTAGAGCGCGGGTGTGGTGCGCGAGGAGGTGTCGGCGACGGTGTTGAAGGTGAAGTCGTTGCGCAGGAAGGCGACCTCGAGGACGGCCATCGCGACGGTGAGGATGCCCGCGAGCGCGTACACGGCGCGGCGAGCCGAGGCGGTGAACTCCGGGCGGCCGTTGCGCACGCCGTACAACGCGGCAGCGATGCCGTACGCGCACACGACGAGCGCGAGCAGCAGGCAGATCAGCCCGAGCGCCGCCATCAGCCCCTCGCGCCCGCGCGCACGATCGCACGCGAGTCCGAGCGCTTCCTACGCCTCAGCGCGGGCACGCCTCAGTAGCTCTGCGTCCCTGCGCGCGATGCTGCGAGATGACCGCGGGCGCCAGAGAGTCCAGATTTACGGGGATTTTGGGCCGTCATTCGGGCCGCCCATGCTACCCCGTAGCCGCCGCTTGGGCTCCGTTCGCGTTGAAGTACGAACAGTCCGCTGGCCGAAGAGCCGGACCTGGGGCCGACGCGGCTGGAACTAATGCTGAACGGCGCGCAAGGGAATTGGCGACGCGGAGCAGAACCAGGACGAGGCCGCAGCCCTCAAAGCCATGGAACCCGAGAAGTAGTCCGGCGATACTTCGCGGGCCATGTCTGAAGAGTCCACACGGTCCGACCCGGCCGGTCTCATGCGTGCGGTGATCGAAGCCCGCGGCGCCGAGGAGACCATGCGCTTCTTCGGTCCGGCATCGGTGTATGACCTCTCCGTGATGGGCGTTGGCGTCTTCGAGGGCTATGACGCGATTCGCGCCCTGCTCGACGATTGGGGGTCCTCCTATGACGAGGAGGAGGACGAGGCCGAGGAGATCACCGAATTCGGCAACGGCGTGGTCCTCGCCGACATCCGCGGCAAGGCCCGCCCCGCCGGAAGCCCGGTCGGCGTTCTCGTAACGGCCCGCCGCTACGCGGTCGCCGTTTGGGCAGACGATCTGATCGAGCGGATAACCATCTACCGCGAGATCGGCGAGGCCCGCTCGGCCGCCGAAGGCCTCGTCGCCGAACGGGGGTAGCCGATGTCGGAGAACCTGGACCTCGTGCGGTCGATGTTTGGCGCCTGGGAGCGCGGAGACTTCAGCGACACGGACTGGGCGGACCCGCGAATCGAGTTCGTGTTCGCCGATGGCCCCTCGCCTGAGACCGTCAGCGGCGTGGCCGCGATGTCTGAGAGCTGGCGCGACTTCCTGCGTAACTGGCAAGGCGTGCGGGCGGAGGTGGAGCAGTTCGTCGAGCTGGACGGCGACCGCGTGCTCGTTCTGTTCCGCCAACACGGTCGCGGCAGAACCAGCGGATTGGAGGTGGCGCAAACCGCGCCGAGAGCGGCCAACCTCTTCCACCTTCGTGAGGGAAGGGTTACGCGGGCCGTGCTCTTTCTGAACGGCGACCGCGCGCTCGCCGACCTCGGGCTCGCGGGGTAGGCGATGGCGGGGGATAACGTTGAACTCGTCGAGGCTCGGGCGTGGGCTCGCGGGCGCGGCGGCTCCTCGCGGCGAGCAAATGTTTCCCAGCGGGACCCACCAAAAGGGATAGCGTCCCCAGAGAGGTCGGCATGTCGGCTTGGGCTCGCCCGTCGGGGAAGGGCGAGGAGCCGGCGAACGATCCTGGCGGCGCGCGAAGGGCCCTCCTCCTCCTTCGTGACTTGGCGATGTGTCGATCTCCAGCGTCGTCACGCCGAGCCCTCGAAACGCCCGCCGTTTCACGGCACGCGGTACGGGGCGTTCCTCAGTAGTTCTGCTTCTCCGACGGCGGCGCGGTGGTGAACTTGGAGGGGCACTTGGTGATCAGCGAGTCGCGTTCGCCGATGTAGCGTGTCCCCTGCTTCTGCACCGTGACGATGACCTCGCGGCCTTCCCTGAACGGGTCGGGGACGGTCCCGGTGTAGGAGACGGGCACCGACACGGCGCTCCCGCCGCTGCGGTCGGCGACGCTGAAATCGAGCACCGCTCCGAGGTGCCGGACGGACCCGGAAACGACGGTGCCAGTGAGCTGGTAGGCGCGGCCGGGTTGCGCCTGGCGCACGAGCTGGCTCGGGCTGAGCGCGGGGCTCGCGGCGCTGAAGCTCGTGTAGATGAGCGCGCTCGCGAGCACGACGGCCGCGCATAGTGCCGCGACGAGGCGCGCGGTTCGCTTACGCGCGGGGTTCATCACGGGCCAGTATCTCAGACCCGAACGGCCCTCAGCGCGGTGCTCGCCGCCACCTTGAGCTGACCCGGTGCCCGCCCCGCGGACAGGAAAAAAGCTGCCGCCGGCGAAACATTTTTCGACGCCAGGGGTCTTTCTAGGTAGGGGGCATGACTTTCACGAGACTTCACTCCGTCACCGGGGGCCGTAGGGCACGAGGCCGCGTGCGCGCGTGGCGCGCCCGCCCGGCCGGCTGGCGAGGACGCGGCGCGCCGTGGCGCCCTCGCGCAAACGCGGCGGCGAGCGCCGCCCGCGGGACGGCGGCACGAGGAGCGGCGGTTCAACATCCGGCGGCGCGGACGCCCGCGCAGGTCGCGACGAGAACGAGAGCGGCGGCCCGTGCCACGCCCAAGCGGGCGCAGATCAAGGACATCGCGAGCGAGCGCGTGCGCGAAGCGGGCGGGCCGATGGACAGCGCCTCCTATACGTGCGCGTGCGGCTACGTCTTCCTCGCGCCGGTCTCGACGAGCGTCGCCTGCCCCCACTGCGGGGCAACCCAGGCCTGGTAGCACCGACGCGCTAGCCCGGCTACGCGGGTCGCGGTCGCCGGTTGACTTCGATCTACTCTTAAGCGATTGTCTGCACCAATGAAGTGAGCAGTTGGCGCGCGCAGGTGCCGGCAGCAGCCGGCAGGCGCGGCGCCCCACGGGGAAGCTGGTCATGCACGTAGATCCGTACATCGTTCTCGGCGCCGCAATTGTTGGCTTGCTCGTCGGCATGACTGGTGCCGGCGGCGGCGCGCTGATGACGCCGATGCTGATCCTGCTCTTCTCCGTCAAGCCCTCGACGGCGATCTCCAGCGACCTGGTCGCGGCTGTGTTGATGCGCCCGATTGGCGCTGGGGTTCACATGCGTCGCGGCACCGTCAACAAGCGCCTCGTCGGCTGGATGGTGCTCGGCTCGGTCCCGATGGCCTTCTTGGGTGCGTATCTGCTGCACGTGATCGGCCATACGAAATCCGCGCAGAGCAACATCGAGAAGGCGCTCGGGGCGGCCCTGCTGATCGGAGCGAGCGCGATGGTGTTGCGCTACGTGCTCGACCGGCGCGCCGGCCAGACGCGCGGCGGCATCGTCCACGAGATCAAGCCCAAGCCGCTGCGGACGATCGCGATCGGCATGATCGGCGGGATCGTGGTCGGCATGACCTCGGTCGGCTCGGGCTCGCTGATGATCATTCTGTTGCTGTTCCTCTACCCGACGCTGGGAGCGAACCAGCTCGTCGGCACGGACCTCACGCAGGCGGTGCCGCTCACCGCGGCGGCGGCGCTCGGGGCGCTCGCGTTCGGCCACGTCCAATTCGGCGTGACGGTGTCGCTCGTGATCGGGAGCGTACCGGCGGTGTTCATCGGCTCGCTGCTGTCCTCGAGCGCGCCGGACCGCTACATCCGCCCGGCGATCACGTTCGTGATCGCCGCATCGGGGTTCAAGTACGTGGGCATCGGCACCGAAACCCTCGGCTGGCTTCTGTGCGGGATGCTGCTCGCGGCAGGATCGGCGTGGTTTGTGATCGCGCGGCCGTGGCAGCGGCCGGCAATCGCGGCCGCCGCGCCCGACGGCACCCCCTTGCTCTTGCGCACCGAGGCCCCCGAGGTCGCGGACATCGACGGCGTGCCCGCGCCGGGCGCGCCCGCGCAGAGGTAGGCGACGGCAGCCTACGACTGCTCGTCGAGTCCCGCCTCGGCGAGCGCTTCGGAGAGCTCGGGGAAGGTCTGGGCGCGGATGGCGCGCCCGTCGCGGATCGTCCACACCTGCGCGATCCGCTGCTCGACGCGAATGCCCGTCGTCTTGCCGCGCGCGGTGAGGCGGACCACCGCGACGACCGAGTCCCCCGCTTCCCACAGGCGCTCGGCCTCGAAGCGCACGCCTTCCATCGCATCGTCGAACAGCTTGAAGTAGCGGCGGATGCCGTCGTGGCCGCGGTAGGTGTCGGGTTCCGTGGACAGCTCCGGCGGCACGACGGCTTCGAAGTCGGGGTGGGCGAAGGCGAGGATGCGCGCCTCCTCGCCGCTGTTCAGCGCTTCGAAGCCCGCGCGCATGACCGCGATGTTGTCCTGCGCCACTGCCGCCCCGAGCTCCGTGCTCAGGCGCTCGCCGCGGTGGCCCCGGCGAGCTCGCGCGCGCGCGCGGCGCGGTGCGCGACGCCGAGCTGCTCGAACTCCGCGGCGGCCTGGTCGAGCGCGGCAAGCGCGCTCTCGCGATCGGCCTCGAGCCCGCGCTGTCCGAGCAGGAGCGCGCAGCGCGCGGCCTCGAGCGGCCGTCCCAGCTCGCGCCACGCCTCACGCGCACGGGCGAGGTCGTCGAGCGCGGCGGGGAGCTCGCCGACGATGCCCGTGGCCTCGATCGCCGATGCATCTCCGACGGGGTAGTGTGCGCGTTCGGCGCGCTCGCAGGCCTCGCGCGCGGCCTCGGCCGCCGCGGCCGAGCGGCCGGCCAGCGCGTTGATCACGGCGCGGGCGGTGTTGGCCTGGATCGACTGTACGATCAGACCGGCGCGGTCGCAGATCTCGAGCGCCTGCGCGAGCGCCTCGTCCGCGCCCTGCGTGTCGCCGCGGTCTCGGAGCGTGAACGCGAGGCCGTAGAGCGCGTCGAACGATGCCTCCGACCAGCCGATCTGCAGCGCGAGCTCGTGCGCGCGCACGAACGCCTCCTCGGACTGCAGCCACTCGCCCCTGCGCCAGAGCAGCCGTCCGCGCAGCGCATACGGCAGGCACAGCTTGCCGATCAGTCCCTCGCGCTCGGCGAGATCGGCGCTCGCATCGCTCGCGCGTTCGACCTCGGGCCAGTCCGCCGCGTACACCGCGAGCTGCCCCAGCGCGGCGTGCAGCTCGATCTCCGCCGGGACGTCGCCGACCTGCTGGGCGAGCGCGAGCGCGTCGCGGTAGGCGCTCATCGCTCCCGCGTAGTCGGCCTCGGAGCTCTCGAGGTGCGCACCGAGCGCGAGCAGCGCGATGACGGTCTCGTGCGCGTCGGAGTCGCGCGCGAGCTCGACGGCGCGCTCGAGGTTCTCGCGCGCCTTGACGTTGTCGCCGATGCGGCCGAAGACGCGACCGAAGATCCCGTGCGCGCGGCTCGCGGCGCGCACCTCGCCGAGGCGCTCGGCGAGCCGCAGCGCCTTCTCGGAGGCGTAGATCGCGAGCATGTTCTCGCCGGTCTGCATGTACAGCCAGGCGGCCTCCTCGTAGAGGCGGACGAGCGCGAGCGATGGCTCGCCGTCCTTGATCAGGTTGATCCCGCGCTGGTGGTGCTCGATCGCCTGCTTGCGCTCGCCCTTGTGCGCGAGCGCGGCGCCGATCTTGCGGTGCAGCTCGGCGACGTTCTCGAAGCTCTCGCGCTCGGCGTGGTAGGCGAGCGCCTGCTCCCAGACGCTGATCGCGAGATCGACGCGGCCGAGCCGCAGGGCGACGTCGCCGCGCTTCTCCGCCAGGCGCGCGAGCGCCGCTTCGTCGCTCCCGGTCTGCTCGGCGGCGGCGTCGTAATGAACGAGCGCTTCGGCGTTCGAGTAGAACGCACGCGCGGCGTCACCCGCGGCCTCGAGGTAGTGCAGCGCCTTCTCGCGGTAGGGCTCGATCTCCCTGGGGGGGAGGCTGAGCTCGGTCCCCAGCGCCGCGGCACGACCGTAGTGCTCGGCGAGCAGCGCGACGACCTCCTCGACGCGTTCGCCCGCGCGCGCCTCGATGAACGCGCCGACTTCGAAGTGCTTGCGCGCGCGCACCGCCTTGGGCAGCATCGTGTACGCGGCATCGCGGATCAGCGCGTGCTTGAACGCGAGCTCGGACTCTCCCTGCAGGTCGCTTCCCTCCCACGCGATCACGAGGTCCTTTTCGCGCAGCCCGCGCAGCGCCGCGGCGAGGTCCCCGCCCTCGGCTTCGGCGACCGAGCTGAGCGCGCCCTCCCAGAAGGTGCGCCCGATCACAGCGGCGTGCGCGAGCAGCCGGCGCTGGAACGGCTCGAGCGAGTCGAGGCGCGCCGCGAGCAGCGCCTGCACCGAGTGCGGCAGCTCGATCGCGCTCGCGCCGTCCTCCTCCGACAGGCGGCGGACCATCTCCTCGGCGAACAGCGGGTTGCCCTCGGCGCGCTCGGCGACGGCCGTCACGACGCCCTCCGGAGGTTCGCGCGCGACCATCAGCTCCGAGACGAGTGCGCGCGTCTCGGACTCGTCGAGCGGGTCGAGGAACAGCGTCGTCGCGTCGCGGCGCACGCCGCCCCAGTCCGAGCGCCGGTTGAGGAGCTCTTCGCGCGCGAGGCAGATCTGCAGCACGGGCGCGCGCGCCCATTGGCCGAGGTGCTCGATCAGGTCGAGCATGCCCTCGTCCGCCCAGTGGATGTCCTCCCACGCGAGGATCAGCGGCCGCTCGGCCGCGAGGCCCTCGACGCAGGCGCGCACAGTCGCAAAGAAGATCTCGCGCGTTCGCTGTGCGTCGTCGGTATGCGCCGGCACCTCGCCGGTGCCCGGCTCGACGCCGAGCAGGCGGCCGATGACGGCGATCTTGGGTGCGACGGGTCCGCTTTCGTGCGCGCCCGCCTCCAGGAGCTGGCCGACGCGCGTGGAGAGCTTCTCCCACGCGAGCGCGGGCGACTCGCCATCGACGATGCCGCACTCCGCGCGGATCACCTCGGCGAGCGGCCAGTAGACGACGTTCGAGCCATACGGCAGGCACCGACCCCTGCGGATGATCGGCGGGCTCGCGCTGCCGGCAAGCTCTTCTTCGAGCGCCTCGAGCAGCCGCGACTTGCCGATGCCGGCCTCGCCGATGACGGTCACGAGGTGCGGACTGCGGCGGTGCTCGACGCGCTCGAGCAGCTCGCCCAGCTGGGCAAGCTCGCCGCCGCGACCGATGAGCGGCGCCCGCGACGGAGTCGCGCGCTCGTCCTCGCGCGCCTCGCGCGCCTCGCGCGTGCGCGCGGCGAGCGCCTCCCAGGCCCGCACCGGCTGCGCCTTGCCCTTGAGCGCCAGCGGCTCGGCCAACGCCCGGTACTCGATCGCCTCGCGCGTCGCGCGGTAGGTTTCCTCGCCGACGATCACGCTGCCCGGCGCCGCTGCCGCCTGCAGTCGCGCGGCGACGTTGACGCTGTCGCCGACGACGGTGTAGCCGTCGCCGACGCGGCCGGCCAGCACCTCGCCGGTGTTGATGCCGACACAGAGCTCGAACTTCACGCCGTGCTGGCGGCCGAGCGGGTCGTTGATATCTCCCATCGCGGCCTGCATCTCGAGACCCGCGCGAACGGCGCGCTCAGTGTCGTCGCCGTGCGCGACCGGCGCGCCGAAGATCGCCATCACGTTGTCGCCGATGAACTTGTCGACGTAGCCGCCGAAGCGGTTGACCTCGGCGCCGAGGCGTTCGAGGATCTGGTCGAGCACGCCCTTGACGGACTCCGGGTCGAGCTTCTCGGCGACCGCGGTGTATCCCGATAGGTCGGCGAACAGCACCGTCACCGTGCGCCGCTCGTCAAGGCCTTCCGGCTCGCCGGCCGTACCGGCATGCCCATCGGCGCGTCCGTCCGCCGGCCTTTGCTCGCCGCCCGCAGCCTCTCCACGGCCCGCGCCCGCGCCCTCGAGCCTCTCGCCGCACTCGATGCAGAACCGCGCCCGCGCGGGCGCCGTCGCGCCGCACGCCGGACAGCGGCGCTCGAGCGGGGCGCCGCACTCCATGCAGAACTGCGCTTGCGCGGGGTTCTCAGCCGAGCACGCAGCGCACCGGGCCATCAGCGTCCCGCTACTTGATGTGCATCCCCGAGATCGCCCGGGAGATGACGAGCTGCTGGATCTCCGCGGTCCCCTCGAAGATGTCGTAGATCTTCGCGTCGCGGTGCCAACGCTCCACTGGGAACTCGCGCGTGTAACCGTTGCCGCCGAGGATCTGGATCGCGCGCTCGGTCACCCACACGGCGACCTCGCCGGCCTTCAGCTTTGACATCGACCCCTCGGCGTTTTCGAAGGTGTGGCCGTTGCGCCCCATCCACGAAGCGCGCCACACGAGCAGGCGCGCGGCGTCGATCTCGAGCTTCATGCGCGCGAGCGTGAACGCGATCGACTGGTTCTCGATGATCTTGCGATCGAACTGCTCGCGCTCCTTGGCGTACTCGAGCGCGTACTCGTAGGCGGCGCGGGCGATGCCCAGCGCCTGCGCGCCGACCGTCGGGCGCGAGGCCTCGAACGTCGCCATCGCCGCCTGCGACTTCGCTTTCTTGCCCTCGCGCACGCGCGCGATACGTTCGTCGAGCTTGTCCTTGCCGCCGAGCACGTACCCCGCGGGGACGCGACAGTCGTCGAGGAAGACGTCCGCCGTGTGCGAGGCTCGCAGGCCGTGCTTTTTGACCTTCGTGCCCTGGCTGATGCCCTTCGCCTCGCTCATCGGCACCACGAACGCGGCGTGCCCGCGCGAGCCGAGCTCGCGGTCGACCGAGGCGATCACGACGTGGATGTCGGAGATCCCTCCGTTCGTCGCCCAGGCCTTCTGCCCGTTGAGGACCCACTCGTTCGCCGCCTCGTCGAACTTCGCCGTCGTGCGCACGCCCGAAACGTCCGAGCCGGCGTTCGGCTCCGACGCGCAGAAGGCAGCGACCTTCACCTCGTCCGGGGTACCGAAGCAGCGCGGAATCCACTCGCCGATCTGCTCGCCGGTCCCCTGGCCGAAGATCGCCGCGACCGCCAGCGAGGTGCCCATGATCGACATGCCGATCCCGGCGTCGCCCCAGAACAGCTCCTCGTTGACGAGCGGCAGCCCGAGCCCGCTGGGGTCGGCGAAGAACTGCGCGATCCCTTCGAGGCCGTAGAGCCCGATCTTCGCGGCCTCCTGAATGATCGGCCACGGGGTCTCCTCGCGCTCGTCCCACTCGTGAGCCGCCGGGCGCACGACGTCGGCGGCGAAGCCGTGCACCCAATCGCGGATGTCCTTCTGGTCCTGCGTCAGCGCGAGCGAGAAGACGACCTCTTGCCCCGCGGCGTTGCTGATTGCCTCTACTGCGGCGTCCGCAGCCTGGCCGGCCTCGGCGGGGCTCGGCGGGGCGGCGGATGCGGCGCCTGATCCTGACATTGGCTCTGAAAGCTCCTTTACGCGGCCGCGGCGGATCGTGGGTTGTGGGTGCCTCGGCCTGCGCGTAAAGGGTATCGGGTGCGCGTGCGCGGATCGACGCCGAGAGGCCGGCTAGCGCGTCTGCCAGGCTTCCTCCTGGCGGGTCAGCGAGCGCACCGCGGCCGGGAGCTTTCCCGAGGCGACGTCCGCGACGGTGACGTGCTCGAGCACCTTGCGCAGGTTGGCGCGTAGCGCGATCCAGACCGCCTGCAGCGCCTCGGCCGAGCCCACGTATTCGACCTCCTCGGGGCGCTGCCCGCGAATGCCCACGAGCGGGCCCTCGACCGCGCGGATGATCTGCGCGAGCGTCACCTCATTCGCCGGCTGTGCCAGCCAGTAGCCGCCTTCGGGCCCGCGCTGGCTGCGCACGAGGCCGGTCGAGCGCAGCTGGGTGAGGATGTTCTCCAGGAACGAAACCGGAATCGACTGCGCGCGCGCGATGTCGTCTACCTTGCGTGGGGCGCTCGCGCTGCTCGACGCGAGCTCGACGATCGCGCGAACGGCGTAATCGGCCTTCGCGGTGACGTGCACGGTAATGATTCTCCTGCACTCGGCGGCGCAATGTCCTCCCATGTGAGAATCCCGACCTGTGTGGTAGAAGTTAGGTATCCCTAACGGAGCGCCGTCAATCAGCTGACGCAGATGGGTTTTGCAGAGACAGTCGGGCTCGGCGCGATCGCCGGCTCCACGATTTTCATTGGCCTGCCGCTCGGAAAGCTGCGGATCCTCGACGAGCGCGCGCGCGTCGGCCTGGCGATGTTCTCGGTGGGGATCCTCGCGTTCATCTTCATGGACGTCTCCAAGCACGGCGAGGCGATCCTCGAAACGACGCTCGACCGCTACCAGGCACACACCGCGAGCTTCGGTCACCTGCTCGGACTGTTCGCGCTGCTCGCGCTCGGCTTCTCGCTCGGCACCGCCGGGATATCGGCCGCCGAGCGCCAGCTGCGCATGCGGCGCCTCGGGCCTCCCCCGGTGGCGGGCGCGGAGGCCGTGGCCGTCGAGTCCGGCGAGCTCGCTCGCGCGCGCGCAGCGGCAGACGACGCGCGCCGGCGCGCGCTGCAGACGGGCATGTGCATCGCGGCGGCAATCGGGCTGCACAACTTCGCCGAGGGTCTCGCGATCGGCGTCTCCGCGAAGGCCGGCGCGATCAGCCTCGCGACCGTGCTGATCATCGGCTTCGGGCTGCACAACGCGACGGAGGGCTTTGGCATCGTCGGCCCGCTGGGCGACGTGCGCCCGTCGTGGTCGTGGCTCGGGCTCGCCGGGATCATCGCCGGCGGCCCGACGTTCCTGGGCACGATCGTCGGCTACCAGCTGCACTCACAGCCCCTCGAGCTGAGCTTCTACGCGCTCGCGGGTGGAGCGGTGCTGTACGTGATCGGCGAGATCTGGACGGGCATGCGCCGCTACGGGCACCACACGTTCGGGCTGTACATGATCGCCGCGGGCTTCCTCGCGGGCGTTGCGACCGACCTCGTCGTCGCCTACGGCGGCGGCTGATTCGCGAGCTCGGCGCCGCCCGCGGCGCCGGCGGGAGCCCCGCGGCGCAGCACCGCGACCGCGACCCACGCCGCTGCGAGGATTACGGCTGCGAGGGCGAACAGAAAGCCGTCCCCCGCCGGCCACGACGCGCCCGCGCCCTCGCCGAACCAGAACACCCCGTAGGCGCTCAGCATCACGCCGACGGCGAACTTCAGCGTGTTCTCGGGCACGCGCGAGAGCGGAGAGCGCGCGGCGACGCCGGCTGCGACGACGACCGCGACGGCGGCGGCGGCGGACCCTGCGGCGAGCGCGATGTGTTTGTCGTTGGCCGCGAAGGTGAGCACGATCAGCGCGATCTCAAAGCCCTCGAGCAGAACGCCTTTGAACGAGATCGCGAACGAGTACGGGTCGAACTCGGACCGCGAGCGCGCGGCGCTGCGCGCGGCCTCGGCCTCGCGCGCGTACGCGGCGTCCTCGTCGTGCAGCGCCTTGCGCCGCGAGGAGCGCAGCACGGCCTTGCGCAGCCACTGCATGCCGACCGCGAGCAGGACCAGGCCGATTGCCAGCCGCAGCGTGTCGATCGGCAGGTCGAGGATCGCGCTGCCGAGCGCCGCGACGGCGCCTGCGAGCACGACGGCCGCGCCGCCGGCGCCGGCGAGCGCGGAGGGCCAGCCGCGCGTGAAGCCGACCGCCATCACGATCGTCAGCGCCTCGACGGCCTCCACGGCGCAGGCGAAAAAGACGGACAGCGCGAGACCGATTTCCGCGGCGCTCATGTGCGTCCGATGCTAGCCGGACCGAGCGCGCGCGCGCTCGCGCAAATGCCCCGTAAACGGCGCCCTTAGCATGTCCCGGGTGAGCCGCAGCTGGAACTGGGACTTCGAGGATGACCCGCGCAAGAAACGGACCGCTGTCATCGCGCCCGTCTCGCCCCCCTCCCCCACGGCGCCGACGGTGGATCCGCGCGCGCAGTTCCGCCGCCGTCGCGGGGCGCTGGCGCTCGCGCTCACGCTGATCCTGGTCGCGGTCCTCGTCGCGCTGCTCGCCTCCGGCGGTCACAACGCCGACACGAGGGGGCCCTCCGCCGCGGGCGGCGCTGCCGCCGCCGGCGCCCCGCTCGCGACCAGCACCGCAAACGGCGACCCGGTCAAGGCCGTGCTCGCGTACACGCCGTTCGTCGTCGCGGGCGCAGCCGGCGGACGCGACATCGCGCTGACCTTCGACGACGGGCCCGGGCCATACACCCCCGAAGTGCTCAGCGTGCTCGAGAAGGACCACGTCCAGGCGACGTTCTTCGCGATTGGCAAGATGGAGCGCTACTTCAGCGACTCCACCGAGCGCGAGGTCCGCGACGGCGACGTCGTCGGCGATCACACCCAGTCGCATCTCCCGCTCGCGACGCTGCCGGCGCACGAACAGCGCGAACAGCTCTTCGAAGGGATCGCGCGGATCGAAATCGCGGGCGCGCCGCGCCCAGAGCTGTTCCGCCCCCCGTATGGCTCGTTCAACGAAACGACGCTTCGCGAGCTGCGTTCGCTCGGCCTGCTGATGGTGCTGTGGTCTGTGGACACGGCCGACTATCGCGAGCCCGGCGTCCCGGCGATCGTCGAACGCGCGCTCGCCGGCGCGCGCCCGGGGGCGATCATCCTCATGCACGACGGCGGCGGGAACCGCTCGCAGACGATCGCGGCCCTGCCGCTGATCATCCACGACCTGCGCGCCCGCGGCTACCACCTCGTCACGATCCCGCAGCTGCTGCGCGACGATTCGCCCCCCGCCGGGCAGCCGATTCCGCACAGCCTCGCCGGCGACTGACCGCCACGGGACAGTCGCACCCACGCCGTATGCTGCGCAGCGGATGAACGACTCGCGCTGTGGCGTGGCCGTGGGCGCGCTCGATGCATAGCGAGGAGCGGCTGCTGCGCCGGCGCGATGCGAGCCGCGCGGCGCGGCGGCGGCGGCGCACGGCCGCCGCGCTGGTGCTCGTCGCGGCCGCGGCGGCGGCCGTCGTGCTCGTCGCGACGAGCGGCGGGGGGACGGCTTCGCCGAGCCGTATCCATAGCCGCGCGCCGAGCACAGCCTCGGCCGGCGGCCGCTCGCACCAATCGCCCGCGAGCCCCGGCGCGAGCTCCGCGGCGGGCGCGACGGGTCCCGCGCGCAGCACGCCGGTGCCGATCCTCATGTACCACGTGATCGCGCCGCCGCCGGCGGGCGCGCCGTTCCCCGGGCTGTACGTCACTCCGTCGGAGTTCGCGGCGCAGATGCACGCCCTGCGCGACGCGGGCTGGCGCCCGACGACACTCGACCGGCTCGCGTCCTACTGGCGCGGCGGTGCGACGCTGGGCGCGGGCAAACCGATCGTGCTGACGTTCGACAACGGCTACCAGTCGCAGTACACGCAGGCGCTGCCCGTGCTGCGCGGCCTCGGCTGGGTCGCGGATGAGAACATCCAGCTGTCCGGCCTGCCGCCCTCGCAGGGCGGCCTCGGCGAAGGCGAGGTGCGCGAACTCGTGGCTGACGGATGGGAGCTCGACACCCAGGGCATCAGCCACGCGGACCTCGTCGCGCTAGACCCCGAAGCGCTGCACTATCAGGTCGCGGTCGCGCGCGAAACGCTGCGCCGGCGTTATCACGTCCCCGTCAACTGGTTCTGCTACCCATCCGGCCACTACAACGCGGCGGTCATCGCCGCCGTGCGCGCCGCCGGTTACGTCGGCTCGACGACGGTAATCCCCGGCTGGGCGCATCCGGGGGAAGATCCCTACCGCCTGCACCGCCTGCGCGTGCTCGGCGGCACCTCGCCGACCGCGTTGCTCGAGCAGATCGCGAGCTCGCAAGGCGAACCGCCCGCTCCGTCCTCCTACGGCGCTTGACGCGGCCGCGCAAGCGGCGGACGGGCTTCGAACCCGCGACCTCGAGCTTGGGAAGCTCGCGCTCTACCAACTGAGCTACCGCCGCAGAGCCCGGATTCTAAGGCGTTTGTCGCGCGGCTAAGGAGCCCAAGCCGCCTGTGTGGAAACGCTCTGGTGGACCGCCCGCGCCAGCAGCGGGCATCCGCTGGCGGCGCATTGTTTCCGGGCGCATTCCGATGAGCAAGCCCTCGCGCTCGCCCGACGGACGCCAGCCGTCGCGACTCCGCAATCGAGTCCGCCGCCAACCCGCCGAGGGACGGCGGGCGAGTCCCGCCGTCCCAGTTCAAGCCGTGAGGCTCGCTCTGCCTGTTAGGCCCCCGAGGACATCGTCTCTTTCGAACCCGGGTTCAGCAACAGGTGGGTGACGCTGTCGGCGATCGTTCCTTCCTTTTCGACCGTGATCGAGTAGTAGATTCTCGTGCCCACCACTTCCCACGAGAACGTCGCCGAGTAACCCGAGACTTTGTTCAACTTGCCCGTTCCTTGGCCACTACACACGAACCCTTCGGGGATCGATTCACACGTGAGTATGTTCAGGTGCGAGAGATGCCAGTGATCTCCGTTTGGGAAGCTGGTTTCGAATGTCTCCGTGCCCGTGAGGCAAGTGTCGAGATCGTTGTTCTCGTTGAGGCCTGCGGGCCCGACCGGTCCTGCGTGTCCGACGCCTTTGATCCTCGTGCACGGTGGCGGTTTGCTCGGCGTCACGAAGCAGGTTTCGGTATTGCCGCCGTAGAGGGCACTGCACTCCGCGGTGTCGTTGATGTGCAGGACGATGGTCTGCGACGCTGGGACTTCGCCGCTCGTCCATGTGGCTTCGCCGACGAGCCGGGTGCTGCCATCGAACGGCAGATTGTCCTTGTTTCCGCCGCTGCGCTCGAAGTCGAAGTAGCCGCCGCCGCTGCCGCTCGTCCAGGCGCCATTGGCGTTGCTGTAACGCGCGATCGCGCTGTCTGGCTGCGGTTCGGTGTAGATGCAGTACTCGATCAGGCCGGGGACGCCTTTGACCGGGGCCTCATTGGGCGTGGTCACGAAGTATTGGGCAGTTCCGCCGGTCGTCGTGTAGAAGGCCCGGACGTTCGGGTCTTCCTTCTGGTTGCCGAGCGCGTTCGAGTTGGGACAGCCGCTGTCGGTGAACGAACCCGACTGCGACGTGCCCAACTTGCGTCCGGTAGCCGTGAACGAATAGCTACCGACGGCGTTCGCGCCGGAGGCGAGGGTCACCTGGCAGGACCAAGCGCCCAAGCCGTCGGCGATCGCGCTGCAAGATTTGACGACTCCGCCGGGGCCGCGCACCACGACCGACACTTCATCGTCCGGCGCGTAGCCCGCGCCGTCGCTGTTGTTGCCGCTGATCGTGACCGTGGAGCCGGGTGCGTAGCTCGCTTGATCGGTCCACACCGCGGCGGACGTCGTTCCGGCTACCGCGAGCAGTGTGCAGAACGCGGCGACGAGTCCCAACGCCACCCACCAAACGTGGCGCAAGCCCACGCTTGTCGGTAAGCGAATCATGTCTCCTCCCTTTCATAGCGCCAAGCAGCGCGACTATTTGACGGCCGGAACGGGCCGCGGCCGCCTCGCGTGCTCGGTCAACTAGCGGTTACCCCTTTGCCTCAGACAGAGCCAGAGCAGTTGGGCATGGCACTCCTCGTCTGGAGCATCACGACGAGCACGCCACTGGAAGCCTCCGCAGTCTCTGAGAGGCTGCAGGACAGGCCGGAGCCTCAGGACACTTGGGAAGCTCGCGCTCTACGGACTGAGCTACCGCCGCGCTGCGCAGATGGTAGGTGACGGGCGGTTCCTCGCCGTCTACGCTTTTCAGCGTGAGAAGCCGCGCCCTGGGAACGCTCGTCGCGCTGTGCGGCGCGGGGCTCATCGCCCTGCTCGTGTACGGCGTCAGCGCCCTCTCCCCGAGCCGCACGCTCGACCAGGCGCTCGCCAGCGGGCAGCGCCCGCTCGCGCCGGACGCGCGTGTCGAGCTGCCGGTGCTCGGCGGCGGCGGTCTTCAGGCGCTGAGCGCGCACCGCGGTGAGGTCGTCGTGCTCAACTTCTGGGCGTCGTGGTGTCCGCCGTGCGAAGAAGAGGCGCCGCTGCTGGAGCGCGCGCAGCCCTCGCTCGCGCGCAACCGTGCGACGGTCCTCGGCATCACCTACAAGGACACGACGACCGACTCGCAGGCGTTCACGCGTCGCTACCGCCTGTCCTATCCGATCCTGCGCGACAGCACCGGCGCATTCGCGCACGCGTACGGAACCGACAAGCTCCCCGAGACGTTCCTCATCGACCGCAGCGGCCGCGTCGTCGCGATATCGCGCGGCGAGGTCGGCTCGGCGTTCGTCGACCGCGCGATCGCGCTCGCGCGCGGCACGTGACGACGGCGCTCGCGCGCGCGCTGCTGCTGTGCGCGACCGGGCTCGCGCTCGCGCTCACGCCGGGCGCCGCGGCGGCGTCCGCTCGCGCGTCGCTTCCGGCGATCGAACGCGAGGTCATGTGCGTGACGTGCAAGATCCCGCTCGAGGTCGCGCAATCGCCGCAGGCGGATCGCGAGCGCGCATTCATCTCCACGCTGATCGCGGCCGGTGACGACGAAGCGCAGATCAAGCGCGCTCTCGTCGCGCAGTACGGGCCATCCGCGCTCGCGCTGCCGAGCACGCATGGGTTCGACCTCGCGGCCTATCTCGTGCCGCTCGCGGCGCTGCTCGCGGTGCTCACGCTGCTCGCGGTGCTCCTGCCGCGCTGGCGGCGCGCCGGCGCTCCGCGCGCGCGTGCCGGCCCGGCCGAGGTGCAGGCGGCCGCTCCGCTGAGCCCCGAGGACGCCGCGCGCGTGGCCGCGGACCTCTCGCGCTTCGACTGACCGCCGCTACATCTCCGTCGGCGCGTGCACCCCGAGGAGCCCGAGGCAGCGCGCGATCGTGCGCTTGCTGGCAACGCTGAGCGCGATCCGCAGCGACTCCGTCTCGCGCGGCTCCGCGCCGACGACGCGGCAGTCGCGATAGAAGGCGGTGAAGCCCTGGCTGAGCTCGAGCACGTAGGCGGCGATGCGGTGCGGAGCGCGGCGCTCGGCGGCGGCGGCGAGCTCGGACGGGAAGGCGATCAGCTGCTTGATCAGCGCGCGCTCGGAGGGGTGCAGCGCGAGATCGCCGGGCGAGCGCGACTCAGCGAGCGCGTCCTCGACGCGCGCGGCGCCGGCCTTGGCGAGCACGGAGCTCACGCGCGCGTGCGCGTATTGGACGTAGTACACGGGGTTCTCGCTCGTCTCGCGGCGAGCGAGCTCGAGGTCGAGATCGACGGTCGTGTCGTGCGAACGCGAGAGCAGGTACCAGCGCGCGGCGTCGACGCCGATCTCCGCGACGAGCTCGTCGAGGGTCACGAATTCGCCCGCGCGCTTTGACATCTGCGCCCGCTCGCCCCCGGCGATCAGGTGCACGAGCTGCATGATCACCATCTCCAGGCGATCCGGGTCGCCGCCGAGCGCCTCGTACGCCGCTTTCATGCCGGCGACGTGCCCGTGGTGGTCGGCGCCCCAGACGTCGATCTCACGGTCGTAGCCGCGCTCGCGCCGCAGCTGGTGGTAGGCGATATCGGTCGCGAAGTACGTGTACTCGCCGTTCGAACGCACGAGCACGCGGTCCTTGTCCTCGCCGTGATCGGTTAGTCGCAGCCACAGCGCGCCCTCGCCGCGATAGGTCCGGCCGCGTTCGTCGAGCACCTCGAGCGCGCGCTCGACCGGGTTCGGGTCCCCCCGGTGGAGCTCGCTCTCATAAGTCCAATAGTCGAATGGAGGGACGCCGAAGCGCGCCAGCGAGGCGCGCATCTGCTCGACCATCTCGGCGACCGCGGCGCGGCCGACCGCGTCCGCGTCGCCGTCTGCGAGCTGCACGAGCTGTTGGACGTAATCCCCGCGATAGCCGTCGGCTGGCGGCTCCTCGCCGCGCGCGAGCGCGAGCACCGATTCGCCGAGCTTGCGCACCTGCGAGCCGGCGTCGTTCACGTAGAACTCGCGCTCGACGCGATGCCCGCGGAAGCCGAGCAGGCGCGCGAGCGCGTCGCCGTAGGCGGCGTTGCGAGCGTGGCCGACGTGCATCGGCCCGGTCGGGTTCGCGGATACGAATTCGACCAGGATCCGCTCCCCCGCGCCCGCGCTGCCGGCGCCGAACGCGTCGCCCGCATCGAGGATCTGGGCGAGCGCGCCCGTCAGCCAGGCGTCGGCGAGGAACAGGTTGACGAACCCCGGGCCCGCGACCTCGAAGCTCTCGAGATCCGCTCCGAGCCGGCTCGCGAGCGCCGTACCGAGGCGCTCGCCGACCTCGCGCGGCGGCTCGGACAGCCTCGGAGCGAGCAGCAGCGCGGCGTTCGTCGAGTAGTCCCCGAGATCGGCGCGCGGAGGCCGCTCGAGCGCGATCGTCCCGCGCGCCTCGGTGGCCGGGCGAGCCCCCTCCCCGAGCTCGCTCGCGGTAGCGAGCACGAGCTCGTGCAGCGCGTCGAGAGGCGAGACCGTCACGCGGCCCGTGTTGTCGCGCGGACCAGATCGCGGCTGAGCGGAGGTTGGGTCATCGGTCTGCGGTGCGCGCTTGCGATACTAGCTGTGTGAACGAGGAAGACTCCGGCGAGCAGCGCCACATCAACATCCACCTGTCCCCCGAGATCATGGGGGGCGTGTACGCGAACTTCGCCAACGTAAGCCACTCCGACTACGAGTTCACGGTCACCTTCGCGCGCGTCGACCACGAGGTCGAGTCCGAGGAGGTGCCCGGAGTCGTCGTCTCGCGCGTGAACCTCTCGCCGCGCTTCATGCGCGAGCTAATCGACGCAATGGAGGACAACTACTCGAAGTGGCGCACCCGCGAGGGGATCAAGAACCTGCCTGAGTACGGCGGCTCGGAGGCTGCGTCTGAAGACGAGTAGCGGCCGACACCCGGCGAGACCGATGAAGGTCGCTGTCATATCCGACATACACGCCAACAAGCAGGCGTTCGAGGCGTCGCTGGAGGCCATCTCCTCGAGCGACGCGGCCGAGGTGTGGTGCCTCGGTGATCTCGTCGGCTACGGCGCCGACCCCGATGCCTGCGTCGAGCTCGCGCGCGAGCACGCGGCGGTCTGCCTGGCGGGAAACCACGATCTCGCCGTCACCGGCGAGGTGCCGCTCGACGAGTTCTCGCGCGGGGCGAGCCTCGCCGCGCAATGGACGCAGGACGTGATCGCAAACGACAACCTCGAGTTCCTCGAAGGACTCAACGCACAGGGACGCGAGGAGCGCGTCGGGCTCTACCACGCGAGTCCGCGCGACCCCGTGTGGGAGTACGTGCTCTCGACGCTCGTGGCCGATCTGTGCCTGGACGCTCAGAGCGAGCGCCTGTGCCTGATCGGGCACTCGCACGTCGCGCTCTCCTTCACCCGCGACGAGGGTGAGCTGGCGACCGGCGAGCCGCGCCGCGACGGCACGCGGCTTGATATCTCGAGCGGCGAATGGCTGCTGAACCCGGGCAGCGTCGGGCAACCGCGAGACGGAGACCCGCGCGCGGCATGGCTGCTGCTCGACCTGGACGGGATGACCGCGGCGTACATGCGCACGGAGTACGACGTCGCGGGCGCGGCGGCGGCAATTCGCTCGGCGCGCCTGCCCGACTCGCTGGCGGAGCGCCTGGAGTACGGCCAGTGATGGCGCGTGCCCGCAAATGCTGCGCGGCGCTCGGCGCGGGCGCAGCGCGCGCGCTGCCCGCACTCGCGCTGGGCGCCGCGGCCGCGCTGCTCGTGTCGTGCTCCAGCTCGGGCGCGGGGCTCATCCCGACGGCGAATGCGGGCCCGTTGCGCGGCGATTTCGAAGCCGTCGCGCACGCGGCCGAAGCCGGAAACGGAAAATGCTCGGAAACCGAAACGGCGCTCTCGAAAACCGAACTCGACTTCGCGGGCCTGCCGGCGTCGGTGGACGCTGAACTGCGCGGCACGCTGCGCCAGGGAATCGACAACCTCAAGCACCGCGCGCTCGCGCTGTGTGCGCAGCCGCTGCCGCAGGCGACCAACACGACGACTACGACCACGCAGACGACCCCCACGACCACGACCCCGACAACGCCGACGACCACGACGCCGACGACCCCGACGACGCCGACCACTCCAACGACGACGAGCCCCGGCGGCGGGACTCCGCCGGAAGAATCGAAAGGCGCCGAACCGGGCGCGGGCGGTGCTGGCGGCGAAGAATCGCCCGGCCACAGCGGCGGGCAGGAAGCGGGCAAATGAGCGGCTCAGTGATCGGTGGGCGCTACCGCCTCGAGGACCGGCTCGGGTTCGGCGGCATGTCCACCGTGCACCTCGCCGTGGACGAGCGCCTGGAACGACGCGTGGCGGTCAAGCTGCTCGCCGAGCACCTCGCCGAGGACCCGGCGTTCGTGTCGCGCTTCCAGCGCGAGGCGCAGGCCGCGGCGCGGCTCGTGCACCCGAACATCGTTCAGGTGTTCGACTCCGGCCGCGACGAGCGCAGTGCGCAGTACTACATCGTGATGGAGTACATCGAAGGCTCCTCGTGCGCGGAGATCCTGCGCGATGAGGGCTGGGTCGAGGTCGAGGAGGCGATCGCGGTGATCGAGCAGGCGTGCGAGGGTCTCGACTACGCGCACCGGCACGGCGTGATCCACCGCGACGTCAAGCCCGGGAACCTGCTGCGCACGCGCGAAGGCCTCGTCAAGCTCGCCGACTTCGGCATCGCGAAGGCGACCGAGCAGTCGAGCATCACGCAAGTCGGCTCGGTGCTCGGGACCGCCGCGTATCTCGCGCCCGAGCAGGCGCGCGGCGAGGAGGCGGGACCGCGCGCGGACCTGTACGCGCTCGGCGTGGTCACCTACCAGCTGATCTCCGGGCGGCTGCCGTACGAGGCGACCTCGCTCACCGAGCTCGCGCTCTCGCAGCAGCAGCACCCGCCGCCGATGCTCGACACGCTCGTCGCCGCCGTCGGTCCCGAGCTCGCCGACGCGGTCGCGATCTCGCTCGCGCTGGATCCGCGCGAGCGCTATCAGAGCGCGCGGGAGATGGGCCGCGGGCTGCGCGACGGCGCCAACGGCATATCGCCGATCGCCGTGCGCGAGGGCCAGGCCGAGTACCCGCGCACGGAGGCGACGAGCTTGATGACGCGCGCACGCGCCGGCGGCGCGGGGCGCGCGGAGCGGTCGACGCGAACCGCCGCCGCGGTGAGTCCGCGGCGGCCGCGCTCGGGGCCGCCGAGACAGGCGGCCGCGAGGCCGACGCCGCGCGAGTCCGCAGAGCGCGTGCGCCGGGCGCGCAGTCGCGCCCTGTTCGCGCTCCTGGCGGTGCTGGTGGTGGTCGCGGCGATCGCCGCGATCGTCGTCGTGACGGCGCCGTCGCAGACGAAAGTCAAACTGCGCAACGTCGTCTACTCGGACGTCCAGCACGCCTCGCAGGCGCTGCAGGAACTCGTCTCCGAAAACACCAAGTAGGGCCCGCGCGCGTGGCACCGATGCTCGCGGCGCTGATCAACGTCGGCCACCTCGTAGAAGTCGCGGGCTACCCTCTCCTGTTCGTGATCGTGATGGCCGAGTCGGGCGGCATCCCGCTTCCCGGCGAGACCGCGCTGATCACGGCGGCGCTGCTCGCGAGCAGCGGCAAACTCGAAATCGGGTTCGTGATCCCGGTCGCTGCAGCGGGCGCGATCGTAGGCGACAACCTCGGCTACCTCGTCGCGCGCAAGGGCGGGCGCTGGCTGCTCGAACGTCCCGGGCGGTTTCAGCGGCAGCGCAAAGAGGTGCTCGAAATCGGCGAGCCGTTCTTCGAACGCCACGGTCCCAAGGCTGTGTTCTTCGGTCGCTTCATCCTCGGCCTGCGCACGTGGGCCTCATGGCTCGCGGGCGCGACGCGGATGCCGTGGCGGACGTTCGTGGTCTGGAACGCGCTCGGCGGCATCTGCTGGGCCACGGCGGTCGGCCTGATCATCTACTTCGCCGGGAGCTCGGCGAAAAGCGCGCTCGAAACGTTCGGCATCTACGGCCTCGCCGCCGCGCTCATCGCGATCGTCAGCGCGATCGTGCTTGGACGCCGCTACCGGCGACGCAGGCTCGAGGGCTCGGCCAAACCGGCGGCGCGAGAGCACGGGAAAGACGACGAGGCCACCGAAGCGACGGCCTCTGGGGGCAGCGACGCGGGGAGCTCGCGCGAGCGCTGACGCGCGCGCGGCGCCCCGCGTATGAGCTGATCTACGACTGGGTCGTGCCGGCGCCGGCGGGCACCGTCGAGTTGTTCTGCGTCTCAGTCGCCTCCGGCTTAGTCACCTCCGGCGACTCGCTGGAGCTGGCCTCGACGACCGGCTGCGAGGAGCCGCCGACGCTGATCGCGACGCGGTGCGGCTTGCGCTCGGCCGGCTTCGGGATCCTCACCTCGAGGACGCCGTTGTCGAAGTTGGCGCGAACGCTCTCCGGGTCCACGCCCTTGGGCAGGGTCAGGGAGCGCGAAAAGCGCCCCGCGGCACGCTCGATCCGGTAATAGCCGGGCTTGCGCTCCTGGTGCTCGGACTTGCGCTCACCGGAGATCGTGAGGACGTTGTCCCGCAACTCGATCGTCACGTCGTTCTCGCTCACGCCCGGAAGGTCAGCGCGGACGACGTAGTCGCCCTGGTCCTCGGCGAGGTCCATCGCGGGAATCCATCCGCGGGACACGAGCGAGCCGCGCGCCGTCGGCGAGTCGAACAGGCCGAACAGGCGGTTGACCTCGGTTTGCAGTGAGTGGAGCTCGCGAGCGGGCTCCCATCGTATGAGTGCCATGTGTCAAAACCTCCGTCTTCGCCTCCCGAGGAGGCGATCTCGTTGCTTTTGAAAGATCTACTCGCATTATATAATCTAAGTCTCTCACTATCAAGTCTTCTTCTCGTACTCATAACAGGAACTTTACGACGGCTGCCGTGTGGACGCGCGGAGAAACGGGCGGCGCGGAAGCCGGAATGACTTCGCCCACGTCTTCACCATCCCCGAGCGGCTAATCACGCGGATCGAGGTCTACTCAAGACCCGGCACAGGCCCTGGATGCCGTGGTGCGGGCCAAGTAGGCGCGGCGAGTATCTTCCCGTTCGCCGGCCGCCGATCGATCGCAGCGCGCAACTGGTCGCGCTCTGAGCCGCTTACGACGGACGCTCATCCAAGAGGGCGGATGCGCGAGGCCTGGCGTGCCGAATCGCGGCAGGCGACGTGGCCGGCGAGCGAGTGGTCGCGCGGAAGGGCGGGCGCTAGCGGGCCGGCGCTGGGCCCGGTTCGCTCGCGAAGCCGTTGCAGGGAGCGATTCGCTCCCACGTGTCGGCGAGCAGGTCGAGCTCTTCCTCGGAGAAGCGCGAGAGGAAGTGCTCGCGTACGACGGCGAGGTGGGTTCCGCGCGCTGCGGCGAGGCGTTCGCGCCCCAACTCCGTCAGGCACGCGAAAGACCCGCGCGCGTCGTCTTCGCAGGAGCAGCGCTCGAGCATCCCCTCCCGCTCGAGTCGGTCGACGAGCCGCGTCAGCCCGCTGCGCGAGAGCTGCGCCTGCGACGCGAGGTCGCACATGCGCATTCGTTCGGAGCTCGCGCCCTCGAGGTGGTGCAGAACCTCGTACGAGGTCATCGGCAGGCCGTGCGCCTGGTCGAGGGCGGTGTCGAGACGCTTTGCGAGGCACGCGTGCGCCCGTAGCAGCCCTCGCCAGGCCCGCAGCTCGCTGTCTGTCAGCGCCTGCTGGTCCCCCGTTTGGATCTTCTCGGCTGTCGCGCTTGTCATCGCCTGCTGACCGGAACCCCTCCTCTGCGAACATAGCAGCGTCGCGCGCCCGCGCACGCGACGCATCAGCGATTGCGAGTGGCGCGCCACGCCCACCACATCATCAGCGGCTGCAGCGGAAGGCGCGCGTACAGCGCCCAGCGAGGGATCCGCGGGAAGCGCTCGGGTGTCCGCGCCATGTACACGTTCGCCGGGAACACGGCGGCCAGCAGCGCGATCAGCCCGACACCCGCCGCGCGCCGCGTCGGCCCGATCAGCACGCCAACGCCGCCGAGGATCTCCGCGACGCCGCTGATCTCGACGAGCTCCTTCGCCTGCGACTGCACGCGCGGCGGCACGATCGCGCGATACGGACGCGGCACCAGGAAGTGGTTGACGCCCGCGGCGATGAAGAAGCCCGCGAGCGCGCGCTGCGAGCCCGAGCTGCGCGCGCGGCTCACGACGACGCCTCCAGCAGCGAGTGACCCGTCATCGCCGCCGGCTGCTCGATGCCGAGCAGCTCGAGCACCGTCGGCGCGACGTCGGCGAGGATCCCCGCGTGCAGCTCCACGCCGTGGACCGTAACGATCACCGGCACGGGGCTAAGCGAGTGCGCCGTGTTCGCGCTGCCGTCGGGCTCGAGCATCACCTCGGCGTTGCCGTGGTCGGCCGTGATGACGCACGCGCCGCCGCGCTCGCGCACCGCCGCGACGACCTCGCCGAGCCCCTCGTCGACGGCCGCGACCCCCTTGACCGCGGCGGGGATCACGCCCGTGTGCCCGACCATGTCCGCGTTCGCGAAGTTGACGATCCCGAACGTCGGTTCTTCCTGCCGCCACGACTTCACGAACGCCGACGCGGCCTGCGCCGCGCTCATCTGCGGCTTGTGGTCGTACGTCGGCACGTCGCGCGGCGAGGGCACCAGCTCGCGCCGCTCGCCCGGCAGGGGATCCTCGTCGCCGCCGTTGAAGAAGTACGTCACGTGCGCGTACTTCTCCGTCTCCGCGACGTGCAGCTGCTTCACGCCGGCCCGCGCGAGCACCCTGGCGAGCGTCGTCGGCGGGTGCTCGGGCGCCAGCGCGACCGGGTACGGCCATCCGGCCTCGTATTCGGTCATCGTCGTCACGCGCGACAGGGGCGCGAGGCCGCCCCTACCCGGCCACCCCGGCAGCTGCTCGCCGCCGTCTCCGAACCCTGGTTCGGCGAGCGCGCGGATCAGCTGGCGCATGCGGTCGGGGCGGAAGTTGAACGCGATCACGCTGTCCGAGGGATCGATCGGCGCCGGCTCGCCGACGACCGTGGGCTCGATGAACTCGTCGCTCTCGCCGCGCGCGTACGCGGCCCTCGCCGCCTCCGCGCCGCTCGCCGCCGCAAACGGCGCGCGCGCGCGCATCAGGAGTTCGTACGCGCGCGCCGTGCGATCCCAGCGGCTGTCGCGGTCCATCGCGAAGTAGCGGCCGATGACCGACGCCACGCGCGCGCCCTCCGTGCGGTCGACGCGCGCGAGGTGCTCGGCGCCCGAGTGCGGCGGCGTGTCGCGCCCGTCCGTGAACGCATGTACGAGTACCTCGGCGACGCCGGCTTCGCGGGCCAGCGCAATCAGCGCGAGGAGGTGCTCGAGCGAGGAGTGCACGCCCCCGTCGGAAACGAGGCCGAGCAGGTGCACGCGCGAGGTGCCTTCGAGCGCCGCGTGAATCGCGGGGTTCTCGCCGAGGCGGCCCGCCGCGATCTCGTCGTCGATGCGGACCAGATCCTGGCGCACGATCGAGCCCGCGCCGAGGTTGAGGTGGCCGACCTCGGAGTTCCCCATCTGCCCGTCGGGCAGGCCGACCGCGCGCCCGCACGTCGTCAGCGTCGTGTGCGGGTACGTGCGCCACAGCTCGTCGAAAACCGGCGTGTGCGCCAGCGACACCGCGTTGCCCGGACCGGGGTCTGCGAGCCCCCAGCCGTCGAGCACGACGAGGCACGCACTCGCGACCGGAAGGGGCGAGGTCATGCCCGCGCCGCGGCGACGATCTGCGCGAACGAGCCGGCGTCGAGCGACGCGCCGCCGACGAGCGCGCCGTCGACGTCCTCCAGCGCGAGCAGCTCGTCGGCGTTCTCCGCGTTGACCGAGCCGCCGTAGAGAATGCGCACGCGCTCCGCCGCGCCCGGGTCGCGATCGGCGATCAGCGCGCGGATGAACGCGATCGCCTCCTGGGCCTGTTCGGGCGTCGCCACCGCGCCCGTGCCGATCGCCCAGATCGGCTCGTATGCGACGACCACCGTCGCGAGGTCCTCCGCGGCGACGCGCGCGAGGTCGTCGGTGATCTGGTGGCGCAGCTTGCGCTCCGTGTCGCCCGCCTCCCGCTCGGACTCGCTCTCGCCGACGCACACGATCGGCTTCAGACCCGCCGCGAGCGCGGCCGGCACCTTCAGCGCCAGCGCGCGATCGCTCTCGCCGAAGCGCTCGCGCCGCTCGGAGTGGCCGAGGACCACGCCGTGCACGCCGATCTCGGTCAGCATCGGCGCCGATACCTCGCCCGTGAACGGCCCCTCGGCGAGCTCGTGCATGTTCTGCGCGTAGACCTCCACGCGCGATCCGCGCGCCGAGTCGACCATCGCAGACAGGTCCGTGTAGGGGACGCAGATCCCGATCTCGACCCCGTCCGCCGCGGCGACGCGCGGCAGCAGCGCCTGGATGTACTCCTCGGCGGCGCTTTGGGTCTTGTGCATCTTCCAGTTGCCCGCGATCAGCGGGGTGCGGCTCACGCTCGCCTCCTCACGTGGCGACCGCCGCTCCGTCCAGCGCCTCCAGGGCGGGAAGCGGCGCGCCCTCGACCATCGCGAGCGTCGCGCCCCCGCCCGTCGAGAGATGGTCGACTGCGTGCTCGAGCCCGAAGCGCGCTAGCGCAGCCGCCGAGTCGCCGCCGCCGACTACCGTCAGGCCGGCCGCCGCCGCCACGGCCTCGGCCACGCGGCGCGTGCCCGCGGCGAACGGATCGAGCTCGAACGCGCCCATCGGGCCGTTCCAGAACACCGACCCCGCGCGCGCGATCTCCGCGGCGTAGCGCTCGCCGGTCGCCGCGCCGATGTCGAGTCCCATCCAGCCCGCCGGTACATCCACCCCGTCGAGCGCGCGGACCTGCGCGTCGGCCGCAAAGCGATCACCGGCGACGAGGTCGCTCGGCAACAGCAGGCGCGCGCCTCCTGCGCTCTCCGCCGTCGCGAGCAGCGCCCGTGCGTGCTCGACGTCCGCCTCCTCACAAAGCGACTCGCCCACCTCGTGGCCCTGCGCGCGCAGGAACGGGAAGCACATCGCTCCCCCGATCAGGAGCGCGTCGGCGAGCGCCAGGAAGCGGTCGATCACGCCGATCTTGTCGGCCACCTTCGCGCCGCCGATCACAGCGACTAGCGGGTGCGGCGGCTGCTCGAGGATCTCGCTCAGCGTCCGCACCTCGCGCTCGAGCAGACGCCCCGCCGCGCACGGCAGCAGGTGCGCGACGCCCTCCGTGCTCGCGTGCGCGCGGTGCGCCGTGCCGAACGCGTCGTTGACGTACACCTCCGCGAGCGCCGCGAGCTCGCGCGCGAGCCGCGGGTCGTTGCGCGTCTCGCCGGGCTCGAAGCGAACGTTCTCGAGCACCAGGATCTCGCCCTCGCCGAGCGCGCCCGCCATCGCCCGCACCTCCTCGCCGACGACCCCCGGCGCGAGCAGCACGCGCCCGTCCGTCAGCGTGCGCAGGCACTCCGCGACGGGAGCCATTGACAGCCGCTCGTCGCGCTTGCCATTCGGCCTGCCGAGGTGCGAGACGAGCACCAGCGACGCGCGCCCGGCGCGCAGCTCCTCGATCGTCTCGAGCCCCGCGCGGATGCGCGCGTCGTCGGCGACCTCGCGCCGGCCGTCCGCGCCGTCGTGCAGCGGGACGTTGAAATCGACGCGCACGAGCGCGCGCCTGCCTTGGAAGTCCAAGTCGTCGAGCGTTTTCACCGACGGGTCGGGTCTAGAGAACCTTGGTGACGAGGTCGACGAGCCGGTTGGAGTACCCCCACTCGTTGTCGTACCACGCGATCACCTTCGCCATCGTGCCGTCCATCACCGCGGTCAGTTTCGCGTCGACGATCGACGAGAACGGCGAGTGGATGATGTCCGTCGAGACGATCGGGTCCTCGGTGTACTGCAAGATGCCCGCCAGCGGCCCGCTCTCGGACGCCGCGCGCAGCGCCGCGTTCAGCTCCTCGACGCTCGTCTCGCGCTCGCACTCCACCGTCAGGTCGACGACCGAGCCCGTCGGCACGGGCGCGCGCACCGCGAACCCGTTCAGCTTTCCGTTCAGCGCCGGGATCACCAGACCGATCGCCTTCGCCGCGCCCGTCGACGCCGGAATCAGGTTGATCGCCGCCGCGCGCGCGCGCCGCGGGTCCTTGTGCGGCATGTCGTGCAGCCGCTGGTCGGACGTGTACGCGTGAATCGTCGTCATCAGCCCATGGCGGATTCCGACCGTGTCGTGCACGACCTGCGCGACCGGTGCGAGGCAGTTGGTCGTGCAGGACGCGTTCGAGATCACGTCGTGCTGCTCGCGGTCGTACGCATCGTCGAAGTTCACGCCGAGCACCACCGTCACGTCCGGGTCCGGCGTTGTCGTCGAGATGATGACCTTCTTCGCGCCCTGCGCGAGGTGCTTCGCGGCATCCGCGCGGCTGGTGAAGTGACCCGTCGACTCGATCACCACGTCGACGCCCTCCTCGCCCCACGGCAGCTGCCCGGGGTCCCTCTCGGCGAACACCTTCAGCGGGCGCCCATCGACCTCGATCGCGCCATCGAGCGGCTTGACGCTGCCCGGGTAGGGACCGAGGATCGAGTCGTACTGGAGCAGGTGCGCGAGCATCTCCGCGTCGACGAGGTCGTTGATCGCGACCCAGTCGATCTCGCCGGTGTCGGCGCGCGCCTGTGCGGCGCGGAACGCGTTGCGACCAATGCGCCCGAAGCCGTTGATGCCCACGCGAACCGCCATTGCCTGCCTCCCGGAATTAAAACGAACGATGCCGGGCCTCGGAGCCGCGGAGCGGGGTCCGGCGCCCGGCGGCGGGAAGGCTATCAGCGCGCCCGCGGGCCCCGATCCGCTCCTGACCGCAGCGACGCTACGGGTGATCCGTCCCTCGCGAGCGCCCGTTCGCGCTCGCCGGCGAGCTCTCAGGCGCTCGGGCGCTCGCGCGAGTGCGCGCCCGCCGGCGAGTCTCAGGCGCTCGGGCGCTTGTCGATGTCGCGGTGCGCGACCGCCACCTCGATCCCCTCGTGGCCGCGGTAGCGCTCCGCGAGGTGCTCCGCGATCGCGACCGAGCGGTGGCGGCCACCGGTGCAGCCGATCGCGACCACGAGGTGCGCCTTGCCCTCCGAGACGTACTGTGGCAGAAGAAAGTCGAGCAGCGGAAACAGCCGTTCGTAGAGCTCGCCGAGGCGCCCGTCGCTGGCGATGTACTCGACCACCTGGTCGTCCAGCCCCGTGAGCTCGCGCAGGTCCGCCTCATAGTGCGGGTTGGCGAGGAAGCGCACGTCGAGCGCGAGGTCCTCCTCGCGCGGGGGGCCGTGCTTGAAGCCGAAGCTCATGAACGTGAGCGCCATCTTCGTCGCCGCCGCGTGCGGCAGGAACTCGTCGGCGATCTTGCCGCGCAGCGCCGCCGCCGACATGCCCGTCGTGTCGATCACCAGGTCGGCGCGGTCGCGCAGCGGCGCGAGCAGCGCGCGCTCGCTCGCGATCCCCGCCGCAACGCTCCCCTCGGGCGCGAGCGGGTGTCGCCGGCGCGTCTCCTTGTAGCGCGTCACGAGCGTCTGCTCGTCGGCCTCCAGGAACAGGACGTGGTGACTGACGCCGAGCGCGTCGAGGTCGTCGACGACCGCGCGCAGCGCCTCGAAGTAGACGCCGCCGCGGACGTCGGACACGACCGCCGCGCGCTCCACCTTCGAGCCGCCCTGCGAGAACACCTCGACCAGCGAGCGGATCAGCTCGGGCGGCAGGTTGTCGACACAGAAATAGCCCGCGTCCTCGAACACGTTCATCGCCGTCGACTTGCCCGCCCCGGAGAAGCCCGTGATCACGACGAGGTGCTCGAGTCGCGTCTCCACGAGCGGGACCGACTCCTGCCCACGACGTTCCGCGCCCCCGCGCCGCGGTCGCAGTGGTCGAATCACCGCCATCGACCCTATTGTGCCCGCCTTTGAGGACAATCCCGGGAGTTTCGCTGCGCGAGCGGCCCGACGAACGCTGTCACTCTCGCGACAGCGAGCATCCCATCCTCAACCCGCCCGGTGCAGGTGCCCGTGCAGCTCGCGTGCGACCTTTGCGGGCAGGCCCGGCACCGCCTGCAGCTCCTCGCGCGAGGCCGCCACGACGGCATCCGGCGAGCCGAAGTGGGCGAGCAGCGCGCGCTTGCGCGCCGGTCCTACGCCCGGCAGTTCGTCGAGCAGCGAGCGCGTCATCGCGCGGTCGCGCCGCGCGCGGTGGTGCGTGATCGCGAAGCGGTGCGCCTCGTCGCGTACGCGCTGCAAGAGCTGTAGCTCGGGCGTCGAGTGGTCGAGCACGATCGGCGCGCGCCGGCCCGGCACGAACACCTCCTCGATGCGCTTCGCCAGCGAGACGACCGCGACGCCGCGCTCGCGAAACGCGCGCAGTGCCTGCACGCCCGCCGCCAGCTGTCCCTTGCCGCCATCGATCACCACGAGGTTCGGCAACGACGCGAAGCTCGCGTCGTACGCCGGGTCGTGCGGCGAGTAGTCCGCCTGGCGCTCCCATTGCGAGAGGCGGCGCGCGAGCACCTCCGTCATCGCCGCGTAGTCGTCCGGAGACCCGTCCAGCGAGCGGATCGTGAAGCGCCGGTAGTCCGATTTCTTCGGCGCCCCGCCCTCGAACACCACCATCGACGCCACCGTGTGCGTGCCGCCGAGGTTCGACACGTCGAAGCACTCGATCCGCACCGGCGGCACGTCCAGCCCCAGCGCCTGCTGCAGTCCTTCGAGCGCCTCCGCGCGCTGCGAGCGGCGACGCTCCGAGCGCAGCTTCTCCGCCTCCAGCGCGAGCACCGCGTTGCGCTCCGCGAGCTCGAACACGCGGCGCTTCTCGCCCCGCTCCGCCGCGCGCAGCTCGACCGGCCCGCCGCGCCGGCTCGCGAGCGCCTCCGCCAGCGGCGCGCGCCGCGCGACCTCGCGCTCGACGAGGATCAGCGAGCAGATCGACGAGTGCCCCGCGTAGTACTGGAGCATGAACTCCTCCGCCACCTCCGCCGCGTCTCGCTCGGTCTCGTTCGACAGGTAGAACGACTGGCGGTCGGAGAGCACGCCGTCGCGCACCTGCAGGACCTGCGCGTTCGCGTCACGCCCGTGCACCGCCACCGCGACCGCGTCGAACGTACCCGCCGACTCGCTCGCCACGCGCCTGCGCTCCATCAGCGAGTGCACCGCGCGCAGGCGATTGCGCTCCAGCGTCGCCTGCTCGAAGCGTTCCTCCTCCGCCGCCGCGCGCATGCGCTCTTCGAGCTCGCGCGCGATCGCGTTGAAGCGCCCGGAGAGGAAGTCGATCACCCCGTCGATGCTCGCCCGGTAGTCCTCCTTCGAGACGTAGCCCACGCACGGCGCCTCGCAGCGCTTGATGTAGTAGTCCAGGCACGGACTGCCGCTGCGCCGCCCGGGCTCCGGGCCCGTGCACGAGCGGAACATGAACACCTTCGCCAGCACGTCGAGCGTCCCGCGCACGCGTTTGGCGTTCGAGTACGGGCCGAAGTACATGCGCCCGGAACGGTGCCGCTCGCGCGTGAAGTACACCCGCGGGTAGTCCTCGTCGAGCGAGACCGCGATGAACGGGTACGACTTGTCGTCGCGCAGGCGGATGTTGAAGCGCGGCCGGTATTGCTTGATGAAGCCCTGCTCCGCGAGCAGCGCCTCCGCCTCCGACGCCACCACCACGAACTCGATCCGCGCCACCGCCGCCACCATCTCGTCGTGGCCCGGGCTGCTGCGCACGAACGCTTTCGAGAAGTGCGACGCGACGCGCTTCTTGACCGACTTCGCCTTGCCGACGTACAGCACGCGATCGTCCTCGTCGCGAAACAGGTACACCCCGGGCTGGTCAGGCAGCGCCCGGCGCTGCTCCTGCAGAGCGTTCAATACGCGCGCCACCGGCGGTACACCGCGATCAGCGAGTAGACCACACCGCCCGCCGCGATGAACCACAGCGGCTCGCCGAGCCCCGTTTCCCACAGCCTGAGCTTCGCCAGCGCCAGCATCATCCCCACCGCCAGCGCGCCGTACAGCAGCCCGCGGTGGCGGTCGCCGAGGCCGTGGATCGCCACTCGGCGTTCGCGGTAGAAGCGCAGGGCGATGAACGCGATCGCGAGTCCGAACAGGACCTGAAGCACGCCTTCGACCGTCGTCGCCGCCTGGCCCCCGCCCGGCAGCAGGAAGATCGCAGCCGCGACCAGCGCGATGATCGCGATGTTTCTCGCCGTCTTGAACCGCTCCATCTGTTCGGTCAGTCTAGGCGCCGGGCGCCGACCGGCTGGTGGTAGGCAGGCCCATCACTCCGAGAGCGCCTCGAGCTCCGCGAACGCGGCGTCGACCGCGCGCCTTGCCGCCGTGTGGCGCGCCTCCGACTTCGCCGACTCGTACGGCGTCGCCCACGCCGCGGGCTCCGCGAGCTCGTCCTCGAGCGCGCGCATCGCCGCCTCGGCAGCTTCGACCGCGCGTTCCGCACGCGCGATCGCCGCGAGGCGGTTCTTCGAAGGCCCCTCGCTCCTGCGCCGCTCCTCCTGCGCGGCCCTGCGCTCGCCGTCCGCCGATCTGGCGGCTGCGTCCGCGGAGGCGCCGGGGGATTGTTGTCCGGATCGAGGTGCTGCGCGCGCGCCCGCGAGCACACGCGCGCGCGCGGCACCTCCGTTCGCGGTTGCCTCCCCCGCTGTCGCGACCGCCGCCTCCCCCGCCCCAGCGGCGGCTGCGCGGCGCTCGTCGCGCACGCGCACGAACTCCGCCCAGCCTCCGAGATAGCCGTGCAACGTGCCCTCCTCGACGGCGAGCATGCGCGCGCCGACAGCGTCGAGGAGCGCGCGGTCGTGGGTGACGAGCAGCACCGCGCCGGGAAACGCGGAGAGCGCGTCCTCGAGCGCCTCGCGGCTCGAGATGTCGAGGTGGTTCGTCGGCTCGTCGAGGATCAGGACGTTGGCGCCGCTCTGCACGAGCATCGCGAGCGACAGCCGCCTGCGCTCGCCGCCGGAGAGGCCTTCGACGGGTTTCTCGGCCTCCTCGCCGGAGAAGAGAAAGCGCCCGAGCAGCGCGCGCGCCCTGCCCGGCGTGAGGCCGGTAGCGCTCTGCGTCGCTTCGAGCACCGTCTGCGCGGCGCCGGCGGGACCGCGGCCGCCTAGCTCGTCGGCGTGCTGCGAGAGGTAGCCGACCTTCACGTTGTGGCCGACGCGCAGCTTGCCCGCGGCCAGCTCGCGCCTGCCGGCGAGCGTCTCGATGAGCGTCGTCTTGCCGCTGCCGTTCGGTCCGACGAGCGATACGTGCTCACCGCGTTCGAGCCACAGCTCGACGTCGTCCAGGAGCACGATCTGCTCGCCGACCTCGATGCGGCCGTCGAGCAGCTCAAAGATCACGCGGCCGCTGCGCTCGGGCGGCTTGAACGAGAACTCGAGGTCCTTGCTCGGCGGCGGCTCCCGGTCGATGCGTTCCATCTTCGCGAGCTTCTTCACGCGCGACTGCGCCTGGCGGGCCTTGCTGGCCTTGTAGCGGAAGCGCTCGATGAAGCGTTCCATGCGCTCGATCTCCGCGCGCTGGGCGTCGACGGCGCGGCCGAGCGCGAGTTCGCGCGCGGCCTGTTCCTTACGCCACTCGTGCCAGCTGCCTTTGAAGTAGCGCCCGCGGCCGCCCTCGAGCTCGAGCACGGCGGTTCCGACGGCCTCGAGAAACCAGCGGTCGTGCGCGACGAGGACGATCGCCGCGTCGAGCTCGGTGAGCGTCTGCTCGAGCCATTCGAGCGACTCGATGTCGAGGTGGTTCGTCGGCTCGTCCAGCAGCAACACGTCGGCGGACGTCGCGAGCGCGCGCGCGAGCGAAGCGCGCGTGAGCTGTCCGCCGGAGAACGTGCTCAGCCCGCGCGCGGCGTCCTCGTCGGAGAACCCGAGGCCGCGCGCCATCGCGAGCGCGCGCTCGCGCCACAGGTAGCCGCCGCGCGCCTCCAGGCGCGCCTGCGCGCGCGCGTAGCGCGAGAGCAGCGCCTCCTCGCTCGCGCCCGCCGCCATCTCCGCCTCCAGCAGCGCGAGCTCAGCCTCGATCGCGAGCTCCTCGCCGCAGCCCGAGAGGACGTAGTCGTGCAGCGATAGCTCGCGCTCGCGCGGCGGGCGCTGGTCGTGCAGCGCGATGCGCGTGCCCTTCGCGATGCTCAGCTCGCCGCCGTCGATCGACGCCTCGCCCGCGAGCATCCGCAGGAGCGTCGTCTTGCCCGCGCCGTTGCGCCCGGCGAGCGTCATCCGTTCGCGGCGCTCGAGCTTGAACGAGACGCCGCGCAGGAGCGGGCGCCCGGCGATGTCCTTGCGTAGGTCTGATGCGGTCACGACGGCCATGAGCACTGATCTTGACAAGGGCCGCCGCGCGCGCGCCCGCACGCGCACGCGCGGCAGGCCCGACGGGCAAGACACGGACCCGCGCCGAGCCGCGTCCGCGCCGCGTCGCGCGCAGGCTCCGGTACGATCCGCGTCCATGCGACGCCTCGCGCCCCTGCTCGTCACGCTGTGCACGGCGATGCTCGTGCTCGCGCCGGCGGCGAGCGCCGCGAACAACGGCCGCGGCTTCTACGGCTCGCTCAACGACAAGGTCGTGGTCGCGGCGGGGTTTTCGCTGATCGTCTTCTTCCCGCTGTTCGTGTTCGTGATGAGCACGATCCAGGGGCGTCTGGAAAAGCGCAAGGAAGCGCGCCACGCGGCGGACATCTCGCACGCCGACGCGCGCTATCGCGGCGGCTGGTGAGCGCGCGCGCCGTCGCCTCGGGCGAGGCTGCGATCACATACGAGCGGCGCGGCGCCGCGGCGCTCGTGACGATCGCGCGCGAGGAGCGGCGCAACGCGGTCGACGGCCCGACGGCCGCGGCCCTGCACGCTGCGTATGAGCGCTTCGAGGACGAAGACGATGCGCGCGTGCTCGTGCTGACGGGCGCGGGCGAGCTCGCGTTCTGCGCCGGCGCGGACCTCAAGGCGATCGAGTCGTTCGCCGGGCGCCTCGCAATCCCCGGCGGGCCGATGGGGTTCACGCGGCTCACTCCCTCGAAGCCGACGATCGCCGCGATCTCGGGGTTCTGCCTCGCGGGCGGGCTCGAGCTCGCGCTGTGGTGCGACCTGCGCATCGCGACCGAGACGGTGGTGCTCGGCTACCCGGAGCGCCGCTGGGGCGTTCCCCTGATCGACGGCGGCACGCAGCGCCTGCCGCGCATCGTCGGGCTCGGGCGCGCGCTCGATTTGATCCTCACCGGGCGGATGGTCGAAGCGCGCGAGGCGCTCGCGATGGGGCTCGTGACGGAGGTCGTCGGCGCGGGCGAGCACCTCGAGCGCGCGCTGGCGCTCGCGGAGGGCCTCGCGGGGTTTCCCCAGCGGACGATGCTCGCGGATCGCCGCGCGGCGATCGAGGGGCTCGGGATGCCGCTCGCGGCGGGCCTCGAGCTCGAGGCGCAGGCGGGGCCGGAGGTATTCGCGGACGGCGCCGCGGGGGCAGCGCGCTTTGCCGGAGGCGAGGGCCGCGGCGGCGCGGGCGCGGGCGCTTAGCGTCTACGGCAGTGAGATAGGCTCTGGGCCGGATGGCCTACTTCGTCACGGGCGCGACGGGATTCATCGGGCGCCGCCTCGTAGAGCGGCTGCTCGACAAGCGCCAGGGAACCGTCTACGTGCTGGTGCGCGAGACCTCGCTCGAGCGCCTCGAAGACCTGATCGCGCGCTGGGGCGCCGTCGTCGGTGAAACGGCGGCCAAGCGCGTCGAGCCGGTGATCGGCGACCTGCGCCGCCCGCTGCTCGGCGTCGAGCAGGAGCGCGTGGGCGAGCTGCGCGGGAACATCACGAACTTCTTCCACCTCGCGGCGGTCTACGACATGACGGCGCCCGCGGAGCTCAACACGGCGGTCAACGTCGGCGGGACGACCCACGCCGTCGAACTCGCGCGCGCGGTCGACGCCGAGCGCCTGCACCACGTCTCGTCGATCGCCGTCGCGGGCACGTACAAGGGCGTGTTCGAAGAGAGCATGTTCGACGAGGGGCAGAAGCTCCCCTCGCCGTATCACCGCACGAAGTTCGAGTCCGAGCGGATCGTGCGCGACCAGCCGTACGTGCCCTGGCGCGTGTACCGCCCGGCGGTCGTCGTCGGCGACTCGCGCACGGGCGAGATGGACAAGGTCGACGGCCCGTACTACTTCTTCAAGGCGATCCAGCGCATGCGCCAGCTGCTGCCCGAGTGGACGCCGCTCGTCGGCCCCGACCTCGGCAACACGAACGTCGTCCCCGTCGACTGGGTCGTCGGCGCGCTCGAGCACATCGCGCACGAGCCGGATCTCGACGGCCACGCCTTCCACCTCACCGATCCGCGGCGCCAGCCGGTCGCGGAGGTGATCAACGAGTTCGCCACCGCCGCGCACGCGCCGCACGTCGTCTTCAGCATCGACAAACGCGTCACCGACCCGATCCCCAAGTGGCCGCTCGCGCTCGCGCTCGACCTGCCTCCGTGGCGGCAGGTGCGCAAACTCGCGCTGCGCGAGCTCGGCATCCCCGAAGAGGTGCTCGAGCACATGGAGCTCGTGCCGCGCTTCGACACGCTCGAGACCGGGCGCGCGCTGTCGGGCACGGCGCTCGAACAGCCGCCGCCGCTGCACGAGTACGCGCAGAAGCTGTGGGACTACTGGGAGCGCGAGATGGACCCGACGCTGCGCAGGGGGCGCACGCTCAGAGAGGCGCTCCAGGGGCGTACGGTCCTGATCACGGGCGCCTCGTCGGGGATCGGGCGCTCGACCGCGCTGATGGTCGCGGCCGCGGACGGAATCCCGCTGCTCGTCGCGCGCAACGTCGAGAAACTCGAGGAGGTGCGCGCGGAGATCGTCGCGGGCGGCGGCGAGGCCTACGTGTACGCAGCCGACATCGCCGACATGGAGTCCGTCGACCGCCTCGTCGAGCGCGTGCTCGCGGACCATCGCAACGTCGACTTCCTCGTCAACAACGCCGGGCGCTCGATCCGCCGCTCGATCGCGCTCAGCTACGACCGCTTCCACGACTTCGAGCGCACGATGCAGCTCAACTACTTCGGCGCCGTCAAGCTGATCATCGGTCTGCTGCCGCGGATGCGCGAGCGCGGCTCGGCTCACATCGTCAACATCTCCTCGATCGGCGTGCAGACGAACCCGCCGCGGTTCTCCGCGTACGTCGCCTCGAAGGCCGCGCTCGACGCGTTCACCCGCGTCGTCGCCTCCGAGGTGATCGGCGACGGCGTCACATTCACGACGATCCACATGCCGCTCGTGCGCACGCCGATGATCGCGCCGACGAAAATGTACGACGCCTTTCCCGCGATCACCCCCGACGAGGCCGCGGAAATGATCTGCGACGCGCTGCGCACGCGGCCCAAGCACATGGGCACGCGACTCGGGACGCTCGGCGAGGTCGCCTACGCGCTCTCGCCCAAGGCCGTCGACCGCATCCTCCACCTCGCCTACCGCGTGTTCCCCGACTCGGCCGCGTCGAAGGGCCAGAAGAACGTCGACGAGCGCGCATCGTTCGAGCAGATCGCGATGGCGACGCTCACCCGCGGCGTGCACTGGTAGTCGGGGCGTCGCGGGGACTTTCGCCGCGACATCAGACCGTTAATCCCAGTCGTAAAGCCAGACGGCGCCCCGTAGCCGCCGGTGCACGGCTCGGAACCGCAATATTGCGATGATCGAGGCCGTGAGCGCCGATGCTGCGATCGAGGTGCGCGACCTGCGCAAGCGCTACGGCGAGTTCGAGGCCGTGCGCGGGATCGACATCACCGTCGCGCGCGGCGAGGTGTTCGCGCTGCTCGGCCCGAACGGCGCGGGCAAGACGACGACCGTCGAGATCCTCGAGGGCTATCGCGCGCGCAGCGCCGGCGAGGTGTCGGTGCTCGGCGAGGACCCCGCGAAGCGCTCGCTAAGGCTGCGCCGGCGAATCGGCATCGTGCTGCAGAGCGGCGGCATCTACAGCTACATCACGCCGCGCGAGGCGCTGCGCCACTGGGCGAGCTTCTACTCGCATCCGCGCGACGTCGAGGAGGTGATCGATCTCGCGGGCCTGCGCGAGGCGGCGGACGTGCGCTCGCGCAGGCTCTCCGGCGGCCAGCTGCGCAGGCTCGACTTCGCGCTCGCGCTCGTCGGCGACCCCGAGCTGATGTTCCTCGACGAGCCGACCACCGGATTCGACCCGCAGGCGCGGCGCGCGGCGTGGGACACCGTGCGCTCGCTGCGCGAGCTCGGAAAGACGATCCTGCTCACGACGCACTACCTCGAGGAGGCGCAGGCGCTCGCCGACCGCGTGGCGATCGTCAAGGACGGTCGCGTGCTCGCGATCGGGCCGCCGCGCGAGCTCGGCGTCGGCGCCGCCCACTACCGGGTCTCCTATCGCACCTCCTCGGGCGAGCTAGTGGAGCGCGACACCGACGACCCTACCGCGCTCCTGCACGAGCTCACCGCCGAAGCGCTCGCGCGCGGCGAGCGCCTCGAGGAGCTGTCCGTGGGACGACCGACGCTCGAGGACGTCTACCTCGAGCTGACCGCCGCCGATGCCTGACGCGCTCGCCCTCAGCTGGCGCCAGTACCGTCTCGAGCGGCGCATGTTCTGGCGCAATCCGAGCGCCGCCTTCTTCAACTTCCTGCTGCCGCTGCTGTTCCTCGCCGGCGCGGGGGCGGCGCTCTCGGGGAACCAGCACCAGCTCAACCGCCTCGTGCCGATGATCGCCGGCATGAGCGTCATGTCCACGACGTTCACCGCGCTCGCCTACAACGTCGTCTTCCTGCGTGAGCGGGGCGTCCTCAAGCGCATCCGCGGCACGCCGCTGCCGACGATCTCCTACTTCGGCGGCGTCGCCGCGAACGCCGTCACAAACACCGCGCTGCAGATCGCGATCATCGTCCTGTCCGGCAAGCTGCTGTTCGGCATCGGCTGGCCCGTGCACGTCGGCTCGCTGATCGTGTTCGTGCTCGTCGGCGTCATCTGCTTCGCCGCGCTCGGCGTCGCGTTCGCGCACGCGATCCCCAACTTCGAGTCGACGCCCGCGTACGTCAACGCGGTGTTCCTGCCGGTCGTCGCGGTCTCGTTCTACGTGTTCGACTCGAGCAGCGCTCCCGGCTTCGTGCGCACGATCGCCGACGCGCTCCCGCTCAAGCCGCTCATCGACGGGCTGTCTGCCGCGATGGTCAGCGGCAAGGGGCTCGGCAGCCACCTCGACGAGCTCGCCGTGATCGCGCTGTGGGGAGCATTCGCGCTCTACTTCGCCGTGCGCGGGTTCTCATGGGAGCAGCGGCGCGCCTAGAGCGCAAGAATGCGCGCCATGAAGAAGCTCGCCGAGGACGTCTACCTGCTGCGCGGCTTCCCGCCGAACGCGATCAACGTGTACCTCGTCGGCGACGTGCTCGTCGACGCAGCGACCAAGCAGGCGAAAGGGCGCATCATGCGTCAGATCCGCGGACACGCCGTGCGTGCGCACGCGCTCACGCACGCGCACCCCGACCACCAGGGCTCGAGCCACGCGATCTGCGAGCTGCTCGGGATCCCGCTGTGGTGCGGCGCCGAGGACGTCCCCGCGATGGAGACCCCCGGCGCGATCAAAAACAGCCAGGCGCCCGGCTGGCTGAACCGTTTTCAGGAGCGCTTCTGGACGGGGCCCGCGCATCCCGTCGCGAGGGCATTGCGCGAGGGCGACGAGGTCGCTGGCTTTACCGTGCTCGAGGTTCCCGGCCACTCGCTCGGGCACGTCGCTTACTGGCGCGAGTCCGACCGCGTGCTGATCCTCGGCGACGTCCTCAACAACATGAACCTGATGACCGGCGTCCCCGGCCTGCGCGAGCCGCCCGACGTGTTCACGCCCGACCCGCCGCGCAACCGCGAATCCGCGCGCCGCCTGATCGCGCTCGAGCCCGAGCTGGTGTGCTTCGGCCACGGACCGCCGCTACGCGACGCGCACGCCTTCCAGGACTTCGCGGCGAAGCTTCGCCCGTAGGCGCGCCGCTCCCGGCGCTAGCGCTGGATGACCGCGCCGAGCGCCTCGTCGATCGCCGCGAGGGTGTCCTCGCTCAGCGAGATGCCCGACGCGGAGGCGTTCGCGCGCACCTGCTCGGGCCGGCTCGCGCCGACGATCGCGGACGCGACGTTCGGCTCGCGCAGCACCCACGCAAGCGCGAGCTGGGGCATCGTGAGGCCGGCTTGCTCGGCGATCGGGCGCAGGCGCTGCACCGCTTCCAGCACCGGCGGCGCGATCAGCCGGTCGATGAAGCCGCCCATGCTCTCACTCGCAGCACGCGAGTCTGCGGGCGGCGGCTGACCGGGCGTGTACTTGCCGCTGAGAACGCCCTGCGCGAGCGGCGACCACACGATCTGCGAGATCTGCTCGCGTGCGCACAACGGGATGACCCCCGCCTCGGGCGCGCGCCAGAGCATCGAGTACTGCGGCTGGCTCGAAGCCCAGCGCGGAGCACCCGCGAGCTCGATCGACGCGGCGATCTCCTCCGCCGGCCACTCGCTGAAGCCGATGTAGCGCGCCTTGCCCGCGGCGACTACTTCGCCCAGCGCGCCCATCGTCTCCTCGAGCGGAGTGTCCTCGTCGTAGCGGTGGCACTGGTAGAGGTCGACGTAATCGGTCCGCAGTCGCTGCAGCGAGGCGTCGATCTGCTTGTGGATCTGCGCCGCAGAGAGGCCGCGGTCGGTCGCGGACATCGGGAAGTAGAGCTTCGTCGCGAGCACGTAGCTGGAGCGCTCGCGCCCGCTCAGCACCTCCCCTAGGAACGTCTCCGCGGCACCGCGCCCGTAGATGTTCGCGGTGTCGATGAAGTTGATCCCCTCCTCGAACGCCGCCTGCACGCACGCGATCGCCTGCTCGCGCGCGACCCCGCCGGCGTACGTCAGCCACGAGCCGAGGCTGATCTCCGACACCGACAGCTCGCTCCAGCCGAGTTTGCGGTATTGCATCCGAACGAGCTTATACGCGAGCGCGTCACGTCCGCGCGTAGTAGCCTCGACGCGAGCACTCCTCCTCCCCGCCGTGTCCGAGCAAGCCACTCAAGCGACGACCAACCAGCTCACGCCGATCGACCCCGGTCTGGCGATCGGCGCCGTGCGGCTCGCGGTCTCCGATCTCGGGCAGAGCGTCGAGTTCTACGAGCGCGTGCTCGGCCTGCGCGTGCTCGAGCGCGACGGCGCCAGTGCGACGCTCGGCGCGGGCGCGCGCGCGACGCTCACGCTCGAGGCGCTGCGAGACGCGGCGCCTGTGCCCGTCGGCAGCACCGGCCTGTTCCACGTCGCGTGGCTGCACGCCACGCGCGCCGCGCTCGCCGACACGGTCCACCGCATCGCGCATTCGCGCTGGCGGCTCGACGGGGCGTCCGACCACGGCGTCTCCGAGGCCGTCTACCTGAGCGACCCCGACGGCCTCGGCATCGAGATCTACGCCGACCGGCCCGCGCAGCGCTGGGACATCGCGGGCGACGGACGCGTGAGGATGGTCACCGTCCCGCTCGACCTCGAAGACCTGCTCGCGCAGTCCTCGCACGAGCTTCAAGGTGCGATCGATCCCGCGACGCGTATCGGACACGTGCACCTGAAGGTCTCCGACGTCCCACGCGCCGTCGCCTTCTACCGCGACACGCTCGGCTTCTCGCTGCGCGCCGAGATGCCCTCCGCGGCGTTCCTCGCCGCCGATGACTACCACCACCACATCGGCGCGAACTCGTGGCAGAGCGCCGGCGCGCCCGCACCCCCTCCGGCCACGCCCGGCGTGCGCCTCGTCGAGTTCGACCTCACCGGCGTCGACGCGCTCGACGCGCTGCAAGCATCCCTGGACGCCTCCGGCGCCGCCTTCAGCCGCGAGCCGCAGCGCCTGTCGCTCGACGATCCCGACGGCCACGCGCTCGCGTTCGCCGCGATGCTGTAAGCGGCATTCGCCGGGTGCGCGCCGGCGCGGGAGCACGCGCGTGGCGCGAGCGGGCGAGCGTGCCGCTCAGCTGCGCACGGCGAGCACGATCTTGCCGCGCGTGTGCCCCGATTCGCTCATCCTGTGCGCCTCCGCGACCTCCGCGAGCGGCAGCGTGCGCGAGATCTCGGGGCGCACCGCGCCGGATGCGACGAGCTCGGCGAGCCGTGCGAGCTGCTCGCGCGCCGGGCTCATCACGAGCAGCTCCGCGCGCACGCCCCGCTGCTGCGCCTCCCGCTCGGGCGGCGCGTTTGCGATCACCACCAGCACGCCGCCCGAGCGCACCGTCTGTAGGAGCGCCGCGGTGACGTCGCCGCCGACGGTGTCCAGCGCCACGTCGGCGTCGCTGATCGCCTCGGCGGGCGCTTCGCGCGTGTAGTCGACGTAGCGGTCCGCGCCGAGGCCGATGACGAAGTCGCGATTGTGGTCCGAGCCGATCCCCGTGACGACCGCGCCCGCGTGCTTGGCTAGCTGGACCGCGAAATGACCGACGCCGCCCGCGGCTCCCGCGATCACCGCGGTCTGCCCGCGCTCCAGCTGCGCGCGGTCGAACAGCGCCTGCCACGCGGTCATCCCGGCGACGGGGAGCGCGGCGGCCTGCGCGTGGTCGAGCGCGGCCGGCTTGTGCGCGATCACCGACTCGCGCGCGAGAGCGAACTCCGCGTACGCGCCGCTCGCCGCGAGGCCGAACACTTCGTCGCCCTCGCCGAACTCGTCCGCGCGGGAGGCGACAACCGTGCCCGAGATGTCGCTCCCGAGGATTGCCGGAAGGTGTCCCTGCACCGTGCCGCTGCGGCGTTTGTGATCGATCGGGTTCACCGACGCCGCGTGGACTTCGACCAGGACCTCGCCGTCGTCGGGCTCGCCGCGCTCGACGTCGCGCAGCTGCAGAACCTCCGGACCGCCGGTCTCGTCGATCACGACCGCGCGCATGCGCCCTCCTTTCCCGGAACGTGTGCTCGCCAATCTAGCGCCGCGCGCCCGGCCGCCGTCGGTCGCTGCCGCGAGTTCGACGGCACAAGCGCTAGCGCCGCCGGCCCATCGCGAAGCTCGTGATCGGCGGCGCGTGCGCGCGCATGCTCGCGCCGACCTCCGCCGCGTCGCCGTCGCCGGTCTCGCCGGCGGCCTCGCCCGCGGCCGCGGCCGGCCTGAGCTCGTGCACGCTCGCCTCGCGCGATGTGTCGGCGGGCCCTTCGACGTCGGGCGCGAGATAGGTTTCGAGCGGCGCGAGGTCGCGCACGATCACGTTGATGACGCCTTCGGCGCGCTCGAGCCGGCCGCGCGCGAGCAGCAGCGGCTCGGCGCGCGCGAGGTGGCGGTGGCGCTCGTAGACGGCCGCTGAGACGATCAGGTTGACGGTGCCCCACTCGTCCTCGAACAGCAGGAACATCGTCCCGTTCGCCGTCCCCGGGCGCTGGCGCGCGATCACGAGCCCCGCGACCGCGACCGCGCAGCCGCTCGGCAGGCGCGGCAGCTGCGCGCTCGTCACGAGCGTCACCGCGTCTTTGCCCGGCAGGCGCAGGCGCGGTCGCAGGATCGCCATCGCATGGTCGCTCACCGTCACGCCGCTCGTCGCGTAGTCGGCGATCAGCGCCTGCCAGCGTCCGAGCTTCGCAAGCCGCGGTGTCTCGCCCAAGCTCAGCGCGAGCGACAGCTGCGTGCCCTCGCCCGCTGCCGCGGCGGGCACCGCGACGCCCAGCTGCCACAGCGCCGCGCGGCGTCCCTCCTCGCCGACGAGGCAATCACACGCACCCGACCACGCGAGCTGCTCGAGCGCGGCGTGCCCCGCGCCGCTGCGCGAGGCGAGATCGGAGAGGCTCGCAAACGGGCCGCCGCGCTCGCGCTCGGCGACGAGCGCGTGCATCTCCGTGCTCGCGACACCCTTGATGTAGCCGAGCCCGAGGCGCACCGCGGAGCCCTGCACGGTGCACTCGACCGCGGAGGAGTTGACGTCCAGCCCGAGCACCCGCAGGCCGCGATGTCCCGCCTCGTGCACGAGGCTGTCGGGCGCGTAGAAGCCCATCGGCTGCTCGTTCAGCAGCGCGCACAAAAGCTCCGGCCCGTAGTGCACGCGCAGCCACGTCGACTGGTAGGCGAGCAGGCCGAAAGCCGCGCTGTGCGCCTTGGGAAACCCGAAGCCCGCGAACCCCTCGATCATCTTCCACACGCGCTCGGCCGTCGCCACGTCGGCGCCGACGTACCGCCGGGCGCCCTCGATGAAGCGCTCGCGGTGGCGCGCGAGCATCTCCGCGGAGCGCTTGCGGCTCATCGCGCGGCGCAGTCCGTCGGCCTCGCCCGCGCCGAAGCCCGCGAAGGCTTCCGCGACTTCCATCACCTGGTCCTGGAAGATGATCGTCCCGAGCGTGTCCGCGAGCACGCCGTCGAGTGCAGGGTGGTCGAAGGGAACCTGGAATCCGGGGTCTTCACGCAACCGCCGCCGACGCTCGATGTAAGGGTTCACCGCGCCCCCCTGGATCGGCCCCGGGCGGATGATCGCGACCTGGACCGTGAGGTCGGAGAGGTTTGCCGGCTGCGTCCGCCGCAGCGACTGCATCTGCGCGCGGCTCTCGATCTGGAAGACGCCGACGGTGTCCGCCGTGCGGATCGCCGCGAACGTGCTCGGGTCGTCGTAGGGAATCCGCGACAGGTCGATCCGCTCGCCGCGCACGCGCGCGATTTCATCGACGCACCGCTCGACCGCCGAGAGCATCCCGAGGCCGAGCAGGTCGATCTTCAGAAAGCCCGCGTCGGCGCAGGAGTCCTTGTCCCACTGGACCATCTGCCTGCCCTCCATCGCCGCCGGCACGACGGGGCAGCAGTCGATCAGCGGCCGCGTCGCGACGATCATCCCCCCGGGGTGCTGAGAGAGGTGGCGGGGCAGGCCGTACGCCTCGGCGACGAGGCGCTCGAGCCAGCTCCAGCGCGGAGATGACGTCGGCGCGACGACGCCCTCGGCGTCGCCCGCACCGCCGTCGAGAACCGACCGATCGGAGCTCGGCCCGCGGTCTGGTGCGTAGTGTTCGCCGATCTCCGATCGGTCAGCGCCGCGCGCGAGCCGCTCGAGCGCCGCTGCGGGCAGCCCGAGGACCTTGCCGAGCTCGCGGATCGCGCCGCGCGCGCGGAAGGTCGGGAAAGCCGCGACCAGCGCCGCGCGGTCGCGGCCGTAGCGATCGTGCACGCGCGGGATCAGCTGCTCGCGGACGTCGCGCGGGAAATCGAGGTCGATGTCCGGCAGGCCGCGCAGGTCCTCGTGCAGGAAGCGCCCGAGCGCGAGCTCGTTGGCGATCGGATCGATGTGCGAGAGCCCGATCAGGTAGCAGACCAGCGAGGAGACCGACGATCCGCGGCCGCGGCCGGGCGCGAGCAGGCCGCGCACCGATTCGCGTCCGCGCACCTCCGCGGCGACCTCGCGCGCGAGCTCGAGCATGTCGTGGTGCAGCAGGAAGAAGCCCGCTAGCCCGAGCTTCGCGATCACCGCGAGCTCCTCCTCCAGGCGACCCTGCGCGCACGCGCGCTGCGAGCCCAGAGAGAAGCGTTCGTGCAGACGAGCCGCGCACAGCTCCGCCAGCCGTCGCTCTGCGTCGCGGTCCTCCGCGCCGGGGTAGCGGTAGCCGAGGTCCTTCGTCAGGTCGAACGTCAGCTGCTCGGCGAGCGCGCGCGTCTCCGCGACCGCCTCGGGATGGTCGCGGAAGCGATTCGCCATCGCCGCCGGCGTGCTCAGCACGTGGCTGTGGTTGCCGCGGCGCAGCGGCTCTGAGGCGTCGAGCGTCGTGTGCGCGCGCAGCGCGACGAACGCGTCCTGCAGCTCAGCCCTGCTCGAGGCGTGCGCGTGCACGTCGCCGGTCGCCACGCACGCCACGCCGAGGCGCCGCGCAAGCGCGTTCAGCGCGCGGTTGCGCGCGCGGTCGTGGCGAGCATAGGGACGCTGCAGCTCAACGCGCAGGTCGCCCGCCCCGAATGCCTCCAGCAGCCTCCGCGCCGCCGCCTCGTCCACGCCCGTGCCGCCCGCGCTCGCACCAGCGCCGCACGCGCCCGCACGGCGATCGAGCACGAGCGAGCGGCCGGCGCATCCCGTCAGGCAGACGAGGCCGCCGGCGTGCTCCAGCACCTGCTCGAGTGCCACCGCCGGCTCGCCCGCCTCGCGCCGCCCAGAGCCGTCGCGGGTGTGTGCGTGGGCGAGCGTGATGATCCGGCAGAGGTTCGACCAGCCGCGCTCGTCGCGCACGAGCAGCGTGAGGTGGGCGCCGCCCACGAGGTCGATCTCCGCGCCGTGGATCGCGCGCACGCCGCACTCCTTCGCCGCCTGCGCCATCTCCATCGAGCCGGACACGGAGTTGTGATCTGTCAGCGCCAGCGCGCGGTGGCCGAGCTCGGCAGCGCGCGCGGCGAGCTCGTGCGGCAGCGACACGCCGTCGAGGAACGAGTACGCCGAATGGCAGTGGAGCTCCGTGTACGTCATCTCTGCGTGAACCAGCCGCTCGCGGACGCGCGCTCGAGGTCGCGGAAGACGACGACGTTGCGCCCACATCCGGTGACCACCTCCCAATAGCGGCGCCGCAACGGCTGCTCGGTCCACCAGCGGTCCTCGACCAGCCACGACTCCCGCACCTGCGCGACCGGGCGGCCGTCGACCTCCGCCAGCAGGCCAGTGCGCGTCGTACGCACGCACGCGGGGCGCGGAAGGTGCAGGGCGATGCTGCTCGAGCGCGCCATCAACCCGCGAGCGGAGCCAGCACCACCCGCCGCTCGGGCACGCGCGAGTCGAGGTCGACGCACACGACCCGCAGCGCCGCATCGTCGCCCGCTGCTGCGCGCACCTGGGCGAGCGCCTCGCGCAGGGCCGCATCGCCGGCGGAGCTCCGATCGGCGCGCTCCTGATCGAACAGCGAGCGCTGCTCGCCCGCCACAGGCCCGAATCGCTCGACCGCCAGTCCCAGCATCGCCGCCGGAGCGGGCAGCAGGCGCAGGCGCGGCAGGAGCGCCAGGCGGATACGCTCCGGATCGCATAGCGCCTCGCGCAGGACGACGCGCTCGCGCCAGCCGCCCCCCGAGACCAGGCGCGCATACAGCTCCAGCGAGCGCAGCGTCCGGCCACGGCGCTCGCCGCGCGCCAGCAGGCGCTCGACGAGGACCCCGAGCACGCGCTCGAGCGCCATCCCCGAGCTCGCGTCGCCGACTTCGAGCGTCTCGAGCAGGCGCTCCTGCACGCGCCGCGGCACGAGCGGGTCATCCTCCCCGCACGCCAGGCGGTGCGCTTCCACGCCCGCCGCGCCGAAGCGGTCGGCAAGCGCGGCGCGGGGAAAACGCGCGAGCCCGCCGAGCGTGCGCACGCCGAGACGCTGCAGCGGTGCGAGCAGCGGCTCGGTCCGCGCGCGGTATCCGAGCAGCTCGACCGGCTGCCTCGCGAGCCAGCGTCGCGCGTCGCGGCCGTCGAGCACGAGCGGGCGGCGCGAGCGCGCGGCGAGAGCGGCCGCGAGCGAGCAGAAGCGCGTCGGTCCCGCGCCCAATCGCGGCGGGCCGGCCGATGCTCGGGTGGTCGCGGAGAGGATGTCTGCGGATCGGTCCGCCGCGCGCGTGCGTGCGCGCGCGGGCGCGGGCGTGTGCGCGCGTGCGCGCGTGCGCGCGGCACCGCCATTTGGGTCATCCGCGCCCGTCCCACTCGAGGCAGAGCGGCAGGCTCTGCTCGCCGCTGCCAGCGTGGCCGCGTCGCTGCCGTAGAGCGCGCGCAGCTCGTCCGCGTCGAAGTACGCGAGCCCCGGCCGCGCCGGCTCGACCGCCGCGCCGATCGATTCCAGCGCGCACAACATCGACTCCCACGCCTCCGCGACCGCGACCGGATCAGGCGTCAGCAGGACGAGTCTGGGGCAGCGCGCGAGCGCCTCGCCGAGCGCCATGCCCTTGGCGACGCCGCTCGCCTCGGCCACTCCCGACACCTCGCCGACGCGCTGTTCTGATCCGACCGCCGGCGCCAGCGCGAGCGCGCGCCCCGCGAGCGCGTGCTGGGCGATCTCCGATCGGCCGCCCGCGGCGAGGACGAGCTCGAAGCGGGGGAAGTGGACGCAGACGATCACGGCAATCGCGGCGGCTGTGCCTCAACGAGGAGGTGGAGTGGTCGAAAGCAATACGAACATATGTTCGTATCCTATACCCGTGTCAAGGCCTCCTGCACAAGCGGAGCTTCGCGTGCCGAGCGCCGTTCATGTGCGCGCTCCTGGCGCGAGAAGGAGATTGGGCGACGTCAGCGGCGAGCCCTCGCCAGCTCACGCAGCGCCTTGGCGGTGAGGGGATCGGCGGGGTAGGCGAGCTCTACCGCGAGCTCCGAGCTGGCAACGTCGAAGGGCGCGTCGAAGGTCGCGAACATGCCAAAGAACGAGTACTCGCTCCCATCAGCCGTACGCATCCTGATCGGCCCCGGGGCCGGCCCACCGCCCCGCTCATCCGAAGCGTCGTGCTCGGGAGATGGATAGCCGCTCACCTCGCCGAGGAGCGCGATGAGCTCCGGATCGGCCGTCGCGTCGACTTGACGCCGGAGCCGTGAGAGGAAATACGAGCGAACCTCCCGCAGGTTCACAATCCAGCGCGCCAGACCATCGGGGTGAAGACCCGCGCGCATGACGTTCACAGGGGCGGTGAGCAAAGACGCGTCGATCATGCCTGCGAGCACCGAGGTTGCCTGGTTGGCCGCGACGAGGTCCCAGTGGCGGTCGATGACCATCGCGGGATACGGCTCATGCTGCACGAGAATGAGGTCGAGCACCGCCTTGGTCGGCGCCATCGCGGGATCTTCAAGAGAGCGGTCAGGGAAGGCCGGCGCATGACCGGCCGCTAGCAGCAGCCGATTGCGCTCACGGAGAGGCAGCTCCAGGCGCTCGGCGATGCGCATGATCACGTCCGCGCCCGGCCGTGAACGTCCTGTCTCGACAAAGCTGAGGTGGCGCGTGGAGATCCCGGCATCGAGAGCGAGGTCGAGCTGGGTGCGCCGCCGTCGCTCGCGCCACGCGCGAAGGAGCGCGCCGATCGGGGCGTCGAGGGCGTCCGTGGCCATTCTCGACGAACTCTAATTTCGCCCGCGCCGTCGAGCAATTACCTCGAGGTAATCGACAAGATGACCGAGCCGCGAGACCCTTCGGCAGGTGTGCACCGTGGTCAGGGAAAGGAAGAGACAATGAGATCACTCGCCGACACTCGTTTGCTGTTCAAGGCAGATGCGGGCTTCGAGGCCGTGTTCGGATCGCTGCTCGCAGGCAGCGCGCTCGCCGGCGTTATCACGGGAGACGACATACCCGTCGCGCGGACGATCCTGCTGTGCGCGGGAATCGCGTTCCTAGTGGCGAGCGCGAGTCAGCTCATCTACTTCGTCAACGCTCCGCGCCGTGTCCTGCTGGAGCTCGCCGTCGGCAACTCGGCAATGGGCGCCGCGGGCTTCGCCTGGCTTCTGCTCGACCACGGCTTCTCCGTCCCGGGCGCCGCACTGCTCCTCACCGCAGCCGCGTGGAAGCTCGCGATCGGCCTGCTCCAGGCCCGCTCCCTCAGACCAACACCGGTCGCGCACTAGCAACCAGGCGCAGGGCGCGCCGACGCTAATCCATCGTCAGCGGGCCCTCCGCCGATCCTGCCAGGAACTGCCGCACGAACGCGTTATCGGAGGAGAACATCCGCTCGGCGTCCCCCGCTTCGACGATGCGCCCGCGCCACAGCAGCGCGATGTATTGGCCGATCTGGCGCGCCGAGGCGATGTTGTGCGTGACGACCACGTACGTGCCGCTGTGGATCGAGTGCATCTCCTGGATCAGGTCGCACAGCAGCGCCGTGCGCACGGGGTCGAGCCCCGAGTCGGGCTCGTCGAAGATGACGATGTCGGGCTCCATCACGAGCGCGCGCGCGAAGCCCGCGCGCTTGCGCATCCCGCCCGAGAGCTGCGAGGGGAGGTCGTCCATCGCGTCTCCGAGACCGACGTCTTTCAGGCGTTCGGTGACGACCTTCGCGATCTGCGCCTCGGAGGTGTCGGTGTGCTGGCGCAGCGGGAATGCGACGTTGTCGAACACGTTCATCGACCCGAACAGCGCGCCGTCCTGGAACAGCACGCCGATCCGCCGGCGCAGCGCGAGCAGGCTCGGCATCGTGAGCGTCGGCACCGATTCGCCGTGCACGACCACGTCGCCGGAGTCGGGAAACATCAGCCCGATGATGTGCTTGATCAGCACGCTCTTGCCGGTCCCCGATGGACCGAGCACGACGGTGATCATGTCGTCGGGGATCGCGACGTTCAGCCCGTTGAGCACGGGCACGCCGCCGAGGCGCTTGTGCACGTCCACGCAGCGGATCGACCACTTGCCGTCGTCGTCGCCCAGCAGGTCGAGGTCGTCCGCGTGGTACTGGAAAGCATCTTCCGCGCTCATCATTTTCCACCGTAGACGACGTGCGGGAACTGGCTCGTCTGGCCGTTGAAGGAGAACGGTTCCTGCTGGATGCACGGAGGCGCCGCGACCTGGTTGGGCGTTTCGGGCGCGTTCGCGACTTTGAACTTGATCAGTTCTTCGATGACGCCCTGCGGGATGTTTTCGGTCGCCGGGCCGCTCACCGCCGGCGTGGGGTTGGAGCAGTTGCTCGTGCTGAAGACCGCCAGCGGCCCGCTCGCGAGGTTCGCGAACACGCCGGGCTTGAGGTACGGGTTGCCGCGGTTGGTGCCAACCCGCTGCGAATAGATCGACAGGCTCTCCGGGCTCAGCACCTGCATCGCCTGCAGGAAGTGCTGCGAAGGCCCGGCATTGGTCTTTCCCTCGATGTTCGTGTTTTTGCCGTGTGACTGCGTCGAGGCGGTGAAGTTCGCGAAGAACCCCTGCAGCTCGGGGACGTAGGTGGAGGTGAACTGCAGGAACGGGTCGAGGTTGTGCAGCACCGGCCTGAAGTTTTCGAGCAGCGTCGTCGTGTTGTTGAGCGTGCTCGCCACGTCCGGCAGCCCCTTCTTCGCGGCCGCCGTCAACGGACCGACGGCGGTGAGCAAGTTGTTGAAGCGCGGCGCGAACGGCACGAGCGCCGTCGTCAGCGGTTGCAGCGCACGCTCGGCAGGCTGGAATTCCTTCAGGAACGGCGTCGCGTCGACCGCGAAGCGGTCGAGTTCTTTGAGCGCCACGCGCGAGCGGTTCTCGAACGCCGGCAGCGCCCGGAACGCTTCGGCGAATGCCTGACTCTCTTGCGCCGCGGCGTGGAAGGTGAGCTCGCCGTTGGAGATCAGGCCTTCGAGCTGGTGGTCGCGACCCGCGAGCGCGTTGAACACGACGCCGGTGTTGTGGATCACGGCGCGCAGCGCGCCCTCCTGGGAGGCGAGGATTTCGAGCAGTCGCTCGCCGTGTTCGGAGAAGCCTTCGAGGTCCGCGAACGACGCGTTGATTTGTTCGCCGCGTCCGTTGATCCCTTCCGCCAGCGACTGCTGCCAGATCTGGAAGTCGCGCCGCGTCTGGGGGTCGAACGTCTGCAGGATCCCGTCGAGCGTCACCGACGGTTCGACCTGGCCGTTCGGCAGGCGGCCGTCGTCGGGCAGGTAGGACGCGGTCGTGCTGTGCGGGATCAGCTGTACGTACGTCTCGCCGAGCAGCGTCTTCTGGCGCAGGATCGCGTGCATGTCCGAGCGGATCGGCGCGTATTTCGAAGACACTTCGATCGTCGCCACCGCCCGGCCTTCCGAACCGGCTTTCAGCGCGACGACGTGGCCGATGTTGACGCCCGAGATGCGCACGTCGGACTGTTCGGCGAGGGCCAGCGCTTTCGGAAAGCCGACGGTGAAACGGTACTGCTTCGGCTTCAGCGGCACCGGCCCGCCGAAGGACTCCCACAGGAACAGCAACAGGCCGAAGCAGCTCAGCACGAACAGGACGATCACGACCATGTTCCCGAGCGTGGGCGCGCGCTTTTGCATCTTTAGCCCCCCAACCCCAACGCGCTCGCGAGCTTGCGATTGTCGATGTGCGCCGCGCTCGCGCCCATGTGCGGCTCGAGGCTCGTGAACAGGTGCAGCGCCGCCGCGCGCGCACGCACCGCTTCGGGGCTGTTGCGCGCGATCGTCGCGTGAGATTTCACGCTCGCGATGCCCGCCTTGGTGGTCAGGCCCTGTGCCTGGCATTCGGCGGCGCTCGGCGGTTTCAGCAGTTCCACGATCAGCTTGACCGTGGGGTTGATAGAACCGATTGCCGTCAGCAGCGGCAGGACTTCGCAGTTGAAGTACACGAGCGTGCGACCGAGCACGCCGTGAGCGTCGGAGGTGCTGAGGATGCTGTTCAGGTTGTGGTTGTCCCAGCCGAGGAAGAACAGGAAGCCGCCCTGCTTGGAGCCGGGGTTGTTAGCGAGCTCGTTGAAGAATTCGTTCAGCACGGCGAACGACGTCGCGAGCTTCGGGAATGCGTTGCCGAGGTCTTCGAGCGAGGCGGGTAGTTCTGAGATCGTCGGCAGGATCTGGCGCGCGAACGGACGCACCTCGTCGCGGATGATCGGCGTCGTCACGTGGGCGAGGTTGATCGTCGCGCGCTGCCCCGCGGCGAGCGATTTCGCGAACGGCCGCAGCTCGTGAAGCGTCGGCCCGAGGACGGCCGCTGCGGTCGCGAGCTTGCCGAGGCCGCTGCGCGTCTTCGTGAGCGCGCCCGGAAGCAGGTGCAGCGTCGCCTGAACGTTTTTGTCCTCCTTGCCGAAGGTCGCAAAGACGGCGTTCGACGCGTCGATCAACGACGCGAGCTGCTTGTCCTTGGAGCCGAGCGCTTCCATCAGCAGGCGGAAGTTGTGGATCGAGCGCGCGACGTTCGCGTGGCGGATTTCGACCTGTGCCGCGATTTCCTGTACCAGGCGTGCCGTCGGCGAGAAGCGCTTGAACGTCGCCGCCAGCGCTTTGCCGTTTTCCTTCAGCCCTTCGCCCGCGCCCGCGAGCAGCTCCTGCAGATAGGCGCGGGTTTCCGCGTCGAGCGAGGAGAGGAACTCGTCGAAGTTGATGTTCGGCGCCGTCTGCGCGAGCGGCAGGGTCGACCCGCTCGGAAGCCGGCCCTCTTCCGGCGTGCCGGGATTGACCTCGACCGTCATGTCCTGCAGGCCGGTCTTCGGCCGCATCAAGAGCGTCGCGTCGCGGTAGAAGCGAGCGTCCTTCGGCGTTATGTGCATCGTCACGACCGCGACGCCGTTGTGCAGGTCGACGCTCTGGATTTCGCCGACCTTCGCGCCGGCGATCGTCACCGCCTGGCCCTGACCCGGAGTCAGCGCCTGGGCGGTCTGCATTTCGGCCTTCAGCGTGTAAAAGCTTTTGCCGAGGAACGGGAACCAGCTCGGCAGCTTGAGGTTCTCGTGCGAGAGGATGTAGCCGCCGATCGCCGCCGCGATCAAGATCATCGACACCACCGCGATGAACGCCGTGCGGTAGCGCTCGATCTGTTCGCGGACGCTGAGGCCGCCTTCGTGGCTGTGGCCGTCGGGGTTCATCACCCGCTCCCGTCCGCCGGGCCCTGCGAGAGCGGGCCGTTGAATTCAGGCGGCGTCTGTGTGTAGCAGCGCACCAGCGGCTGATATTTCGGCTCCTGCGCCTGGAACGCCGGGCGCGTACCGAGCGGCGGCAGCGTCGCGTGCGCGAGCAGCTTCAGGTGTTCGGACTTGTTCGAGAGGTTCGCGCCGACGACTTCGGCCTGGCCCGAGCGCACCGTCGGGCCGCCTCCGCCGACGAGGAAGCGCGAGAAGACGCCGTTGCCGTTGAAGGTCTGGCCGATGCCCGCGAGGCCGGTCAGGGCGTACCAGAATTCCTTGTAGTTCTCGACGCCCGTCGTCGCCGCGCCGTCTTGGAGCTTGGTGTTGCCGGCGGGATAGATCACGTTCGTGAGGCACTTGCCGAACAGTTCGCTCTGCTGATCGAACGGGATCTGTTCGGCCGTCAGGCGCGCGAGCGACGGCGTGCCCGCGCGCAGCCCCTTGGCGACGCCGCCGAGCTCCTGCGGACTGAGCGAGGCCTGTACCTGTTCGATCCACGGGAGGCTCGCCGCGACGGCCGCGTTGGTGAGCTTTACCCCCGGGATGATGTCGTGCGCGAATTCGCGCGTCGGTCCGAACGAGGAGTTCAGTTCGCGCAGGCCCTTGTTGATGCTTTCGAGCGCGCTCGGGAGCACGGCGACGGTTTCGCGCAAGCTCGTGGACTGCGCGGCGAACGATTTGAAGAATTCGTTGAAGTGCGGGACCCATTCGCTCAGCTGCTGCTCGTGCACGTTGAGCGCCGCCGTCACTTTGCCGATGCTCTTCACGAGCGCCGACAGGTCGTGCGGCTGCGTGCCCGCGATCGCCGTCTGTAGCACCGCCGTCGCGCGCAGCGATTCGGGCCCGCGCTGGATCGACTTGTTGAGCGCCTGCGCTCCGTTGATGCCGCGTACTTCGGGGTCCTGTTCGAGGTCTTCTGCACGGTTCGGCTTGCGCGTGAGGCCTTCGCCGAAGCCGATCAGGAAGTTCTGCAGGTTGGCGCGCGTTTCCGTGTTCAGCGCGTTCAGCACCTGATCGAGCTGAACCGGAACGGACGTCTGCGTGACCGGCAGCGTCGCCCCCGAGGAGAGCGTCGGAGCCGACGGGCTGCCGGGCTGCAGGTCGACGAACCAGTTCCCTTCGAGGAAGATGCGCGGGCGGATCTTCGCCGTCGCGTCGGAGTGGATCGGCAGGCCGCCGGATTCGATTTCCATCGTCACGACGCCGAGGTTGCCCTCGCGTTTGATCTGCGTGACCTTGCCGACGTTCACGCCTGCGATCCGCACGGGCGACTTGGAGTGCACGTTCTGCGCGCTCGTGAAGACGGCGTTGAGCTTGTAGCCGTGTTTGAACGGCAGCGCCTTCGTGACGCCGAAGTACACGGCGACCACGACGATGATGAAGCCGATGATCGCGAAGCGCACCGGATTCGTGCGGTTCAGTTCGGCGACGGGGATTTCGTCGTGGCGCCGCCAGCGCCGTTTGCGTGGTGTTGCCTGGCCGTCGCTCATTTCTTCTTCTTCTTCTTCGCCGCGGGTTTGTTCGTCAGCAGCCCGAGCGCGCGCAGCTGTTCGGTCGAATACGGTTCGCCGTACAGGTTCTGGTTGCGGCTCGTGAATTCGCGGTTCTTCGCGACCACCGACAGCGGCAGGTTGCCGATCTGCGCTTTGCCGGGCAGGTACGTCTCGTTGCCCGATTCGCATACCTTCGCCTGGCCGGGACCGCCGACGTTCGGGTACGGCGTCGCGTGCAGGTGGTTGTCCTCGGTCACCGCCGTCGTGCCGAACGCGTGATCGACGGACGGGCCGTTGGCGGCGGCCGAGGAGGGGAAGCCCTCGTTGTTGGGTCCGTTGGGCGAGAGCACGATGCCCGCGCGCGCGAGCGTCCCGACGCTGCCGACTGACTGGGACTGCAGGCTCGCGACGTTGCGGAACGCGAGCGTGATGTAGTTGCAGAAGGACTGCAGCGGAGCGAGCCCAGCGAGCAGCGGGTTGCCCAGTTCGAGCGTCTGCGTGAGGTCTTCGAGGCCCGTGGTGACGATCGGGTTGGCCGCGAACGTCTGCAGCGCGTGGGCCGAGGAGGCGAGTTCGCGGTTCAGAGCGGTCGCCGCCGCGAGGTTGGTCGCGCCCACCTTGAACGCGTGCCCGAGCGGAGCCGCGGCCGTCCGTAGGACGTGCGCGCTGGGTCGCAGCAGCGCCATGAATTCTGTCGATTTTTCGAGCAGCGGCGCCTCGAAGGGCAGCGAGTGCGTCGCCTGTTCGAGCGACGCGGGCCCGCCCTCGGTGGCTTCTTCGAGCGAGCGCGCGACGCTCGCCCAGGCGGTGAAGAAGGTGTCCTGGTCTGAGAACAGCGCCGCGTTCTGGTTGGCGACGGCTGCGTTCTGTTCTGCGACGCGGTCGAGCGCTTTCCAGAATTCGCGCAGCCCCGTCTGCGGCGAGGCGAGGTTGTGCAGCACCGGCACCGCATCGACGACGAGCGGGCGCAGGTCGTGGATCGTGGTGTTGAGGCCGAGGCCGCGCCCCGCGAGCCCGTCGCCGAAGTTGCTCGTCGTGATCTGGATACCGGTGCGCGTCTTCTGATCGAACATGTTGAAGAGCTGGTCGATGTCGACCGGTTCGCGCGTCTGCGCAAGCGGTATCTGCTGGCCGGCCCTGAGCGACCGGTTCGCGCTGCCGCGTTCGAGTTCGAGGTACTTGAGCCCGATCGCCGAGACGCTCAGCACGATCGCGCGCGTGTCGACGGGCAGCGGTTCGACGTATTTTTCGAGCTTCAGGTTGGCGACCGTGTTGATGGCGCCGGTCGCCTTGTCCTGGTGCAGTTTCAGCGATTCGATGATGCCCACCCGCTGGCCGCCGATGCGCACCTGGTTGGCGGGCTCGAGCCCCGAACCCTCCGGCAGCGCGACTTTGATGTTGTAGGTCGGCACGAACGGGAGCCCGTTGTTGGCGTTGTAGGAAAGGAACACCGCGACGACGACGATCAGCGTCGTCACCGCTCCGATCAGCAGCGGGCTTCCTGCGAGCGAGGAGCTGCGTCGGCGGTTCATCAGGGGTGCTCCGTCGGGTCGCAGCTGAGCAGTCCGCTGCCCGTGAACGGCGAGGAGCCGTCAGCGGCGGGTTGCGTCGAGGCGCCGGGGCAGCGCCGCAGCTGCCCGGTTTTGAGGTTTTCGATGACCTTCTGCGCGGGCGCGGGTTTGAGCGTGTTGCCTTCGAGCGCGAAGTCGGGGAACACGGGCGAGAGGCGCGCGTAATGCCCGTCGGCGTCGTAGTAGGAGCCGGTCTGGCCGAACGCCCGCGCCGCGCCCGTGAGGTCTGGCGAGTAGGGCCCCCAGAAAGCGGTGATGGGGATCGATTCGCGCAGCGACGTCACGCCGACCGGCGTCGCCGTCTGCAGCGCGCGCGCGAGGCCCGGCAGCGCGCGGGCGTAGTCGGTGAGGTCGTTGTTCGGGCCCGGCCGGCTGAACGCTTCGGCGAATTCGCCCACCGGCACCGTCGCCGTCTGCACGAGCGGGCGCAGGCGCTGGAAGAGCGTCGTCAGCGGCTTGCTCGTCGGCTTCGACGCGTCGACGAGTTCTTTGAGCGCCCGAAACGTCGCGGGCAGTTCGGCGAACGTCGTGTTCCCCTGTCGCAGCGCGCGGGGGAGTTCACGCAGGCCGTGCGCGAGGTTCGTCTGCTGCGAGCCGATCGCCGCGAACGTCTTGTTCGCGTTTTCGATCAGTTCGCTGAGCGCTTCGTGGCGCGCGCCGATCGTCGTCAGCGCCTTCGCCGTTTCGACGAGGAACGACGTCAACACCGGCTGGTCGAGCACGAGCTCGTGGAAGAAATGGTCGGTAGCCGCGATCGCCGGCGGAAAGTATTCGGTCGTTCCGCCGAGCGTGCGCCCGGTGCCCGCGTACTGTTCGCCGAAGCCGCGGATCACGTTGCGCAGGCCTTCGCGCGTCTTCGGGTTGAAGACGTTGAACAGCTGGTCCAGGTCTGTGACCGGCTTGGTGACGGTCGAGGGCAGGCGCGAGCCGGGGGGAATTTCGGGCCGGTTGTTCGGGCCGAGGTCGAGCGAGATGTAGCGGTTCGCGACGCTCGACAGCGAGGGCGTGCGCACTTCCGCGATCGTGCCCTGGTGGAGCTTGAAGCCGTTGACGTGGATCGTGACGAGCGCTTTGTAGTCCGGCGTGAGTTCGATGTTGCTGACGCTCCCCGCGGGCACCCCGCCGACCTGCACCTGGTCGCCGCGCACGAGCTGGTCGGCTTCGGCGAATTCGAGCTTGTACGTCGAGCCTCCGCCGCCGCCGAGCACGAGCACCAGGACGATGACCACGGCCGCCACGAGCGCGCCGAACGCCAGCGGACGCGCGAACCCGCGCGCGGTCGCCCCTCGCGCGCGCGGCGGCTGGCCGGGCGGCGGCGGGCCGCCGGGCGGCGGCGCGGGTGCCGGCGGGCGTGGAGGGCTAGTGGTTGCCACTCGACCCTCCTTCGCTCCCGGAGCGGTGGTCGGGGATCGCGGCCGTCGACGGGTGGCTGGACACCGTCGGGTTCGGGATTTCGCCCAGCCGCGCGATCAGCCGGATCCACTCGCTCGGGCTGACCGCCGAGCCGAACGCGCCCGCGACGCTCGCCACCGGCGCGCCCAGCGGGCGGAACGCGACCTCGATGCCGCCGGCGTGATCGGCGAGGCGCGGCTTCATCTGGCCCTCGAGAGTCCGCAGCTTGGCGAGCGTCCGCGAAGCGGTCGAGCCGGGACCCTGTTCGCCGCCGATCGCGATCCCGTCGACGGCGGAGATCGTCGCGGCGTCGCCGCTCGCGTGCGCCGCCGCGTCAGCGCGGTGCCGCCCGCCCGCAGCCGCGCACCTCAGCGCCGAGACCTGCGGGCGCAGCCCCGACACCGCGAGGAACTCGAGCGCCGCGAGGACGCGCCGGTCGACCGCGCCGGATTCGACGTCCGCGCGGCCGCACGCGTAGATGTCGATGCCGCGGTTTGCCAGCACCTGCTGCTGCAGCTGTTCCTTTGACTCGAGCAGCACCTGGCCCGGGCTTGGCGTCAGGTGTGCGAACGCGTGCTTGCCCTTCGCGCGGAAGATCGAGGTGTTCTCGAGCGCCACCCAGCCGTCGAGGATCGGCTTGGGGTCGATCAGCGGCGCGCCCGCGCCCGCGGGGCGGATCTGGAAGATGATGTGCGGGCTCGACGAGCCGCCCGCGGCGTCAGCGGAAACGGCTTCGCCTGCGCGAGCGGTCCCCGCCCCGACGTGACCGAGGACAGTTCCGGCGATCACCGTCACCCCAGGCCGCAGCGGATGCAGGTAGACCTCGTATACGCCCGCACGGAACGAGTGCGGCGGCGCGGCGGCCGGAGCGCTCGCGCTCGTCGGCGCGCTCGTCGCGCCGCTCGCTCCCGGTGCGGGCGCGGGCGCTGCGGCGTTCGGCCCAGCGGCGGCGGCCGGCGGGCTCGGCGGTTCGAGCGCCGATCCCACGCCGAGCGACAGCGCCGGCACGCCCGCGCTTTCCGGGCTGGACGCCGCGGCCGGCTGCGCCGGCTGGCTGCCCGCGCTCGCGGGGCCGCTCGGCCGTGGTTCGGCCGAGGACGGCGTCGCCGGCGACGGCGACACGCGCGCGAGCCAGCGCGGCACGAGCAGCGGGTACAGGCGGGCGACGCTGCCGAGGTGCGCGTAGTAGTACGTGTTGCCGTAGGCGTCGCGAAGGGACACGAAGCGGCCAAGCGTCGGCGAGGAGCCGACCTGCACGACCTTGCCATCCTGCACCGCGATCACCGGCGCACCGTCCTGCGAGTAGATCGTCGTCGCGGGGATCGAGACGCTGCGGCCGCCGCGCTGCACGGTCGGGAAGCCGTCGCTGAAGTGCGACGGCGCGTGCACGGGGAAGCGGGACTCGGTCAAGCCGGTGATCGCCCCCAGCAGTTCCGAGGGCGTGCCGCCGAGCAACTTCGCGCGCAGCAGCACGGATTCGACGTACCCCCGCGAGTGGTTGTACGCGTACACGGCCGCCGCGACGTTCGTGGCCGCGCCCGCCGCCCGCAGGTAGCGCGCGGCGGCGAAGATCGCGTCGGCGGGGTTGTACGGGTCCTTGAAACCGTCGCCGTTCGCGTCGACGCCGTAGATCGCCCACTCGGTGGGCAGGAACTGCATCCACCCCTCCGCGCCCGCGGTGGAGACGCTGAGGTCGCGTCCGTAGTCGGTCTCGACCTCGTTGATCGCCGCTAGCACCTGCCACGGCACGTCGTAGGCGGCTCCGGCCGCCTGGAAGATCGGCAGCAGGAACGGCGGCACGCGGAAGCTTTCGACGAAGAAGCCCGGGATGCCGTAGATCGAGCCGCCGAGCGAGAGCGGCAGGGGCGGCGTGAGCGTCGAGGGCGACGGCGCGGGCTTGCCGCCGGGGGTAGGGGCGTTGGTGTGCGGGTTGGCCGCTTCGCCGCCCTTCGAGCGCACGCGTGGTCCGCGGCCTCGTGTGGAGCCCTGCGAACGGCCGGTCTGAACCTGCGGCGGCGATGCGGGGGTGGCCGGGGGCGCCGGTTCCGGCGTCGTCTGCGGCGCGCTCGTCGTCGGCGGGGGCGATTCGGTGGCCGCTTCCACGGGCACGGTCTGGATTTCGGTCGTCGTCGACCCCGCGGAGCCCGAGGCGGCCCCCGCCGCGGGCGCGATCAGCGCGAACGCCGCCAGCGCGAGCAGGAGCAGGGGAATGAGGGATCGCGTCGCGCGCATCAGTTGCCGAGCAGGTAGTTGAGGAGCATTCCGCCGGCCGCCGGTTCTTCGCTCGACGGCGTGTAGTAGGTGGTGCCGGCGCTCGATCCGCCGACGGGCTTGCCGGTGGCCGCCGACCCGCTCGGGCTCGAGGCGGCGCCGGTGATTTCGGCGGCCGTCGGCGTAGCGCCCGGGTAGCGCGCGATCGCTTGCGCGGGCGTCGCGCCTTTCAGCACCGCCAGTGTGCGGGCCATGACGAGGCTCGTTTCGCGCGGAATCGGTGCGTTGCGCAGGCTCGCCGCGCTTGCGCTCGTTCCCGATGACCCGCTCGTGCTGCCGGGCGGGGAGTTGAACAGTTTCTCGCTCCCGCACGTCGGCGCGGGCGTGATGGTGTAGGTCACGCACGTCGCCGCAAGCGCTTCCGAGCGCAGGAAGTGCCCGAGCGCGTCATAGCCGTTGGACGAGTTTGCGCCGAGGAAGATGAAGTCCATCAGGCGCTCCAGCCCGCCGGTATCGCGCAGGCTCGTGAGCAGTTCGGCGAAGTTGGAGGAGAACGGCGCCGCCTGCGTGCCGAGCGCGCGCAGGCGCGCGAGCAGCGGGCGCAGTGACGCCAGCGCGGGGCCGGCGACGGCGGCGCTCGAGCCGAGGCTTTTGAAGAACTTGATCGAGCTTTCGGAGAACGGCGCGAGGTGCGTGAACGCTTCGTCGATCCCGGGCGCGGCGACTTTCAGGTCTTCGAACACCGGCCGCGTCTGGTCGGCGAAGCGACCGAGCCGGTCCATCGCCGGACCGAGCTGTTTGAGGAACGGCGGGAAGTCGACCAGGTTGCGTTCGAGCGCGACGAGGTGGCGCGCGCTGGCCTGCGCGACCGTGTTGCTCTGGGCGATGAAGTCCGCGACGCGGTTGCGCACCGCCGCGAACGGTTTCAGCGCGATGTCCGAGTCGACCGCGAGTTTCGCGAGCACCTTGTTCTCGCCGGCGAGGATCGCGAGCACGCGATCGAGTTCTTGCAGCGCGGGGTTCGCCCGCTGGATTACTTCGCGCAGGTCGGAGCCGCGGCCGGCAAGACCGGCGCCGAGCTCGTTGAGGATGATCGTGAACCGCTGGCGAACGGGGAGGCGGTTGATGTCTCCGAGCAGGTCGACGTCGACGGGGCTGTGCGTCCCGGTGACGGGCAAGAGGTACTGGCCCGAGCCTTCCTGGCCGCTCGGGATCTTCGACAAGGGCGGCGGGAGCGGCGTGCCTTCGACGCGCGGCTGCGTGGGCAGGCAGTCGACGAACTTCTCGCCGATCAGGGCCTGCGGGCGGATCGTGCAGCTGGCGTCCGCGCGGAAGTCCGCGAAGCCCTTGTTGTCGATGTTCAGAACGACGGCCGCCTTCTCCTGCGGCGTAGCTTCGACCGAGCCGACGGTGCCGACCTTGACGCCGTCGATCTTGACGTTCTCGCCGGGGATGATGTTGCCGGCGTCGTCGAAGATCGCCCGGACCTGGTAGGTGCCTTTCGATTTGCCCGCGGAGATCGCGAGCAGGGCAACGATGATCACCGCGGCCGCGCCGATCACGGTCGCGGCCGACCTCAGCCCTCTGCGCCTTCCCGCCTTGTGCTTCTTCAACCGAACCCTTCCTCCGATAGGTCCAGAAGCGGGGCGACCCCATCGCTCGATGGGGCCGCCCTATCACTTCTAGGCAGTGGAGCTTACGCCCTTATCACGCGCAAGACCCCACTGCCGGTTGAGCTCGCTAGTGCTTCGGGCAGGGTGCCTTGTATTCCGCCACCACCGTTTTCACCGGGATGCCGAATTCGCGTTCCCCGCCGAACGTGCCGCCGAAGATCAGTTCCGTCTTGATCGGGAACCCACCTTTGGGGCATTCGCCTTTCTTGGGCAGCGTGCCGTAGGAGATCACTTTGCCGTGCTTCTTGAACGCCGCGCCGGTCTTCACGTGGATGTTTTTGACCGACGCCAGCGGCGCGCCCGGGACGGACGCGACGGCCGGCACGAGCGCCTCGAACTCATACGCGTATTTGCCCGAGCTTTTGACGAAGTGGCCACTGGACACGATTTCGAGGTTCACCGGGCTCGAGCCGTGCGTGAAGAACAGCAGTCCGCCGCCGGGAGCGAAGAACCCCTGGAGCGACGCTTCCTCGGGAACACGCGTCGTGCCGAACGTGACTTCGCCGAGCGCGCTGCCGATCGGGCTCGCGATCGACTTCTTCGGGCAGCCGCTCGGGCCCGTGTTCTTGAGGATCGCTTCCGTGCACGTCGTTTTGAAGTCCTTCGTGTCCAGCTTCGTGCCCTTCGGCAGGAAGAAGTTGACGCCCGACAGGGGCGGGATTCCGCCGCTCGGGTTCTGCGGGGTGGCCCCATAACCGGTGCCCGCGATTTCGTATTCGACTTCTACCGAGGCGCCCTTGGCGTAGAAGTTGCCCGTGCCGGGGACCCCGGGAACGGGGACGGCCTTGGCGATGAACTTCGTGATCGTAGGTGTCGGGATTTCTTCCGCCGCGGCGAGCGCCGGCGCCGCTAGGGCGATCAGGCCGAGCACGGCCAGACAGGTGGATGCTCTGCGCATCAGCTCGTTTCTCCTCTTTTGATGGACAGGTCCGCCTCGATCCGGGTAGCTCCGGAGCCATGCCGGTCCGGCGATATCGAGATCCCCAACCCTCTGCCGGGGAACAGTGGCGTTACTGACGTCAACACTATCCGGCGGCAAAGGTAGCTGCAAGTGGCTGGAAACTGCCGTGCACGGCCGCTTTCGCGGGCGATCTTGGCCTTTGTGTTCTCGGCCGGCGGTCTAGCCTAAAGCTGACGCTGAGAGTCAGAGTTGTGCAGCGATAGGTCGAGTTCGCGGTCGGAGAAGCGAACGCCGACCGGCTCCAGGACGACCTCGCGCGGCCCCTCCTCCACCGTGCCCGCGACCTCGGCCTGGAGGCCGAGCTCGCTCGCGATCGCGACGAGCGCCTCACCCCCGCCCGCGCGGCAATAGAGCGCATAGCCGGCGCCCATGTTGAAGGTCGAGTACGCCGCGCGCGCGTCCAGACCCGCCTCGGCGACCATGAACGAGAGCACCTCGGGGACCGGAGGAAGGCGCTCGATCCGGTAGCGCAGCGCCCGCGCCGGGCGCATCAGCTTGAGCAGCCCGTGACCGGTGATGTGGCTGATGTACGAGAGCTGCGGCCCGCGCTCGAGGGTCCCCGCGACGAGCGCCACGTACACCAGCGACGGCTCGAGCAGCGCCTCGCCGAACGTCGCGCCGCTCGGCAGTCTCGTCGCGTAGCCGTCCGGGAGCCGGCCGGCGAGCAGGCGCGCGAGCGATGCCCCGTTCGCGTGCAGCCCGCTCGAGCGCACGAGCACGATCTCATCGCCCGGCGCGAGCCGCGCGCCGAAGATCGGCGCGGAGTCCCGCGGCACGACCCCCACGGCCGCGCCGGCGAGCTCGATGTCGTCGGCGTGGACGAGGCCCGCGAGCGACGGCGACTCGCCTCCGCCCCACGTGCAGCCCGCGTCCGCGCAGCCGCGGCGCCAGCCCTCGAGCAGCGCCGCCGCGCGCTCGCCCTGCGCGTACCAGTCCGACGTGCCCGTGGCGAAGTAGGCGTTGACGACGAGCGGCAGCGCGCCCACGCAGCAGAGATCGTTGACGATCGCGGCGACCGTGTCGTAGGCGACGTCGGCGAAGCGGTCGACACCCTGCTGCTCGAGCACGCGTCGCGCGACCACCGACTTGGTGCCGAGCCCCTCGACGACGAACGCGAACGAGCGCCCGTCGAGCTCGAACACGAACGCGGGCTCCCCGCGCGAGTCGTCGAGCGCACGCCCGCCGCGCGCCGACAGCAGCGGCGAGGTCGTGAGCGCCTTCGCGATCGCGAGCCTCTTGGCGGCGTCGAGCGCGTCGTAATCGACGCCCGCGTCGCGATAGCCGGTGCCCGTCGGTTGCTCCATCGTGCTCGCGTCAGCCTACGCGCTGTGCGCGTCCGCGCGCGAGGCGATATACACCTCTCCTCACGGCCGGACGAGCAAAGGAGGATGGCGATGGACTTCGAGCCGAGCGAGCGCTGTTCCGAGTTCAAAGAGCGCCTGCGCGCGTTCATGGACGAGCACGTGCATCCGGCCGAGGAGACCTACGAGGCGCAGATGCGCGAATCGGGGGACCCGCACCACCACCCCCCGATCATGGAGGAGCTCAAGTCGCACGCGCGCGAGGCGGGCCTGTGGAACATGTTCCTGCCCGACCCCGAAGAGGGGGCGGGCCTCTCCAATAGCGACTACGCGCCGCTCGCGGAGATGCTCGGGCGCTCGCACGTCGCCTCAGAGGCGTGCAACTGCTCGGCGCCCGACACCGGGAACATGGAGGTGCTGCACCAGTTCGGCACGCCCGAGCAGAAGGAGCGCTGGCTGCGGCCGCTGCTGGACGGCGAGATTCGCTCATCGTTCGGAATGACCGAGCCCGACGTCGCGAGCTCGGACGCGACGAACATCAACCTCTCGATCGCGCGCGACGGCGACGAGTACGTCCTCAACGGGCGCAAGTGGTGGACGTCGAACGCCTTCCACCCCAACGCGCGAATCATGATCGTGATGGGGAAGACGACGACGGACGGGCCGCGCCATCGTCAGCAGAGCATGATCCTCGTCCCCTTCGATACGCCGGGCGTTACGCGCGTGCGCGACCTGACGGTGTTCGGCTACACCGACCACGAGGGCCACGCGGAAATGGATTTCTCGGATGTGCGCGTGCCGGCCTCGAACCTGGTCGCGCAGGAGGGCGACGGCTTCATGATCGCCCAGGCGCGCCTTGGCCCGGGCCGCATCCACCACTGCATGCGTGCGATCGGCGCGGCGGAGCGCGCGCTCGAGGCGATGTGCGCCCGGGCGGTCTCGCGCGTGACCTTCGGGCAGCCGCTCGCGATGCGCGGCAACGTGCAGGACTGGATCGCCGAGTCGCGCATTGAAATCGAGATGGCGCGGCTGCTGACGCTGAAGGCGGCGTGGCTCATGGACACCGTCGGCAACCGTCATGCCCGCACGGAGATCGCCGCGATCAAGGTCGCGGCGCCGAACGTCGCGCTCAAGGTGCTGGACCGCGCGATCCAGGTGCACGGCGGCGGCGGGGTCTCGGGCGACTTCTCGCTCGCCACCGCGTACGCGCACCTGCGCACGCTGCGCCTCGCCGACGGGCCCGACGAGGTGCACAAGCTCTCGATCGCGCGGCGCGAGCTCGCGCCGTACCTGCCACCGCGCGAGGAGTAGCGCCGGGCGAGCGCTCACACGCGCGCCGGTAGCCTGCGCCGAATGATCGTCTGCGACTCGTTCGTGGTCGCCGACTGGTCGGATCCCGGGACGCACCCCGGTCGGCCGATCGCCGGCCTGCACGTGCACCGCTCAGATGACGAGGCGTGGATCGTGCTCGAGGGCGAGCTCGGCTTTCGCGTCGGCGAGGGCGAGCGCACCCTCGCCGCCGGCGAATCGCTGCTCGTCGAGCGCGGCACCCCCCACTCCTACTGGAACGCCGCGCCGGTGCCGGCGCGTTATCTGCTCGTCATGACGCCGCGCATTCACCACCTGATCGAGGCGTTGCACTCAGGAGCGCGCGAGGACTTCGCCGCGATCTTCGAGGAGCACGACTCCGAGCTGCTCGACTAGCGGCTCGCGCGTCCGATTGCAGCGTCCATCGCCGCAGCGGGATCGTCGGTCACGCGGCCGTGACCCGGGGCGAGCCTCGCCGGCTCGAGCGCGCGCAAAGCGCGGGCGCTCGCGAGTGCCGTCGGCCGGTGCCAGGTCGCCATGCCGAGAAACGGGAAGCGGGGGTTGGGCCGCGCGGCGGTCTCGACTCCGCCGAGCGTCGAGTAAGCATCGCCGCAGAACAGCGTGCGATCGCGCGTGTCGAGCAGCGCGATGTGCCCGGGCGTGTGCCCGCTCGCCGCGATCACCTCCAGCGAGCCGACGCGATCTCCGGGCGCGAGCGTCCGCGCGGGCTCGGTCTTCGCGCCCGGAAGGCTGCCGCGAATCTTCGCCTGCGGCTCGTCCGCGTCGAGCGACGTGTCGCGCCGCAGCAGGCGCGCGTCGCGCGCCGAGATCGACACCTCAACGTCGTCGAGCTGCGCCGCGAGCTCGTCGAGCGAGCCGACGTGGTCGCCGTGCGCGTGCGTGAGCACGATGCGCGCGATCGGCGCACCCGCCTCGTCCGCCGCCCGCCTGATCGCGCTCGCGCTGCGCGGGATCAGCGCGTCGATGAGCGTGAGCCCATCGTCCTCGCGCACGAGGTAGGCGTTGACGAGTCCGAACCGCGCGATTCGCGTCGCGTGGAGCATTCTGCCGGGAGTATCTACCGAAAGCGCGTGCCGGTGTTCTCAGCGCGTGCCGGCGACGAACTCGCCGCGCGCGACGAGCACCGCGCAGCCGCCGACCTCGACGCGCTCGATGAGCTCGGAGGATCCGTGCGCGCAGGCGAACAGGACCGACGGCCTGCCTATCTCCGCACCCTGGTGAATCTCGATCTCGCGGCCGAAGGCGATCCGCCCATGCCGCGCGAGATGCACGGCGAGGGGGCCGGCGGCGGATCCCGTCGCGGGGTCCTCGGGCACGCCGAGCCCCGGCGCGAACATGCGCGTCTTTACCTTCGCGTCCTCGACGGCGAAGCAGTTGGCCCCGATCTCGAGCCGCGCGAGCGCGCGCTGATCGGGCTCGAGTGCCGCCACCGCGGCGGCGTCGGGTAGCTCGACGTACACGTGCCGGGGGCCGTTGCGGTACTCCTCGACCGGCAGCCCGGACTCGCCCACGCCGAGCGCCGCGAGCAGTGCCTCCTCGTGCTCGTAGGGGCGCCACTGCGGGAGCGGCTGCTCCATGCGGCCGAAGACCAGGCGCTCGCCGTCGCGGCGCAGCGAGATCGACACCGTGCCGGCTCCCGTCTCAAGCGCGATCGCGTCGGCGCCGCGTTCGTCCGCGAGCACGAACGCGGTCCCGAGGACCGGGTGCCCTGCGAACGGCAGCTCGGCGGTCGGCGTAAAGATGCGGGCGCGCGCGTCGCCGCCGTCGCGCGCGGGCAGCACGAAGACCGTCTCCGAGAAGCCGAGCTCGAGAGCAATCGCCTGCATGCGCTCCTCCGCGATCGCCGCGGCGTGCGCGAACACACCGAGCTGGTTCCCCTGAAGCGGCGTTTCAGTGAAGACATCGATGATCGCGAATGAGTCCGAGCCGGCCACGCTCGGGCGACGTTAGCATTCGCTTCGCGCAAGCCTATGGCGTCGCGACCGCGCTGCGGGTGACGGGCACCTTGCTGGTGTAGTAGCTCAGCAGCTGGACCTCGATCGGGACCCCCGGCAGGCCGGAGATCCTGTAGCTGCACGGAGTCGACACGCTGCACGCCTGGCCGAAAGGCACCGTCGCGCTCCACGTACCGCCGTCGGTGTAGCTTTCGAAAGTGCGCCAACGCAGCACCGTGATTGGCGCGCTGATCGTCCAGGTCACCCCGAGGGAGCCGCCGCTGGGGACCACGCTGAACCGCGGTCGCGGCGCCGGCCCGCTCTGCAGGACAGCCATCGCGTGTTCGTCGCCGGTCGCCAGAAAGGCGACGGGCGGGAGGCCTTCGATGGGCTTGGGCGTGCTCGTCCAGGTCAGGCCTTCGATGCCGAGCTGGCCCCACGGTTCGTTTTCTCCGAGCGCCCACACCTTGCCGCGAACAAGCGCAAGCGTGTACCCGCGTCCAGCGGAGACGGCGCTGACGTTTTCGAGTCCGGGGATCAGCCGCGGGGTCATGATGCAGGGCCGGGTCTGGCACGTTTCGTTCGCCTGCACACCGAGCTCCTGGGCGCCGTTACCGCCCCACCCCATCACGCGGCCGCTGGACAGCAGCGCGAGGGCGTCAGGCGTGCCGGCTGAGAGCGAGACGACGTTGGCGAGGTTCTTCACTTCCACCGCAACGTCGCTGTTTTCCGTCGACCCATTGCCGAGCTGACCCCGCACATTGCTCCCCCACGCCATCACGTGGCCGTTGGTGAGCAGCGCATAGCCGGCTTCGCCGCCGGCGACGATCGCCTTGACGCCACGCAGGACTTCGTGGTTGGGCAGCACGACCGGTTCCGGTGTGGTGTCGCACGGGATTTCGCCGGCTTCGCTTTTGCAGATCTGCGGTCCGATCCGGCCGGTGCCGAGCTGTCCCCTGTCGTTCTTACCCCAGGCGAGGACTGTTCCGCTCGACAGCACCGCGAACTCCGTGCCGTTGCCGGAGGCGATCGCGGCGACGTTCTTCAGGCCGGGGACGGGTACCGGTTCGGGTCGTGCGCTCCCCTGCATGGTTGCTTCGATCTGCCCGAACCGGTTGAGGCGTTTCATCGGGTTGAGCTGCCCGTTCCCGAGCTCGCCGAATTCGTTGTCGCCCCAGTTCACGATCGTGCCGCTTTCGAGCAGCGCGAGAGCGTGCGCGCCACCGGCCGAGATCGCCTTCACGCCACTGAGTCCGATGCTCGTCGGGACGCCGCTGGCGACGCGGGTTTTGTTCCCGAGCTCACCGAAGGCATTTCCGCCCCAGGTCCGCAGGGTGCCGTCTCCGAGCAGCGCGACGCTGAAGTGGTAGCCGAGCGCGAGGCTCGCGATGTTCGCCAGGCCGACGACGTCGGCCGGCTGCTCTTCGCGCATGCTTTTGTAGCCCGCACCGAGCTCCATGTAGCCGTTCTCGCCCCAGGCGACTGCGCCGACGCCCGCTTCGGCGCGCGCGCTCGCGGGAGCTACGAGAGCTGCAGTGAGGCCTGCAAGGAGGGCCACGGCAAGAAAAAAACCGGCGAGCAGCCGGAAACTACGCTGGATCGTGGGGGAGTCGACCATGGTTCCCCTATCGCTCGCCGCCAGACGCCCGCCGAATGGCGGACCCGATATCTGGACGCCAGTTCGACGACCTCTGAAGCATCCGGCCCGCACGCTGGACAGGTGTTCGATGTTTCGGCGCAACGCTCGTTGCAGCGCGCGCGGCGACGTCGCGGCTGCGGGCGCGCGATCATTGAGGCGATGAGCCTTGACGTGATGCGCCGGGAGACGGGCGCGTGAGCGCCCTCGAGCACGTCGAGACCGCCGACGCGCAGGCGACCGCCGCGCTCGCTCGTTTTGCTGCCGGCTTCGAGCTCGCGGCGTTGCCCGCGCAGGCGCAGCGGCGACTCGCGCAGTGCCTGCTCGACTTCATCGGTGTGTCCGCCGGCGCGCGAGTCCACGCCGACTCGACGCCGGCGTTCATCAAAGCAGTTACAGCTTTCGGCGCACCGGACGGGCCCGCGACCGTCGTCGGCGAGCGGCGCCGGTTCGCCCCTCGCGACGCCGCGCTGCTCAACGGCACGCTCGCGCACAGCCTCGACTTCGACGACACGAACCTCCCGAGCCTCGTGCACGCGGGCGCCGCCGTGATCCCCGCAGCGCTCGCGGTGGCCGAGCGCGATGGCGCTGACGGCGCCGCCCTGCTCGCTGCGGTCGCCGCCGGGTACGAGGTCGCCTGCCGCATCGGGCTCGCGCTCGGGCCGGGCGCGTATGCGCGCGGTTTCCACCCCACCGCGGTGGCGGGGCTGTTCGGCGCGGTCGTCGCCGGCGCGCACCTGCAGGGCCTCGGCGAGGACGAGGTCGCCTCGGCGTTCGGCCTCGCCGGCTCGATGGCAGCGGGGTCGATGCAGTACCTCGAGTCGGGCAGCTGGAACAAGCGTTTTCACCCGGGGCTGGCCGCGCACAACGCGCTGCTCGCACTCGAGCTTGCGCGGGCGGGAGTGGTCGGAGCGACGCACGCGCTCGAGGGGCGCTCCGGGATCCTGCACAGCTACTCCGAGGCGCCGCGCGCGGAGGCGCTCACCGACGCGCTGGGCGAGCGCTGGCTGCTCGCAGAGACGGGCATCAAGCCCTACCCCGCCTGCCGGCTCGCGCACGGCGCGATCGATGCCGCGTTCGCGGCGCGCGAGCGGCTGCGCGGCGAGCTGCCGGCAGACGCCGTGCTGGCGCTGCGCGTCTCGCCCGAGGCCTTCGCGATCGTGGGTGGCAACGGTGCGAACAAGCTCGCGCCCCAGAACGTCGTCGACGCGCAGTTCAGCGTCTATTTCCTGACCGCGATCGCGCTGCTCGACGGCGCTTTCAGTTGGGCCAGCTACGAGCGCATCGCCGACCCCGACGTCGCCGCGACGATCGCGCGCCTGCAGGTGACCGCGGACGATCGGGTCGCGAGCGCCGGCGCGGTGCTCGCGCTGCACTCGCGCGAGGTCGACCTCGAGCAACGAGTGGAGCAGCCGCGCGGAGAGCCCGACGAGGCGCTCCGCTGGGAGGACGTCGAGGAGAAGTACCGCGCCCTCGCGGGCGCGGTCTTCGATGAGGACAGGTGCGTGCGGATTGCCGCGTGGGTCAAGCGCCTGCCGAGCGCCGATCCCGTGAGCGCGCTCACTGCTCTGCTGAGGACGCCTGCGTAGACCCAGACCGCGGGCCGCCGCGCGCGAGCACCGCCATCGCGGCGTTGCGGCCGGGAATGCCGCTGACGGCGCCTCCCCGCCGCGCTCCCGCGCCGCAGATGTGGATCCGCGGATGCTGCGTCTCAACCCCCCAGGTGCCGACCTCGCCGTCGGACTCCGCGAACGGCCAGCTCAGGTCGCGGTGAAATATGTGCCCGCGCGGCATGCGCAGCTCGGCCTCGAGGTCGAGCGGGCTGCGCGCCTCGACGCACGGCTCGCCATCGGGCGCGCGCAGCAGGCAATCCTCGATCGGCTCGCCGAGCACGCTGTCGAGCGACCGCAGCGTGGCCTCGAGTGCCGTCGCGCGCGCGCTCTCGGCGTCGTGCGCGAACAGCCGTGCGGGCATGTGCAGGGCGAACACCGTCAGCGTGTGCGCGCCCGAGTCGCGCAGCGCGGGCCCGAGGATGGTGGGGTCGGTGAGCGAGTGGCAGTAAGCCTCGCACGGCGGCGTCGCGGGGATCCTGCCGCTCGCAGCTTCCGCGTACGCGCGGTCGATTTGCGCGGCGCCCTCGTTGACGTGGAACGTCCCCGTGAAGGCGCGCGCGGGCGCCGTCGCGCGGTCCCTCAGCGCGGGCAGGCGTGCGAGGAGCATGTTGACCTTCAGCTGCGAGCCCTCCGGCGCGGTGCCCGTGCCGGGCGGGGTGCCGAGCAGGCGGTCGAGCTCGTGCGGGGGGACGTTTGCGAGCACGTAGTCGGCGTGCGTCGAGTGCGCGCGCGGCTCGGCCGCCTCGCCGCTGCACTCCGCGAACTCGATCTCGACGCCGTCCGCGGCCGGCTCGAGCCGCAGCACCTCCGCGCGCGTGCGCAGCTCGACGCCCGCCGCTTGCGCCGCGGCCGTGAGCGCCGCGGAGAGGACACCCATGCCGCCGATGGGCACCTTCCACTCGCCCGTCCCGTTGCCGATCACGTGGTAGAGAAAGCAGCGGTTCTGCGCGAGCCCATGGTCGTCGGCCCGCGCGAAGGTCCCGATCAGCGCGTCCGTGAGGATCACACCGGCGACGAGGTCGTCGCGAAAGAGGCGTAACAGCGTTTCGCCGAGCGGCTCGTCGAACAGAGCCGCCCAGGCCGCGTCGTCGGCGATCAGCGCGCGCAGCTGCTCGCGCGAGCGCAGCGGCTCGGTGAGCGTCGGGAAGATCACGCCAGCGACGCGGCGAAGCATCGCGTGGAAGCGCTCCCACGCACGGTGATCGGCGTCCGAGCCCGTGACAGAGCGGAACGACGCGAGTGTCGCCGCCCGGTCGTCGGCGTCGACGAGCAGACCGCGTACGGCGCCGGCGCGCGGGTCGGGCGTGTAGGAGGAGACCGCGCGACGGGCGAGGCGCAGCGGCAGCGCGAGCTCCTCGACGATCTGCCGGGGCAGCAGGCTCACGAGGTACGCATAGCGCGAGACGCGTGCATCGACGCCCTCGAACACGCGCTCCGACACCGCGGCGCCGCCGAGCGCCTGCCGGCGCTCGAGCACCAGGCACCTGAGGCCGGCCTTCGCGAGGTACGCGGCGGCCGTCAGGCCGTTGTGGCCGCCGCCGACGATGACGGCGTCGTAGCGGCTCGCGAGCCTCGTCATCGCTCACGGAGTATTACGCCGCGCGTGCGCGCGATCCCCTGACAAACTGACGCCATGCTCGTGCTCGCGACCGATTGGGCGACGATCTCCTCGCTGGCGACGGCCGGCGGGACGCTCGCCCTCGCGTTCGCAACGTTCGCGTCTATCCGCTCGTCGAACCGGTCCGCTCGCATAGCCGAGGCGGCGCTGCAGGAGCAGCGCCGGCCGATCCTCGTCCCGTCCCGACTCGACGACCCGGTGCAGAAGCTGATGTTCGTGGAAGGGCGCTGGTTGAGCGCGGCCGGCGGTCGCGGCGCCGCGGAACACGTCGATGGGAATGTCTACCTCGCGATCAGCCTGAGAAACGTCGGCAGCGGGATCGGGGTCTGCCAGGGCTGGGCGATGCGGACGGCACTCGGGACCCCGCGGCAGTATCCGACCCACGCTCCGCTCGAGGAGTTTCGCTCGCACACACGCGACCTCTACATCCCCGCCGGCGACATCGGCATGTGGCAGGGCGCACTGCGCAATCCCGACGATCAGCTGCGCGCTGAAGCCGCGCACGCGATCGACGAGCGCGAACCGCTGTCCATCGAGCTCCTCTACACCGACCAGATCGGCCGGCAGCGCACGATCACGCGCTTTGGGCTGATTTTCGCTGCCGACTCGTGGATCGCGAGCGTGACGAGGCATTGGTACCTCGACTGGGAAGGGCCGCGACCGGAGCGCGAGGTCCTCGCTGCGGCGGAGCTCGTGATCAGCGAGCAGGAAGCCTCGGAAGCCGCGCACGCGCGGGAGAGCGCGGACGTCGCCGCGACTGCGCCCGCCGACGGCGCCGGTTGACGCAATCCGCGGCTGAGTCGCCAAGGAGCGCGACCCGCGCACACCGCTGCGCTGAGGCGACGACTGGGCCTGATTCACTGGCCGTGCTCAGTTGAAGACCGCAATCGTTGTCATCTGGATCGCCTTCTGGGCGTACTGGCTGCTCGCAGCCGTCGGCGCGAAGCCGGGACTGCACCACCGCCGGAGGCTGCCCGCGATCGGCGCCGCCGCGATCGCGGTCGTGCTGGCGCGCTCGCTGCGCGGCCAGGACCTCACGGTCGGAGATGTCGCGTTGGAAGCTCTCGGCACGGCGGCGGTCGTCGCCGGGCTCGCCTTTTGCGTCTGGGCGCGGGTTCACCTCGGGCGAAACTGGGGCATGCCGATGACCGAGAAGGAGCAGCCGGAGCTCGTCACCGACGGGCCCTACCGCTTCGTTCGCCACCCGATCTACACCGGCCTCCTGCTCGCGCTGCTCGGCACCGGCCTCGCGACGAACCTCTACGCGCTGATCGCGCTCGTGCTCGCGGTCCCGTACTTCGTCTACAGCGCGCGCGTCGAGGAACGAAACCTCGCGAACGCCTTCCCGACGACCTATCCGCCGTACCGCGCGCGCACTAAGATGCTGATCCCGTTCGTGCTGTGAGGGTCATCGCGCACCAGCGCGGGCGCTACCGCTCCTTCACTTCGTAGCGCGCCTGCTCCTCGGAGGTTCGCTCCGCCCAGGGAATCGTCTCCAAGCGCGCGTCGGGGATCGGCTCGCCGCTCTCGATCGAGGTCCCGTACGTACCCTCTGCCAGACGCGACTCGGCGCGCGCGATCGCCTCGAGCTCATCGCGCAGCTGCTCGACGAGGCCCGCGCCGACCTCGCTCTCGAGCAGTTCCGGCGCGACGTCGGCGGGGTCGGCGGTGTCAGGCTCTCGGTCCTCTGGGGGCGCCAACAGGCGACGCAGATGCGGCTCGATCTCCGCGCGCCTTGCGCTGAGCAGCTCCCGTGCACGGTCCGGCTCCACCGTCAAGACTCTAGACGCGTCGGCGGGCGCGCGAGGCGAGACCCGTGCGTGCCGCGCCGAGCGTCACGCCCGCCAGCCGGGGCGTAAGGTTCGCGACATGAGTGTCGACCTGGCGGTGATCCGATTCGAGGGTCAGGGGGCGGCTGTCGAGCGGTACGCCGCCGCCCGAGACAGCTCGAGCACGCCCGACGATAAGTGGACGCGGGATGTGGGCTTCGTCGAACGCCATCACAACGGCCGCCTGCTCCTGCGCGGTACCTTCGCCGGCCACTATCTCGACGTCGACGAGGGCGACCGTTTCTCGCAGGACGGCGCGGGACGCGGCGCCGCGACCGGCGGCGTCGTGGGTGCGTTCCTCGGGCCCCCGGGGATCGCCGTGGGTCTCCTGATCGGTCTCTTGACCGGTGGTCACCTCGGGCACGCAAAGGAAGTCGAGGATGAGCCCGAGGCGCTCGCCGAGCAGCTGCGCGAGACCGTTCCGCGCGATTCGTCGGCGATCGTGATGGTCGCTCCCGCGCCCGAGGTCGACGAACTGCTCGCCGCGCTCGGCGAGGGCGCGCAGGATGTGGTCCGCCGGGCGAGACGGCCGCGCTCGAGGCCTCGCTCAGCGCGGCTCCGCCGAGCTCACCGGGCGCCTGAGCAGGCTGCCCCGCCTTCCTCTTTCGGCGCGCTACCCGTCGTCCGTACCCGCTCGACGCGCATCGGTCGCAGAGCGTCGCCGGCGCATGCCATGACTTGTCATTATAAGTTATATTCTATAATAGGATTCGATGCAGGGAACGACTTCCCCGGCGCTCGTGGGCCGCGGCGACGCGTCTGGCGCGGGCCCGCTGCTCGCACGGGTTCGCCGCGAGGCCGGATTGACGCAAGCCGAGCTGGCACGGCGGCTCGGGATCAGCCAGGCGGCCGTAGCACAGCTCGAGAGGCCCGACTCCAACCCGCGAATCGCAACCTTGGATCGCGCACTACGAGCGGCCGGAGCGGAATTCACGCTCTCAGCGCAGCCGCGCCGGGGACCATCGGTAGATGAGAGCCTGATCCGCCAGCAGCTCGCGCTTCCCGTGGCGGAGCGGTTGCGGGGACTCGAGCTGATGTACGAGCAGGCGCGCGAGCTCGCGGACGCGCGCGCCATGAGCCGTGGCTGACCTGCCCGACTTCCGTCCGGGGGGCTTGCTTCGCACACTCGCCCGCGGCGAGGTCGACTTCGTCGTCATCGGCGGTGTCGCCGTCGTGCTCCAAGCGAGTCCGCGCTTCACTCGCGACCTCGACATCTGCTACGCAGTCGACACAGGCAACCTCGAGCGTCTCGGCAACGTCTTGATAACGCTCGACGCGAGGCTTCGCGGCATCGACGAGGATGTCGCGTTCGTGCCGGACGCACGCGCGCTGCGCCGCACGCAGACATTTACGCTCACCACGCGCGAAGGTAACCTCGATCTGCTCGCCGACCCGCCTGGCTCGCCCGGCTACGCCGCGCTTCGCCGGCGCGCGGATCTCGTCGAGCTCGACGGACTCTCCGTGCGCGTCGCGTCGCTGGAGGACCTGCTGTCGATGAAGCGTGCCGCCGGTCGGCCTCAGGACGCGATCGACGTCGAGTCGCTCGAGGTCGCGCGCAGCCGGCTGCGCGGGCGGCGCCAGCCGAGAACGTGACTCCGCCAGGACCGCGCTTCGCCGCGGGCGTTGCCGAGCCGTCTACTCGCCGCGCCACACGGGATCGCGCTTTTCAAGGAATGCGCTCATCCCCTCCTGCGCGTCGTGGGCGAGCGCGTTGTCGGTCATCACCCGCTCGCAGTGCTCGTAGGCCTCGTCCTCGGTGCGATCGATCTGGGAGTAGAAAGCGTGCTTTCCCGTCGCGACCGTGTACGCGCTCGAGCGGGCAATCGCCTTGACCAGGTCGAGCACCGCGACCTCAAGTTCCTCGCGCGGGACGACGCGGTTCACGAGGCCCCATTCGAGCGCGGTCGCGGCGTCGATCGGTTCGCCCGTGAGCAACATCTGCATTGCCCGCTTGCGCCCCACTGCGCGCGACACCGGGACCATCGGCGTGGAACAGAAGAGGCCGATATTCACACCCGGTGTCGCAAAGCGCGTCCCCTCCGCTGCGACCGCCAGGTCGCACGCCGCCACCAGCTGACAGCCGGCCGCGGTGGCGATCCCGTGCACCTTCGCGATCACCGGCTGAGGGGCCTCGTGGATCGCGCGCATCATCAGGCTGCAGCGCTCGAACAGGTGCGCCAGCGATTCGCGCTCGCCGCCGATCATCTCCGACAGGTCGTGCCCAGCCGAGAATGCCGGACCGGCGCCCTCGATCACGATCGCGCGGCTTTGTTGCCGGGAGGCCTCGCGCAGTGCGCCGATCAGCTCCTCCATCAGCTCGAGCGACAGCGCGTTGCGCTTCTCGGGCCGGTCGAGCACGATCCGCGTCAATGAGCCCTCGTCCGTGACGAGCAGGTTTCGATGGCCGGTGTCCGGCGGCGAGCCCATCGGGGACACCGTACCCCCGCGCTGTGCGTGACACAAACCGCCCGCCGCTGTCTGCGTTTGGCCGAGCTCGACTCCAGGCGAGATAATCAGCCTCGGCGCGTTGACCCGCCCGGTGGCTTTAGGAGATTCGACTCGAGGAGGAGGACCATGGACGAAGCAGCGGTTCCGGCCGGCGGCGCGTCCACGGGCAGCGCCGACACGAACAGCGTGTTTCGCACGGAGCTCGACCCTGTTCACTTCCTCCGCAGAGCTGCGTATGTATATCCCGAGAAGATCGCGGTCGTCGACGGGGCGCGGCGCTATTCATACGCGGAGCTGGCGGAGCGCTCATGGCGATTGGCCAACGCGCTGAGGTCGGCCGGATTGCGCAAGGGCGACCGCGTCGCCACGCTGCTCTTCAACTCCTCGCCGATGCTCGAGGCGCATTTCGGGGTTCCGGCCGCGGGCGGGATCCTCGTCGCGGTCAACAACCGGCTCGCGAGCCCGGAGGTCGGGAAGATCCTCGAGCACAGCGGCGCGCGTTTTCTCCTGCTCGACGCCGAGCTCGCGCCCATCGTCGCACCGCTCGCACTGTCCGAGGTCACCGTGATCCGCGTGGACAGCGCGGATGCCGAGGATGAGTACGAGCGGTTCCTCGCCGCTGCGCCCGGCGACATCCCCGAGAGCTGGCTCGAGCACGAGGAGGAGACCATCTCGATCAACTACACCTCGGGCACCACCGGCCAGCCGAAGGGGGTGCAGTACACCTACCGCGGCGCCTACCTGAATGCGCTCAACGAGGTGATCGTCGCCGGGATGAGTGCCGAGTCGGTGTACCTGTGGACGCTGCCGATGTTTCACTGCAACGGCTGGTGCTTCCCCTGGGCGGTGACCGCCGTCGCGGCGACGCACGTCGCGCTGCGCGCCGTCGATCCCGACCTCGTGTGGCGGCTGATCGACGAGCAGGGAGTGACGCATTACAGCGGTGCGCCGACCGTGCAGCAGATGGTCGTCAACCATCCCAGCGCGCACCGCTTGGACCGGCAGGTGACGGCCGTGGTTGCCGCGTCACCACCGTCGCCGACATTGCTCGCTCGCATGGCCGAGCTCAACTTCCACATCGTGCACGTCTACGGCCTGACCGAGACCTACGGCCCGATCACCGTTTGCCCTGCTCGACAGGGATGGCAGGAGCTGCCGGTCGAGCAGCGGGCCAAGCTGCTTGCCCGCCAAGGCCAGGCCTATCCGTCGGCCGACCTCGTCCGCGTCGTCGACGAGGACATGCAAGACGTACCCCGGGACGCCGAGACGATGGGCGAAGTGGTCATGCGCGGCAACAACGTGATGAGCGGCTACTTCGCCGACGAGACCGCCACCGAGAGGGCGTTTCGCGGCGGCTGGTTCCACTCCGGCGATCTAGCCGTCTGGCACCCCGACGGGAACATCGAGCTTCGCGACCGAAGCAAGGACATCATCATCTCCGGAGGCGAGAACATCTCGAGCATCGAGGTCGAGCAGGCGATCTGCGCTCACCCGGCGGTCGTCGAGTGCGCCGTCGTCGGGATCCCCCACGAGCGCTGGGGAGAGCGGCCGAAGGCGTTCGTCACACTCAAGAGCGAGGCCGGCGCGAGCGCCGAGGAGATCATCGCGTTCTGCCGCGAGCGACTCGCCCACTACAAGTGCCCCGACGCGATCGAGTTCGGCCCGCTCCCGAAGACCTCCACCGGCAAGGTCCAGAAGTTCGTGTTGCGCGAGCGAGAGTGGAGCGGGCGCGAGACCCGGGTCGGCGCGACATAGCGCTCGCCGTCACCTGCCGACGGTCGAGCCCGAGGTGGCGAGGCTGCCGCCACATCAGTCCGTAGCGATCACTGCGAATCGTGGATCAAGGCCCGGGCGAGCGTCGCCTCGAGCAACGCTTCGGCGTCATCCCAGGAGAGGCGGTGGGCACCGACCAGCTCGCGCCAAGCGTCGTAGGTGGTGCTCAGGGCAATGAGAGCGGCGGCGCGATCGGGGGTCACGTCGTCGTAGCCGCCGACTACGTAGACCACGAGGCGCCACCCGGCAGCCCGGTCGGACCGGACGGAGCGAACGCCGTCCTGCGCTGGCTGCGCAACGCATTTGACGACCTGTCCTACGAGATCCACGACGCATTCGCCGATGGCGACCGGGTTGCGATTCGCCTGACCAGCCGGGGAACCCACACCGGTGAGTTCATGGGCAAGCCGCCAACCGGCAAGCGGTTCGAGAGCGAAGCTATCCACCTGTTCCGGGTCGAGAACGGCAAGCTCGCCGAGCATTGGGCGAAGCGCGACGACCTCGGCATGGCAAGGCAACTCGGGCTCTTCTGAAGCGTCGACGCGATCATCACCGCCAAGAAAGGAGGAGAGCCGCCCGTGCGAAACGCGCGTGGCGGCTCTCCTGCCAACGACCTACTTCGGAGCTAGCGAGCTGACGGAGCCCTTTGGAGCTGGCGGCGGCGGAGCCTTGCGATCGGCTTCTCATCCGCGGAGCACGCGTTGAGCCGCAGACGCGACGGTAGCCTCCGCCGGGTGCGTGCGGGAGCCTGGGGGCAGCGTTCGTTCAGACTCTTCTTGTTCGGCCAGGGGATCTCGGCGGTCGGCGATCGGATCGTCCCTGTCGCTCTAGCGTTCGCCGTGCTGGGCCTCACGGGGTCGGTGAAGGACCTCGGGCTGGTGCTCGCGGCGCAGAGCCTCCCCTTGGTGCTGTTCCTGCTGATGGGAGGCGTATGGGCGGACAGACTGCCCCGGCGCGCGGTGATGCTCACCTCAGACGTGGTTCGCGCAGGCGCGCAAGGCGCGAGCGCGCTCCTGTTGGTGAGCGGCAACGCTCACGTCTGGCAGCTCGTCGTCCTTCAGGCCGTTTACGGCGCCGCCGAGGCGTTCTTCAAACCCGCCGCGCAGGCCCTGCTGCCCGAGACCGTCGCCGCTGCGGACCTGCAGCAGGCAAATGCGCTGATCGCGATAAGCGGAAACCTCGCGAATGTCGGCGGTCCCGCTCTCGCCGGGGCGCTCGTGGCGACGGTCGGTGCCGGCTGGGGCCTCGCGATTGACGCCGGAAGCTTCCTCGCAAGCGCCGCGTACCTGTCCCTGATGCGCGTCCGGGCGGTCATTCCAGCTGCCCGGACCGGCACCCTCAGCGAGCTGCGCGCCGGCTGGCAAGCGTTCCGGTCGCGGACCTGGCTATGGACCAGCGCACTGGAGTTCATGTCGGCGAACGCGCTCTCCTTCAGCCCTTACATGGTGCTCGGTCCTGAGATAGCTCGTACCTCGCTCGGCGGACCGGGGGCGTGGGCGGCGATCAGCACCGCGACCGGTATCGGCGCGGTGCTCGGGGGCACGCTCGGCCTGCGCTGGGATCCTCGGTACCCGCTGCGCGCCATGTTTCTGATCTCGCTGATCGGAACGTCCCCGCTACTCATCCTTCTCGCTGCCGCGGCGCCCTTGCCGACGCTGGTTGCCGCCGCTGTCGTCTCCGGCATGTCGATCACCTTCTTCAACCTCGTGTGGTTCGCCGTTGTGCAGCGACGAATACCAGGCGAGGAGCTCTCGCGCGTGAGCTCGTGGGACGCACTCGGCTCTTACGCGATCACGCCGATCGGCCTGGCGGCAGCAGGTCCAATTGGGATTGCGCTCGGCTTTTCAACGACGCTCTACGCGTCCGCGGCGCTAGGCGTCCTCGGCACGGCTGCGGTGCTCGCCGTGCCGTCCGTTCGCAACCTGTCACACGGCCCGAGTGGCGACGGCGAGTCGTAGCGCCTGCGGGGTTGCTGCAAGCTCTTTCGCAACCCGACGGCGCGGAATCCCGATGCGAGGGCGAGAAGTCGTGCTGCTGCGCCGCTGTCGGGCCAAAAGCGGAGACGGTGGCGTGCGGTGCCACCACATACTGGACGGGTGTGTCAGGACATACCGGACACATCACATTTATGGAGACGGTGGGAATCGAACCCATGCAAGGCTCCCGCCGTCCTATCGCGGACAACGCGCTCACGAAAGACCGACTCGCTCGCTTGCACATAAAGCAGCAATCTAGAAGCGAAGCGCCGGACTCCTGCTGCTCGGCCAAAGCGCAAGCCCGGCCTTGCGGCTGGTTGGCTGTCGCGATGCTCAGCTAGCAGGCGTGTCGTTTGGGCTCCAACACACCTCGGCCGTTCGTCCTGAGCAGCGGCGGGTGCCCGACTCCGCCAGCCGTGGACTCTCGCCTGCCGCGAGCGCGAGCGCTGGCTAGCCGCCCGCCTCGGCTTCCGCGATACGTCCCGCCTCGCCGCGCTTTTCGACCACGACATAACCAGGGTAGACCTCGACGGTCGACTCGACGGCCGGTTCCTCATGCCCTGGGAGCACGACGAACTGGCGCGGATGGGATCGCACACGTGCGTACTCCCCGATCGAGAGGTCCAGTATTCCACCGCAATCCACGCGGACGCACTCGCATATGAAGCTGTCGGCGGACTCTCCGTTGCACGGACGCTGATACTCGATCCTGTCGTTGATGCGCCGGCCGAGGACCTCGTTCTGCGCCATGCGGCGCTTGCGTTGTTCATCCACTCCGGAGAACCATTCCACTCGAGCGGGGAAGCGCTATCGGTACTGATCGATGAGCTGGCGTGCCATCGCCTTGCCTCGCCGCGCGGCTTCCGCGTCGCCCTCAGCTGCTACGACGATCGAGCCCTGCATGAGGATGTGCCACGAGTGCGCGAACGCATCGGTGTCGCGCAGGCCGGCTTCCTCGCCTAGGCGGCCTACGATCGCGCGGATCTGCTCGAGATGCCGAACGCTGGCGCCGCCTGCGGGATGGTCATGGCCGAGTTCGAGTAGTACCTTTATGAACGAGCCGGCCTCGAAGTCGTCGCTATGGAACCACTCGTCGAGTACATCGAAGATGGCGAGTAGTCGCTCCTCGGGGTTCGAGCCGCGACGCATGGCCCCGGCTTCAATGAGGTCTTTGGTCCAGCGCTGTTCGCGGAGGTCGAGGAACGCGAGCACGAGCTCGTCCTTTGAGTGGAAGTGCCGGTAGAGCGTCGCGGTCGCGACGCCGGCACGCTCAATCACCTCGTTGACCCCCACTGCGCGGATTCCGCGATGCGAGAACAGCTCGTAGGCGGCATCCAGGATCCGCTCGCGGGCGCTGTGCCCCACCTCGGCCGCTTCTTCGCCGGTCTCGAGCACCTTGGGAGCTTAGCACTAGACAGAGCGTTCTCTCTGTGCTAGAAAGAGAGCTCTCTCTCGGATAGAAAGAGTGTTCTCTCTCCACACCTGAAGAGTTTGCTGGGGAGCATCCAACCCAAAGGAGGTCCCGTGGGGCTCGTAGAGCTTCTTTTGATTGTCCTAGTAATCGCTGCCGTCGCGGGCGGGATCGGTCTCAGTCCGCTGCTTTGGCTGCTTCTGTTGGTAGCGCTCGTGGTCTTCTTCACGCGGGGCGCTTTCGGCTATCGCAGAGGCGGGGGGGTCTAGGCATGATCCTCGGAACATCGATTTTCCTCATCGCCGCCGGCGCGATCATCCGCTACGCCCTGACATTTGACGTATCAGGCGTGTCGCGTCCGGTGATCGGTTTGATCCTCATGATCGCCGGCGTCGTCGGCTTGGTGCTGTCGCTGATCTACATGGCGAGCGCTCGAGGTCGCGTAGTGGACGGACCGTACGAAGAACCGCGCATCTAGCGTCGTAGTGACCCCCTGCAAGCAAGCGCGGGGGGTCGGCCGGTAGCCACCGCCGGCATCAACCTGCTCGTCGATGCACTGGTGGCGATGGGCGCTGAGCGCCGCGCTCATCGCAACCGGGTCTCCGGCAATAACTCAAACCAGTGAGGAGGGACCATGACCGACAAGAACATCGATCAAGCGAAGGGACGCGTCAAGGAGGCCGCCGGTGCCTTGACCGGGGATCAGCGCCTAAAGAGGGAAGGACACACCGACCAGGCGAAGGGGTCCCTAAAGAAAGCCGTGGACAAGGTCACCGAGACCGTAAGGGGTCAAACGCACGAGCGCGGGTAGCCATCAGCGTGCTGCTTACGCGCGGCGGGCTCAGCTTGAGACGCCGCGCACGCGGCGGCCTTTCGCTCCGGCGAGGCTAGTACCCACGGCGCGCCCGCTCGGGCTAGACGTCTTGGTGTCAGCCACAGGGGCGCCCGGAACCCAAAAAAGAGCTAGCTACAGGAGGTAACCGTGAACAGCGGAACGATCATCGCAATTGTCGTTGGCGCCGTGGTGGTGCTATTGCTCGCCGCCCTCGCCGCCCGCGCCGCGAGCCGCAGGCGTGCCGAACGTCGCCGTGAGCAGGCGCGCGAGCTTCGCCAGGAGGCCAGAAGCCGTTCGATCCAAGCCGAAAGTGTGCGGGCATCCGCTGATGAGCAGGACGCTGCAGCCAGGCGTGCTGAGGCTGAAGCTGAGGAACGTTCCGCTCAGGCGCGGCAAGGACGTGCCACAGCAGAGCGACGGGCGGTTGAGGCTGAGCATCTCACTAAGACTGCCCGCGATCGGCACGCGCAGGCACGCGCCATAGACCCGGATGCGAGCGACAGCGGCCACGACGAGGCGCTGGCGATCAATGAACGCACTTCCTGACCAACCGCTCGCCGCCTGCGCACGTCGTTACACGCTGCCTAAAGAAAGCTGGAGACCAATAGACAAGACTCAACAGAAGATCGTGCACCTGAGTCGATTGCTCACGGTGACTTACTTGGACGCCAGTCCATCCGCAATCAATCAGGAGGGTTCATGACGGACAAGAACATAGATAAGGCGAAAGGTCGCGTGAAGCAAGCTGCCGGCGCGCTGAGTGGAGACAAGCGTCTGAAGAATGAAGGCCGCGTCGAGGAGGCGAAGGGATCTGCGAAGAACACCGTGGACAAGGTCGCCGACACCATTACCGGCCGCAGGCCCAAAAAGCGCTAGCGAGACAGCGGGCCGTAACTGGGGATCTCAGCTGGAGCCTATGCAGCGTGAGGAGGGTAATGCGCGGTCTGTGGACCAAGCTGAACAATGAGCCGCGATTGATGCAGCGGGCACAGGGGTGGCTGACCATCTTCTGGGTCCTCATGATCCCCGCTTCACTGGTGACTGGATGGGTCAAGAGCGTGACCTTCGTGTCGGCGCTGTCGCTGTGGGCGCTTGTCGCCAGCCACGGTGCATGGTGGGCTGCAGCGAGTGTCGAAGTTCGTCAGGACGAGGAAGACGTCGCTCGCGATGTCGTCGAGCGGATCGTCGAGGAGACGGATGTAGAGGAGGAAACGCGTTGACCCGGACCATTCGTCCCGAAACCGATCCACAACCACTGAAGTCCGCTCGGGTGTAATCCGGGGGGCAGCTCCCACCGCGCCCCGCTCAACGGTGGGAAGCAGTCTGCTCCTTGAGTTCTAGACGGTGGGACGGCCACCTTGCGGACGCAGAATGCGCCTGTCGCGAACCCTTTACCGCTGCTTCCGCAGCTGAGCGAGCATGCCGAGAAAACTGTCCCGACGCTGTCGCTTCGGACGGTGGCTGTCGCACAAATGAGGCGAGAGTCGTGAGCCGCGGTGTGCGCACTGATGGTCGCGTTGGCGGTCGTTGGGGCAGCCAGGCCGTTCGGGGGGACCTTTCAGGCCCCCGCGGCGGCTATTTGGT
>Ga0185299_10000232_pt1 | contig 165305 bp, 132 predicted proteins | sample PaiPotPPA55metaG_FD_128002 | JGI IMG/M metagenome (GOLD analysis project Ga0185299, IMG submission 128002) | Iron sulfur acid spring bacterial and archeal communities from Banff, Canada, to study Microbial Dark Matter (Phase II) - Paint Pots PPA... ...
CTGTGGCAGGGGCCCGAAAGCAATGGGGAAGGCAGAGACTGCATCCCGCAACAAAAACGTTTCTGGCGCTGCGGATCGCGGTGAATCGAGAGATGGAGGAACTCGGGCAGTTTCTTTCTCGGACCCCGGCCACAATAAATCCAGGAGGCCGCTGGGTGGTGCTTAGCTACCACTCACGCGAAGATCGCCTCGTGAAGCAAGCATTTCAGGAAGGCGCGCGCGCGGGCACTCTACGCGTGCTCACCAGACACGTCATTCAGCCTAGCGAATCAGAGCAGGCGAATAATCCGCGGTCGCGAAGCGCGAAACTGCGGTGTGCAGAGATTTTTGGCAGCCGCTTAAGGCGCCAGTAAAAGGCAACTATGACGCGGAAGAAGAAGAGCCGGGCATCGACTGAATTTCATACTGTGAAGCGGCTGGACAATACTCGCCTGGTTCGCCATGTGGAGCCGGTAAAGATGCGCAATCTTTATCGCACCGTGGCGCTGGGCGGCATTATTGCGGCTTTTTTTCTGCTTTATATTTACCAGCATTTCAAATGCATTGATTTAAGTTTTCAGCTCGAAGCCGCGCGTACCGAGCGGCTGGAAGCCTCAGCTTTAAATTCATCCTTACGACTCGAAATAGCCGGTCTCAGCAATCCTAAACGCATCGACATGATCGCGCGCCGCCAATTGGGCCTCACGGAAACGTTGCCCTCTCAAGTCCGCGAATATCAACCACTGGCGGGGGCCGAAGTGGCGGATGCACAGTTAATTCGCGTGAACCGCGACCAGTAGTCCAGACCACATGAGGACGCGGGCGCCCAAAGTACGCAACCCCCTCCCCAACTTCTCAGTCATTCACAACAAATTTCCTTTTGAGTTGAGCGTCCCACGGGAGGGCGTACCGGCGTAATCCTTACATGCAACAAACTCGAGCTCACGTCCGTTTGCTGATCGTCGCTGGCGTAGCTCTATTGTGGGCCACCGCGGTTTTCGGCCGTCTTGGCTACCTGCAACTTTACCGGCATGGCGATTATCTGCTTCGCGCGCAACGCCAACAGCAACGCATAATTGAAATTTCTCCCAAGCGCGGCGCGATTTACGATCGCAACATGCACGCGCTGGCCATGAGCATCAAGGTTGATTCGGCGTTTGCAATTCCCAATGAGATTAAAGATAAGCAGCTTGCCGCCCAGCTGTTGTCCGGCGTGCTTGGCATTCCGGCGGACCTGGTGGAATCGCGCCTGGACTCTTCGCAAAATTTTGTATGGATCGAACGCAAGCTTACCTCCGAAAAATCCGAAGCCATTACGGCGCTGAACCTGAAAGGTGTTTATACCCAGGCGGAAAACAAACGGTTCTATCCTAATGCGGACCTCGCATCCCATGTTCTCGGCTTTGTCGATGTGGATGAAAAGGGCTTGGGGGGCATCGAGTACGCGCTGGACAGTCAGATTCGCGGCAAAAGCGAAAAAATTGTGATGATGGCAGACGCGCACCAGAAATCGTTCGATGGCGCGGAAGCTCGGCGTGATCGCGGCGCCAACGTGGTGCTGACGCTGGACGAAAAAATTCAGTACATCGCGGAGCGCGAGCTAGCCGCCGCGATAAATAAAACTCACGCGCTGGCCGGCACCGTGGTGGTAATGAATCCCGACAACGGAGAATTGCTTGCAGTTGCTAACTGGCCGACCTTTGATCCCAACGCGGCGTCCGCCGGAACGCCTGCTGAATCGCGGATGAACCGCGCGGTCAGCGCGCTGTATGAGCCGGGCTCGACTTTTAAATTGATTACCCTGGCCGCGGCGTTCGATCAGGGCATCACCAATCCTGACGAAGTTTTTGATTGTGAGAATGGCGCTATTTATGTAGCTGGCCACAAAATTCACGATCATAAGCGTTTTGGGATGCTTACTGTTGCCGACATCCTGGCGCTATCGAGCGACGTCGGCGCGATCAAAATTGCCGAACGGCTGGGCGCGCCAAAATTTTACGATTACATTCACGCATTCGGATTTGGCACGCCTACAGGCGTCGACCTACCCGGGGAAAGCCGCGGGCTTTTACGGCCGTTGGCGAACTGGTCGCCTATTTCCATTGGCGCGATTTCCATGGGACAGGAAGTAGGCGTGACACCGTTGCAATTGGTTTCCGCGGTGTCCGCGATTGCCAACGGTGGCATGCTTTACAAACCGCACATTGTCGCGGAAGTTCGCCATGGCGACGCTGTACTGCTTCGCGAGGGTTTGCTGGCCGCCAGCGAGCCACGCCGCGTCATTCAACCAGAGACGGCGGCCACGCTGCGACGCCTCATGGAAGGCGTGGTTTTGAACGGCACCGGCACGCGCGCACGACTGGACGGCTGGACCTCCGCGGGAAAAACTGGCTCCGCGCAAAAGATCGATCCCAACACTGGGCGCTACTCGCCCACGCAATTGATCGCATCGTTTACGGGATTCGCGCCTATCAACAATCCCGCAATTGCGATTCTCGTTTCCCTCGATTCTCCAGTCGGACCGCATGAAGGCGGACAGGTAGCGGCTCCAGTGTTCAAGCGCGTGGCCGAACAAGTGTTGCCGTACCTCGATGTATCACCAGATGTGCCGTTCAACGAACGGTTGGTGCGAGCGGCCTACAAAAAACAAGCGCAGAGTGACGCCGAAAACCTCGAGGATTTCACGCCGTCAGATTTCACGCTGTTACCGGAACAGCCCGAGGCCGTTATCTCCAGTGTTGAGACTCATTCGACAAGCAATTTGAATCCCAGTTCACATCTCACGTTGGCGGTTACCGCCGATGAGGATACGGAAATTTCCATTCCCGATTTTTCCGGGAAAACCATGCGCGAGGTTACCGAGATGTGTTTGCGGCTGGGACTCGATCCTGTTCTGGTTGGCACTAACCTTGCTACAGAACAAACACCGGAGGCCGCATCGCAAGTCAGGCGTGGATCGCGCATTACCGTTCAATTTGGAACGCCACCGCCTATGAAATCAACAGCTGCGGGAAATGCATTCAAATCCGCAAAGACGGTGAGAGTCGCGCAGCCGTCTAAAGTTGCGAAGAAACACGTGAGGCACAGACATTGAAAAAACCAGTGAAAATGGGGTTGAGCGTTTGCCAGCAGATACGAAATTGAGCCAGCCAGACCAAGAAGTTCGCAATTTCTCAGGTCACGCAAATGACGACGGCCAGTCATCAAACGGCAAGTCACGCCGACTTCGGGCGAAAAATTTAACCGAAGTACTTGAGGGGGTCGAAACGATTTCTTCTTTTCCGTCCTCTGCGGAAATCCGCCAAATCGTTTGTGATTCGCGCAAAGTAAAATCCGGCGCAATTTTCTTCGCCCTGCGGGGAGCAAAAGAAAATGGCCAGGCGTTTATCGCTGACGCCATTCAACGTGGCGCAGTTGCCGTGGTGAGCGACGAGCCGGTCACAACAGTGATTCCCCTGGGCGTTACTGCCATTCAAGTTCGCGAGGCTCGCAAAGCTCTCGCGATTGGCTCTGGAAATTTCTACAATCACCCGGGCAACGCGCTACAACTCGTGGCGGTCACTGGCACCAACGGAAAAACCACCACCACCTCGGTGATTGACGCGATCATTAAAGCTTCCAAATCCAAAACCGGACTGTTCGGCACCATCGCCTACGAAACGCCCTCGGGTAAATATCCGGCGCCCAACACCACCCCCGAATCGGTTGACCTGCAAGGATTCCTCGCGGAAATTCGTGACGCCGGCGGAAAGTTTGCGGTGCTGGAAGCCAGCTCGCATTCACTCACCATGGATCGGTTGTGGGGACTCCATTTCACCGCCGCGGTTTTTACCAACCTCACGCGCGAGCACATGGATTACCACAAGACGTTTGAGGATTATTTTGCGGCGAAGAAAACGCTTTTCACCGGTACGGGAGCGGGCGTTCCAGACACGGCAATAATTAACATCGACGATGACTATGGCAAGAAACTTCTTGGCTTGGCCAAAAAAACCGTTACCTACGGCCTCGAAAGCGGCGCTGACATCACCACGAAAAAATTCCAATTAACTTTTAACGGATTGACCTTCACGGCGCAAACACCCAACGGCAAACTCCAGATCACTTCCAGCCTGGTGGGGCGCATCAACGTGTACAACATTCTTGCCGCCATTGGTGCCGCGCAAGCCCTCGGACTTTCCAATGAAATAATCGAAGCGGGAATTCGGAACCTAGAAAGTGTGTCTGGCCGATTCCAGCGCATCGATCAAGGCCAACCGTACCTGGTCATTGTTGATTACGCGCACACCGACGACGCGCTCGAAAGCCTGATTCGCACGGCGCGCGAACTGAATCCTAAAGGCCGCATCATCACGCTTTTCGGTTGTGGCGGGTCGAAGGACCGCACCAAGCGTCCAGTGATGGGGGAAGTCACCGGCCGGCTCAGCGATCTCACTATTCTTTCCAGCGACAATCCGCGTCGGGAAGATCCGCTGAAAATTATCAGCGACATTATTGTCGGGTTGCAAAAAACCAGCGGCAAATATGTCATCGAACCAGACCGCGAAAAGGCCATCGGGCTTGCGATGGACGAAGCTCATGCCGGCGACATTGTTTTGCTGGCCGGAAAAGGCCACGAGAATTACCAGATTCTTTCCGACCGCACGCTGGAGTTTGACGATCGCGAAGTAGCGCGCCGCGCCTTGATTCAGCGCGGCTATAACGCCTCGGCTGCAACGAACGGGTCACATAAAAACGGGAGCGAGGGCACGTAGATTGGCAGGCGGCTCGCTCTAATAGTTGGAGTGAGCCACGCGCGCACGGAAATAGCACGACACGCAGGGCCGAGATTTTTGCACTACCCGAAACGCGGGGTGCCAGAATGAGAAGTACAACGCAATTCCGGGCTTCTGCCGGCAAATCAAATCCGCTGAGGACTTTATGCTCTGGACGATTGCACAAATGGCTGCAGCGGTGGGTTCCAAACCAGGTGGAGCGCTCGATCCCGTGGCCCGGCTGGCCGGCGTCTCGATTGATTCTCGCACGGTACGTCCCGGAGAACTGTTCATCGCCATACACGGATCGCGTCACGATGGACACGATCACGTTCCCGACGCATTGGAGCGCGGCGCGGTGGCGGCGGTGGTGGCCGAAGGGCTGGTATCGCGCTACCCCGGCTGGATCGCTGATCGGTGCATCCAGGTGGCCGACACTTTTGACGCGCTCAAACAATTCGCGCAAGCGGTACGTGAAGCGTGGGGCGGGAAAATTGCCGGCGTCACTGGCTCGGTGGGCAAGACCACAACCAAAGAGATTCTCGCATCATTGCTGGGCGCGAAATTACGCGTGCTGAAATCGGAAGGCAATTTCAATAACGAGTATGGTTTACCGCTGACGTTATTCGGGCTGGATGAAAGTCATCAAGCAGCGGTGCTCGAAATGGGTATGTCCCGGCCCGGCGAGCTGAAAAGGCTCGCGGCGATTGCGCGCCCAGATGTGGGAGTGGTGACGCGCGTTTCGCCCGCGCATCTGGAATTTTTTATTTCCGTGGATGAGATTGCGCTGGCCAAACGCGAGTTGATTGAGGGGTTGAACGGCAAGAAGTCTGTCGCGGTGTTGAATGCTGATGATGCCCGTGTGGCGGCGTTTGCTGCTTACGCGCCGGGAAAAGTTTTGACCTACGGCATCGATTCGCCGGCGGATTATCGCGCGGAACAAGTGGAAAATCGTGGCGCGTTAGGCTCGGCATTTACGCTGGTCACGAACGACGGGCGCGTACGCCTGGAGATTGCGCTGCCGGGCAGGCACGTGATTGCTAATGCGCTAGCCGCTTTCGCTGCGGCGAGTGTGTGGGGCATTGGCGCGGAGGAAGCTCACGGCGTTTTCGCCAATCTCAAGGCGCCATTTATGCGTGGCGAGATGGTCGTGCTTTCGAACGGGGCCGCGATCATCAATGACAGTTACAACTCCAGTCCCGCCGCGCTGCAAGCTATGACCGCTGTTTTGGCAGCCACGGCTAAATATCACCGCCGCATTCTTGCAGCGGGAGAGATGCGTGAACTGGGACGCACTTCCGCGGAACTGCATCGCCAAGCGGGGGAATTTGCGGCGAGCACTGGAAAGGTCGATTGGATTATCGGTGTCGCGGGAGATGCGGCGCAGATCATCGAAGGCGCGGTGGCGGCGGGACTGTCTCGCAAGCACACCAAATTTTTTCCTACTTCGGAAGAAGCGGCAAAATCTTTGGCGGGGTTCGTGGAATCGGGCGATGTGATGCTGGTGAAAGGTTCGCGCGGCGTAAAGATGGAGCGCATTGTTGATGAGTTGCTCACGCGCTACGCCCCGCAGGCCAGTGTTTCACGAGGAGAGGCGCGGCACTAGATGCTTTACTACCTCCTCTACCACACGCTGCAGAAATATTTCAGTCCGCTAAACGTATTTCGCTACATCACCGTTCGAACGGTGTACGCCAGCTTGACCGGGATGTTTCTGGCGTTCGTATTCGGGCCGTGGCTGATCCGGCAGTTGCGGGAACTGCAGATTGGTCAGTACATTCGCGAAGAGGGCCCACAGGACCACAAGAAAAAAGCGGGGACGCCTACTATGGGAGGCGTATTGATAGTGCTGTCGACGGCTGTACCGACGTTACTTTGGGCCGATCTGGGCAATGCTTTTGTGTGGCTGGCGCTTTTCTCCTTGCTGGGCTTCGCGGCCATCGGATTTATTGATGATTACGCGAAAGTTTCCAAGCAGCGCAACCTCGGCCTAACCAGCGCCAAAAAATTCTCGCTGCAAATTCTGGTCAGCCTGGTGTGCGGCATCGGCTTGCTGGTGCTGGCCACCTGGAGCAAATATTCCACGCAGCTGGTTTTTCCTTTCTTCAAGCGCGTGCATCCCGATCTAGTGATTCATTCCTTGATGACTTCGCCGCATATTTGGCCGCTGGCGTTTTTGCCATTTTTGTTTTTTGTTTCGCTAGTGATTGCCGGGTCATCGAACGCCGTGAATCTTACCGATGGTCTCGACGGCCTGGCGATCGGCTGCACGGTCATCGCCGCCGGCGCGCTCACGGTGCTTACTTACGTAAGCAGTAATTTCCGTTGGGCCGCTTATCTGGAAATTCAATATATTCCTGGCGTGGGCGAACTTACTGTTTTCTGTGGCGCGCTGGTGGGCGCTTCGCTTGGTTTCCTTTGGTACAACGCGCATCCCGCGGAAGTTTTCATGGGCGATGTGGGCTCGCTTTCACTGGGTGGGGCACTCGGCCTGATCGCGGTAATCATCAAACAGGAAATTTTGCTGTTTTTTATCGGCGGAATCTTTGTGGTGGAGGCGCTGTCGGTGATTTTGCAGGTGGGATCTTTCAAATTGCGCGGAAAACGCATTTTTCGCATGGCGCCGATACATCATCATTTTGAGCTGTTAGGCTGGAGCGAGTCCAAAGTGATTGTGCGCTTCTGGATTGTCGCGCTGGTCTTCGCGTTGTTTGCGTTGACCACGCTTAAGTTGCGGTAGAGTTGAGATTTTGGACAACGCGAAAAGTTCGGAGTAGCGAGAAAATGTTTCGGGCAAATTAAATGACCGGCGGATTCGAGCTGCGCGGCAAGCATGTTCTAGTCATCGGACTGGCGCGCACGGGTATTGCTACGGCGCGTTTTTGCGCGGAGCATGGCGCGACCGTCACGGCCACGGACACGCACTCCGAAAGCGAACTTGGCGCGGAGGCCCTCAGCTTGCGCGAAGAGGGCGTCACGCTGGAGCTTGGTACCCATCCCGAAACCGCTTTGCCCCGCCAGGATCTGGTAATTCCGAGTCCGGGTGTTCCGGCGGACGCGCCGCTGCTGCGTTCGGCGCACCAAAAAAATATTACCGTGTGGAGCGAAATCGAATTGGCCGATCGCTTTCTCGACGGGCGGCTGATTGGCATCACCGGTTCGAACGGCAAAACCACGACGACGTCGCTAGTGCATCACATTTTGCGCGTCGCGGGTTTTTCTACCATGGTGGCGGGTAACATCGGGACGCCGCTGATCTCCCGAGTGGCGCTCTCGAGCGCCGACACCATTACGGTCGCGGAGCTCAGCAGCTTTCAACTGGAGTTAATTGAAACGTTTCATGCGGATATCGCCGTGCTGCTGAACCTCACTCCCGACCATCTGGACCGCCACAAAACAATGGAGGCTTATGCGGCGGCCAAGGCCCGCTTGTTTGAAACTCAAACTAAAAGTGATTTCGCGGTGTTGAACGCGGATGACCCCGCGGCGACGCGCCTGGCGCCAAAGCGGCCGCAGCTTTATTGGTTCAGCCGCAAGCGGGAAGTGCTGCAAGGCGCATATTTGCGCGGGGAAGAAATTGTTTTTCGCACTAGTAAGCAGGTGGAAGTGTTGCTGAAGCGCGAACAAATTTCGCTGCCCGGCGCGCACAACCTTGAAAATGTTTTGGCCGCTGTCACTGCCGCGCGCCTGGAGCGGGTACCAGTTTCAGCCATTGCTGAAGCGGTGCGCACTTTCCCGGGAGTAGAGCATCGCCTGGAATTCGTGGCCGAAATCGGCGGCGTCCGCTATTACAACGATTCGAAAGCGACCAATGTTGATGCGGCGTTGAAGGCGCTGCAATCATTTCCAGGAAGAGTGCTGATCATTCTGGGCGGCAAAGATAAGGACAGCGACTATTCCGCGCTGCAGCCCGCGTTGCGCGAGAGAAGTGTTCTGGCTCTGCTGATCGGCGCCGCCGCCGAAAAAATTGAACAGCAAATCACCGGCAGCGTCGCGTTGGAGCGCGCCGGCACTTTGGAGCGCGCGTTGGAAATTGCCTCGCAAGCGGCACGGCGCGGCGATGTTGTGCTGCTCGCGCCCGCGTGTGCAAGCTTCGACCAGTTTGAAAATTACGAGCATCGCGGACGTGTGTTTAGAGAATTGGTCAAGCAACATGAACAAAATTTCGCGTCCATATCCGATGCAGTGAAACCAGAAAGGAAGGCGAACAAGAGTGCCGAGACGGCTTGAAAACGATCGCTGGTTATTCGGTGTAACGTTGGCGCTGTGCCTGCTTGGCGCGGTGATGGTGTTTTCGGCTTCGGCGGTCACCGCCGAACAACACTATGGCCGTTCTTATATTTTTCTCTTGCGCCAGGCGGCTTGGCTGGTCATTGGACTTTTTGGAATGTTTGCGCTGATGCGCGTGGACTACCGGCGTTTGCGCGAGAGCAAAGTTGTTTACACCGCTCTCGGCGTGGTGTTTTTAATGCTGGTGGGGGCGTTCTTTCTGGACAAATCGCATGCAACGCACCGGTGGATCAAGTTCGGCCCGGTGGGCATTCAACCATCGGAGCTAGCGAAGCTCGCGGTGATTTTGTATCTCGCGTGGTTCCTCGACCGCAAGCGTCGCAGCGCTTCAAAAATGGAATTCTGCCAAAAGGATTTTGTGCAAACGATTTTGCCCGCGCTGGCGCCCATTCTTTTGTGCGTCGGCGTGATTTTGTTGCAACCCGATCTTGGCACCGCCGTGGACATTGTAGTGATCGCCACGGCCATTTTGTTCGTCGCGGGACTTTCCTGGAAGTGGATTGCTTGCGGCCTGGTGAGCGCGCTGCCGATCCTTTATCTGCTGATCACCCACGTCTCGTATCGCCAGGCGCGGCTCATGGCGTTTCTCAATCCAGCATCCGACCCGCAAGGCTCGGGATTCCAGTTGTTACAATCCTTGATAGCTGTCGGTTCGGGCGGATTCAGCGGTGTGGGGTTGATGGAGAGCAAACAGAAATTGTTTTATCTCCCGGAAGCGCACACCGATTTTATTTACGCGGTGATTTGCGAAGAGCTGGGTTTCATCGGCGCAATGCTGGTGATTGGCCTGTTTGTGGTCTACGGCTGGCGGGGCTTACACGCCGCGTTCACTGCACCGGATGGATTTGGCCGCCTGCTGGCGCTGGGAATCACTGCCATGGTCATCAGCCAGGCGCTGATTAATTTTGCGGTGGTGTTGGGGATGGTGCCCACCAAAGGGATTCCGCTGCCGTTCGTGAGCTACGGCGGTTCGAGTTTGCTGGTGATGCTGCTGGCAACTGGCGTGCTCCTGAATATCAGTCAGCAGGCTACTGAGCAGTGAGCAGCCTAGCAGTGAAGGTGACGCACGTTAAGGCTTTTTGTGTGATGAGAGCTTGTTTGAGATGAGCGTGAAGCTATTAATCGCGGGTGGCGGGACCGGCGGGCATGTTTTCCCGGCGATGGCGATTGCGCGCGAGTGGTTGTCACGCGGGAGCGATAGGGATGTGGTGCTGGTAGGCACAACCCGCGGAATCGAGATGAAGCTGGTACCCCAAGCTGGGCTGCCGCTGGAAACGCTGCGGGTGGCGGGCCTCAAAGGCAAAGGCGGCAGCACACTTTTAAAAAATCTGTTCAAGCTCGTGCCCGCCATGCTGGACGCCTCGCGAGTATTCAAAAAACACAGACCGATTGCGGCGTTCGGCGTTGGCGGATATGCCGCAGGACCGATGTTGCTGACCACCTGGACGCGCGGAATTCCCAATGTGATCTTTGAGCCCAACGCGGAACCAGGGTTCACCAATAAAACGCTGGCGCGCATTTCTACACGGATCGCCACCGGGTATGAAATATCTGCGCGGACCTGGGGAGCCAAAGCGGTAGTCACCGGATGCCCGGTGCGCCCGGAATTTCTGACTATCGCGCAACGCATTCCACAAAAACCGTTGCGAGTGCTGATCACCGGAGGCAGTCAGGGCGCGTTGCCAGTAAATCGTGCGTTTGTCGACGCCATGAATTTTCTAGCCACCAGAAAAAACGAAATGAGCATCGTGCACCAAACCGGTGAGCGTGATTATGATGCGGTGCGTACTGCTTACGCACGGCACGAAATTCTTGCTGAGGTCGTGCCGTTCCTGGGCAACATGCCGGAACGCTTTGCATGGGCGGACATCATTGTGTGCCGCGCGGGGGCGATAACCGCCGCGGAAGTCGCCGCCGCCGGGCGTGCGGCGATTTTCATTCCTTTTGGCCGCGCCACGGATAGCCACCAATTGCGCAACGCGCAGGAAATGGCCAAGCAGGGCGCGGGCCGGGTGATCACCGAAGCGGAACTCACCGGTGAGCGACTGAGCAAAGAAATTTTCGCGCTACTCGACAGTACGGAACAAATCGAACGCATGTCGGTCGCCGCCCGCAAGCTCTCGTGGCCCAACGCCACGCGCGACATCGTCAATTTGATCGAACAAGCCGCCGGCATCGTGCCTCTATCAGAAAGAGTTCGCGCTGCCGCGGGCAGCTCAACTGTTTCCGGCGCAGCGATTTCCACACCGGACCGGGAGAAGGTCGCGCCATGATGGTCAGCTTCCGGAATTTTCAGCGCATTCACCTTGTGGGCATCGGCGGCATCGGCATGAGCGGCATCGCCGAAGTACTTCTTACGCTGGGCTATTCCGTTTCTGGATCCGACAGCAAGCCGTCGTCTATCACGGAGCGCCTTGCAAAACTCGGCGCCACAATCTTCGATTCGCATGAAGCCATCAACGTCGATGGCGCCCACGTGGTGGTGACCTCTTCCGCGATCGTCGCCAGCAATCCCGAAATCACCGAAGCGCACAAACTGAAAATCCCGGTAATTCCGCGGGCCGAGATGCTGGCCGAGCTGATGCGACTGAAATATGGCATCGCCGTCGCTGGAGCCCACGGAAAAACCACAACTACCTCGATGGTTGCATCTGTTTTAGCGGCCGCGCATCTCGATCCAACGTTCGTGATTGGTGGCCGCGTGAATCAGGCGGGCACCACTGCCAAGCTGGGCAAGGGCGACTATTTCGTAGTGGAAGCGGACGAAAGTGACCGTAGCTTTCTCCTGCTGGCGCCGGTGGTCGCGGTAGTGACCACCATCGACCGCGAGCACCTCGATCAATACACTTCACTTGAAGACATTCAGGACGCCTTCATCCAATTTGTGAATCGCGTGCCATTTTACGGCGCCGCGATACTGTGTCTCGACGAGGTCAACGTGCAGGCTATCGTGCCGCACATCAAGCGCCCCATCATCACTTATGGCACGTCCAGCCAAGCCGACCTGGTGATCAGCGATATAAAACTGGAAGGGCTGGTCAGCGAGTTCAAGCTCACTTTTAAAGGTGAAGCCCTGGGTAGCTTTCGCTTGCCAAACCCGCCAGGCATCCACAACGTACGCAACGCCGCCGCAGCGGCGGCCGTGGCTTTGTATCTCAGCGTGCCGGTCGAGCTCATCCGTGAGGGCCTTGCAAAATTTTCCGGCGTTGGCCGCCGCTTCGATATCAAGGGCGTGGCTAACGACATCACGGTCATCGACGATTACGGTCATCACCCGGTAGAAATTCGCGCCACGCTGGAAGCCGCCAAAATTTGCAAATTTGATCGCCTGCTGGCGCTGTTCCAGCCGCATCGCTATTCGCGCACGCAGCATCTATGGAATGAATTCTGCAGCGCTTTCAATTTGGCTGACGTTCTGGTGCTGACCGATATTTACCCTGCCAGCGAAGCGCCTATCGAAGGCATCACCAGCGAAGCGCTGGCTGGCGCCATCGGCAAAGCCGGACATAAACGCGTTTTTTATTACCCGTCGATGCAGGCCGGCATCGAGCGCCTGCTCGCGGAAGCCAGGCCCGGAGACGCCATTCTCACCATCGGCGCTGGCAGCGTCAGTCGCGCCAGCAACGAAATTCTCGCGTTACTGCGAGCGGAGCGTTCAGCGCAACATGCGTATTGAAGACAAAAAAGTACTGGCAGGCTTGGCCGAGCTTGGCGTCGAGCTCAACAGTGCTGCCTCGCTCACGGACATCACCTACCTGGGCATCGGCGGCACCACCGATCTTCTGCGCCTCACACGTCATGAATCGATTCCCGAGGTGGTGAAGCTCCTGGAAGCTTATGGCATTCCCTTTAAATTTATCGGCGGCGGCTCGAACCTGTTGGTGGCCGACCACGAGCTGCTTTGGGTGGTCATGCAGCTCGCGCAGCCGGATCCGGACGTGGTCATCGAAGGGAACATCGCCACCGTGGATGCTGCCGCCGACCTGGGCAAAACCGTAACTTTGTGCGCCAAGCATGATCTCGGCGGGATGGAAGGGCTCATCGGAGTCCCCGGCACCGTCGGCGGCGCCCTGCGCATGAATGCCGGCGCCTACGGAATCCAGATTGGGAACTATGTACGGGAGGTAAAAGTTTATCGCGGCGGCGCGCGCATCATCGAAACTTTGAAGGGCGACCAAATTTCCTTCGAATACCGGCATACATCTTTTGCACCGGATGATATGATGCTCGCGGTGAAGCTGGAACTTCCCTCCAAACCATTCCGCGAAATTCTCCAAGGGATTCGTATCTGTAACGAAAAACGCCGCGCAAGCCAGCCGCTCGGCCAGAAAAGCGCCGGCTGCATTTTCAAAAATCCTCCCGGAGCGTCTGCAGGGCGCATGATCGACGAGCTTGGACTGAAAGGCCTGAGCGTTGGCGATGCGAAAGTCAGCGACCGCCACGCAAATTTCTTCGTGAACACCGGAAAGGCCAGCGCTAAAGATATGCTTGCGCTCATTGCTGACGTGCGCGAGCGGGTGCAGAAAGCTTACGGATTGGAACTGGAGAACGAGGTGGTCGTGTGGAACGCGTAAAGACCATCTCCAGAAATAAATCGGGCCTCGCCGAGGCTGAATCTTACCGCCCCGAATTGCTTACCGATGAAGAGCCGCGTTACTTGCGACGTCAAAAGCCGGTGGAAATTCGCAGAAAGAAATTTGCCGGACGTGGCTGGTCTTTTTATCGCAAGATGGCGATTTTGAGCGTCACGGGAATCGCCAGCGTCACCGTGGTGATCGAGGGTGTGCGCTTCCTTCTATACTCGCCGCAGTTTGCGCTCACGAAACCAGATCAGATCGATCTCACCGGCAACAAAATCGTTTCGCGCGAATCAGTCCTCAAGCAATTTTTGCGCGACCGCAATCGCAGCGTGCTGCAAATCCCGCTCGACAAGCGCCGCAGCGAACTCGAGCAGTTGCCCTGGGTTGAATCCGCCAGCGTGCAGCGCATTTTGCCGAATCGTATTCGCGTGGAACTTTACGAGCGCACCCCGATCGCATTTGCGCGCACTGGCAACGCCCTTTATTTGATCGACGCGCACGGCGTAATTCTCGACCGGCCCGAAGGCGAAGACTGGCATTTCCCCATCGTGAGCGGCGTCCCCGAAGAACTTCCGCGTGACCAACGCGAAAAGCGGATGCAGATGTATCAGGACTTCATGAAAGCGATCGAGCTGGTGCGCTCTGGCTCGTCCGATCAGGTTAGCGAAGTCGATCTCAGCAGCTCTCGAGATTTTCGCGCGGTGATGGTTGGCCTTGCCGGGCCCACCGATCCGCAGGCGGTGACGATTCACTTCGGCAACAGAGATTTTGCCGCCAAATATCGCATGCTGGTCGAAAATTTTTCACAGTGGCAGGCCAATGCAGGACATGTGCGGTCCATCGATTTGCAGTATTCTCGGCAAGTGATCTTGAATCCCGACTCCAGCGCGGGGGTAGCGGTCGCGAAAGCCAGGTAGTACAGGCAGGAGCATAGCGTTGAGCAAGAAAGATAAATACATCGTCGGACTGGATATCGGCAGCACAAAAACCTGCGTGATGATCGCTGAAATGGACGAAGAGCAGGTAAATTTTCTCGCTCTGGGCGCCGCAGAATCCAAAGGCCTGCGCAAAGGCCTGATCGTTAATCTGGATTCGACGGTCAGCTCCATTCGCCGCGCCGTGGAAGAAGCCGAAAGCGTCGCGAACGTACCGGTGGAGTCCGCGGTAATCGGCGTGGCCGGCAATCATGTGCGCGGGGTCAACAGCCGCGGCGGAATCACCTTGGGCACTCGTCAGCGCGATATCGAACGCGAAGATGTTCGCCGCGCCATCGACGCTGCTCGTAACATTTCGCTCCCTGATGACCGCGAAGTTCTGCACGTGCTTCCGCACGAATTTCGCGTGGACGCGCAGGATGGCATCCGCGATGCGATTGGCATGATCGGGCATCGCCTGGAAGCCAACGTTCACGTAGTCACTTCTTCGGTGGCCGCCACGCAGAACCTGGTTACTGCCGCGAATAAAGCGGGGATCCTGATCAGCGACACCGTGCTCGAGCCACTAGCTTCCGCGGAATCCTGTTTGACTCAGGACGAACGTGACCTGGGCTGCTGCCTGCTGGACATTGGCGGCGGCACAACGGAATTGATTGTGTACGGTGGCGGAGTGGTTCGGCACACAAGCGCGGTGCCCATTGGGGGCGACCATTTCACCAACGACCTGGCGGTAGGTTTGCGCACGCCGATTCCCGAGGCAGAAAAAATCAAGCGCCGCAACGGTTGCGCCACCTCCGACCTTTTGCGACAGGATGGCGCAATTGAAATTGCCAGCGTGGGCGATCGTCCGCCGCGCACTATTTTCGCGCACGCACTCACCGACATCATCGAGCCGCGCGCGATGGAATTGTTGGCCATGATTCGCGACGATCTGCGGCGCGCCGGCCTGGAAACGCAGATCCCCGCTGGATTTGTACTGTGCGGTGGCGGCGCGCGGCTCTACGGTTTCGATGAGCTTATCGAGCAATCGCTGCACCTGCCGGTGCGCATTGCGGAGCCCAAGGGTTTGGCTGGTCTGCCGGAGCAGGTAGCGCAGCCGGAATATGCAACCGTAATTGGTCTGGTGATGTACGGCGCGAAAGCGCGGCGCAACACGCCGCAACGCGCTGGAAATTTAGTATCTAAATTGAAAGCTATGTTTGCCGGAGCTTCGTGACCCTGGCCGAACGCTGCGCGGTAAATGTGGAGAATGTCGAGGGGAAAGCATGCCAATAAGGGAAGCGGGAATCCGGATGAGCTTTAGCGAAGAGCTGCAGCCGGCAAAAATAAAAGTGATCGGTGTGGGTGGCGGCGGGTGCAACGCTGTAAATCGCATGATCCGCGCCAAAGTGGAAGGCGTCGAATTCATTACCGCGAATACTGATCTGCAGGCGCTGAAGCTTTCGCAGGCTCCGGTGAAACTGCAGCTCGGCGCGAAGTTGACCAAGGGCCTCGGCGCGGGCGCCAATCCCGAAGTCGGCCGCAAAGCGGCGCTGGAAGACACTGAGAAAATTATCGAAGCGCTCGAAGGCGCCGACATGATTTTCATCACCTCCGGTCTCGGCGGAGGCACCGGCAGCGGCGCTGCGCCAGTGGTAGCTTCACTCGCGAGTGAATTGGGCGCGTTGAGCGTCGCGGTGGTCACCAAGCCATTCGCTTTTGAAGGCCGCCGCAGAATGTTGCAAGCCGAGCAGGCTTTGGAAGAACTGATTGGGGCGGTGGATACCGTCATTGTGATTCCCAACGAGCGCTTGATGGAAACCGTCGAGCGTGGCACCAGCTTTTTCGATGCGTTTCGAATTGCCGACGACATTTTGCGTCAGGCGGTGCAGGGAATTTCTGACATTATTACCGTGCCCGGAATTATCAATCGCGATTTTGCCGACGTGAAAGCCATTATGTCGGGCCAGGGTTATGCGGTGATGGGCACCGCCGTGGCGACCGGAACGAATCGCGCCGTGGATGCCGCCAATCGCGCCATCGCCAGCCCGCTGCTGGAAGACAATTCCATTCAGGGCGCGCAAGGCATTCTCATTAATATCAGCGGCAGCTCCAGTCTCACGCTGCATGAAGTTCACGAAGCTTCCAGCGTCATTCAAAAAGCCGCGCACGAAAATGCCAATATTATTTTTGGCGCGGTGCAGGATGACGCCATGAAAGACACCATCAAAATTACGGTTATCGCCGCGGGTTTCAAAGACGCTAACAAAAAAAATATCCATCAGAAGCCGTCCTTCCTGGCGAAGACCTGGAAGGCCGCGCCTGAAGTGCAGGAAGTGAAAATCACGCAACATGTGCAGGAAGAAGCTCCGGCGCCACCCCCGCCGGCACCGGTCGTGCATCACGCGCAGGTGCAGCCGCCTACTCGCGAAGTACACCAGGACGTTGACGATCTGGATGTGCCGACATTCCTGCGACGGCAAGCTCAAAAGGCCTGAGCGGTTCACAGCTATTCAGGCGGATTTTTTAATTTGGATTAAAAAAGGGACGCATGCAAATGCGCCCTTTTTTGGCGCTTGTTGCACACGCGATTTATTCAGTGGGGATGGTGGAGAGCGCCTTAACCATTGCGCGCACTTCATTTTCAAACTTTGCGTAATCCGTTTGCGGGTGAGGCAATACGGTACTCAAGCCCGAATGAAGCTCCTGCGCTCGTGTAGCCGCTGCGAGCTGCAAAATATTTGCAGAATTGATACCACCTCCGGGAACAATTGTGATCCGTTCTCTCCGCGACGCGACAAGAGCTTCTATTTTGGCGGTGACTTCAGGTGCGCTCGCTGCTCCTCCAGACGTAAGAATCCGAGAGGCACCACACCGCACAATATCTTCGAGCGCTTGAGGCAAATTCGCGCAGGCGTCAAAAGCGCGATGAAATGTCACCGGCAAGGGTTGAGCAAGGTCAACCAGTTCGCGGGTGCGATCAATATCCACGGTGCGATTTGCGTTCAAAATGCCGAAGACCAATCCGCTGGCGCCTGCATCCTTGGACTTAGCGATGCTTTTTTTCATTTGCAAGAATTCAGCCGCTGAATAAATAAAGTCACCGGCACGCGGGCGAATCATCGCGAAAATAGGGATTTGGATTTGCTCCCTTATTACACTGAGTAGCGCTACATCTGGGGTTAGGCCGCCATCGGAAAGGCTGCGGCAGAGCTCGACGCGATCGGCGCCGCCACGTTCAGCAGCCGTGGCGGCTTCAATAGACTCAACCGATATTTCCAGTAGAATGTTCTTCTTCACTGACCGTGAAGAACATCATACCGCGCGATCACAAAACCCAGAGCCGAGCCGACAAAAACATCGGAAGGAAAATGCGCGCCAGTGGTTACTCGTGAAAACGCGATGGCGCTGGCAGCGGCATACGCCAAATACGGAACCCAGCGATGCTCCTTATAGCGTCGCGCGAAAACCGTAGCCACGGAAAAGGCCATCAAGGCGTGGCCGGAGGGGAAGCTGGTGCCTTTGCCGAAGAAGGAAGACGTACTGTGGAAGAAGGTGTCGTTGTACGGGCCCGTCACTGGAAACTCAGTGGGACGCGCGCGCCGTGCGATGGCTTTCATGACCACCATGAGAATAGCGTCATCCGCGACCGCTTCGCCGGCGAAAAGCGCGGAGCCCTGGTCGTAAGAATCGTGCCGCAGCAGGCTCACGCCGTAAAAAACCGCGGGCACAACAGCGATGGCCGCGCCTGTTCCGGTGGTGCTGAACACTTGATTGAAACCGTGGAAATCGGTAGTTTGGCGGAAGTGCGGCATGGTCTGCGGATCGGTAGCTATAAAAGCCGCCGTGCCCCCGGTTATAAATAGGGCCGGGAGCCAGTGGTGTCCCTGGCCAAGTTCCAATGGGAACAACCACAAATCTTTTTGGTCGTGCAGAAAATTCATCGGCAATTTGCGCAGCGAAACATCGCGGTCTGCTCCCGGATTTTCTTTAGAGGGCTGCGGGAGTGGGAAGTTCGCCGAATTTGCGGCGGCGGATGATGAAGATTCGAATGAGGAATCTAGGGAAGCCGGATAATCCGGCAGCGCATAGTCCGGATTGATGCCGCTGCTTTCATTTTCTGCGGCAAGATCGGGAACAGGCGCTAGCGCGGAAATCGTTACGTACACAGAAGCCTGTTGTGCAGCGAATACGGTCCCCGGCAGCCATAAACAACAAACAGTTGCTGCCAGGTAATAGCTTTTGAAGCGGCCTGAATGGACCACCGAAATATCTCCTGCGATCGGGATGTGCTGGACGCGAAGAATAACGCGGAGAGTGGAGGGGGACTCTACACAGATTACTTTAGCAGGCGAACTTAAAATGCGGGGTTAAGATTAACGATTTTTTAGGTTTAGGTGCGAACTTCTATATCCAACCGAGTGACGCAAATGCGGTGATGGATGCGCACCCCAACCCCACGCCAAGTACCACGCCAGCCAGCACGTCGCTCAGGAAGTGCATGCCCAGCACGATGCGCGAAAAACCGATGCTTATGGCTAAAAAGAACAGCGTACCTTCCAGCACTGGATAATAATAACTGAGCACGATCGCGATGGAAAACGCGGTCATGGTATGCCCCGACGGAAAAGAGAATTTATCCGGCGGTAAAACCTTCGACCAGCAGTGCGGCTCGAACTGACACGGCCGGCGACGATGGCTCAAATGTTTGAGCGCTTTGAAAATCAGCACGCCGACCAGGCCTGCCGAGCCCGCCGCGCCGATCGCCGCCAGCCGTTGGGGTCCGCCCCAAGCCAGCAGCATGATTCCTACTCCGTACCATAGCCAGCCATCACCAAGGCGCGTCGACAGAATCATCCAGATGCGAAACCATCGCGGCGCACGCCAGCGGTTCATCTGCCTCATGACTCGGTGGTCGCGGTTTTCGATGAAGCCCCACAGCATGCGCGTTACCGTCACAGCCTTACCTCATGCAGAAGTGCCTAACGAGGGCCCGAGAGACGATGCCAACGGAATGCCAAACGGAAAATGTTCCGGAATCAAATTATCCGTGCGTGACGGGACATCCCACAAGCGTCGTGTGCGTTTTTCGGAATTGTCCAGAATGGCCGACCATTTCCGGCAGAAACGAATTTCGTTCAACCAGTGTCCGGCGGTAAAAAACGGCACGAGCACCGCCAGTGGCGAAATTGCCAGCGTCCAGGGCTTCTCGTGCAGCAGGGAATTGACGATGCTGAAGACGTCGGCGGTGAGCTTCGCGTAGCCGCCGTGCGCGCCATGTATGCGCCCGCGTCCTTGCATAAGTCCCGCGAAGAATTCGTCCACGGTGCGCGCGCCGGGAACTTCCGTGTAAGTCAGTCCCACTCCCGCTATGGCGTGGGAGTCGCTGCCGGCAATGGCCACTTTTCCGAAACGCGCCGCGAGATTGGCGGCGTCCGAATTGGCTTTCGCGCACATCTGTCCGTTACGCGCTTCCAGCGCCGGAACATAAGAAGCGAACCAGTCGAAATCGTGTTCGTCGCGGCGTCCGGTCAGTCCGGAGAAAACGTGGTTCACGCTGAAGAATAGTTTCCGCTCGGTGAGGTACATTACCAGGGAAATGAAGTCATTGCGGCGGCGTTGAATTTCCACGTGATCGCGCTCCCGAATGTCGTAGACCCCGACGTGAACCTCGGTGCCGGTTGGCATCCCCACGGTGACCTCTTCACTGAGAAAGAAATCGGGGTACTTGCGGAGGATTTCGGCGGCGTCGATGGAGTCATGGTCCGTGATCGTCACGATAGCCATGCCCAGCTTTTTGAGGCGTTTATAGACCTCGGCGGCGTCGTTATAGGATTCGCGGCAAATGCGGTTCAGAACCGGCGTGCTGCACATGCCGGAAGCGACAGAGTGGACGTGAAGGTCGCATCGCATACGAGTATGATTTCGCATCGATATGAACAGGCTGTGAAGAGGCTGCGAATTGTGTATGAACGTTGCCTTAGAACTAATTGAACACAAAAGGTTTATTGGGTTATCCACATGGCATGGTGGGTGCTCTTCCTGAATGCCACAAAGTTCGTGTAACAATGCGTACATGAATCTGGCACTATTCGCTAGATGACCGCCAAGCCCCGGAAAATTCACATCATGTTTCACGATGCCGGAGGCGGCCATCGCAACGCCGCATTTTCCCTAAAGTCCATCATCGAGGAACAAAATCGTCCCTGGCACGCGGATTTGGTGCAATTCCAGGAGCTGACGGATCGCCTGGATGTCTTGCGGCGTGTGACCGGGATTCGCATCCAGGAGCAGTACAACACTTTGTTGCGCAATGGTTGGACGCTGGGGGCCACGAACTTGTTGCGGGTGTTGCAAATGATCATCCGTATCCTGCACCGGCCAGCAGTGCGGCTGCTTACAAAATACTTTCGCGAGCATCCAGCGGATTTGCTGGTGTCGGTGATTCCACACTTCAACCGCCAACTGCATGAGAGCTGGAACGCCGCATGCCCGGGCAAGCCTTTCGCTACGCTGATTACGGACCTGGCGGATTTCCCACCGCGGTTCTGGATCGAGCCGATCCCCGCTCAATACATTATTGCTGGAACGGAAAAGGCGGCAGAACAGGCGCGCTCCATCGGCCACGACGAGCAGCACATTTTCAAAACTTCTGGAATGATTGTGCGCCCGGAGTTCTACGCGCACGAAAATGTTGATGCACACGAATTGAGAAAACAGATGGGTCTGCGCGACGACTTGCCGACCGCCATCGTGCTTTTTGGAGGATACGGTTCGGGAGTCGTGCACCAAATTGCGAAGCGCCTGGATCGCGCCAACGTTCCAGTGCAGCTGATTTTGATTTGCGGCCGCAATGAAAAACTGGCGGCAAGATTTCGCGCCGAGACCTGGAAATTGCCGATTCATGTTGTGGGCTTCACCAAGGAAGTGCACCGCTTGATGTGCGCGGCGGATTTTATGATCGGCAAGCCAGGCCCCGGAAGCATCGCGGAAGCCATGGTGCGGCATCTCCCGGTTTTGATCGAATGCAATGCCTGGACGTTGCCGCAGGAACGCTACAACGCGGAGTGGGTAAAAGAAAAAGAAGTGGGCATTGTGCTGGATAATTTTCGCAGCGTGGCCGATGGGGTCAGGAAGATTGCCGAACCCGCAACGCTGGCGCGTTTAAAAAATAATGTAAAGGCGCTCAACAATCGCGCGCTGTTTGAAATTCCGGAAATACTGGCCGGGCTGATGCTGGAGCCGCAGCAACAGAAAGATCAACAGGCAGTACCTGCCCAACAAATCTAATTACTGAAGTCGTCTTTAATTTACTGAGGTTGCCACTATTAATAGAGATGCGCGTGTTCCGCGTGATCAGGATGCCGCAGGTGCGGGCCGGCATGTGATTTATCCGGCGGCGGCTGGAAGTGCGGCTTGATGCAGGACGTCACGAGCCAGTGGGCGGCGGCGCGCTTTTGGGCATCGCACAACTTGATGCAGCCGCGACGCGCCAAGGCTTCGTGGCACGGGCAGTAACATTTCGGGGCGGGAATGCTTTGCAGGCGGGCGGGCACGTCCCCATATAGAGAGACGACCGGCAGGAGCGTCAAGACCAGCACCGCGGGCAGGCGAACATAAAAGGAGCGGTGGGTAATGACGGACAGGAACAGCATGTTCATGCTTCATGTTGCGGCGATACCTCAAAAAAACCCATAGCTCTGTAAGAGCCGAAAAATCATTACTAACGTCCTAGAACCGAGTTAGAATGTCGGTCCCAGCACAACCTTTTGCCAGGCGTCTCTAGACATCCTTTACTTAGCAACCGGAGCGAGACTACCGCGATGGCGAGAGCTATTGGAGCGATTCCCGATTGAGTTTCGCGCCGTTCCGATCTGGGCTGGGACCTCGTTTTTGGAACTGTGGGCTGTCCGGGGCGCTCACGCAATGCACACATAAGAATAGCCTTAAATTTAGAGGCTGGGTTCAGCGATGGCCGCCCTATTGCATTGGAGTGTAGGCGCGTTTTACATGACGAAATGTAAAAGGCGGCGAGTGAGGGGAAGGGGCTTGCTCGCCATTTTTTGCAGTTCGTTCCCACCTGCCTCTGAGAGGGAAGCTAGGATGGATGACCCCACGCGTCGGTGTGAAAACGACACTGACAATGGAACGCGCCTTCTCGGGACTCCCGGTCCCAAGCGGGAGCCCCACTTTTTTTGATCTGCACTCGCATTCCTCCGCGCAAAATCCACCGCACCAGCTAGGTCGACCACAGCAGCAGGGACGGTGGCTTCAGTCCGCTCGCTCAGAAGACCTGCTCTGCTCCTGCAGCTGTAAACTTAAATCCAGAAAGATAATCTACAATTTGCCGGTTAGTCACATGCTGGAAGATTATGAACGGGATATTGGGGAGACGGACGAAACTCACCTCAATGAAATTCCTGACCTGCATGATCTTTCTCGCGATCCACCCTTTGGGACCCCAAGCAATTTCGTGCGCGGTCCTTGCTGAACGTTGAAAATCGATGCCTGCATCATCATGTTCTTGATGAGAATAATAGCCGCGGGCTTCTTGAAGAAGCCGGACTTGATGTTGAAATCCAGAGATTCATAGATCCCTTCCATATGGTGATGCTCGCCCATTCCTCGCAGAAAGTTGCCCCCAGCGCTTAGGAGCGGTCGTCCGTCGGCGGCAGGCCACAGTGTTAATGAAAATTCTTGTGCACTAGCTGGGTGATTCATTTCCCAATAAATGTTTTGTCGGCCGCGGAAATCGGGCACAGTAGATCGGCAAATCTGGGAAAGACAGGATGCACATATCATTTGGGCTCTAATGTGAGGGTACGAGAAATTCCGGGGGCAGCGGCGTTTGGGTTGATTCGTCGGCCCAGTAGATGGTCATGATCCACCAGCGAGTGCCATCGAAGAATAGCTGGAAGCTGTTAATCCCGCGGGCAAAAGGCGCCGGATCTTTAGGGTCGTGACGCGATTCATAGGTGCTGAAGGCCTGCATCAGACCTCCCCAGCGTTCGGCGTGTCGTGCAATTTCGCGTTCATAGAAACCGTTCTTCTTAAAATAATTTCCCGCGCGTTCGACAAAGTCCTCGGGAGTCAGGACGGCGGCGTGAAGTCCACCTTCCTTTTTTGCTTCTGTTCTTATCAATCGCGCGCCGGGATAAAACAAAGAACGCATGCGATCCCAGTCCCGCTCCTGCCCCGCTGGGCCGGAGATAACGTCGTAAGTTGCCGCCAATATAGCGTCCGGGGAAGCAACGTCCGCGGGTTTGGCGTCATGAGCATGGATCGCTGCAGCCTCTTGCGGGGAAGGAGCCGGTGTCGGCTGATTTTGGGCGAACAGCGGATCGAAATTCATGCTCACTAACTGCAGAATAAGAAACGCCAGTATCGTTCGATACATCCGGTCCTCCGGGTGGAGCGGTAAAGGGTTTTCAGGCGGGAATTATTTCGGCGCCGGATTGTGGAACGATCCGCTTGACGGCGATATTCGCCCCCGCAAGCGCGTGTACTACCTGACTTTGCCGGAGCCGGGAAGCGTCGTACTCGAAGGTGATCAGGTTGTGCGCTTCGTCATTGCGGAAACGGCGCAGTCCATAAGTATTGGCGAATTCAGCTAGGTCGGCTAATTGCTTGGCAGTCAACGGGGATTGCAGCTCAAAGGTAATCTCGACGAGTGTCATAGGTGGAAATTATACCAGCCAGTGCAAATTCGATCGCGGCACTACAAAACGTCACCTCAGAACAAGGGTTATGCCTCAAGTGCGAACCTCGGCGATCCTCCACGCGTTTTAATTCTGGGAGCAGCGAGCGCGGATGGTGCTAACGCCATTGAGGAGCAAATCATCTAACATAGTGTTATGACCGACGCCGCGGATTCATCAAACACAAAAAATGTCGGATTGCCCATTCTGGGCGACGGTGCGCGCGAGAAGGATCCCGTCTGCGGCATGAGCCTGGATCCCAGTAAGGCAGCTGCAAAACAAGAATTGCGAGGAACGACTTATTACTTTTGTTCCAGAGGTTGCGCGGCGCGATTCGAGAAGGAGCCTGAGAAGTTTTTGGCGACGCCGGGAAGCTCCGGAATGGAGAGCGCACGCAGCGGCGATACCGCGCGCGGTATTGATGCACTTCATCGCGGGCCGGCTGCCGGAGGCCAACACACACGTAAAACTTCGGGTGCGTTGCAGACCGGCTCGGAAACCACCGAAACTGTCGCCGCGAAATCCGCGCTTTACACCTGTCCAATGCATCCGCAGATTGTGCAAGCCGGGCCCGGCTCCTGCCCTATTTGCGGTATGGCGCTGGAGCCCATGGAAGTGTCGGCACACGCCGAAGCCGATCCCGAATACGAGAGCATGTCTCGCAGGTTGTGGGTGGGTGCGGCGTTCTCGATTCCGCTGCTTGTAGTTGCCATGGGCGGGGACCGGTTGCCGCTGCCATTCTCAGCCGAAACGCGCAATTGGCTCGAAATGGCGCTGGCTACACCGGTGGTGTGGTGGGGTGGCGCGCCGTTTTTTGAACGCTTCTGGATGTCGCTGGTGAATCGCAGCCCGAATATGTTCACGCTGATCGGGCTGGGCACCGGCGCGGCGTATGTGGACAGCCTCGCGGCGACAATTTTCCCGCAAATTTTTCCCGCGTCATTTCGCGACGCCAGCGGCACCCCTCCGGTTTATTTTGAAGCAGCAGCGATAATTACCACCCTAGTGTTGCTTGGGCAGGTGCTGGAATTGCGCGCGCGCCAAAAAACGACCGGCGCGATTCGCGCGCTACTGCATCTGGCTCCGCAGCACGCGCATTTACTTGCCCTCGACAGCAGCGAACGCGACGTCATGCTGGCTGAGGTGCAACCAGGCGACCGGTTGAGAGTGCGTCCGGGTGAACGCGTGCCGAGCGATGGTGTAGTGCTCGAAGGGCAAAGCGCCATCGATGAAAGCATGTTAACCGGCGAGCCCATGCCGGTGGGGAAGTCTGCAGGAGACCCGGTAACCGGCGGAACGCTGAACGCTAGCGGCAGCTTCGTGATGGAAGCGCAGCGCGTCGGCCGCGAAACCATGTTGGCGCAGATTGTGAAAATGGTGAGCGAAGCGCAACGCAGTCGCGCTCCCGTGCAGCGGCTAGCGGATAAGGTGGCGGGATATTTCGTGCCTGCGGTTGTCGCTGCGGCAGTGCTGACTTTTGTGGCGTGGACGGTTTTCGGCCCGCAGCCGCGATTCGCTAACGCGCTGGTCAGCGCCATTGCCGTAGTGATTATTGCCTGCCCTTGCGCGCTGGGATTGGCCACGCCGATGTCTATCATGGTGGCCGTTGGTCGCGGCGCACACGCAGGTGTGTTGATTCGAAACGCGGAAGCGCTCGAGACGCTGGCGAAGGTCGATACGCTGGTGCTCGACAAGACAGGCACCCTGACCGAAGGGAAGCCTCAAGTCAGTGCTGTGGAGCTTGCCTTGGGCAGCCCCTATACCAAGGATGCGTTGCTATCGTTAGCGGCCAGCCTGGAGCGCGGAAGCGAGCATCCTCTGGCGCGGGCCATTGTGCAGGCCGCGGCTGAGAAGAAGTTCCCACTGACGGAGGCGATAAATTTCCTGGCAACGCCAGGCGGAGGCATCGAAGGAGAAGCCCTGAATAAGCGCGTGGTTGTTGGAACAGAAAGATTTTTGCGCGCGCGCGGCGTGGAGTTTTCCGCCGTGGCGTTTTCGAAACTACAAATGGATCACTCCGCGATCGCCGTGTACATCGGAGTCAATGGCCGGACGGAAGGCGTATTTTTACTGACCGATCAGATTAAGGTCACTGCCGCGGAAGCGCTGAACGAATTGCGCGCCGAAGGGTTGCGTATTGTGATGCTGACGGGCGACCGGCGAGAGACGGCCATGAGTGTTGCGGCGAAATTGGGAATTACGCAAGTAGAATCCGGAATCCAACCGCAACAAAAGAGCGAAATCGTAAAACGGTTGCGCGACGAGGGTCGCATTGTGGCCATGGCTGGCGATGGGATCAATGACGCACCCGCGCTGGCCGCCGCTCACGTGGGAATCGCGATGGGCACGGGCACGGATGTGGCGATGGATACCGCGGGAATTACGCTGGTGAAGGGCGATCTGCGCGGCATTGTACGCGCGCGACGATTGAGCCGCGCGACGATAGGCAACATCAAGCAGAATCTGGCGTTTGCTTTTGTGTACAACGCGCTGGGAGTGCCCATTGCCGCCGGAGTTTTCTACCCCGTTTTTCACTGGCTACTCAGCCCCATGCTGGCCAGCGCAGCGATGAGCTTCAGCTCCGTTTCAGTCATAGCCAATGCGCTGCGGCTACGGAAGGCTTCGCTGTAAAAACAACCGCGAAGCGATCTCTCCTTGTCTTAAACTCGCAAACGGTTCGATGTTCGCTTCCGCGACCGTATGTCCCAATATCGACCCTCGGCGAGCCGTACGCAAAGCCCGGTATTCCACGCAACCCTCATATAACGAAAGACTTACGCAAAGCCAGCGTAGGCCACACTAGACCGGAGTACGGTAGACCGCTTGCATTGATACTGATGAACGGTGGTGTGTCATCCGGAGGCCTCAATGCGAAATTTCTGGCAGGACATCTGCTATGCCGCGCGCACACTGAGTAACGCGCCAGCGTTCACGATCATCGCGGTCGTGGCTCTTGGCCTGGGCATGGCGGTAAATACCACCATCTTCAGCGTAATTAATGGCATGTTGCTTCGGCCGATGCCCGTGCCGCATGCCGAACAACTCACAGTTTTGGCGATGCAACAGAAAGGCATGCCGGAATTTCAGAGGTTTTCCTACCCGGATTATCAAGATGTCGCTCGTCTAACCACTGTTTTTAGCGACGTGTTTGCCTATCGCGTCACGCTTGCGGCCTTGTCCGCCGACCACAAAGTCGACCAGGCCGTTCTGACGCGTGTTTCCGGAAATTATTTTTCTGCGCTCGGTATTCAAGCAGCGGCCGGGCGTTTGATTTTGCCCAATGAAGGGCAAACCCCCGGTGCCGATCCAATCTTGGTCCTTGGGTATTCGTACTGGAAGAAACGATTCGCGGGTGATAGCCAAGTAATCGGCAAGCACGTGGAGGTCAACGGGCATCCGGTCACGGTCGTCGGTGTAGCGCCGAAGGGCTTTCACGGCACCTACGCCATTCTCGATTCGGATGGCTACGTTCCGTTGAGCGCAGCTCTTGGTTCAAAAGGAATGGAAGAAGATTCCGTCGGGCAGCTATGGACCCAACGAGGTGATCGTAGTCTGTCGTTATTGGGAACACTGAAGCCTGGCGTCAATCTCAAACAGGCGCAAGCGTCTTTGGCTGTCACTGCCCAGCAGCTTGCCGAGCGATACCCGGCAACGGACAAGGATATGAAGATCTCCGCATTTCCGGAGAAGCTGGCACGGCCGGAACCAGATCCAGACAATTCCCTGCCCAAGATCGCAGTAGCGTTCACCATCCTGGCTGCGCTAGTCCTGTTCGTAGCGTGTTTCAATATTGCCAACGTGTTGCTGGTGCGGGCTACGGTGCGCCGGCGGGAAATGGGAATTCGCGCGGCCCTTGGTGCTGGCCGATGGAGACTGGTGCGGCAACACTTGACGGAGAGCATGCTTCTCGCGTTGTTGGGTGGCGGCGCGGGCTTGCTGCTGGCCAATTGGGCTGACGGCTTTTTGAGCTCGCTGCCTCTGGGAACGAATCTTCCGATATCTTTCAATTTTGAGCCGGACCTGCGCGTGTATGCCTATGCTCTTGCTACCGTGCTGGTCAGCACCGTGGTAGTTGGGCTGATTCCGGCCTTGCGCGTGGCGAGCTATGACGTCAATTCTGTCTTGCGTGAGGGTGGCCGCAGCGCCTCGGAAGGCCGGCGGCGCCACATCGCGCGGAATACCCTGGTAGTGGCGCAGTTGGCAGGCTCTTTGTTGCTGCTGATTGTTGCGGGGCTTTTCGTGCGCAGCCTGGACAAAGCCCAACAAATATATCTGGGCTTCGATCCCAATCATGTCCTGAATTTCTCGCTGGACGTTCAGCAAGTGGGCTTCGACAAAACGCGCGGCCAGGAATTCTTCCGTCAAGTTGATGAGCGCATTCGTGCGATTCCTGGTGTGGTCTCCGTGGCGCAGGCGTTTGTAGTTCCAATGGGAGTGGTCAGCACAGATGGTCCGGTGACTGTGGAAGGCCATGCCGTCGAGCCCGGTGAGCGCGTTCCTGATGTCATGTATAACGACGTGACACCCAGCTATTTCGATACTTTGCGAATGCCCATTTTATCCGGGCGCACCTTCACTGAAGAAGACAACGAAAAAGCGCCGGCGGTAGCGATCATCAATCAGACCATGGCCAGAAGATTCTGGTCGAGTGAGAACGTCCAGGGAAAGCGCTTCAGTATTAAAGGGCCCGCGGGCCCGTTCATTCAAGTTGTTGGCGTAGTTCAAGACAGTAAATATAAAAACGTCGTCGAGGATCCCACGCCGTTCTTCTATTTGCCCGTGAGTCAGGCTTACGTGGATTTCCGCACCGTGCACGTTCGAACTTCATTGGCGCCGGAAAAATTACAGCGCGATATTGAATCCAGCCTCCATATGCTCGCTCCGGAGATCGCTGTGAAAGAAATGCAAACCATGACGCAGTCGTTACAGGGACTCAACGGATTTTTTCTTTTTCGATTCGGCGCGCAATTGACCACCACGATGGGACTCCTGGGACTAATTTTAGCGGTGGTGGGAGTCTACAGCGTCGTTTCGTATGCCGCGGTGCAGCGAACCCATGAGATCGGGATTCGCATGGCGTTGGGAGCCGCGCCGCAAGATATTCTGCGGATGGTATTACGGCAAAGCGTGGTTCTTGTGGGCGTGGGATTGGCGGTGGGTTTGGCAGCTGCGCTAGCCGGAACGCGCGCCATTGCCAGCTTCATCGTAGGAGTGCGCCCCACGGATCCGGTTACTTTTGTGGCGGTGGTTGGTCTGTTAACAGTGATTGCTTTGGTAGCCTGCTGGATACCGGCGCGGCGTGCCACGCGAGTCAGTCCGCTGGTGGCGCTGCGGTACGAGTAGGGCATGGTCCTCTGCGGGCCCACAACGAAGGATGAAAATGTCCTCGAGACGGCGTAGCGTTTGTACCGCCACGTGGCCGTCAACTCCTTCCATGAGAAGGCCGGTCGATGTCAAGGCACACTTTGACTTTCTCCTTTCTGTGAGTCTGTTTCGAGTAAGGCATCCTGTTGTGCCATCAGAGTGATCCAGGTTAACGACCAACCCTTGCTTCTGTGGTTCGCAGTGAATTGTCCAACAGCCTAGAAATCGTCTAACTCGCCAGAACTGGAACTTTTCGGGGTGAAATACGTATTCATAGAAGGTTGTGAGTGCAGGTCAGAGTGCGAGGGGTTTTATGTCCATGAACGGGAATAGCTTAACCAACGGAAAAAACGGGAAGAAGCGCCGCCGACGGATTATCTGGCTCGTGGCGATCCTGGTGGTGTTGTGTGCCGGAGGATATGGCGTGATGGCGGCGCTGCGGCCGAGTCACGAGATCGATCCTTCCAAGCTTGCGACGGTGGAACGCGGCGACCTTGCGCGAGTGGTGGTGGCCACCGGAAAAATTCAGCCGTTGTCGAAAGCTGAAATTAAATCCAAAGCCAGCGGCATCGTGAAAAAGATTTATGTCGATTATGGCGACCGGGTGAAGACCGCGCAAATTTTGGCGGAATTGGACAAAGTTCAACTCGAAGCGGCACAGCGCGCGGCTAAAGCAAATTTGCAGGCGGCTGAGGCGGCGCGCAATTCCTCGATGGCGGCGCTGGAGCGCAACAAAGTGGATGCCGAGGGGCCGGATGTGCCGTTCCTGAAGCTGACTCAGGAGCGCGCGGAACACGAGTTCAACGAAGGTGTGGTGTCGAAGTCAGTCGTCGAGGATTCAGAAAAAAATTATCGCATGGCGTTGAACAAGCAAGCCAGCGCGCAGGCGGCCCTGGCAGTTGCGCATGCGGACATCGCCAAAGCGGAGGCGCAAGTGGCGCAATCCCGCGCGGCGCTGGATAACGCCGAAGAGGACCTGCGAAACTCCACGATTGTGAGCCCCATTGATGGCTTGGTTCTTTCGCGGGATGTGAACGTCGGCGACGCAGTGAGCTCGATTTTAATTTTGGGTTCGCAGGCCACGCCCATTATGACCTTGGGCGATGTCAGCGAAGTGTACGTGCAGGGAAAAGTGGATGAAGCCGATATCGGAAAAGTTTATTTGAACCAGCCCGCGCGCATCGTCGTTGAATCGTTCAAAGATAAAAAATTCAATGGCAAGGTCACCAAGATTTCGCCTCTGGGCAAAGAGAAAGACAACGTTACAACGTTTGAGGTGCGTGTCTCCATTCAGAATTCCACGCTGGAGCTTAAAGCCAATATGAGCGCCAACGCGGAAATTATGTTGGAAGAGAAGAAAAACGTGCTGATGGTTCCGGAAGCCGCGCTGATTTATGACAAAGAGCGCAAAGCGCAAGCGGAAATTCCCGACGCCAAAGGCCAAAACGGAAAGAAAAAAGTAAACGTGAAACTAGGGATTTCCAACGGAGTGAAGACCGAAATTCTTGAAGGGCTGAATGAGAAGCAGCAAGTGATTCTGCAGTAGCCATCCAATAAAGGCGGCCCGCTTTGTCATTCCAGGATTTGCTGAAGGATACGCTCAGCACGTTGTGGGCGCACAAGCGACGAACCATGTTGACCATGTTCGGCATTGCTTGGGGAATTATTTCCATCACCGTGATGGTGGCCGCCGGCGAGGGTCTCGGCAAAGGAATCCAGGCAAATCAAGAAACATTCGGAAAAGACGTAATGATCGTCTTTGCCGGGCGCACCAGCATGCAAGCCGGAGGGACGCGGTCCGGCCGAGCGCTGCATTGGGGCGAACAGGACTACGTTCAGGTGGCTGCGGAATCGCCCGCATGTAAATACGTGATGCCGGAACTGGGCAACAGCGTGCAGGTCCACAGCCTGTATAACAGCGGAAGCATCAACACTGTCGGATCGCTGCCGGAATTCACGGAGATTCGCAGCATCGCGGTAGCGCAAGGGCGCTTTTACAATCACGAAGACAATTCCGAAGCGCGCAATGTGGCCTTTCTGGGCAGCGACACGAAAAAACAACTTTTTTCTGATCACGAAGCCGTCGGCCAGCAGGTGTGGATGAACGAGATTCCTTACTCCGTGATTGGCGTAATGAAATCCAAAGACCAAAACTCCAGTTACGATGGCATGGACACCCGCAAGATTTTCATCCCCTACAACACCATGCTCCGGGATTTTCCCACCAAGGCGCCCGGAGTAGAGCACACCATTGACCGTCTTCTTGTAGCTCCGAAATCTCTGCTGACCCATCCCGATTGTTTACGACAAATTCGCCGGTCCTTAGGGCGTTTGCATAATTTTGATCCGCGTGACAAAGAAGCCGCTGGCATATGGGACACCGTAAAAAATGCGGAAGCGAACCGCATGATTATCGTAGGCATGGAATTGTTCATGGGCGCGGTGGGCATTGCCACGCTATTTCTGGGCGGCCTGGGCGTGATGAATGTGATGCTTGTATCCGTGCGGGAACGCACCCGCGAAATTGGTGTGCGCATGGCCTTGGGTGCCACCCGCAGATCGATATTGCGGCAATTTTTTATGGAAACGGTGATTGTGGTGGCACTCAGCGGTGGAACCGGGCTGCTGGTATCGTATGGATTTTGCGCGCTGGTAAACCTCTTGCCCATGCCGCCGTTTTTTGCCGGGTTGCTGGCGAGTTGGAAGCTTGGAGCTTTATCAGTTAGTTTGCTGGGCCTGATTTCTGTTTTGTCGGCGCTGTATCCCGCGAATCGCGCCGCATCCGTCGATCCCATTGAAGCGCTGCGGTTTGAGGCGGGTGGCTAGATATGTTCCTCGAAATATTTCGCGAAGCATGGGCCGCGCTGGGACGCAATCCAGTGCGCAGCCTGTTGACCATGACCGGAATTTCCTGGGGCATCGTGGCGGTAACGCTGCTGCTCAGTTACGGCTCGGGATTTCGCAACGTGTTGATGTACACCTTTGAAGTATTTGGCAAGGGCGCGGTGGTTTGCTGGCCGGGCACCACCAGCGAGCAGGCTGGCGGCGAGCGCGCCGGAAAAGCCGTGCGCTTCGAACAGGAAGACGCCGACTGGGTGAAAGCGCAATCGCCGCTGGTAAAGCGGGTGACGCTCGAAACCGTGAAGTTCAAGGGCATTTCGCACGAGGAGCGCCTGTCCGACACCGCGATTCGCGGCGTTTATCCCGAATATGGCGAGATGCGCAACGAGGTGCCGCTCGAAGGGCGATGGATTTCCCAGGAAGACATCGCGGAGCGCAGGCGCGTGGCTTTCCTCGGCGCGATTCTGCGCAAAAAATTATTCAGCGGCACGCCGGCAATTGGCGAAGCAGTGCGCATCAACGGCGTGAAATTCACCGTTATCGGCACGATGGACACGAAATTTTCCGACAGCAATTATTTTACGAGCGACGATGAGTCCGTGTTCATCCCTTATACTGCAGCCTCGGATTTGTGGGACGCGCGTTACGCCAGCGTGATGTTATTTGAGCCCGTGGCGCCGAATTTTGAAGCCGATGCTATGCAACAGGTCCGCGCTGCAGTGGCCAGCCGGCAACGCTTTTCCGCGGGCGACAAGCGCGCCATTCAAATGTTTGGGCGCATGGAATTCAAACCAATTTATGACGGCATCACCATTGGTATTCAGGCGCTGTTATTTTTTGTGGGTGCCTTGACCCTGGGGATCGGCGGCATCGGCGTGATGAACATCATGCTCGTATCCGTGGAGGAACGCGTCAAAGAGATTGGTTTGCGGCGCGCGCTCGGAGCAAAAAAATCCCATATTCGCAGCCAATTTCTGTTGGAAGCGCTGGTGATGACGTTGGCGGCGGGCGTGATCGGCATGCTGCTTTCGGGCGTCATCACTGCGGCAATCGGCACCCTGCCATTTCTGGGACCCGCTTACGAAGACGATTCTGGCAAGGTGGACATTCACCTCAATTTGTCGGTGGCCACCATGATGTTATCGACAGCAATTTTGATTGTGGTGGGAGTGACCAGCGGGTGGTTGCCTGCGATGCAAGCCGCGAAGCTCGATCCCGTCGAGGCGTTGCGCTACGAATAACTCCGCACCAGATTAAAAAGTTAAGTCTGACCCAGGATGGCGTCGAAGTAGCGTAGCATTTCGGCGCTATCCCATTGCTGTTCGCCAATGAATTTGCGGGCGATTTTGCCGTGGCGATCGATGATGTAGGTTTCGGGATATATCGATGTGCCGTAATCGGCCGCGGATTTTTTGGTGGCGTCGCGATACGTCGGAAAAACCACCGATTGATCCTTCAGAAATGTCTCATACGCGGCTCCATCGTCGTCCACACTTACGCCTAAGACCATTCCGCCGCGCGAATCAATATATTTTTCCAGCCGGTTGAGCGAGGGAGTTTCTGCAACACAGGGCGGACACCACGTGGCCCAAAAGTTGAGCACCACGACTTTGCCTTTCAAATCGGAGAGATGCTCGGACTTGCTTGCGAGCGTAAGCGGAAAATCCAGGGCCGGCTTTCCCGCGATGGACGCTTCACCTTGCCGATAGCTGGGCATGGCGAACAGCACAAGGATACCGGCGGCAAGTGCGACAGCAGTCCACGCCGCGATTCTTCGCACCAGAGGCATGACCACTATAATAGCCTATCTTCACATTGAACGTGACCGTGTCCGGCCGTCCCCGAATGCCCACTGAACACAACATGCACCTCAATTCGTCAGCGCCAGTCGGCAGCGAGGGCGTCACTGCATCCTCTGTAGCGAATCCGCCCGCCACCGGCGGAATTACCGCCATCGTGCCGGCGCGCGATGAAGAGGCGGTGATTGCCGCCTGTATCGAATCGCTGGCGAAGCAAAGTGAAATTACCGAAATTGTGGTGGTGAATGATCAATCGTCGGATAAAACCGCTGCTATCGTCCGCGACTTGGCCACACGAATCACAAAGTTGCGATTGCTGGAGGTACTACAGGAACCTCCACCGGGTTGGGTGGGCAAGAATAATGCTGTAACGATTGGCGCACGCAACGCTGCGAGCGAATGGCTATTGTTTACGGACGCGGATGTGGAACTGGAGGAGGGTGCCACGGCGTGCGCGCTGCAAATTGCAGCGAAAAACCAGGCCGCGTTGGTTTCCTTCTCGCCTCAGCAAATCACGGGGAAATGGTACGAGAAAGCGCTGATACCGTTTGTATATTGCAGACTCGCGCGGCGGTTTTCCTATGCCGCCGTGAATGATCCGAAATCGGAGGCGGCTGCAGCCAACGGACAATTCTTGCTGATAAGGCGCGACGTTTACGAAGCTGTCGGCGGCCACGCGCGATTTGCGTCAGACGTTTTGGAAGATGTGGCGCTGGCCGCGGCGGTTAAAGCCGCCGGTCACCGCTTATGGTTCGCCTCGGGGAAGGGAATAGTCCGCGCGCGAATGTATCGTACCTTTGGCGCGATGTGGGAGGGCTGGACGAAAAATCTCTATCGCTTGATAGGTGGAACGCCGGGGAAGGCGTTTCGCGAAGGCGAATCGGCATTTCCCTGGATACCACTAGTGGTAATTTTGCTGGGAATCAAATTTCCGATAGCGATGTTCGCAGGAGTGTTGCTATTGGTGTTGCGCCAGATGAATTACGGGTCGGAACTGGTTCGTAACCAATACCCTTTCGCTTTCATCATTTACTATATACCTGCGGCATTTTTGTATGCAGGCGTGTTGGCGTCGTCCTACCGCAGTAATGCGCGGGGCAAGGTACAGTGGAAGGGTCGCGAATACAGTACCGAGACACACGAGGCAAAAAAGTAACAAATAAAAGACAAATCATGGTCCTGATTACACGCAGAATCGAGTTTTCAGCTTCGCATGTCTACAATAATCCGAATCTCTCTCCGGAAGAGAATCGGCGCATTTTTGGCAAATGCAATAATCCGCACGGGCACGGACATAACTACACACTGGAAGTTACCGTGGCGGGCGAGCCGGATCCGGTGACCGGAATGGTGCTGGACCTGAAAGGGTTGAAAGAAATTCTGGAACACGAAGTGATGCAGCGCATGGATCACCGCCATCTGAATTTTGAAGTTCCTGAATTGGCCGGACAGATCCCGACTTGCGAAAATATCGTCCGGGTAATCTGGAATTTACTGGAGCCGAAAATAAAACAAGGCGTGCTGCATCACGTGCGATTGTACGAGTCACCGGATTTGTTCGCAGATTGCTTCCGGAATGGGAATGCCGCAGCGGACCGGGGAAATACTTGATGAACGCGAAGGGTAACGCTGCGGAACTGAAGATCGAACTGGGGCGCCGCTACCATTTTTCCGCGTCCCATCGGCTGCATACCGCGCATCTAAGCGAAGAGGAGAATTGCCGGGTCTTTGGTAAGTGCAACAACCCGTTTGGCCACGGACACAATTATGTGCTGGAAGTCAGCGTTTCCGGGAAAGTTGATCCGGCCACGGGAATGATCGCCAACCTGGCCGATCTGGATGGCTTTGTGGAGCACACGGTGCTGCAAGTGGTTGATCACAAATCGTTGAATGAAGATGTGGCGGCTTTTGAGGAAAGGGTGCCCACCACGGAAAATTTGTGTATCGACATCTATAACCGGCTGAAAAGTTTCTCGCATGCCAAGTTGGAACGGGTGCGCATCGAAGAAACCCGCAACAACAGTTTTGAGTATGCGGGAGAAGAGTTTGCGCGAATCCCCGTCACGAGTGCTGCGAAAAAGGAGCAAATGTGAGCGAACCCGGCGAAGAGCTGTTGTTGCACGAACCAAAAACGAACGCAAAAGAGGAAAGTATTGCGGCGCTGGTGCGAAAGATGATCCCGATTATTGGAGAAGATCCCAACCGCGAGGGCCTGCGCAAGACTCCCGAGCGATTTGAGAAGGCGCTGAAGTTTCTGACCAGCGGCTATCACCAGAACGTGGAGCACATCCTGAATGGCGCGACCTTCAGCGTGGCGTACGATCAAATGGTGATCGTGAAGGACATTGAGTTTTTTAGTTTGTGCGAACATCATTTGCTGCCCTTTTTTGGCAAATGCCACGTGGCCTATTTGCCGAGTAAAAAGGTCATCGGCCTCAGCAAAGTTGCGCGGCTCGTCAATATGTTTGCGCGAAGACTACAGATCCAAGAACGCCTTACCAGTCAGATCGCTCAGGCCATTGAAGAAAGAATCAGTCCCGAAGGCGTCGGCGTGATTGTCGAAGCGCGTCACTTGTGCATGCAGATGCGCGGCGTTGAAAAGCAGCATGGCCAGGCGGTCACGAGCGCGATGCTGGGTTGCTTCCGCCACAATAAAGAGACGCGCGATGAATTCCTGTCGTTGACCCGCAAGCGAACCTAAAAATTCTACTGCACAAGCTCTTCGGCCGCTTGCTCTTTTTGATTCGCAACGGCAGCAGGAGTCCGCCGCTTAGTTTTGCAGCCGCCCGCGGACGGCTTCTTTTTTGCACGAGCGCGGCGGACGCGGTCGCGATTGCCGCAGGTGCGGTCACTGCACCAGCGGCGGGTGTTAGCTTTGGTCCGGTCGTAAAATATCCACTTACATCCTTCATTAGGGCAATACTTCAGGCGGTCTGGGCGATTCAGCGCGAGCATTTCCGCGAAGGAAGCCGCGATGCGCGAGAGTATCCACGGCCAACCGGGACGCAGCGGAACGAGTTCTGAATGCACTCCATTTTGGCGCTGGAACAGTTTTACACGCACCGGTACGTTTAAATACAAATTGAGAGCGTTTAAATCACGCTCGTCAAGCGCCTCGCCGGCAATTAATTTTTCGGCCATTCGTCGCAGAAGCGTGCGCAGTCCGATGAGTTGCGCAAGCGGGGCGGGGCGAGACGGAGGCGGCGCCAGCGCCAGGTTCCAATGTTTCACGATGTGCTTGGCCCACGCCGGGTCTTGCAAGCGGTCGGTGAGCTTGCCAAAGCCATTCCATTCGAGAGAGTTGGCTAAATCGAGCCAGGCGTAGTCTTTCCCGAAGCCCAGAGCGAGGTAATTGTCGGCGTTTTGTTTCATAATCTTTGCTTCTTGTAATGCGTTAATTTCATTTGACCCGTTACGGATAATTCGCTAGTCTGGTGATGTAATGAGTGTAACATCGATAGGGCGTTACGAGAATCGTGATCATGCAGGCCAGGTGAAATGACATGAGTGCCCCGACAATGTCTGCGACAATCGCAAAACCTCCAGTGTTGGTTGAATCCGTGAAGCTGTCTGAAAAGGCCGCTGCTTCAAATCGCTTGCTCATCATCTTTTGTTTTTTCGCCATCTACACCATCTGGGGTTCGACCTACCTGGCTATCCGCTACGCCGTGGAAAGCATACCCCCGCTGTATGCAGCGGGAATCCGGCATCTGGCGTCCGGGACCATCTTATTGTTGTGGTGCTTCGTGAAAAAAGTACGACCCACTACATCGCAAATTCGCAGTGGAGTAATCCTCGGCATTTTGTTTTTCCTGCTGGGTCATGGACCTCTGCACTGGGCAGAGACCCGAGTGCCCTCAGGGCTCGCATCCTTATTGGTGGCTACCGAGCCTATATTTGTTTTCTTTCTCGCCGCTCTGGCTGCCAAGCGCTGGCAATTCAGTTGGAAAATATTCGCTGGCGTCTTTCTGGGGCTGGCCGGCGTGGGGCTGCTCGTAGGCCGAACCACACTTACCTCCAGCTGCGGAATGATCGTTGCATCGCTGGCTATTTTGTTTGGGGCGCTGTCGTGGTCGGCGGGAATTATCTATGCGCGAAAATCGGATCTGGCCGGTCATCCGTTGCTCATGACCTCGCTCTCGTCGCTTTCCGGTGGAATTCTGCTGTTCACCAGCGCAACCATTTTCGGTGAATGGCGCGGCTTCTCGTTTAGTTCGGTGACCGCACGCTCGTGGGAAGCGCTTGCGTACTTGGTTGTGTTCGGGTCGCTAGTGGCCTTCAGCGCTTACAACTGGTTGCTGGAACGCTACTCACCGACGCTGGTGGCGACGCACACCTACGTCAATCCGGTCGTTGCGGTGCTGCTGGGATGGATGCTTGCGGGCGAAAAGGTCACGCTCAACGTCGGGGTAGCGGCCGCGATGGTAATTGGCGCGGTGGTTCTGGTGGACCGAGGCACCGCGCCAAATTTTGACGGACGAAAGCGAAGCGGGCGAGAAGAGTGAACCAAGACCCAGGTGCATACCTCCAAGGAGAACCTGGCCTCCCTCCGCGTGGCTTTGAGCGCCACTCGTCTTCAAACAATTCCTACTTGGTGATATCTACAGATGCGCGAGTCTTCTCCCATTCGACGCGCATAGTACACCCGGGTCCGCTCTTGTCAAAAGTAATTGTGAAATTTTCCATCGTTGACGGCAGAGGGGAAGTCTGCATGTCCACGCGCGCGAGATCGGAATCCGGCCCGGCATACTTGGTACCCCACTCGGCGGTTTTTTTGCTGATGACCAGTTTCCACCTGTCCGCGTTAGGAACGGCGAAGATCGTGTAGCTGCCGGCGGGAACTTTAGTGCCTCCGACGCTGACGTCTGAACTGACCACAAAGGCCGTGGCTTCATTAGCGCCGAGCCGCCACACTTCTCCGTAGGGAACGAGGCCGCCGAAAATTTTTCGGCCCTTGGCGCGTGGGCTGGAATAATCAACGGTGACGGTCGCGCCATCGCCCAAAGAGCACGTCGCTTTGGCCGGGGGACTGGGTCTTGCGGCCTTATCCTGGGGGCTCGGGGCTTGCTGCGCAAGCGTAAGCGAAGCACAAAGCAGCAGACTGAGACCCGTTGCAGCAGTACGTATGTTCATTTTTCTCTCCCTGATAATCCGATTAAGATTTGCTGAAGTGGCGAAAGCATTGAACCTAATTTACGGGCTGGAAGCAAGCACATGCGTGCGATATACATTTACAGATGGTTTACACTTAGGACGCGCTATGAGCAAAGGTCACAGGCCGGGCAAAAAAATCACCAAGAGCAGTATGAAGCTGATACCCGGGCCCCTGTGCGAGACGCGTGAATGCTTGCAGCAGCTTACGAGAATTCCGACCGCGGGACGCCAAAGAGTTTGAAGTTATTTAAAGCCCTTCACGGCCATGAGAAAAACACGGTTGTGGGCTCATGTTTGCTTGAGACCTCTTGAAAACGCTTGACTAGTAGTCCTCAATGACTGCCAATTACTGGCCCCTCCAAATATTAGCAATTCTTTACAGTTTTATTGATATTGTGTTAGCCTGATTGAGTTGAAGAGAAGAGGAAATTTTTCAGGGGACTGACGGAGAGAGGCACTTGAGCGAGCTTAAGGCAGTATTGATCGAGCAATATCGCACTCACATTAAAGATACAGGATCACCCGAAGTGCAAATTGCGCTGCTGAGCGAGCGGATCAACTATCTGACGACTCACCTCAAGTCGCACGTCAAAGACCACGCATCACGTCGCGGTTTGATTATGATGGTGAACAAACGCCGGCGGCTGCTGGACTATCTCAACCGCCGCGACCCGGATCGGTACCGCGAGATTGTTGAACGTCTTAGCCTGCGCAAGTAACCGCCTTGGAAGTGCGGGGAATTCGGGGCGGCATCAACGCCATCGCGAAGTGACAAATTCCACAGGGAGTCTGTCTGCCGGTAGTGTGAGCTCTGGCCCGAATGCGCACCAGCCCGGATAAGGCTGGATTTCGACCAGTTTTTCGCGGTGTTATCCGTCGGAGTTTTGCAGGTCCCACAAAGCGTTCGACCACCTCTTGTCTTCTTTTACCGGTCGCCTCGATGGCCGGCCAACTGCCAGCAGAGAAAGTTTTATGCGCAGCCGTGCAACGGCTGACGCTTTTTGCAATGCTTTGCGCGAACGCGAAGCTAAAGGAAAGAATAAATGTCTGAACAGTCACACACTCCCGCACCACACCAGGTAACCGTTGAAGTCGGCGGGCGTCCGCTGATATTGGAAACCGGAAAAGTCGCCAAGCAAGCCAACGGCGCGATTATGGCGCGCTACGGCGATACCATCGTATTGACCACCGCTTGCATGGCGCCCACCGCGAATGATCGCGACTTTCTGCCTTTGACCGTGGATTACCGGGAAAATACTTATTCTGCCGGGAAGATTCCCGGAGGATTTTTTAAACGCGAAGGCCGCCCCTCCGAAAAAGAAATTTTGACTTCCCGGTTGATCGACCGCCCCATGCGCCCGCTGTTCCCGGAGTCTTGGCGCAACGAAACACAGATTGTCAGCATGGTGTTGTCAGCGGATAGCGACAACGATCCTGATGTTATCGCGGTCACGGGAGCTTCCGCAGCGTGCTATTGCTCGGACCTACCGTTTGAGAAGCCCATCGCGGCAGTACGAGTCGGATTGCTGGACGGCCAATTGGTCGCCAACCCCACCGTAGCGGACCAGAAAAAAAGCTTGATGAACATTGTCATTGCTGGCACGGAAGACGCCATCGTCATGGTGGAGTCCGGCGCTCTGGAAGTTTCCGAAGAAGCGGTCGTGGATGCGCTCGAATTTGGCCATGCGCAAATCAAGAAGATTGTGGGAGCCATCAAGGAGCTGCACGCCCAACTGAAGATCAAGAAGGTTACGGTTCCTCCACTGCCGTTCGACGAATCCCTCTATAAGGAAATCGAAAAGAAGTACGGCGCGAAATTGCATGACGCGGTGAATACCGAGAAGCATCCCAAGAAAGAAAGCTACCTGCTGATTGACGCGATCAAGGATGAGCTCAAAGAATCCATCCCGGAAGAGCAGGAAGAAAAGCGCGTTTTGGCGAAGCGGGCGTTTGATCGCTTGCGGGAGAATATTTTTCGCGACGACGTATTGAACAAGCGCCGACGCCCGGATGGACGCAGCTTCGACCAGATCCGTCATATCTCGTGCGAAGTTGGCTTGCTGCCACGTGTGCACGGCTCCGCGCTGTTTACTCGCGGTGAAACGCAAGCGCTGGCCACTCTGACGCTGGGCACCAAGGAAGACATGCAACGCCAGGACCTGCTCTTCGCGCAGGACCAATTCAAGCGCTTCATGTTGCACTACAATTTCCCCCCGTTCAGCGTCGGCGAAGTTAAATTCCTGCGCGGTCCCGGACGTCGTGAAATCGGTCACGGAGCCTTGGCGGAACGCGCGCTTTCGAGCTTGCTCCCGCCCGAGGCGGATTTTCCCTACGCCATGCGCCTGGTCTCGGACATTCTGGAATCGAATGGTTCCTCGTCCATGGCCACCGTTTGCGGAGGCTCGCTGGCTTTAATGGATGCGGGCGTGCCGCTGAAGGCCCCGTGCGCGGGAATCGCCATGGGCCTGGTGGTCGGCGAAGACATGAAATATTCCATCCTCACCGATATCGCTGGAGCGGAAGATCACTACGGCGATATGGACTTCAAGGTAGCGGGAACGCGCGACGGAATTACCGCGCTGCAAATGGACATCAAGGTTCTGGGCATCAGCATCGCCATGATGCGCGAAGCGCTGGCCCAGGCCAAGAAAGCCCGTTTGCAGATTCTCGATACCATGGAAAAGACGCTCAGCGAAGGCCGCATGCAGATTTCGGCTTTTGCGCCGCGCTTGTTCAAGCTGAAGATTCCGCAAGACAAGATCCGCGACCTGATCGGGCCGGGCGGCAAGAAAATCAAGTCCATCATCGAAACCACTGGCGTGAAGATCGACGTGCTGGAAGACGGCACCGTGCATATCTTCTCCACCAGCGGAGCGGGCGGTGACGCCGCTTTGCAAATGGTACGAGACATTACCGCCAGCGCCGAAATCGGCAAGACCTACCTCGGCAAGGTTGTGCGGCTCGCGGAATTTGGCGCCTTCGTGGAACTTTTCCCGGGCACCGACGGCTTGCTGCACATCAGCGAAATCTCAGAACATCGGATCCGCGATGTTCGCGATGAGCTGAAACTTGGCGACCAGGTTCTGGTCAAGGTACTATCCATCGAGGGCAACAAGGTGCGCTTGTCGCGCAAGGCACTGATTAAGGAAGCTCGCGAAAAGCAGCAGAAAGCCGCGGGCGCTGGAGCAACTACCACCACAACAACGGAAGACAACGGCAACGAGGCCAATTCCAATATTTCCGAGTAATTTCTGAAGAGCGAATCAATTCAAGAAAAAAGACCGGCGAATTTCGCCGGTCTTTTTTCTTGTGTCTCGAAGTAGCCGTGAGCCTGATACGCTCACAATGTCTTTGCCGAACGATGCTGCAGGCTAATTTTGCGCGCAACCTTGCGGGCAGTGCACGGCGTCGAGCGCACCCCACAGTGCATTGAGAGCTTCGTCCGTAGTGGCCATGATTTCATCGGAATCGCCATTGGCGTGTTGCTCGAGCCAATTGCGCCAGGCCGCGCGGTGGGCCTTGTCAGCTTCCTCGTGCACCGTGAAATAGGCCAGCGCCTCAGGATTCGTGACGCCGTAGAAGGTCTTCAGCCCTTCGATCTTGGTAGTGGCTATCTCCGGCACTTGAGATTCGTAGGCGTATAGAGCAGCTACCGCTTCAGCGACAGGCCGGTCGCCGCAAATCTCGCGGTAAGTTTGCACCACCGCTTGCGTGCCGGGAAGAGCAGGGCAGCAGGTAATGTCGTCTTCAGGGACACCGAGCGCGATTGCAAAATCGCGCCACAGCTTCGGATGCGAGCCGTTTGGGTCTTCTTCCTCGGCAAGATTTTCTTCAACCAACTTGCGGAGATCGGCGTCCGTGCGCGCCGCGAGTACCCGAAGGTGGGCCGGGAAAGCTTCGACGTGCCGGTAATACTGCGAGGCATACAACTGGAGGGCCTTGCGCGAAAGTTTGCCGGCCTGCCAATCCTGATAAAACGGGTGCTTGAGCAGGTTCTTCGCTGCGATAGCGGCATCGAGTCGGGGAAGCAATTCGCTGTTGGACATGGTGCCTATCCTCCGAGGCGAGCAGCACGGGTGAAACTAAGCCGAGCGCTAGCCATGATCAAAACGTGCCGCATTGTAGCAAAAATCGCGTGGGATTGCTTTAAGGTGGAAAATTGAGGAGGAGCGAACTATCGGGCGTCAGCCGCTCTTTACGGCGCATTGTTTGGCAGCCGACAAAAGGTTCGAGCCGCTGATACAGCTCATTCATAATATTCGCCTTGACAAGTACTCAGTGAACGAGCATAAACTCCGACCCGGGTTCCTTGGGGACGTGGGCAGGCCGGATTTCTGGACTCCGAGCGTCGCGCGCCCCGCGCGACATCCTGGGAAACGAACCGTCTTGTGTCCTTCCGTAATTTGTCTCCACTGGTCCTGACCACATCGCTTTGATAACTGCTCGACCTACGCAAGATCCCAATAGCTAGCGAGCTGGCCTTTACAAGGAGGGTTCCCATGGAAACTGCCGTTGGAGTATTTGCTCAGCGCGACCGCGCTGAAGAGGCCGTGAAAAAGTTGCTTGAACAAGGCGTATCCCAGGACTCAATTGTGTATCTAACACGCTCCGAGCGCGAAGCCAGCAGCATCGGCAAAGAATTGGGCGCGTATGTGGGAGGCCTGATGGGAGGCGCGGCGGGCATGTCCGCGGGAGTTGTTGCTGCTACGGCGTTGGCGATTCCCGGGGTCGGTGCGGTTTTCGCGCTCGGTTTTGGCGCGGCGGCATTGTTCGGATTGGTCGGCGCAGGAACTGGCGCCGCGGTGGGTAAGGGTGCCGCTCACGATGCCAACGCGCCATCGCCAACCACTGGAGAAGCTTCGGCGGAGGATTCCGCATATTTTCGGGAAGTTCTGAATGATGGTTACTCTCTGATAGTGGTGCGCACCGAATCGCCGCAGATGGCAGCGTCTGCGTGCCAAGTTTTGAACGAATTCGGAATGAGCATGAAAAAGGGTGCGACGCAGAAGAGCAAGGTGACCACCCGAGAGTTGGGCGATGCCATCGTCGTTGACATCGTGGGCAGGCTGGCGTTGGCCGATGGCACCGCCGCGGTACGCGATGCAATTGGAAGCCTGGTGCAGCAAGGGAAAAAGCATATCGTCCTGAATTTGGCGGCGGTGGATTTTGTAGATAGTTCGGGACTGGGTGAATTGGTTCGCACCCACGCGTCGGTGCGCAGTCATGGCGGACAACTGAAGCTCGCGAATCCCAGCAAACATGTTCACGATTTACTGAAGATGACCAAGCTGGACCGCGTTCTGGACATAGAGCAGGACGAAGCCAGCGCGCTTAATTCCTTCGAGCCGGGCCAGACGAGTGCCAAGACGGCATAAGCCGTATTTTCTTCACAAACGTGAATCATCTAGCTGATTCGCCCGGTGCACAAACAAGTGAATCGTAAGTGTTAAGCGCCAATTGTTTGCGCGCGGGCGGTTAATGTCGCTGTGAAATGGCTACGCCGCGCCGCGGTACGGCGTCGCCGCATTTGGATCGCTCTTCGTATTACCCTGCTCCGCTTCAGGGTCATCGAAAACTTCATCGGACTTTTCCGGGCTGCGGCGCAACAGGGTAATGCAGTACACCAACACAAATATCAGCACCCCCAGCAAGCCAAGTTCAATCATCGAAGCATGAAAGATGTTTGCGCCCTCGGGCGTCGTCCACTGACCCTCTTTTGTCAGTGCCGCGGCCTCCAAAGTAATCACCAGAATTCGTCGTATCGAAGCAATTAATCCCACCACCAGAAACGGTTCGGTAACCAGGGTGTGCGAGCGGATCGAAATGCGCACGGTGTGCAGAATCTCCACCAGCATCAACACCACTAAAAGCTCATCGAGTACACGCAGCACCATCTCGGTATCGCTGACCGCCACCCATTGATGCCAAGTGTCCCACAGCAGTCTGCTGGAGCGCGCGATGGTCGCCAGTGCGGTAAGCGAAATGAGCACCGCGAGAATTGTGAGAATGGCAACTTCGGCCATGCCCAGGTAATCGCCAAAATGTTTGCGTAATTTCTCGTCCGCCATTTGGGGCAAATCCTATCAGCCGTAGCCGTAACCTTCAAGAAAACCCGAAAAATAAGAAACGTTTGCCGGCGGCATTCGTCAACTAAAGACAAGCATTTCACTTTGGTACGCTACTGCCGGAGCGGCGCTTCATGACCGAGGCTGTCGCGAGTAAACGCGCTCGCATCGAATCCGTCGACGTGGTTCGCGGCGCCATTATGATCATCATGGCGCTCGATCATGTACGAGATTATTTCTCTAATCCGGGTTTTGAACCCACAGATCTCACGCACACCAGCGTGGCTTTGTTTTTTACACGCTGGATCACCCATTTCTGCGCGCCGGTTTTCTTTCTGCTGACCGGCACGGGCGCATACCTTTCGCTGCGAAAACAATCGCCCGCACAGTTGTCGCGCTTCCTGTTTACTCGTGGCCTGTGGCTAATCTTTCTGGAACTGGTAGCCCGGTGTCTAGGCTGGCAGTTTAATTTTGACTATCGCCTGACCCTGCTCATCGTTCTGTGGGCGTTGGGCTGGTCGATGATTGTTCTATCCGCGCTTGTTTATCTGCCGGCGTCGTGGGTTACGGCTTTCGGGATGGCGTTGATCGCGGGTCACAACTTGCTCGACGGCATCCAATCCTCAAATCCAATTTGGTCAATCCTGCATTCTCCTAACATTCTATGGAGCGACGGTCTGCATTCCGTGTTTGTGTTATATCCGCTCATTCCCTGGGTCGGAGTCACTGCGGCGGGTTATGGTCTCGGGCAAATTTACAAGTGGCAGCCTGAACGCCGGCAAGCTTTTTTATTGCATTTGGGACTCGGCTTGGCCGCGGCATTCGTGGTGATTCGCGCAATCAATATATATGGTGATCCGTTTCGATGGAGCGCACAAAAAACCGCCGTTTTCACGATTCTTTCTTTTCTGAATACCACTAAATATCCACCGTCGCTGCTATTTCTGCTGATGACCCTGGGACCCGCGATGCTATTTCTTCGCGCGGTTGACCCCGCCGTTCCACGCTGGTTGCGACCCGCCCTGATTGTCGGTAAGGTGCCGATGTTCTATTACCTCCTGCATGTACCTCTTATGCACATAATCGCGGTTATCGTGTGTTATGCGCGGTATGGGCAGGCGCATTGGATGTTTGAGTCTCCGAGTATTGAGTATTTTCCGATTACCCGGCCGCCGGATTGGAATTATTCGCTGCCGGTCGTGTATTTGATTTGGATTTTTGTTGTAGTGGCGCTCTATCCGCTGTGTAAGTGGTTTGCCGCGTTGAAACAGCGACGCAGCGATGCCTGGCTCAGTTATCTCTGAGTCATTAATTTGGTGTCGGACTAACTTGAAATCAGTCTTTGATGTGTAGGCGCACGATTTGCGCGCCGACCCCGCGCAGTTTTTTGACGATGTCTTCGTAGCCGCGGTCGATGTGGTAAACGCGATCGATCATCGTTTCCCCCTCCGCAACTAGTCCTGCGAGAACCAGAGATGCGCTGGCGCGTAGGTCGCTGGCAATTACCGGAGTGCCGGTCAACGGCGAAGGCCCGCGCACCACCGCCCGGCGGCCATCCACGGTGATGTTCGCTCCCATGCGCAACATTTCGCTGGCGTGCAGATAGCGATTTTCGAAAATTGTCTCCGTGATCACTGAAGCGCCTTCGGCTTGGGTCGCCAGCGCCATGTATTGCGCCTGCATATCCGTTGCGAAACCGGGATATTCCTCGGTGGTTATATCTTCGGCGATCAGTTTCTTTGCGCCGCGCACGCGTACAGTAGTTTTGTCTAAGGTTTCGATACGCACACCGGTTTGCTCCAGTTTGGCGATGATGGAGGCCAAGTGTTCTGGCGCGCAATTTGTCAGCGTCAAATCGCCGTCGGTGATAGCACCGGCAACCAGAAACGTGCCCGCCTCGATGCGATCGGGAATCACGGTATGTTCGGTGCCGTGCAATTTGTCGACTCCGCGAATGCGCAGCGTGGAGCTGCAGTCGCCTTCGATCTCCGCGCCCATTTTACGCAGCATCTCCACCAGGTCAGTCACTTCCGGCTCGCGCGCCGCGTTGTTGAGAACGGTTTCGCCTTCGGCCATCACCGCAGCCATCAAAATATTTTCGGTGCCGGTGACGGTAATTTTTTCGAAGGTGATATTCGCGCCTTTGAGGCGCCCTTCATTTGGAACTTTGGCTTGAATGTAGCCGTGATTCGTAGTGATCTCCGCACCCATTTTTTCGAGCGCTGCGAGATGCAAGTCCACCGGGCGCGCTCCTATGGCGCAGCCGCCGGGAAGCGAGACGCGCGCAACGCCCATGCGGGCCATCAGCGGGCCAAGCGTAAGAATGGAAGCGCGCATGGTCTTGACCAGTTCGTAGGGCGCAACGGCATCGCTCAGCGTGACCGCTTGTATGACGTAATCACTCGCAGGGATATCCGTGATGGAAACTTTAGCGCCCATGAACGCCAGCAACTTGCTCATGGTGATGAGGTCGCGGACCTTGGGAATATTGTGGAGGGTGATGCGCTCCTTGGTGAGTAGCGCCGCTGCCATCACCGGCAGCGCGGAATTCTTCGCGCCACTGATCGCTACTTTTCCGTGAAGCGCCTTACCGCCCTTGATTAGAAATTTGTCCATGAGAAGGAATCAAATAAAGTTGAAAAGCAAATCACTAACACGGGCTAGCGTGCCCTATTCAAACGCGTTCCGTCCTGACGTTTACTCACCCAGTGCTGCACGCAAATGTCCTTTCGCATCGCGCAATCTCTTTCCTGCATCTGCCGCATTCAACCGCAATTTCAGCATCACTAGCGCCACGCGCAAATTGTGTCCCGATTGACGCAAAGCGTGTTCTGAAGCAGACAGACTCTTCCCGCTAGCGTCCGCCAGTATGCGCACCATTCGCTGCGAAACCTTGCGATTCGACGCTTTCACATCGATCATCAAGTTTTCATAGACGTGTCCGAGGCGCGTCATCGCACCTGTAGTCAGCATGTTGAGAACCATTTTCTGCGCGCTTCCGGATTTTAGTCGCGTCGATCCGGAAAGAATCTCGGGTCCTACGTCCGTGGCGATCAGCACGTCCGCCAGCCGCGCCACCGGAGTGTTGCGATTCACGGTAATCGCTATGGTCGCGGCTCCGATCTTCGACGCGAAGCGCAGCGCGCCCAGCACATACGGGGTAGTACCGCTGGCGCAAATCCCCGCGACAACGTCCTTGCGCGTTAATTTAATTTTTCGCAAATCCCGCTCGGCATTCGCCGGTGAATCCTCGGCGCCTTCCACCGCGCGAGTAATCGCTGCGCCTCCTCCGGCAATCAAGGTCCGCACCACTCTAGCCGATGTTCCAAATGTCGGTGGACATTCCGCGGCATCCAGCACCGCGATGCGTCCACTGGAACCCGCGCCCACGTAAATGAGCCGTCCCCCGCCGCCAATGGCATGCACGATTAGGTCAACGGCGCGAGCAATCGCGGGAAGCGCCCGCCCAACCGCAACCGCCACTTTGCGGTCTTCCCGATTCATCAACAACACGATTTCTAACGCGCTTAAGCGGTCAAGATTTTTTGACGCCGGATTGCGCAGCTCACTGCGTCGGTTTTCCCTGGGTCCTGAAGGCACAATAGAATTATAGCCGTGGGCCGCCATAATCCGGGCCAGGCACAACGAAAAACGGCTATACCTTGCCAACAAATTGCTAATACCTTCACGAAACTCTCGCCCTCTATTTGCTTAGACCGGTTCGCGATTCGGCTATCATGAAAAGACAGGCTGGCAGCGGCTTATCGTCAGGACGGACTCCTTGGAAATCGCATTAATGAACATTCTGAACCGGCTGTTTGAGGAGCGATTCCATTCGCCGGTCACGCATGTTCATCCGCTGCAGGGACAACTCGGCGGCTCCGGGCGCCAGATCATCCGACTTTCGAACGAAAAGCACACCGCCATAGGAATCGTCTACGGCGTGCGCGAAGAAAACGTCGCTTTCCTCGATTTTTCCAAACACTTCCGCAAACATGGTTTGCCGGTCCCCGAAATTTATGGTGAAGACCTGGCCCACGGTGTGTACCTGGAAGAAGATCTCGGCAATACCACGCTGTATGAATTTCTGTCGAAAAATCGCAAGGCCGCGACGATTGCCGCGCCGGTAGTCGAAGCCTATCGAAAAGTTGTGGTCATCTTGCCGCGCTTTCAGGTCGAGGCTGGGCGCGACGTGAATTATGAAGCGTGCTATCCCATCGGTAGCTTTGACCGCCAATCCGTGGCCTGGGATTTAAACTACTTCAAATATTATTTTTTGCGTCTCGCCGGTGTCCCCTTTAACGAGCAAGCGCTGGAAGACGATTTCGGGCGTTTGACCGATTTCCTGATGAGCGCGGATCGCCACTACTTTTTGTATCGCGACTTTCAATCCAGAAATATTGTGTTGCGCGATGGCCAGCCCTTTTTTGTCGACTACCAGGGCGGCCGTAAGGGCGCGCTGCAATATGACATCGCCTCTCTCTTGTTTGATGCGAAGGCCGACTTGCCGCCGGAGCTACGGCAGGAACTTCTCGATCATTACCTGGATGCGCTAAGCGGTTACATAAAGGTCGATCGCGAAGCATTCATGAAGCATTACTACGCGTACGTGTATGTGCGCATCCTGCAGGCCCTCGGAGCTTACGGATTCCGCGGATTTTACGAACGCAAACAGCATTTTCTGCAAAGCGTGCCGTTCGCCATGAAGAATCTGCGCTGGCTTTTGCATCACGTCAGGTTGCCGATTGAACTGCCCACACTGATGGCTGCATTCCAAAGCATGCTGGCCTCGGAAAAATTGCTGGGATTAGCCGGTCAAGCGGAACCTCTCACACTGCGCATTTTCAGTTTCTCTTTTCACCAGGGAGCGCCGAAAGATGAAACCGGCCACGGCGGCGGATTTGTTTTCGATGGCCGCAGCTTGCCGAATCCCGGTCGTGAAGAGCGGTTCAAACCGCTCACCGGCAAAGATACTCCGGTGATCGAATATCTCAATCAACAGGAAAGCGTGCATCAATTTCTCGCTTGCGTGATGTCTCTAGTCGATGCCAGCGTCAACAGTTACCGCGAGCGAGGATTTAAAAGCCTCATGGTTTCTTTCGGTTGCACCGGTGGACAGCACCGCTCGGTTTATCTTGCAGAACAACTGGCAAAACATTTTCGCGCCAGAAATGGAGTGGAAGTCGCGGTGCGCCATCTGCAACTCGAGAAGATGGGGAAATGAAGTTCTTCGCAACGCAGACACGGCGATGCAGTCCTTTCGCTGAAATCCAGTTCGTCAAAATCCACGCAGTGAGCAGCTCACGATGAAAGCCATGATTCTCGCCGCCGGACTCGGCACACGCTTGCGGCCGTTAACCGACGACCGTCCGAAAGCGCTAGTCGAAGTAGCCGGGCGCACCCTTCTGGAAATTACGCTTTCTCGACTGCGTGCTTTCGGCATTCACGATGTGATCGTCAATGTGCACCACTTCGCCGACAAAGTGATCGCGCTCCTTGCGGAGCACAAAAATTTCGGCATGCGTATTGAAGTGTCGCGCGAGGATGTGCTGCTCGATACCGGCGGCGGCCTCAAAAAGGCCGGCTGGTTCTTTCTTGAGCATGCAAATGCAGCCAAAGAACCCTTTCTTCTTCATAACGTCGATGTCGTCAGCACCATTGATCTCAGTCGCATGGTGCAGTTTCACAAGGACAATCAAGCGTTCGCCACACTGGCAGTGCAACATCGTGACTCCAGCCGCCAGCTGTTATTTGACAAGCAGTTGCAGTTGTGCGGCCGTAGGGTTGGACGCGATGCAAAACCAGAAATTGTTCGAGGCGCCCCAAAACCGGATGCGTTGGCGTTCGCCGGCATCCACGTCATCTCTCCACGCTTGTTAACGCTAATGAAGGAAGAAGGCGTTTTCTCCATCATCGATACTTATCTGCGCCTGGCCGGTGCCGGGGAAAAAATTATCTCGTTTCGCGCCGATGATTATTACTGGCGCGACCTGGGCAAGCCCGCCGACCTGCGACAAGCCGCACTTGATTTAGAGCAGGGAGTTTTTTCCGCGTAGCGAATTATCCAACGCAAATCAAACCAGAAAAATGCATCCCCGAAAGCACTGCAAGCGCTGCTAATTGTTAGCGAGAAGCGTGAGCGGGCTCGGCAAGGCCCAGCGATTCCATGACCGCGTCATGAAGCGCCGGTCGAACCTGCGCCATTTTTTGATTATCGCGCGTGGGATTCACGCGATTGGTGAGCAGCACGACAAAAAGTTCGCGGTCGGGATCAATCCAGATGGAAGTTCCCGTAAATCCGGTGTGCCCAAAACTACGCGCCGAGAAAAAGTGCCCGCTGGATCCGCCTTCAGTGGGTACCGCCCACCCAAGAGTGCGCGTCCCGCTGGAAAGCTGTTGCGGCGTGGTGAACTGCGCGACCGTCGCGCGACGCAGCACGCGGTGGTGCGCATAACTGCCGCCGTTCAGCAGCATCTGACAAAAGGCCGCAAGATCGGACGCGGTGCTGAAAAGCCCGGCGTGGCCTGCAACCCCGCCTACGGCAAAAGCATTTTCGTCGTGAACTTCCCCTTGCACCAGGCGGTGCCGCAAATTGTTGTCGATTTCCGTTGGCGCGATCTGCGGCCAAAGTTTCTTCGCCGGACGGAACATGGTGTTGGACATTCCCAACGGATCGAAAATGTAGCTCTTGGCCAGATCGTCGAGCGTGCGGCCAGTAAGCCCCTCGATGATTTCGCCCATTAAAATGATGCCCAAGTCGGAATAAACTTCTTTCGTGCCCGGCTCGTAATCCAGCGGCTCGGCAAAAATTCTGCTCAAAGTATCTTGCTTGCTTTTGGAAGTGCGCCAATATTCCTTAAACGGCGGCAGCCCCGAAGTGTGCGTGAGCAAATGCCGCACCGTAACTCTACTGCGCCATTCTTTTTGCCCTGGTGTCGCGCCCCATTCCGGGAGATACCGCTCCACCTTGGCATCCAGATCGAGCCCGACCGGAAAATCACCTTCCACTAATTTGGCGACTAGTGTAGTCGTGGCCACTACTTTGGTGAGAGAAGCGATGTCATATTTCGTTTGCTCCCCGACCGCGGGAGCTTGCGCGTCGTAGCTCAGCTTGCCAAAAGCATGAATGGCAACTTTGCCGTGGTAGCCAACCGCCAGCGTCGCGCCGGGGAACGCCTTGTCAGCGATAGACTTGTCGATCACCCGGTATGCCGGCTGCAATTCTTTATCAGCCGTCGCGTCCATCGGCTGAACCGTACCGGGATCAGCAGCGCGTGAAATGCCGAAGCCTGCTTTAAGAGCGATTCCGGGAACCGTGACCGGCAACTTGCCGCGCACGGGAATTTCTGCAAACAGCGCGCGAGCCACGGAAATCTGCGCCACATCGCTGATGCCAAAAGCGGCTAGCCACGTTTCCGCTTGCGGAAAATTTTCGATCAGGTAAGGGCTGCCAAAGCCAACGGCAATCACCGGCTTGCCAACTTTAAAAACCTGCGTCGCAAACGCCGCTTGCTCCGCGGGAATATCCACATCCCCTTTGCGATCGCTCACGCGCACAAACAGTGCCAAGATCGCGACGTCGTAGGAATCGACCGACGGCAATTTTAAAGTGTCGGCTTTTACAAAGCGCGTATCCGCGCGCAATGTGGTTACCGAATCGAAGCGCCTGCGCAGTTCACGCTCAAGATCTTCTCCGGGATACGGCTCAGGGTCGGCATAAAAAGCCAGCAGCAGAGCGCGCGACGGTTTTGCTGCGCTTAAAGGCAAGCGATTCGCGGTGTCGCGCAGCAGCGTAATGCCGCGGTCAGAAATGTCTTGTGCTTCTTGTTGCCACGGCGCGCGGCCAAACTTTTCGTTGATGGCGTTCACATCGACGAGTTTGTTCTTGTTGAGTTCCAGTCGCGCCTTGGCTTGCAAAATACGCCGCACCGATGCGTCAAGTCGCTCACGCGAAATGCGTCCTGATTTCAGCGCGGCCTGCAGCGCTTCGAATGCTGCGTCCGGCACCGGCGACATCAGCAGCGCATCGGCCCCTGCGAGAAAAGCGCGCACCGCAGCTTCGCCGGGAGCATAACGTGTAGTGATGCCGCCCATATCCATGGCATCGGTTATGACCAGGCCCTCAAAATGAAGTTCATCGCGCAAAAGTCCGGTTAACACATTGTTCGAAAGCGTTGCCGGAGTGTTCGGATCGGGTTCCAACGCCGGAATGGAAAGATGGCCGGTCATGATGCTGCCAACTCCGGCGGAAATCGCGGAGCGAAAGGGAATCAGTTCCAGATGCTCCAGCCGATCTTTGTCGGCGCGAATCACCGGAAGATCGATGTGTGAATCCGCTGCCGTGTCGCCGTGCCCCGGGAAATGTTTCGCGGTGGCCAGGCCGCCGTTCTCTTGTACGCCATTCACAAAAGCTGCCACGTACTCAGCGACGCGCTGCGGATCTTCGCCGAACGAGCGCGTATTGATAATGGGATTGCCCGGATTGTTATTCACGTCGGAAACCGGCGCATAAATCCAATGAATACCCACAGCGCGAGCTTCCAGCGCGGTAATTTTCCCCATGGTATACGCGTCGGCTGGATTGCCCGCCGCAGCCAGAGCCATAGCCGTCGGGAAAGATGTGCCCTCGTCGAGACGCATCGCGGAGCCGCGTTCGAAGTCCGCTCCAATGAGCAAAGGCAATTTGGACCGCGCTTGAAGTTGATTCGTCAGCACCGCCGTGGGATAAGCCTGGCTCTTAATAATTCCCAGTGGCGACATTTGCGTGATGTTGATGAATCCACCTACGTGCAGATCATCCACGTCGTGCATCATCTTGCGATACGCGTCCGCATCCGTGGACGTGAAGCTGCCGTGATAAGTGGTGAAAAGCAGTTGGCCGATTTTTTCATCGTCGGTCATTTTGCGCAGCGTGGTTTCCACCCACTGCTTGTTTGCAGTAGAGAGCACGCGCGCTGGCGCCGCGGACTTGGACGCGACGGATTTCTTCGCGGGTGAGCTTTTGGTCTGACTTCGTGCGGTATAGGCCATAAGGTAAATAATCGCAATAAGAAGTAGCGGCAGCAGGCGCACGCAGGGATTTTTCACCGGGCCATTATCGCCCTTCATCGAAACCCTTCATCGAGACCCTTCTTCGAAAAAAGGGCCCGTTTGGTGCCGCGCATGCTCTGAGTTTGTATATAGCACACGCACTTCGAGGCCACAAACAACCCGGTCGAGAAACGTTCCAGAATATCATTGCGACTTATGAGGCAGGCGATGACGAACATGGGCTCCGTTGAGTGTAAGGCGTCACAGCGATTAAAGATGCGATTTTTTCTGGTGCCGTTGCTGTGCTGCTTTGCTGTGGCCGCACGGGCTGACATTGCGCACGGAGCAAACGCGCAACGCGCGCGGCATGCCCGTCACGCCGCAAAGGTGATGGTTGGCCTCGACGTGCTGGAGGCGGAGCGCTTCGTTCCGCTGCGCGGCAAACACGTTGGCGTAATTACCAATCACACCGGACTCGATGCGCAAGGCCGCACCACCATCGATGCACTCACCCATGCGCCGGGAATCCAGGTGGTGGCGCTCTTCACGCCAGAACATGGCTTGGGGGGGAACAAGGACGAAAACGTTTCCTCCACGAAAGATCCCGTGAGCGGACTGCCGGTCTACAGTTTGTACGGTGAGACGCGCCGGCCCACAGACGATATGCTCGCCGGCATCGACGCGTTAGTTTTTGATGTACAAGACGCGGGCGTGCGCTTTTACACCTACACCACGACAATGGCGCTCTGTATGGAAGAAGCCGCCAAACGCAGAATTGCGTTTTTCGTGTTGGACCGCCCCGACCCGGTTGGCGGAGAAGTCGTCGAAGGGCCGGTGCTGGACGCGGACAAGACCAGCTTCACCGCTTATTTTCGCTTGCCGGTTCGTTACGCGTTGACCATCGGTGAATTAGCACAATTGTTCAACCAGGAAAACAACATTCAATGCGACTTGCACGTCATTGCCATGAAAAATTGGCGCCGCAATTATTTTTATGAAGAGACCGGTCTGCGCTGGCTGCCTCCATCGCCAAACCTGCGCACCCTGAAAGGTTCAGTCCTTTATCCGGGCTTGGAGATTCTGCAGAACGGCGGCGTTTCCGTGGGGCGCGGTACGGAGGCGCCTTTTGAAGAATTTGGTGCGCCGTGGATGCACGGGGAAGATGTGGCAGCCCGCTTGAATGAGCGCCACCTCGCGGGAGTGAGATTTGTCGCCGCGGATTTTATTCCCGTGGCCGGCCTTTATGCCGCGGAGCGCTGTGGCGGAGTCGCTATTCGTGTGCTCGATAAGCGTGTGGTGCGCTCCATGACCATGGGAATAGAAATCGCGAGCATCTTGCGGCAGCTTTACCCTGGTCATTTCGACGTGCAAAAAATGTTGTTTCTGGTGGGCAACGACCGGACCATTCGACAATTACAGGACGGAATACCTGCTACTGAAATTGTAAAGAGCTGGGACGCGGATTTGAAGACGTTCGAGCCCATGCGACGAAAATATTTGCTGTACAAGTGAAGTCCGCTCCAAAGTGTTAAAGTTTTAAGATGCGAATTGTTTCGTTATTGCCTTCCGCTACCGAGATACTTTTTTCGTTGGGACTTGACGCTGAAGTCGTGGGCGTCAGTTACGACTGCGATTTTCCTCCTCAGGTCAGTGAGCGCCGCGTGGTGGTCGATTCGCGCATCCCGCAAGGTTTACCTTCGCTGGAGATAGACCGGAGGGTTCGCGAGTACGTCGAGCGCGGAGAAAGCCTGTACATTGTAAACGCCGAAGCGCTGAGGGAGTTGTCTCCCGACCTGGTGGTCACCCAGGATTTATGTCTGGTATGCGCGGCTTCTCCGGGTGATCTGGCCGCGGTGTTGGCCAATTTTGAAAAGCGCCCCAGAGTACTGTCGCTGAATCCGCGGAATCTTGGCGATGTGTGGGGCGACATCTCAAGGGTGGCGCGCGAAACCTCGCGAGATGATTCCGCCAAGAAGTTATTAGTCGAGATAGAGCAACGATTACACGCGCTCAAACGCCAAGTCGAAAAAACTTCCACCCGCCCACGCGTCGCTTTTCTTGAATGGCTGGAGGCACTCTATGTTGGCGGCCACTGGGTTCCAGAAATGGTTGCGCTCGCCGGCGGCGAAGATATCTTCGGGAAGGTGGGCGCGCCTTCGTTTCGCGTCGAGCTTAAAGACATCGTCGCCGCTGTACCCGACATCATCGTGGTGGCGCCCTGCGGCTACGATGCACAGCAGGCCCGCAACGAATATTGCGGCATAACCTTTCCGCCGGAGTGGGATGCCATTCCCGCGGTTCGTAACGGCCGCGTTTACGCGTTTGAAGCCAACGCGTACGCATCGCGGCCCGGGCCTCGGTTAGTGACCGGAGTTGAGGCGCTGGCAAAAATCTTTCATCCTGAAATTGTGGTCGGAGATGATGCCGCGCGCGCGTTTGACATCGCGAATCCGCCACGCGAGAACTACGGCGTGAATTCCGATCCGGCTCTCTCGCGCCGCGCCCACATTTTATAAAAGGGCAGCCCCGCCAGAATCAAAAGCAGCCCGATCGACGAGCGGCCAGGCCGCTGGATCCAAATATTTATAGTTAGCGCTAGCGCGCCGGCGACGAACAGTCCTGGAACCCAGGGATAGCCCCAGCATCGATAAGGCCTGAGCAAATTTGGTTCGGTTTGCCGCATGCGAAACAAAGCAACCACCGCAAAGCCATAGAAAATCCATCCCGCAAAAATAAAAAGATTGGTGAGCTCTTCGAACGTCCCGGTAAGCGCCATCAAGCTGGCCAACACGCCTTGAAAAATCAATGCGCGACCGGGAGTGCGAAATTTCGGGTGAATCCCTCCGGCTATTTTAAAAAATATTCCATCGCGGGCCATGGCGTACGGCACTCGAGCCCCGCTCAGCACCGAAGAATTCATGGAACCCAGCGCGGAAATGGCCATCGCCACGGTAATCCACGCGGCAGCGCCTCGACCGATCACATGCTCGACGACGTCCGAAGCAATGTGCTGTGATCGAGCGACACTTTCGAACGGCAGAACTTTCAAACACGCCGCGCTGAACAGTAAATAAATGATGGTAACGAAAGCGACGCCGCCTACGAGCGCTCTGGGAAAATTCCGATGCGGATTTTCTACCTCCGACCCAACCAGGTTTAAATCTTCCCACCCGTCATACGCCCACAACGCTGCCGCCAACGTGGCGAGAAACGCCGCGAATATAGTTCCGACGCTGTCACCCGCCGCCGGCCAAAACGGATCGGGAGCATGCGGCGGTCCCGCCGGCAAAAAGAACGCCACGCCGATAACAATTACGACCGACATAATTTTTATGGCGGTCAGAAAAACCTGCACCTCGCCGCCAAGCCGCACGCCGAGATAATTCACGCCGGTCATGCCCGCAAGCCAGAACACTGCAAGCGGTTGCGCCCAGGTAAAAACGAAATCGTAAGGCGCAATCCATGTACCCACCGCTGGGAGGTGCACGGTAAAAATAGGTGTGGCGACCGCCGGAATGAGAAAGCCGACAAAGCGCATCATGCCAGCAGAAATGGACGCCAGCGAGCTCGGCCTGCCCACGATGGAATGCATCCAGCCAAACAGAAACCCGTATACCGGGCCGAATGCGCGCCGCAGGTAGGCGTATTCGCCCCCCGCTTCCGGAATGGCCGCGCCAAGCTCCGCGAAAGACAGTGCCCCAAAAATGGACAGCCCCGCGCCGACGATCCATGCGGCAAAAACCACGGAAACGGTGCGGCCTTCCCGAGCCATTTCCGCAGGCTTCAGAAAAATGCCGGTGCCGATCATGGTGCCAATCACAATCGCGGCCGAAGCCCACGCGCCCAGCCCGCGCACCAACTCGAGACGTTTGTTAGTCATCGGCATTCGACATACTTTTGAATAATCTGTGCAGAATTCATTAATCAGGTCCCACGGTGGCGTGAAGATTCTCCGATTCGTCAGGTCGGGTCAAGAGACTTATCAGCGATCCGGCCAAAAAAGTCGTAATCGAGCCGATCAACACGTACCATGTGAACGCGATGTTTGTCAGGCGCCATACGCACAGAATGGTGAGCAGTCCCGCAAACATCCCGGCCAGCGCTCCAACTGCATTTGATCGCCGATTGAGTGTGCCCAAAAGAAAAAGTCCGAGCAAACTTCCGAACGGGAGTGACGCAACGGTCAGCCCCGCTTCGAGTACCGGCCCCCAGGTCATCAGGCCGAAGCCCATCAATACAAGTCCCCAGAATAACGTCATGCGCCGCGACAACCGCAGAAAGCCTTCATCCGTCGCGGGTTTGCGATTACCCAGTCGCAGCACGGAAAAATCGAGCACACTGCTGGCGGCCAGAGAATTCAGCGACCCACTGGCGTTGGACATGGCCACCGCGATGATCGAAGCGAGCAACAGCCCCGCAAGGCCAGTTGGCATTTCGCGCACAAGAAAAAGTGGCAAAATGCGATCGGTGCGTTCACCGGCAGATAGCAGTGGTGTGTGCTGTGCAAAAACGAATAGCAGCACGCCGATCAGCAAAAAAATCGTAAATTGAAACAGAACGATCACTCCGCTGGCCAAAAGTGCCCGGTGACTATCCCGTTGATTGCGTGCCGCCAGCAGACGCTGAACAATGGTTTGGTCGGTGCCGTGAGTGGCCATGGTTAAAAACGCGCCACCAATCAACCCGGACCAAAATGTATATTTCGTCGCCAAATTAATCGAAAAATCAAAAACCTGCAGTTTATGACCATGAGTCGCGGCCACCTGGACTACTTCGTTCCACGCGCCCGGAATGCGATGTAGCAAAACAAAAAATGTCGCGGCGCTGCCGGCCATGTAAATGAACAGCTGCGCCACATCCGTCCAGATCACCGCTTTCATTCCGCCTTCCAGCGTGTAGAGCAGCGTCAGCGCAATAACAATCACCACGGACAGATGTTCGCTTGTGCCCAGCACTACGCTCAGCACGATCGCGATGGCCGAGACGCGCACCCCTTCGGCGAGCGCCCGCGTAATTAGAAACGTGCTAGCGGCCACCGCGCGCATGCGTGAACCAAACCTTTTTTCGATCAGCGCGTAAGCGGTAAAGAAATCGCCGCGAAAATATCCCGGCAGCAGCACCAGGACAATCAGAACGCGCCCAATCAAGTAGCCAAGAATAAGTTGCAGAAAAGTTAGGTTGCCGCCGTAAGCGATCGCCGGCGTGCCAATGATAGTAAGTGTCGACGTTTCCGTGGCCACAATGGAAAACGCCAGCGCCCACCATGGCGCGCTGCGGCCTCCTAGAAAATACTCACGCGTCACCGCATTGCGATCATTGCCGCCGATTTGCGCGGCCTGGCTTTGTTTGCGCCGGAAATGCATGCCCAGCGCGGTTACGGCTAGCAGGTAAGCGATGACGATGGCCAAATCAAGAGAATGAATGTGCATTGAGTGCGCAGAGAATAGTAGCGGGCGGTTCGGGCGTCAAGATTAGCGCTAGGTATTCTTTTGCGCCGCATTGAAATATGCGGTTAACAACAGTGGGAGCGAACTAGCTTATGCTTTTCAAATGCGCTGCACATTGGGCTTCGATGGCGGGGCCACCAAGACGGAATGCGTGTTGATAGACGAAGCGGGAAACATTCTGGCTTCCGGACGATCGGGCGCGTCCAATCCGGGATTGGTGGGATTTGAACGAGCCGTCGAAGAAATAAAAAAAGCAGCGCAAGCCGCGGCATCTGAGGCCTGCGTGAAGCCGCACTCTATTAGCGCGTTGTGCGCTGGAATTGCAGGCGCAGGAACCGTGAAGGCCGCCGATAGGATGCGCTCATTACTGGCAGCTGCGTTTCCCAGCGTGGTGATAAAAGTCTGTACGGATCTGGAAATTGGGCTGGCTGCAACGGGGGCGGGGCCCGCCATTGTGCTGATTGCCGGAACCGGCTCAGCGGCTACGGGACGTGGCGTAAACGGAGAAGTCCGTCGCGCCGGTGGTTTGGGCCCGCAAGTTGGTGACCAAGGCAGTGCTCGCGACGTGGCCAGAAAGGCGGTCGCGGCGGCGAGACTAGAACTCGACCGAAGCGGTGAAGAGAGCGCTCTTGGCAAGCAGCTCAAACGACAACTGGGCATTGGTAACTGGCGCGAGGTTGAAAATCGTATCGGCAACGCACCACCGGAGCAAATATATCCACAATTATTTCCAGTGGTGGCTAACGCCGCGGACGCCCGCGACCCGATGGCCCGGAAAATTTTGTGCGCAGCCGCTAACGATCTTGCCGAGCTCGTAAAAACGCTCGCCGATAATCTGAATTTGCAAGACGTGCCGTTTCGCCTGGCAAAAACCGGCGGCATGATAGGCCACTGTGCGTTTTTCGATAATGAGCTGGACTCGCGGCTGCGCGAGGCCGCTCCTACCGCCAAGATTGGCCTTTTGCCGATTTCCCCGGCGCACGCCGCAGCCCTGCTAGCGCTGGAACTCTTCCTGGAAGCGGACTGACGAAAAATCAAAGACCTGACGAAAACAAACGATACTCGCGCCGTCCAAGAAACGCAGCTCGCGCTGGCCGCCAACGGCGAGGAACTCGCGGCACTACTTCACAGTGACGATGAGGGGATCCTCTTAGCGCTGTTGAAAAATCCGGCTCTAGCCGAACCGGATGTCACGGTGCTCCTCGCGCGCAAGAATTTGCCCGCCGCGGTCATCGAGGAAATTTGTCAGCGCAGAGATTGGCTCAAAACTTATGCGCTAAAAAAAGCGTTAGCGGGCCATCCACATACCCCACGGCTCGTCAGTCTGCGGCTGCTGAAAGAATTATATTTGATGGACCTAGTGCAGATTGCTCTCTTGCCCGGTATTTCCGTGGAATTAAAACGCAACGCTGAAGATCAGCTCGCCGCACGATTGCCACAGCTTCCCCTGGGACAAAAAATTACTTTGGCACGGCGCGGGCCCGCGCGCGTAGCCGGCTTACTCCTGGCGGAAGGGCATCCTTTGCTGGTACCCGTGGTGCTGGATAATAGTCATTTGACCGCCGCGCAAGTCTTAAAGGCCCTCGCCCGCGAAGGCGTGCCGGAATCCGTGGTGCAGGCGGTCGCGCAACATCGTAAATGGTCCTGCGATTACAACGTGCGCCTCGCACTGGTGCGCAATCCCGCGACGGCCCTGGCTACTTCGCTCAGTTTTTTGCCGGAACTTACAGTGTCCGATCTCCATGAACTGGCAGCTCCCGGCGTCCTCCCCGAACCCTTGCGAAAGTATCTCGAAGCTGAAACCCAGCGGCGCATTCGAGCAGGCGAACAGTCGGCGGCTGATAAAGAGCCTTTCGACCAAAGTGCACCGTCTAAAGATGTCTAGAGCCTTACAAATTGTGCCCACCGGACCACCCTGTAATGCAATTTTGGCGCGCAATTCGCTGAATTAGCCATTGTCGGGAACAAAACATTAGCCTTCGCCGTCCTATAGCTGTCCCCTCGAATGACGTATTCTCGGGGCTAGACGGAGTTCGACGCTTGACCGTGGCTTGCACTCCTGGCAGGGGGGATTCGCCAAGTTTATGGACAATGGGGAAAACTTATCTCGCAGGCTTGAGCGCCGTTGGGCGCGGCGTTATTCGTTTTGCGCTGACCTTGAGATCGAATGGGGCTCGGCCGTCTTGACGGGGAAAACCCGCGACATTAGCTCCAATGGCATGTTCATCGAGGCCGCCGACACCCTTTGGATCGGAGCGGGTTTCATGGCTCGCCTTAATGTCAATCCTCCGCTGAACGTGAATTGCTCCGTGAAACGCGTGGAACCCGGGCGTGGAATGGGCGTCTCCGTGACGCCGGCGGAGTCCGATCATCAAAAATGTTATCAGGATCTTCTCGTCTCCCTCTCAGGCAATCCGACCGGCGCCGTCTTATAATAGGCGGACGAGTACCATGTGGCGGTTTTGCGCGCAGTTTGCGTCAACGTCCATTTTGCGCTCGTAAATTGCAGTGCGAACCAAGGGCTGCCGGGGGCCTAGTTCCTGCCCAGTGCTTGCCAAGAGCTACAAGAACTAAATGACTAGATGCCTCAATTGCGGCTCCGAACGTACGCGGGACGAGTGCCCCTCCTGCGGCCTTACTTCTTCCATCGCTGAATTGGTGTTTCGCCCGCGCTTCATGAAACGTACCGCCGTTTTTCTAGCGGGCTCATTGCTCTTCCCGTACGTAAGCCAGCTTTACCCTCCGTTGGAGCTTGACTGGATGCTGGTATTTTTTGGCTTGATATTTTTTATCGGGCTGACTGTGGCGGTATTTTTGGATCGCGGCGCGCGCAACCGCCAGGACATCGAAGTGTTAAAGCGCATTTACGCGGGATTTATTCCGCTGCCATGGATCCTCGCGGCCACCCTATTCCTCAACGGCAAACTTGATGCCCCCAAGAATGTGGTCTATTACCCGACCACCGTGCAAAGTCGTTTCAACATGCGGGGAATAGTGCGCGGGAGCAGAAGGCTTTTCGTACATTCCTGGCGACCCGGACAAAAAGTGGAAAGACTAGCGGTCGATCCTGACGATTACGATCGTTTCCATGACGGTGACGCCGTGGTGGTCGGTGTGGCGCCCGGTGCGCTGGGCATCGCCTGGTTTTACGGAATTTACCGCCGCTAATTTCTTAGTTCGCCTGGTGACTGTAGTGCTCGCCAAAAAAATCTCCCTTATTCCACGTTGGACGCTGCGAATCTTCAGTGATCAGGAAGCCACAGAGAAAAACGAAGCGCGCATATTTTACGGCGGCATCGAAGTCTAATCCCGGCTGGTCCATATCGTCTTGCGGCTGGTGATAACGCGTCTGTTCCCAGTTCTTAAAAATGTCCGCAGGTTTGGTTTTCGGGTCATTAGATTTGAAGCCCGCCACCGGAAATATCGCCGGCACCCCTTGTTTGACGAACGAATACTGATCGCTTCGAATGAACACCACTTCTTCGGGCATGGGGTCTGGACTCTCGCTTAGACCCAAGTGGGCTGCCGCTTTTTTGACCACGGCATCCAGGCTGGAATGTTCCGCACCGAAGGCCACGATATCTCGCAAAGGCCAGAGCATCGCATCTTCATCCATGTTGACGTTCGCTACCAGCGAGTTTGTTTTCACCGTCGGATAATGCGCGAAAAAGTCAGAGCCCAGCAAGCCAGCTTCTTCGCCTGTCACCGACAAAAACAAAATGGAGCGGCGCGGTGGCGTTTTCATCCCACTGAAGGCTCGAGCCACCTCCAGTAAAATTGCCGAGCCGGAAGCATTGTCCAGCGCACCGTTATAAATGCTGTCGCCCTTGACCGGCTCGCCGATGCCGAGGTGATCCAGGTGGGCGCTATAGACGACATACTCATTCTTCAACGTTGGGTCGCTGCCTTCCAGTTTTGCTACTACATTTCGGCTCGCAACATCCTGCAATCCAGTGACGTTATGAATCTTCGCGGTAATTGGCGTCACGAACGAGATTGGTCTCCCGGCTTTTATGGCCGCGAAAACTTCTTCCGCGGAGTGCGGACTGCCCACGAAGAATTTTTTAGTCGCCGCCAGGCTCAGGAATGCGCCGCCTTTCAACTCCGGAAAATAATCATTGGGTCGCTGCTGCTTGTCGAGCCAGCGCAATTCCGGAAATGACAAATCGCGAACCTGTTCCTTGAACGAGTACAGCTGCTCAAAAATGGGATCGTCCAGAAAAATAACGCCCACCGCCCCATGAGCTACGGCATTCTGTAATTTCACTTCCCAGGACGAATAATGCGCTTTCAAGGAAGACTCGAAATTGGGCGCGTCCGCCATTAACGCCACAATTTTTCCTTTCGCGTCTATTCCCTGATAATCGTCATAGTTCTGATCGGGCGCGGTGACTCCATCGCCTACGAATACCACCGGCGCCTCCACCGATGTCTCCGGCCGAACGGGATCGCCGTGGGAAATATAATCTTTTCGTAAAATAAGAGGTTCGTTTTTTCCGGCGCGAGACAAAACGAGCGTCGTTTTCGTTTCGTCAGGCTTCTGCAACCGTAATGGCACCCTTTGAAAGTAGGAGCCGTTGTCTCCCGCAGGCCGTAGCCCCAGCGATTCGAATTGCGTGGCCATGAACTTGGCCGCGATATCGTAGCCGCGCGAGGCCGTGCCGCGGCCTTCCAGCGCATCGTCCGACAAAAAGCGCATGTCCGCGCGAATGGCTTCGGGGCGAATGGTACTCATAGCCTCTTCGGCCGCGTCAGGATTCGCGTGAACAGAATACGTGTGCGCGAAGAGGCCCAAACACACAATCGCGCAGAAGCATAGAACCGCGATCTGCTTTGATTTCAGAATCCTCATGAATTTAAAGGCTCCTTGAAATTTGTTTTGGTATTTTGTTATGAAGTCTTCAATAAGCTGGTTTGCCGTCGGCACGTAGCGGGATTTGCAGTTCCAGCATATGCCCGTCCTTGCCTAGCCGGAAGCGAAGGCGCTCCACAGGGCCGACGTTGCGATCCTTCCACTCCGTGATTTCCAGCGGTTCCGAAGGCATATCGGAAGTAGACCACTGTACGCCGTCGCCTTGTGGTTTGACGGTACGGGGATCGATGTCAAAAACCTGGTGCTCCGGGACATTCACCAGCAAATAGCGCTTCCAAAGTTTCACCAGCAGCACACCGCGCTTGGAGGTGTGATAAATATTCCATGAAGCCGGAGCTTCGTCATTGAAGCGCACGATGGCGAACGAGACAGATTTCCATTCGACCGACTTCCCGGCTTCGCTGGTTTGGGGCCGCAGGGGGTAAGAGGAAAGCGCGATCAACAGCGCAAGAAAAACCAACCGCGTGGCGCAAGATCGATATTCCTTAAAGCGCGATGCCCGACGGACGGCGCGATTTATGCCCTGGCTAGCGCCATTCTTCACCTGATGCGCGAAGGTCGATGACCACACTAGCTCGCCTTTACTTCGCTGAATGATTTATCGAGCAGTTGGACTGCGTCATCCACGTCACCCTTGGTGGTATTCAGCATCGGCGCGAGCCGTAGTGTATTGCCGTACAGCCCGCCTTTCCCGATGAGCAAACCATTGTGACGCGCGCGCTCCATCACCTGATTGGTAGCCTCCGGCGCGGGTTCTTTGCTCTTGCGGTCTTTCACCAGCTCCAGCGCTTGCATCAGCCCCATGCCGCGCACGTCGCCGATCAGCGCGTATTTGGATTGCAATTCCTCCAGCTTGCCGCGGAAATATTTGCCCACGACGTCCGCGTTTTCGCGCAAGCCATCTTCCTCGATCAGTTCTATGGTCGCGCGCGCCGCCACGCTGGTGACCGGATTGCCACCGAACGTGGCGATGTTGCTGCCCTGATAGCCGCCCGCGATCTCCGGCGTAGTAACCGTAAGCCCGATAGGAACGCCGTTCGCCATCCCCTTCGCGCTGGTAATAATGTCCGGAGTCACTTCCCAATGTTCAATGCCGAACCACTTTTTCCCGGTGCGGCCCCATCCGGTTTGCACTTCGTCGGAAATGTAAAGCGCGCCATATTTTTTAACAATACTGAAAACGATTTTGAAATATTCCGGCGGCGCGGTGATAAATCCGCCGACTCCCTGAATGGGCTCGGCGATGAACGCGGCAATGTGGCCGCTCGTGCCCGTCTGAATCAGATTCTCCACGTCGCCCGCGCACGCCACGCCGCAATCGGGATACGTCAAATGCAGCGGGCAACGATAGCAGTAAGGATTAACAGCGTGCGAGATCCCCACGCTGATCACACCGGCCCGGCGATACGGTGCGTGCGCGGTCATTGCTTTCGTAAGGCTCGACCCGCCTGAGTAAGCGTGACGCAGCGCCACTACGTCGTAACTCCCGGTCGACATGCGCGCCAGCAAAATGGCCGCTTCGTTGGCTTCGCTGCCGGAGCTGGTAAAAAAACTCTGCTGCAGGTTGCCCGGCGTGATCTGCGCGATTTTTTCTGCTAGCGCCACGATGTGCTCATTGGGATAAAGCGTGGAGGTATGTTGCAACCGATTCACCTGCGCGTTCACTTTCGAGGTGATCTTCGGATTGCAATGCCCCACGGAAACCGTGAGAATGCCGCCAAAAAAATCCAGATACTTGTTCCCGTCGAGGTCCCAGATGTGTTGCATCTCGCCGCGATCGGCTACCAGCGGCTGTTCAAAGTAGTTGGTGACCGAGGGCCAAAGGAATTTTTTGTGTTTGGCGACGATTTCCTGACTGCGTGATTTTGTGGCGCCAGTAGTCGCTGGCTCTGAAGTTACCGGAGTGGTCACAATTCTGTCCTCGCAAGCTCGGTAGGATGTCGAAGAGTGTATGACGCGGAGCTTATTCGCGGCAAGCCGGAGGAACACAGAACACAAAGCGAAGTCCGAATAAAATGGAATCCGCTAAATGGAAGGCGTGGATTTCAGGGAGCAACTATCGGACACGTGCTCCGGTCCAGTTCCGCCAGCCTTTGTTTGCCTTCCAGGCTGCCTTTCCTGGCTGCCGCCGCGAAAAGACGGCGTGCCTGATAACAATTCTTCGTGACTCCGTGCCCGGTGAAATACATATTCCCCAGAGTAAGCATGGAGGTCACGTTGCCCGTGGCAACTTGATCCCACAAAGATTTTACGCTTTGCAACCGCGTCGGTTCTTTGGGCGCCGGTTGCTTTGGAGTCACTTCTTCAGGACTCGACGCGGCATCGGTTGGGGCGGCTTTCGGTTCTACGGCAGGCGTGGTTTCCTGCGTTTGCGGCTTTGCGTCCTGGACAGACGGCTTTGTGTCCTGAACAGGTTTCGTCACCGGCGCAGAGTTAGTCTTGGCCGGCTCCGAAACCGGTGCCGGCTCCACCATCTGGTGGCCCAACCAGATGAACCCGCTCGCAGCTTCACGCCGAAAGACAAAAAGTCCTATCAGCACCATCACCAGCACAGCGGTAACAATAATCCCAGAAGAAGTCTTGATTCTCCCAGGCAGCAATCCCGCGCTGTTGGCTTGTGCGTTGAATTGTTCGAATACCGTTTCGGAACGCCGCCGCAGCTCCATCACATGCGCGTGCAGAATCTCCTGAACCTGTGTCTGAAAGCGATCAAGCGCTTGTTGTTGCGCCCGCTCCAGCAGCGACGGATATCGATCCAGCACCTTCACGGAAGCGCCGGCGGAGGCCACCGCCGATTCCAGGCTCTTGATCTGTGCCTGCGCAGCCTCCCGAACTGGGAATAACTGCCGCTCCGAATCGCGCAGCACCCGCGCCGCGGCCTCGCGAAACGCCGCCAGCGTGCGCTGCTCTTCATGTTGAAAGTGTTGCAGCAGCGCCTGCGCATGCTCATTGAGTGCCCGCGCCGTGCGATCCTCCAGCGAGACGAGTGGATCTTCACGATCCTGCCCGGTTAGCTCGTGGGACTGGGTGATGGCCATGTCTGAGGAAGCATTCGATTCCTCCGCCAGCTCAAAGTCTCCTGACAGATCGACGTCTTCCGCGTCCTGGGTCTCTTCCTGGTGCTCTCCTGGATCAAGCTTATAAGCGATGGCAGCAGAAAAATCCGGGGCGCTCTGAGCCGCTAGTCGTGGGCCAGGCGGAGTCGGTTTTCTTTCTACACCGGCGGCGGGGGGCAGGGAAGCCCACGTTCCACCGCCAGTCTTCTTGGAAGTTTCCGCCTGCAGAGGCTCCTCTGGAACATCCGGCGCTAGCGGAAAAGCCGCGGTGGAATGAGCCGAGGTTATCGATCGCACCGATTTTGCCGCGCGGGGCTGTGCGGCCCTCTCGCGGCGGTTACTCGACGGCGATGCTTCTGCGAATCCTGATGATTCGGAGTCGGAGTAACTATGCTCGTTCGTTGCGGAAACCGCCATAGGTACAGAACCGCTAGCCGGACTGCTACTACTAGACTCTCCGTTCTGCACTGGATATTCGACGGCGTTCGCCATCCAGTTACGCATCTCCCCCAGAAACTCATCGGACACGTCGGTAAACTGCACCCCCGCAACGCGGCCCTCTTTATCCGACCATTCAATACGGCCTTTTCCCCCAACTCGTCGTTTTTCGTCCAGATTGAACGCGAACTTCACATCTGTCTTCGGGCGCACACGTTTCACCGCACGGAAACCAAAACCGTGTTCCGACAAATTAAGAACCATGCCGCCATTGCCTGGCTCTACTTCAACGTAGAGGAGGTTCTCAAATCGTTTGCGCGGAGATTCCCGGCGTTCTAGGTTAGTCATGCTCGATCCAGCCCCAAGAGCAGCGTCTCAATCCGCCGTGAAACCGCCTGACAATGAGATACGAACAGCGCCCACTGTGAGTCCGCAATGCTACTGCCATTACACGCCCTGCCTGTAATGGATAGGTTATTCTGACCCACCACTGCCTCAATGACAACCCTTAGTTCACTTCCTCTAAGTTTTGTCCTTTTAATGAGATACCTGAAAACTTGGCGGGAAGCCACTCACCATCAGCGCGACTTTTGACGGTTTGTTGTTCGCTATAAGCAATCTTCCCATCCTGGGAACGGGTTCTCTGACAGGCAGTTTTGCGTCGCGCACCGCAATGACAACCTTTCATTACGTTTTGTATGCTACACGCCTGGTATTGCTGAAAGACCTTTGGTTTTTTCTGGAATACGCGAGTCATCGCTCGTGACTGATTATAGAAAAGTCTCGGAATTTACTCCGGATCTTTGGCAACTCAGTTTGAGTTGTAGGAAGCCAAAAGCGTTTGTATACTTGCCGCGCCGGACTTAAAATCTTCAACTATGCGGTGCGTAGGATGCCAAGCGGAGTTTGCCGAGATCGATGGCCCAACGCATGAATACATGCTGTCGTCGCCAGGCTGTTGGGCCACCTACTGCGAAGTCCTGGCGCGAGAGTACAGCGACTATCGACTTTCGCGGCTACACCGGCTCACCGTCGATACTTATGCGGTTCAGCATCCCGGGGTGAATGTTCCGGCGGCCAGAAGATCCGTCGCGGTCCATCTCTCGCGATTGTACCTTCTCGTGGAAGGCGGGTGGCCGATGGAGAGGGCCAACAACGCGATGAATGCAATTACCGCGTTCAAAGACCGCTGCGATTGGCTCGAACCGCCCTCAATGACCGGGACCCTGAGTGTGCTGGAACTTTCGCAAGCCCAAGCCCCTTCGAACCAAGAGCACGAGAAGCGTGTGAGAGCCTGGGGTGAATCGGTGTGGAAAGCGTGGGCAGTCCACCACGCCAGCGTGCGAAAATGGTGTGCGGGTTTGTGAAGGAAGGTTGGATTCTTTCCCGACTCAGCTCGTTCTACGATCGCGAATAAAACGAATCAGTGAACGTAGTAGCCGTTTTTCGCCAGGATCACGTAATCATGTCCCTTCTTCCCAAACGAAGATTTCAGTCGCACCTCGAGCTTGTGAGGTTTGCCCGTCGCTCCGTTAGCTTGCGTGTAATATCCTAGCGTGTAACGCGTCTTGATCCGGTCAATCAGCGCGCGAAATTCCGCATCCAGGTTGGCCACGTCTTTGACGTCAAACATCTCTCCACCGGTCTGGTCCATCACTTTGCGTATATTCACCAACCCGGGAACCATCGCGGCATAGAATAACGTCGACGCCGGGTTGTAGCCCGGTATTTTCAAATTGTATAAAACCGCATCCGAAGCGATCGCTTCTGTCACGATGTCGTGGGTACCCTGTCCACCCGCGTCGGTGCCCACATCATCGCTGATCAAAATAATCACCCGTCGGCCCTTCGGAGGCGCGCCAAGCAGATACTTTGCCGCCACAAAAATGCCGTCATTGATATTTGTGGCCCCGCCGATTTTGAAGCTCCCGAATTGCTCGGCAATCTTGCTTTTATCGTTGGTGAACGGCACGCGCAATTCCGCCTCGGTGGCAAACGTAAATAGTGCCACCTGATCTTCCGGTTTCAGAGCGCCCAAAGCGGTCGTCGCCGCCTCGCGCAATGGCCCCATGAATGGACCAATCGAATCACTCAAATCCAATACCAGCGCAACTTCCAGAGGCAGCTCATCGCGGCCAAAAATCTCCAGTTTTTGCGGCACGCCATCCTCGCGAACTTCGAAATCGTCCTTTTTTAAATCGCCCATGATACGTCCGGCTTTGGATTTCACGGTGGCGTCCAACAACACCAGATTGACGTTTACGCGAAGAGTACTGCCTTGGTCTTGACCATCTTGTCCCTGATCCTGAGCCACCACCGTCGCTTGGCACGTGATGGCTGCAAAAAAAACTACCGCCGACCATCGCAATATTTTTAGCTCCAGTATCGGCGTCATCGTCCTGCGAAACCCGGAAAACCCGTTTTTGTATCTAACAAAATCACAGCTGTCATCCCGCCTGTACATTTCGAATCGAAAAAATATTTAACCGCTACCTTATCTTTACACAGAGTAGGCACACGAAACTCGCGCAACCCTACGACTTGCATCCTAGAAACACGTAAGTGAAACATGCAAACATGCGACCCCTGAACCTTGGAGCGTTCGCACACCGCGGCAGACGGCTTACCTGTTGCTTTCCCAAAGGAAAAGTGGCACCCTTCTGTTGGAAACCAACACGGCGGTGCTATGAAACAAAAAACGGACGTCCTCCAGGGTACCTTGGCGCTCATGGTCCTCAAGACTCTTGATGTTCTGGGACCGTTGCACGGCTATGGACTCGCCCGGCGGATCGAGCAGATCAGCGGAGATCTTCTCGCTGTGAATCAAGGAACTCTGTATCCCTTGCTGTTAAGACTGGAGCACGAAGGCGCGATCGCCTCCGAGTGGGGGGCCTCAGAGAATAATCGCCGGGCGCGTTTTTATCGACTGACCCAACCAGGACGCAAGCAGTTGCAGGCTGAGAGAAAGGATTGGGAACAAACTGCGTCGATCATCGGCCGCTTCTTCGAGGTGAAAACGGAGGATTTGTCATGAAATCTCTGAGGCGGTTCCTCAAGCGGTTGTTCAACTCCGCGGCCCGACGAGCGCAGGAAGAACGATTGAGAGCAGAGATTGCCGAACATATCGCACTGCAAACCGAAGAAAATCTTCGCGCCGGCTTATCGCCCGTCGAGGCGCGGCGCCAGGCCATGCTCAAGTTTGGCGGCGTGGAAGCCATGAAACAAGACTATCGCGCCGAGCGGGGACTGCCATTTTTCGAGAATCTGCTGGGCGACTTACGAAACGCACTCCGAAGCATTTCCCGCGTGCCCGGCCTTGCGTCCGTGATCATTCTTTCGCTGGCCATCGGAATTGGCGTGAATACCACCATCCTTTCCTGGATTCAGCTCATCCGCTTGGAACCTTTGCCCGCCGTGCCGGGTGCGTCGAACTTTCTGGTGGTCGAGCCTCGCACGGATACCGGCGGGTATCCAGGCGCGTCCTGGCTGGAATATCGCGCCTTGCAGACCCAACTGCCGGCATTGCGGGACCTCGTGGCGTCTGAGATGGTCCCGTTCAACGTGGGACAAAAGGGCCAGACTGAGCGGACGCACGGGCAACTCGTTTCGGGCAATTATTTTCCTGCGCTGGGCTTGAAGCCCGCCATCGGACGATTCATTCGACTGGAGGAAGTGGAGCGGCCCGGAACTGAGCCAGTCATTGTGATTTCCTATGATTACTGGCAAACGCGATTTCGCGGCGCGCCGGAGGTGGTCGGACAAAAGTTGCGCGTTAACGAGCGCGACCTTACCGTCATCGGTGTCACGCCCCGGGGATTCCAGGGAACCATGCCGCCCTTAAAGTTCGAGCTGTGGGCGCCAGCCACCATGACGCCGGCGTTGCTCGGCGGAGCACGCGACCTCGATGATCGCACCAGCCGCGCTTTTTCATTGATTGGTATGTTGAAGCCCGGCGCGACACCCGAGGAAGCACAGACCGAATTCAGTACCGCAATGGCTCAGCTCGCGCGAGATTATCCCGAGGCTAGTGCCGGAATTACCGGCGAGATTTTTCCTTTCTGGAAGGCGCCGCGCGGTCCGCAGCGGATGCTGATGACCGGGCTGGCTATCCTGCAAGGTGTAATGTTGCTGCTGCTGTTGGCGGTCTGCGGGAACACCGCAAACCTTATGCTGGCTCGTGGCAGCACCCGGCAGCGCGAGATGGCCGTGCGGGTAGCGCTGGGCGCGGGACGCTGGCGCATTGTCAGCTTGGTGCTCTCGGAAAATATGTTGCTCGCTCTCCTTGGCGCAAGTCTCGGCGTAGTCCTAGCAGTGTGGGGCACCACCGCACTGCGCATTGCCCCCATGATTGGCGCGTTTCCGATCCAGTTTCAGACCAGAGTGGATGGACTCACCCTGGCCTTCGCGATATTGCTTGGTGTTGGCTGCGGTTTGATTTTCAGCGCGGCGCCGGCAGTCCATCTCGCACGGCTGGATCCGCAAGAGGGGCTTCGCGAAGTTTCCAACACTCCGCCCCGCAGCCGTGCCCGCAAAGTTCTGATGGCAGCCGAAGTTGGACTTGCCATGGTCGTCCTCATCGCGGCCGCGCTCTTCTTGCAGAGTTTTCGCTCAGCGCGCCAAACGGATCCGCGGTTCCGGCCCGAGGGAATTTTGTTGGCCTCCTACGACTTGAGCGGACGGAATCCCAATGAGGCGTCCGAGCGCGAATTTGCCGCGCGCCTGTTGGAACGGCTGCGATCCTTGCCGGACGTCGAGGCCGCCGCCATTGCCACGAGTGTTCCGTTGGACTTGCATGGAATTCCAGCGCGCTCCTTCACCGTCGAGGGTCGTGTGCGTACCGAGCCGGGGCAGGACAGAGCCATTACCAACACCGTCACGCCAGGGTACTTCCAGGTGATGGGCATCCCGCTCCTCGAGGGAAACGACTTTGTCGAGATGCGGGATAAAGCCGCGCCGGCACAGGCCATCGTCAATGAGGAGTTTGTCCGCGGGTACCTGAAAGGCGCGGACCCCATCGGCCGCCGCATGCAGGCGCGCGCTAGAAGTTTCACGATCATCGGAGTCGCTCGCAATGCGGTCTACAACTCATTCGGAGAACCCGCGCAGCCGGCGATTTATTTCTCCTACCGTGATATTCCAGCGATGCAAGGAGAGCTTCACCTGAAGACGCGCGCCGGAAATGAAACGGCACTCACTTCCGAAGCGCGTGCCGTTCTCCGCGATGTCGATCCCATGCTCCCGCTCTACGATGTGCGAACATTCTCCCAGCACATCGAGCGAAACCTCTATCTTCGCCGCATACCCGCGCGTATGTTCGCGGTCCTCGGGCCGCTCCTGCTCGGCCTCGCAGCCATCGGAATCTACGCGGTCGTTTCCTACGCTGTGGCCAGGCGAACGAAAGAGATTGGCTTGCGCTTGGCCTTCGGCGCCACTAGCGGGCGCGTCGTCCTGCAAATTATTCGCGAGAACTTGGGCGTAATCATCTGGGGCACGGCGATTGGCTGGGTACTAGCCCTGTTCATTTCCGTTCGCGCGATTCCCAAGGGCTCGCTCGACGTTCCGGTTTTCATCGTTGTGCCAACGATTCTGTTGAGCGTCGCGACGCTGGCCTGCTGGCTTCCAGCGCGAAGAGCCAGCCGCATTGATCCCATGGCAGCACTCCACCACGAGTAAAATATTCAATCGTGGACTACTTGTGCCGGAGCGGTGCTGAAGTCAAACGTCATATCTACGATGGCGAGCTTTTCGTTACGGCGCCACTCCGTCGTTTCCGGAGACGCGCCAACGGGCAGAAGTGACTTGTACTCCTGATAGAAGTGAGCGATGAGCTTTGGATTGACGACGCTATCCTTCGCCAGTCGTGCCCTTAGGAGTGTTTCTAGCTCTGGGCTAAGACCAATGACCCGAATGTTTCCCCAGTAGTATCTCTGGCCTTGGCTTATCTCCAACACCAGAGCTACGGTCTGCTTCTCATCGTTGACCGCGAGATGCTGATAGATATTGCAGTCGATGAATCCACGTTCTTGATAGACACCGGCCACCGCGGAAAGGCCGGCCTGGTATTTGTCGCGACTGTACATTTCGCCATCTTTCAGCGGCACGAGCTTCCGGAGCTCATTCGAATCGAAAAGTGGCGGCCCCAGCTGTTCTTCGACCCAACGAAACTCAATCTTCTCCACTCTTTTCGGTTGGCCCTCGTTGATCTTGACTGTCACTCGCACATGAAGCCCGGGTTCTTGCCAAACTGGTTTCCACGATGCTCCAACGGCAAAACCCGAATATCCTTTATGCTCCCTATCCGGCCAACCCTCGTACTCGGCGCTAACCACGATTTTTTCCAAATCAGCTACCCATTCGGAACCTTCTTCCCATTCGCGCTCCTTCAATGAGCTCACCAATTGCTCCTGGGCCGCCTCAGGCAAAAGACTGCCCTCCAACTCAACTTCTTCGATAACCACTTTTGGATGATCGATGGGCGATTGCGCCGCAATGATCGCAGACATCCCACCCGCGAAAATGACGACGAATGGTGAGAGTTGGAAAAACCCCATGGCGCGATAATTACATCACATTTGAAGCCGGCTCTGGGCCCTCATTACGAAGCGAAGACATTAGGAATTGACACCTACACGATGTCTATTCTCAATCTTGCAAGCTCTTTGCGCGCTGCTGCCATCATCCCCACCTGTTCGTAGGGCCAGCGTGACCGATTGGAGTAGTACCGTCACGCAACGGCTCGTGGCGGCACCTGCAATGTGGCCTACTGGATGAGAGGCCACGTCCGGCGGCGGCTTTCTACCAGATATCTTCAACAAAGGAGCACCTATGAAAAAAACATTTCTTGTTGGCGCAGTCCTGCTTTTTGGTGTTTCGATTTCTTTAACGATAGGTACGCGACCCGCCGCCGCGCAAGGGCCCGCGGGCGTGGGCGCGTCCTCTGCTGCGCAGGATAGCTTGCCCAGTTTGCATTCCCTTAATCCGATCAAGTGGGTCAAGAAAGATTCCAAGAATTCCACCGATACGCTCGGAAGCAGGACCGAAGTAGAGAAAAAGCTCACCCCCAGTCTGCAAGCCCACGGAATATTGCCCGCTAACGCGACCGCCACCGACGCGTGTGCGCCATTCACGGCATTGGATGAATGCCTCGCCACACTTCACGCTAGCCACAATCTGGGAATCGATTTCAATTGCCTCCGCGCCGACGTAACCGGTGTGCACACCAGTGCGGATGTGTCCGGCTGCAAGTTCGCTGACGGAGAAAAGACCCAAAGCCTGAACAAGGCCATCCACCAACTGAAGCCGGATGTCAGCGCCAAGCGCGCCACAAGAGACGCCGAGCAGCAGGCCAAGGCCGATCTGCAGGCTATCGGCGGGTAGCTCCGACCCTCGAGAAATCCGCGGCAGAACAAATAGCTATCTTAGGGAATCACTCGCACCCATGACATATCCGCATCGAATAACCGGCGGATAACAAGATCCTCGTGGTCCGCGCCCCATAACCTGAAAAAGGAACCCCTCGGGGCATCCTCTAGTCGGGGCTGAGAATTGAGCGTCCCGTTTACAAGAATCCACTTGCCCACTGACGCGCTTGGCTCGGCTCGCAATTCAAATAGTCCGTGGGTTTTCGTGTCGCTTTCCTCTTCTATTTCAAACAGACTCGCATATACGCGACCTTTGTCCGTCACAGCCAATCCTGTGACCCTTGCTTCAGCGAGAGGCGCCATAACCATCTTCCAGCGTGTGAGGCTTTCCCTGGATGGATCGATTTCGAAGTATTCGTTGGTCTCGTTCAAGTACAACGAAATACGATCTTTGCCACACACTAGAAAGGTGCCGTTGGGGCCTTCGCCTCCGCCCATCACGCCCTTATGGCGGAAATCCACGAGAGATCTGGAAAGGTAACTATGCAACAAGCCTTTTTCAAAGCTGTACTGCCGAACGAGCGCATAGTCACCCTCACGTTCCGATTCCTTCCTCGAATCGCGTCCGAGCGTCCAGACGGTGTCGTCGCTGCCGGTACACATTCGTGTCGCTAAGAACGTTTCCGTGTGAAGTGCGGAGACGACACCACCGGAGACAGAAGTCTCGGCCAGAAAGTAAGTAGTTCTATCGTCGATCGCAACCTGTCCACTTGCGATTGCGCCGCCGCCGCTTGTGGGTGCTGCGGCTACCAACCATAACTCGGTTGCGCCGGGAATCGAGATGTGTGCTTGACTCACTTGCTTCCCGCTTCTGTCGTATACCGCGAGGTCTGATGGAAAAGCTCCCTCCGACAACCGAGCGAAATAGCCCTGCGCCCAGGTAGGCCAGCGTGCGTCAAACCATACGGAGGCCGGAAACGAAGCGATGCGATATGGTTCGGAGAGGTGACCCGCTCCAGGCTCGGAATTTGATAGCTGTGTGCTGAGGTCGTGTGCAGTTCTATAGTTAGGCGATGCGGATGTTAGCGAAGTTTTTTGATTCGACAGCGGAACGGGCGTTCCGACCATCACAAACAACAGTCTTGCAATGATAAGGGAGCACCACGCGGCATTAAGTCCTCCTATCACACTTCCTCCGGCGGAGTGATTCCATTAGGACTAGATAATGCAGCATACCGCCTCGGTGTAACCCAAAGACGGGCAGGGCCTATGCAGTGCCCGATAAATCGGCGTTGCCGGACAATGAGGACCAAGTGTCCGGTCAACCCGTTACCCACGCATTATCCAGTCAAGCGGTGCAACTCCCTTTCCTGGATCTGCACCAGATTCGACGATTGTCCATCTGGCTGGGGTACAAATCCTGGCTGCATAAACTGAAGTGCCTGCCGGCTTTCAGTTTCCAAAGCGTCAGCGACTTGCTGCGCGTAGCGAATGAAGTGATGACCGGAGAGTGCAAGCTCGAATCCAAGCCGCCTCTTCTGTGCGTCCAGACCCCAGCGCGTCATGAGCCCTCGCATAAAGCGCCAGTAAGCTCCACGATACCGGGAGAGCACCCCTTGCTTCCAAACAGATTTCAGCAGCACCCTCAACAGATACGCCGGAGAAATCGCCGAGCTTTTCTGTTCCGGCTGAGGCTGCCAGCGTTCCAGGGAATCAAGCACTCGTTGATAAAATCGCTCCGGATCGTAAAGCGTAAGCAGCATGCGCTTCGTTCCATCGAGCAGTTCGGGAAGGGGCAGCACGGTTCGGAAGTTCGGGGATTCAAAGTTATTCGGCTCGGGGTTGTGTTCCAGAAGTCGGCCATCTTTTTTCATCCGTTCATATAGTGGCGTCGTGGGCGGCGCCTGCAGGATTCCCGTCATCGCCCACGGGATCGCAGCACGTTGTACAAATTCAATCTGGCGGTCAAAAATATCCGGCGGGTCGCTATCGAAACCGACGATAAACCCGCCCATGACCCACAGCCCCCGCTGCTGAATAAATTGAATGCTGTCCAATAAGTCGCGCCGGAGATTCTGGAATTTCTTGGTTTCCTTTAGCGACTCCACGGAGGGCGATTCGATTCCAATGAACACCCGCCAGAAATTTGCTTTGACCATTCCGTCCAGCAGCGCCGGCCGCGACGCAAGGTCAATCGAAGCTTCGGTGAAGAGCGCGAACGGATAACCGTTGCGCCGTTGCCACCGCTCCAACTCTTCGACAAGCCCTAGCGCCGCCTTGTGATTCCCGATAAAATTATCGTCGACAACAAACACATCTTTCCGCCAGCCCAGCCGCAAAAGCGCGTCGAGTTCTCCGGTCATCTGTGTCGCGGATTTCGTCCTCGGTCGGCGTCCGTAGATGGTGATGATGTCGCAAAACTCGCAGGTGAACGGGCAGCCTCGCGAAAATTGCACCGACATGAACGTGTACTTGTTCAGTGCCAACAGGTCAAAGCGCGGCACCGGCGTGCGGCTGACATCTGGCTTTTCCGCAATATGATAGAGCCTGCGAGCGGAGCCGCGCTCAAGATCCAACGCAATCTGCCCGAACATTTCATCCGGCTCACCAACCACTACATGGTCAGCCAGCGGCAGCAGTGCGTCCGGATCGCTGCTGGCGTAAGGTCCTCCTATCATCGTCCGCCGATTCAACTTGGAAGCGCGTTCGAGTGTCAGCCGAACGCCTTTGCGCTGGACCGCCATCGCGCTCACCATCACAAGGTCGGCCCATAGGATCTCCTCATCCCGCAACTCTTGAAATGCCAGGTCTACGAAACGAATTTCCCACTGTGCGGGGCAAAGCGCCGCCACCGTGATCAGCCCGAGCGGAGGCACCAACGCCCGCTCCGGAACTATTTGCATCATTTCGCCAAGGCTCCAAAACGAGGCAGGAAAACTCGGCCACACCATCAGAACCTTGATTGCCGGTCCGAGTGGTGGGAAAGCTCTGGTGTCTTTGGGATCGCCGTCCATGGATAAGCCTTCCTAACGGCTTCTCCGTTTAAGTCGCCAAGTTTGATTCGCTGTCCGATGCGAATCGCCTTGCTAAGCGACGTTCGTGCGGTCGGAGAAACCCCTTTGTATTCGCAGTTTCTTTGGTTGTTTTGCTAACAGCAGGCTTTCCATACGGAGGCAATACGAGAAGCCGTCATCAACAGCCAGTGGCCGCGAATTTTAGCACGAAGATGCTCTTAACGCTCTTTCCCGAGTAGCGAAAATGTGTAATTTTGCTTCGTTTCGGCGTTGTAAATCTTAGCATTGATTTTGAACAGGACATGGTCGGGTAAGTAGTTCGGGTCGGCATCGAGGTTCTTCTTCGTATCTTCGGCGGTGATGACAATTCCGGCGGCAGCATCGACAGATGTAATTGCTAAGAAGACCTTGCCCTTATATTTGTTTTCTGTTGCTTGGTAGGAGGTTTTCTACAACGCCCATATGCTCGCGACCGATTACTTTGTATGGACCATTGGCTGCGAGTTTTACATACGTAGCCGCTACACCGTGCTCCGCTTTACAATAGTGCGTATTTTGGGCGGCAAGAATGTGCAAATGGAGGAGAGTTGCGAACAGGGCAGAAGCGGCGAGAATTACGTATTTTTTCATGGATCTAAACTCAGACTAGCATTTCTGATTTGGGCGGGAAACTGTTCTATGGTTCAGTCGCTTCTTGGCCGGCAACTCCTGACTAGTCTGGTAAAGGGCTCTCGAAGAATTGCTTATCCGCCTGAGAAAGCGAAAAGTCTAGGTCCCGATAAGTTCTATAAGGGAGAATCAAGTTTCTTACTACGGCTATCGGACTAGAACCGTCGTTAGGGTCCGCGCATCAGTCCACGCGCCACGCCGAGCGTTCTGGCCAGCGCCGTAATTCCTCAGTAGCCCAAGCGGTGGCTTTATCCGTGTGGCACGTCGTGCACGGATTAGGAATTTTATACTTGTCGGTCATCGCCGGCGTTATAAAAGCAAACGTATGCGAGCGTACCTTGACGTCCGCAATGGTCGTCGCGATTTTTGGCATGTGGCAAGCAATGCAACTGCTACCCGCCGAATCTTTTTTGTGATGGGTATGCTCTTCGAGCGTGCCGGTGCGCGGCCCGTTCAACGACAGGGGGCCGTGACAATCCCGGCATAATTGGTCGGCCGGTTTTCGCAGTTGCGCGTAGTTCTCCGTGCCGTGCGTATCGTGGCAGCTGAAGCAGGTCACCCCGCGCCGGTACATCACGCTCTGCACAAAATCATTTCCCTGCATCCGGTTCTTATGTGCGGTGCCGTCGGGAAAGTGTGTGAAGGTCGTCTCACCCAGCGTGTGCTCTTCCAGTTGCCAAAAATCCTGCAAACCTAAACCCACATGATAGCCAACCGGCCAATCGTAATATTTGCCTTCTATGGGACTCACCGGCGGGCGTCCTTGCGAATGGCACTGGATGCACGTATCGCTGGCCTGAACGTAATCCATTCGAGCTGGATTCAAAATATTTGTACGAGATGGATGCTCGACGTGCGCACTTCCTGGGCCGTGGCATTTCTCGCATCCAACGTTCCACTCCGCCACTTGTTTCGTGTGGATGTTGTAGTCCACAGAGTGGCACCCGTCACAGGTCGGCCCCGTGGGCCGCTGCATATTGTCCGGCGGGTAGAGCGGCTCCCACCAATCCGTCCCCTTGGCCACGAAATACTTCCTCCAGACGTGTCCGGTAATGTCCCATTGCGCCGGCTCCGGAAAGTAATCGTCTCCTCTTTTCGTGAAGTAACGCTGCTTCCAAACGCTGCCGTAAACCAGCGCGATATCGTCCTTCGTAAACTTCGCAATGGTATTCGTCGAAAGATCAGGAATGATCGCGTCAGGATGTTCCCGCGGGTCGCGCACCACATTCGCCATCGGCGTCTTTCGCCAATGTTCGTAAATTTGTGCGTGACACTTCTCGCACGATTGCGAGCCGACATAGCGAGCCGAGCTGGCCGTAGACACCTGTTCCCGCCGTTGTTCCTTGCTTGGCAACCCCAGGCTGCGGATGAACAGGACTAACTTCCAGCTATCATCGCACTGCTCGTCGTGCGGTTTCGCCCAGCCCGGCATGCCCGTCAAGCGCACGCCATTGCGAATAATGTAACGGATCTCCCCATCCGTCAGCCGCTGCGTTCGCGGCGAGCGCAAGTCTGGCACTTTGGGATAGAGGTTATTGCCGACCTGGGTTTGCCCGGAGCCATCGGGCCCGTGACAAACCGCGCAGCGATCGATATAAGTCTCGCGCGCTTCCTTTAGAATCTCGTCCGTCGCCTGCCACGGATTCGCCTCCATCCGCGCCGTCCGCGGGATGGACAGGTTACGTGCCGTGCGCGCCACGATTGTTTCCAAATATGACGGTTGGTTGGCGGTGCTGAAACCACGCCAAACCAAGCGCACGCCATAAAGGCCAAGCGCGACCAGTACCGCGCCACTGACCAAAAGAAAAATTCTCCAACCCTTCATAGAGCCATTATTACAGCGACGGGTCCGAACTCAAAAATTCTCCACCATCCACACATTGCACTCCGTCGTCGGCGCCGGAATAGCCACGTGCTTGCCGTTGTGCGAAGGAATCGTCCAGGCGGCCTGAAAATTTTTCACTTGCCAGAGTGGCGTGGCATTCCCGGCCAAGTCCACGTACAGCACCGTATCCAGACGGCCGGTAGGGTTGCTGGAGATAAAAAATCCTTTGCCGTCCGCCGCCCAGTCAAGGGACATGAAATTGTTCCAGCTTTTTACGATGATCTCACGTGCCGGATGACCCGCCAGCGAGACCAATCGAATCTGATTCTGGGTTGCACCTATTTGCACTGCAGCTATAAGAGTGCCATCCGGAGAAAGACCCCAGTTCCACCCGCTCGGCGTTTCTTCAAGCTTGGCCGCCTGGCGCCTGGTGCCCTTCATGGGATCAAACACCGAAAAGGAATAGTCCCCCGGTTCCGCCTGGCTTAGAAGACAGACACTCGTTGGCGGCCGCGAACATTGAAAATTAATGATGTTGGGAGCCTCCAGAACAAGTTGCGACGGTCCCCCCTCGAGTGACGCGCGCATCAGACGCACGACTCGCGACCCTTGCTGAGCTTCTGACCGCCGTTGGCCCCCGGTGTCTTCCGGACTGAACGACACCAGGTACAGGATTTCAGATCCCTCGGCATTCAGCCGGGCAACCGCCTTTTGTTCCGGACCTGACACCAGCATCTCCGCAGAGGTTTCATCAATCCGCTGCCGGAAGATGTTAAAAATGCTGCTCGCGTTCGTTCTGTTTGAAGTGAACAGTACCGCACGGTCGTCGGACGTCCAATCGAACGGAAGGTCGTCAGCGTCGTCCAGCGTAAGGCGGCGAGGCGTTCCGAGATGTGGCCCCTTAGCGAAAAATTCCGCTACATAAACATCCAGTTGTGGCTTGAAGCGGCTAAACACAAGTGTTTTGCCATCAGTCGTGACGCTGGGTTGATTTACGTGATCGTCCCCACTGGTAAGTTTGCTAGGAACGCTAGTGGTGCGCCCGGCGATCAAGTCAACATTTACTCCCCAGAAATTTGAACTGTTCTGGCTTGGAGGCGGCTCTGCAATGGCATAAATTAACCTCCCATCACCTAGCCATTCGAGTCCCCACTCCAGATGAGGCTCGGTAATGACTACGTTTTTGGTGGTGCGCTCCAGATTGAAAAGTTCGATCCACGCTTCATTGCTATAGGCTCCAAAGCGAAACTTGTCATACGCGATCCAGTGTCCATCCGGGGACCACACCGGCGAAGAATAGGCGGTACCATCGCTAGCGGCTGTAATTATCCTGCGTTGATTGCTTCCGTCCGCGCGCATCAGCCAGAGTTCTTCGGCGGTCTCGCCAAACATTGCAGCCTTGAGAAACACTATTTGTGAGCCATCCGGAGATACCGAAGCGGACCAACCTTCATCAGACAGTTCCCGCGGGTTTCCACCCACAATGGGAATCACCCACAGGCCCATCTTGGCGGCCGGGGACGGTGGCCAAGAAATCAGCAACCGCGTGCTGTCCGGATACCAACTCATGTATTGAACGTCGTTATTCTTCGACAACAAAGAGTGCACTTCGCCGGTGGACATAAGTCGCAAGTACGTGCCGGTTCGGTCAGAATACGCCAGGTATTTTCCATCCGGAGATATTGCCGAAACCGAGATCGGATTCTCGGTAGGATTCGACGTCAAGCGTCGCGGAACCGGCAGAGAGGCTTGAATGACTTTGGATTGAGTACCGCGATGCGTGGCAAACCATCCTGCGAGCGCGGCAAGAATGACCACAGTTACGATGGCGCCGCTGAGTTGCCATTTCTTTGAAGTAGGCTGCTGGACCATCGCTGGTGCCACATGGGATGCGCTTCCCGAACTGGAGTCGCGCTGCAGCCGCTTGAGATCGGCTTTGAGTTCGGCAGCCGACTGGCTCCGAATCTCCTGATTCTTTTCCAACGCCTTGTTAATAATTTCTTCAAGCCTTGCAGGAACTCTTGAATTCAAGCGCACCGGCGCAACCGGCGCGCGATTGAGAATCGCCTCGAAAATCACTCCTGAAGTCTCGCCCTGGAAGGGCAGCGAGCCGGTACACATCTCATAAAGTACCGCGCCGAACGAAAAAAGATCCGTGCGGCCATCCAGTTCTTTTCCGCGCACCTGTTCCGGACTCATGTACGCGACCGTTCCAATCGCGGCGCCAGGACTGGTCAGATTTTCTTCTATGGTTAAAGTTGGGGCCGAGGTGGCGCCGCCAACCTCGTTGATAGTGAGCTTCGCGAGCCCAAAATCCAGCACCTTGGCCTGCCCATGCTTGGTAACAAAAATGTTCGCCGGCTTGATGTCACGGTGAAGGATGCCTTTGCTGTGCGCCACTTCCAGCGCAGCGGCGATCTGTATCCCTAGCTCCAGCACCGTCTCAATTTCCATCGGCTGGCCGGAGATCAGATGCTTGAGAGTGTTGCCCTCCAACAACTCCATAGCGATGAAAGTCTGGCTTTCGCTTTCATTGATTTCATAGATGGTGCAGATATTGGGATGATTGAGAGCGGACGCCGCGCGAGCCTCGCGGCGAAAACGCTCCAAGCTTTGCGGATGGTGAGCTACATTTTCAGGCAGGAACTTCAAAGCCACGAAGCGGCCCAGACGGGTGTCTTCCGCCTTATACACGACGCCCATCCCGCCGCCACCAAGCTTCTCAACAATTCGATAATGAGCGATGGTTTGGCCAATCATGGCTTAAGGACAGCACATCTTAGGAGCGCAGTTACGGCAAGTCAATTCAGCAACTCAGTTTACTGCCGTAAGTCGCGTTCCTCCTCGGGCCGTCGCGACGCCGGCTTCGTTATGACAGCGATCTAAGAGTTGGTCTCTACAGCCCCTTGGGATGCTCGGCCAGAGCCTCGCGATAGGTCTTGAGATTATTCTTATCGACTATCACCGTGCCGGTGTCCACTGAAGTTGGCGTGGGCGCTGCTAGTGCGGTGCGCCAGTCTTTAAACTGATGTACCGCGTTGTGGTGTAAGTCGTCGAGAAATTTCAACCCGTAGTAACTCATCACATACGGCTTTTGTGTAATGGTTGCACTGATGACCCCGCGGTCGATCCAGTCCAGTGTCTCCGGATCGTTATCGAAGGCCACGACCGGCAACTTGCCTTCCATGTTCAGGCGGTGCAACGCTTCGGCGGCGCCGGAGCCTCCGGTAGCCTCCAGGCAAATAATTCCGGCTACTTTTTCTTTTTGCTGCAGTAGCGCGGAGACTTGATCAAACGCGCTTCGCGCGTCCCCCTTATCATCCAGAATCTTGGTAAGTTTAAGAGCGGGAAAATTCTTGAGTGCGTCCGCCACGCCCGCCAATCGATCATCCATGTTGCGCTGTCCCGGAATAGTGACCACCGCGAAATTCCCTTGATGCGAGACGAGAGTGGCGAACCGTTTCACGCTCTCTCTGCCGGCCTTGAAATTATCCGTTCCAATGTACATCACGCGTTTTGAATCTGGCACATCCGAATCCACGCAGATCACCGGGATGCCCTGGGCCACCGCCTTGTCAATATCTCCCTGAAAAATTTCAGGCCTCGCCGCCGAAAGGCAGATTCCCGCCGGGTTCTGTTCCACGACCTGCCGGAAAATCGTTACTTCTCCATTCGGGTCATATGTTGTGGGGCCGGTAAGTTCACCCTTTACCCCCAGCGTTTTGGCCGCATCCAAAAAACCTGCTTGCGCCTCCTGCCAGTACGGCAAGTTAATATTGGTGGACACGAAAACGTAGCGTTCGTTTTCCCCGTGGTAGGGCTTCGCGCAAGCAATCAACACTACCCCGACAAAAATTAAAACAGAAACTAGTGTGACCCCCTGTCTAGTCATTTGCATTTCTCCTTTTACATTCGGTCTGGCCCCCAAAGCTGATTGCAAGATTTATTCTTCCCACGAACGCATTAAGCAGGACTTATCATTTTCATTTTCTTCCACGGGCATCGCACACCTCGTGCCGCCATTCTACGCGCGTTGGTCTGTATTGGGGGAACTGAGGGCCATTTCCGCCGTGAAGTCCTTGCCGGACGCCTGGGCTGGCCCGGAGAGTGCTTTTTCTACGCCTTTATAATATTGTTTCGCACCGCGAAGCGAACCAAATGACCTATGGAAGGCAGCTCCAGCTTCATCATCACTCGTGCGCGGTATGTTCCGCGGTCCTCACGCTGATGTTCATTTCGCTGGCGATTTCTTTGTTGCTTTTACAATCTGCCAACAATTTCAATACTTCGTGTTCTCGCCCTGATAACATTCGACGCCAGTTTTCACCGCCAGCCTTTATAGTCGTGTCAGCCTTGTTCACTCCGGTTGCATAGACATCGTCATTATTCGCTTGCCCGCCGGGAACATCGGCGGAAATATACCGGCGCGATAGGCCGCTGATACTCCTTGCATACCCAACACGATCGTCAATCAACTCGATCGCGCGCGGCAGCAACCCGGTACTTCCGTCCGACAAACGCCCGCTGGTGGCGAAGAACTGCAATTCCGTTTTTAAGCCTGCGCTCACGTGCAGTAAATTCCCTATGATGTGATTCAGAGACACTTCAAAATTCTTAAATCCAGTCAGTTCCACTACCAACGCAGCGACCTGGGTCACTCGATTTTCCAAATCCCGAGTCGGAAGATAAGTTTCTACCCAGTGTCCAACCTCCACCCTGGTCGGCAGCTTCGCCGTCACCTTCAGGTTTTAGATCGGCTCGTCAGTCTCAAGAGAATTTTCAAGTGTGTGGTAAGGCTACCCGGAACTTCGCCGCTACCCGGAAAGCCGACAAATTGCTGCCTGATGTGGCCATAATTGTGGCCAATGGCGTCCATGACTTCAAAGTCACCGATAATTTTAAGAAATCAATGCCACATGTTCCTGTTTTTTTTATGACCACCACTCTGAGCGTTGAAATCGAAAAAAAAGCCTTATCCCATGGCGTCGATGCGGTCTTTTCGGTGGACGATGAACTCATCACTCTGGCATTAAACGCCCGAGAAATGTGCCCTCAGAAGCATGCTGCGGTGGCCTAAGTGCCTTGCCGTATTCTTCAGCCTGGCATCGATATTAGCTAAAGTCTCCCAAGCAAATCGATCTTGACAGCCATCGTCACGGCAATTCGAACCGGTTTTTGCATTCGTGATTGATTTCGAATCAACTCACGATTGGAAATCCTCTCTTACTCTGCGATTCGCCCTGATTCGTTGACTGCGCTTGTGCTACAACCTAAGATGTCTGCTAAATGGCGGATTTCTCCTCCCTAATCGGACAGACCATCTCGCATTACCACATCACGGAACGCCTTGGTGGCGGGGGTATGGGCGTGGTGTACAAGGCCGAAGACACGCGCCTTCACCGTTTCGTCGCTCTCAAATTCCTGCCGGATGACATGGCTAAAGACCCTCAGGCCCTGGCTCGTTTCCAGCGCGAAGCACAAGCCGCTTCGGCCCTCAATCATCAAAACATTTGCACCATCTACGATATCGGTGAACAAGACGGCAGAGCCTTCATCGCCATGGAGTATCTCGAAGGCCAAACCTTGAGGCACAGCATCGCCGACCGGCCAATGGAATTGGAGAACCTGCTCAACCTGTTCATAGAAATTGCCGACGCTTTGGATGCGGCGCACTCCAAAGGCATCGTCCACAGAGACATCAAGCCTGCCAACATATTTGTCACCGAACGCGGTCACGCCAAGATTCTGGATTTCGGTCTTGCCAAGATGAACTTCGCGAAAAATCCCACTGTCGATGGCGAAACATTAGCTACACAGCAGGTGGATCCCGATCACCTGACCAGTTCGAGAAGCGCTTTGGGAACGGTTAGCTATATGTCTCCCGAGCAGGCCCGCGGTCGAGAACTAAACCCGCAAACAGATTTGTTCTCCTTCGGTGTCGTGCTGTACGAAGTGGCCGCCGGTGTACGTCCTTTCCGTGGTGACACGCCCGCCGTGGTTTTCGACGCCATACTCAATCGCGAGCCCCTTCCTCCCGCGCACGGAAATGCAAAGGTCCCGCCGAAACTGGCAGAGATCATTCACAAGGCTTTGGAAAAAGACCGTGGCTTGCGCTATCAGTCGGCGGCGGATTTGCGCACCGACCTCAAACGCCTCAAGCGTGAGATTGATTCTGCTCTGCGTGCGGCAGCCACAACAGCATCTTTGGGCGAAATCGCTGCTCCTCCATCAGCGCCAAAAGAGCAATCTCAAACCGCCGAAGCCTCTCCTCACCCTTGGTGGCGCGGCCGCCTGGCAGTTTTGCCCTTTGTGAACGGTAGCGCGGACCCGAACTCCGAGTACCTAAGCGACGGGATCACCGAGAGTCTCATCAACAGCCTGTCCCGCTTGCCGAATTTGAAAGTGATGTCCCGCGACTCCGCCTTCCGCTACAAAGGCAAAGACACCGATGTACAAACAGTGGCGCGCGAGCTCGGAGTTCGAACTGTCTTGAAAGGCCGGGTCACACAGCTCGGCGGCAATCTAGCCATCAGCGCAGAGCTCATCGACGCCACAGACAGCAGCCACATCTGGGGTCAGCAGTACAGCCGCAAGCCGGCAGACATCTTCGCCCTCCAGGAAAAATTCGCCAGGGAAATCACCAAAGCGTTGCGCCTGCGTTTGACCGGCCAGGAAGAGAAGAGCCTCGCGCGGACCTATACCACCAACCCCGAGGCCTACCGGGGCTATCTCCAGGGCCGCTACTGGGAGAACAAAAGGACTGAGGATGGCATTAACAAGGGTATTGAATGTTTTCAGCAAGCCATCGCCAGAGATCCCGCTTACGCTTTGGCTTATTGTGGAGTGGCGGACTGTTACAGCATGCATGCCAATTACGGTTTCCTGCCGCCCAAAATTGGTTATTCGAAGGCCAACGATGCGGTTCTTAAGGCCCTCGAGCTTGATGACACTCTCTCTGAAGCTCACGTTTCGCTCGGATTTATCAAATCGGACTACACCTGGGACTGGGCAGGCTCGGAAAAAGAATTTCAACGCGCCATCGCGCTAAATCCGAATTATGCGACTGCTCACCAATGGTATGGCTACGCTCTGTGGAAAACTGGACACTTTGAAGAATCCATCGCCGAGCACCGTCGCGCACTGCAACTTGACCCGCTCTCGCTACCCGTTAATAGAAATCTGGGATTGGCATACTACCTGGCCCGACAGTATGATTTGGCCATCGAGCAACTGCAGAAGACCCGCGAGATGGATCCCACGTTCGTCCTGACGCGAGAGTATCTCGGCCTGGCCTATCTCGAAAAGGGTATGTACAAAGAAGCCATCGTGAGTTGTGAAGAAGCGGCCACGCCTGTTTCTGCCAGCCCATACGCAATTTCCGCACTTGGATATGTCTATGCCGTTGCCGGGAAAAAGGCCGAAGCGCAAAACGTTCGTGATCGCTTAAAGAAACTCTCGGAACAAAAATATCTCTCACCGAGGTTTATGGCCAGTATCTACGCTGGCCTCGGCGAAAAAGAAAAAGCGTTCGAATCGTTAAACGCCGGTTTCGAAGATCGCTCTCTACAAATGGGCCCAGGCATCATCGCAGACCCGACGTATGATTCGTTGCGCGCGGAACCGCGCTTCCAGGATCTGTTGCGGAGCATGGGATTGGCAAATGCAAATGACAACTAGAGCCGGAGAGCCAACCCTCGCTCCCGCGCTCGTCGAACGCGTGCTCAGAAAGCTCGGCTTGCGTCAACGCCCAGCGCTCGACCTCGCTGGATTGAACACCCTCTACGCGGCGGTGTCCGCCAACATCCCGTTCGACAACTTCCAAAAGCGCATCTGGTTCGCAAGTCCGCAACAAACTCCACTTCCCGGCGGAGATCCCAATGAGTTTTTTAACAACTGGCTGCGGCACGGCACTGGCGGCACTTGCTGGCCGATCAATGGAGCAACGTACTCTCTCGCGCATGCGCTCGGTTTTGACGCCTGCCGTATCGTCGGCTCGGTGATCGTCGAGGGCTACCCACGAGGCGCCAATCACGGATCAGTCATAGTAACTCTGGACGGAATCAATTATTTGGTGGACGCCTGGATGGCCTCGTTCAAAGTCCTTCCCTTGATTTCCGGCAAACCTTCGTCAACCGGTAACGGCATCCACGACGTCCACGCCGTACCCATTGAGAGCGGCTTCGAGATCATCACCTATCCCGGTTTTAACCGTGAACAGACGTTACCATTCCGCCCCGAACCCGAATACGACCCCGTTGATCACCTACTCTTCCTCGCTCGTTACGAGAGAACCAAATCCGTCGGCTTCTTCAACGACGCCATCTTCATCTGCCGCCATCTCCCCGACTCCATCATCACCATGGGTCGCAAGAGCCAGTTCCATCTCTCCGCCGACGGCACCCTAACCAAAACCGAACCCACCGAAGTCCAACGCAGAAAGTCCCTCATCGAAGACTTTGGCCTTTCCGAAGAAATTGTAGATAAACTCCCACCCAACGTCCCTGGAGGCGTCGCCCCTCCCGGCCTATAATAAGAGCGGCTACTTTTTTGCAAGCTCGCCAGCAAAATGACTCTCAACTTCGTCCCGACTAAGCGGATTTTTTATTTTGGTTAGTACGACAGAATAGACGACCTCGTTTCCCGCAACTTGCGCGGTGATAAATGCACTGTCCACTGGCAATTCTTGATAGGTGAATTTAACGTGCCTGCCGTCTGCGAGTGTTTTGACCCAATCTTCATCTGACATGCAACCTCCTCCAGCGAGGTTCCCAAGGCACCCAATCGCTGGCACTGTCACATTTCGTGACTTGAGCCTCTCAGTAGTAGCATCCTCACGTGGTTTCGTGAGGGCTAGATGGCGTCCAAGCCCGATAAAACTTCCGTTCGTGAATCGTCAAAGCCGAATCTCGGAAGGAGAATTATCGCACTTCGGGCTTCTCTGGAAATAAGTCAATTGGAACTTGGCAAACGTGTCGGTGCTTCTGCGATGTCGATTTCAAGGTGGGAGTCCGACAATAAACGGCCCCCGGCGAAATATCTAATTAGATTCGGGCTTCTTTCAACTGCGGATGACTGCTGGTTCTTCTGGGGACAGGCCGGATTAACTATCGAGGACGTAATTCGCGTAATGCCCCGATCCAAACGCGGTCACTTGTGAATCCTGCGATGGTCCTAAAAACGACGCCGGCTGGAAGCCACACGCTGCTTAAGGTGTAACTTTTCCGGGTCGCGTACGTTTAGTTTTGTGGCAGGCATATCCGCCGACGTTGCTACCCGAGGAAGTCAAAAGATAAATAACTGGATACTTACTTGGAATCCCGCGGGAGCGCTGGGTATCGAGGCTCCAGCCCTCCGCTGCGCAAACCAAGAAGCCGTTCCAAAGGGTATGCCCCGTATTACGGTCTCCTATGAACAGCTAATACGCGCCTGAGGGAAGAGCGGCAGGTGCTCAGTTCCTGTGGTATTCCCACATAACTCATGGCACACTTGTGGTCATACCACAGGAGCCACATGACCGCAGCCAAACTTGACCTCCTGCAAGGCACCTTGGACCTTATGGTCCTCCAGACTCTCACCGCCCTGGGACCGCTCCACGGCTACGGTATCGCGCGGCGCATCGAGCAAGTCAGCGGCGATAAAGTTTTCCTCAACCAAGGCACCATCTACGCTTCCCTCGTCAGGTTGCAGCAGCGCGGATGGATCTCCAGCGAGTGGGGCGTCTCCTCCAACAACCGCAAGGCCAAGTTTTATTCCATTACCAAAAAAGGCCGCAAGCAACTTTCTGAGGATGCCGTGAATTGGCAAAGACTAGCCAGCGTTATGAGTCGCGTTCTCGGTATGCAGGAAGGTGGCGAGCAATGATTGACCGGCTGCAACAATTTTTTCATCGGGCCACCTCCGTTTTTCGCCATAAGAAACTGGACCGCGACCTGGACGCGGAATTGGCTGCGCACCTCGAATTGGCCAGCGAAGAAAATCAGCAGCGCGGTCTGTCTCCAGAGGAAGCCCGTCGTCAGGCACTAATCCGTTTCGGCGGAATACAACAAGCCATCGAACAGCATCGCGACGCTCGCGGACTGCCAGGTCTGGAAATCTTGTTTCAAGATTTGCGTTACGCCGTCCGCGCATTGTTCAAGAATCCCGGATTCACAATTGCCGTTGTTATCACCTTGGCCCTCGGCATTGCCGTGAATGCCACCATGTTCAGTATCGTCAGCGCCTTTCTGTTGCGGCGTCCGGTGGTCCACGAACCAGATCGCGTGGTCGTAGTTACTTCCATTAATCCCACTCGAGGATTTCTCCCCGACACGAATCCTGTTTCTGCGCCAAATTACTTTGCGTGGCGCGAAGGCAACGATGTTTTTTCTGATATCTCCGCTGCGGACGAGTATCGGACCGTCAGTTTGACCGCCGCGCAGGGCAAACCGGAGGCGCTTCCTTCCGCCGCCGTTTCGCAGAATTATTTCAAGGTGCTGGGAGTAGCCGCGCACCTCGGCCGCACTCTTTCCGAAGGAGAAGATCAACCCGGACGTGATCACGTCGTAATCCTGAGCCATGAACTCTGGCAGCGACATTTCGGTTCGAACCCTTCAGTCATCGACAGCACCATCCGCTTAAACCGTGAAAACTACACGATCATCGGTGTGATGCCTGCCAGTTTTCGTTTATTGGGTTTCACACCGCAAATCTGGACCCCACTGACATTGACAGCTGCGGATCGAGCCACAGCAGCGCGCAAAGATCACAACTTGCATGTGTTCGCGAGATTAAAACCTGGTGTGACTCTCGAACACGCTCGCCTGGAAATAACCAACCTGGCGCGCCGCTCCGAACAAGACTTTCCCGAAACTGAAAAAGGTTGGAGCGCCGCCGTTCGTACTTTGCCCGACTTTCTGATCTACAACTTTGGTATTCGCAACGGACTGGCTCTGATGATGACCGCCGTCGGCTTCGTTCTCATGATGGCCTGCGCCAACGTAGCGGGTTTGCTGTTAGCCCGCGCCACCGGCCGGCAAAAAGAGCTGGGCATCCGCATCGCGCTCGGCGCCGGTCGGCTTCGCATCGTCCGGCAATTGTTAACCGAAGGCTTGTTGAATGCCTTAATCGGCGGCATCGTAGCCCTTGTCCTTGCCTTTTGGGGCATCAATTTTGTTGGCACAAAAATGACCTTCAACGAAGCCATCAGCGCGGTCCCATTAACTCTCGACCGCAACGTTTTGCTGTTTGTCCTGGGTGTCTCCGTGTTTTCCGCAGTGCTGTGCAGCCTCGCCCCCGCCCTCAGAGCTTCGCGAACGGATATCAATACCGTTTTGAAAGATGAAAGTCGCGCAGCCTCCGCGGGGCGATCTCATAGTCGACTGCGGACCGTGCTGGTCACCGGCGAAATCGCTTTAGCGATGTTTCTTCTTATTGGCACAGGCTTGCTGATCCGCGGACTCTATGTCGTTGAGCATCAAAATCTGGGCTTCCAGCCAGAGCATCTGCTGACTGCCGGATTGACTTTGGATAGCGCGCGGTACAAAGATGCTGCTCAGCAAGCTTCCTTCGTTCGAGAAATCATTCCTCGTCTTCAACATATTCCTGGAGCCGATACCGTGGCTATCACCTCCGACTTACCGGCCACCGGCCCCGACAGCGTAACCGTGCAAATTGAAGGTGAGCCCAATTTACCGGCGAACCAGGCACGCAGTGCCAAAGCTGTTGTGGTGTCCGTCGATTACTTCGGTGTGGCGCAAATCCCCGTACTCCGCGGGCGCACCTTCACCGAAATGGATAGCGCGACATCCTCACCCGTGGTCTTGGTAAATCAGGAGTTTGTGCATCGCCACCTCCCCGATCAGGAGCCTCTTGGAAAACAGATCCGCTTGAGTGTCACCGGCCCTACGCCCAAGTGGTGTGAAATCGTCGGCGTGGTGGCTAACGTAAAGAATTATTCCGAAGCACCGGACGAGCTCCCGCAAGTCTATGAGCCCTTCTTTCAGCGACCGGTATCAACTTTTTCCATCATGATACGGACCAAGGCCGATCCGAATGCCCTGGCGTCCGATCTTCGCGGTGCTATTGAACAAGCCGATGCGGACCTGCCACTTTTGCACGTAATGAGCATGCCCGCGGTCATCGATCTTCAGAAGGGCGGCGACGTATTATTTTCTCGTATGTTGGGTGTCTTCGCGCTTCTCGCCCTGATCTTCGCAGCCATCGGCATTTATGGCCTGATTGCTTATTCCGTCGGCCAACGAACTCACGAGATCGGAATCCGTGTGGCCCTGGGAGCCGGCAGTAAACAGGTGCTACGAATGGTGCTTTTCGAAGGCCTGAAAATGACTGCGATCGGCGCGGCCATCGGTCTGGCCGTAGCCCTGCCTTTACCGAAGATTTTTGCTGCCATGTTTACCGGCTTACTTTTCAGCGAGCCGAGGCTGTACTTCATCGTGACGCTAGCGATTATCGCAGTCTCCATGCTGGCCACCTACATCCCCGCGCGTCGCGCCGCCAGCGTCGATCCCACCATCGCTCTGCGCAACAGCTGAAACCGTGCCGATCATCCATGTCCACGAAAATTGAATTCGGCTGTCTCCGGGCGATTCCGGGCCTTTTGAGCTTTCAGATTGGATTTATCATTTCAACGGCTGACTGGAAGCCGACTCATCCTCGATCTTAGGCACAGAAATACGTTGCTTGTCCCCCACTGAGAAGAGCAGATAGTTGGTGAAACTATGACGCCGGTGGCTGCGTCGTCCTTTCCAGTCGTAATACAATTCCGCGCTCTGTGGCAGCCACATATCTACATTACCCTCTCGGAAATGGACCGGGCCATACTCAATAATTGAGCGATCCGTCGCCAGGCGGATTTCCGGCAGCGGCGCTATCAGATCGGTTTCTAGCCTCAGGATTTGGTAGCTGTCCGCCGCAATCCAGGCACGCCCCTTCAGCGCTACTGGGTACGACGGGCCATCACTACCGATCCGGTAAGAACGAATCGTATTTGGCCTATCGCTCCTTTGGCGGAAATGCACTTGCCACCCAAGGGCCCCATTCCACCGCGCTAGCCCCTCGCACGTCATTTCAAAGGACCCCGCATTGTACGGATGGAATATCAGAACCAGTGCCGGCAATCCGATTGTTGCCACCCCGTCCGGAAAATCCTCCCCCGAACCATGTCTGCTACGATATTCTTCCACGCCCAGATAGCCAGGCCGGATTTCTTCCACGGAAACCACGTAGTCGAACTTGCGCGTTTCTGAGGGGGCTGCAAATCCCCATTTATTGATCGATTCATGCTTCAACAATTCCGTCGCAGTGAATCGGTCAACATTAGTTACAAATTCCCGTATCCGCTCTCCGGCTTTTTGCAGCACATCGTCCAAAGCGCACGCCGCGTTAGGTTCCACCGGCGGCACTCTCTCGTCCACATCAGGCGGCAGCCAATTGGAGGGCAGCGGTATCGAGGTCACGCCTGGAATCAAATCTGGGACCACTATCTCGTTTGCGCCCTTTGCGACTGGGGCGTTGCCAGCCGAGGGCATAGCCATCGAGCGGCCGGCGAGAATCAAATCCGGCACCACGATGTCATTTGCTCTGGTTGGCGTTAGGCCACTCCCAACCGGCAACCGGGAAGTCTGCAAATCCTCAACTTCTATCACAGGGACCACGCTCGCTCTGTCCTGCCGCCCTGTCTGATTTGCGGTGACCACGTTCTGTTTTTTTGCCACCGCTACCCGCGAAGTTTGCAGGCCCTGTAGTTGTTGATTTGCTGTGGCATCCGCAGGGTGCTCCTTCACAAATCCTTGCAGAACGCTGATTGCTCGCTTCGTGTCACCGCGTCCCGCCAATGCCGTAGCCAGTAGCGGCTCAATAATCGTTGCCGGACCGTGTCCCAACTCCAGCGCGCGTTCGCCTTGCTCGACAGCTTCGTCGAGCGACCCTTGCATTAACAATGCGTGGCAGAGAAGCGCGTGGCTACGCCAGGAAGAGGGCTCCGCTTCCGTGGCTTGCTTCAACAGCGGCAATGCTTCGTCTGTTTTTTTTTCGCGCAACAGCAGGTCGGCCAAAGAAAGCAGCGCATTTAGGTGCTTGGGATTGATCTCCAGCGCCTTTGTCCAGTAGGACCTTGCCTGATCCAGATCATTCGCTTGAGACGAGTAAACGCCGAAGATGTAGTTCACGTCCGCGCTGCTTGGAGCAAGTCGATATGCAGCATCAAGGTGAGTTCGCGCCTCACGAAGTTTGTTGGCCCGCAGCGCTTCCAGGGCCTTCCCCAGTTGCTTTTGCGCATTAGGAGCAAGCACGGCGGGCGCCACTGCCGGTGCGGTCTTTTCCGCCTTCGACTCCAGCCGGACATCCGCTGCAGCCTTCATCGAAGAGTTTTCTTTTTCTTGCCAGCCGAGGGCCGGTGCCGACTGTGTGGCGTAAGCAGAAGGCAGGAGTGAACAGCAAACTAACGCTAAGATTACGAGGGAGCCCGTCAGAACACGGACAAACATGGTCAACTCCACTCCGAGCAAGGTAGGCCTGGAACTGCCCGCATGGTACACCTTGCAGCGCCGGAATGCGATAACCATTAGAACTTCGGATGGATCGGCGCATAGGACGGAGTTTCAAGAATAGAAGCTAAGCAAAATAGTTCTGCAAAAAATATGCCCCTGGCGTGCGTTGCCAAAAAAATCCCCGAAACGAATACGCAATCCCAATCCAATATTTCAGATACCCACCGCCCACCGGCTTTCGGTGTACAATCCGGGGCAATCGCTTTTGCATGGGTGACTCATGCCTCCAGTTCAACCTAACATGAGCGCCTAAATGGCGGACTCCTCATCTCGTATCGGTCAGACAATTTCCCATTACCGCATCATCGAAAGGCTTGGCGGTGGTGGCATGGGAGTGGTCTACAAGGCCCAAGACACCAAGCTAGGCCGCTATTTAGCGATCAAGCTTCTCCCTCCAGAACTTGCCAATGACCAACAGTCGCTCGAGCGCTTTCAGCGTGAAGCGCGCGCCGCATCCGCTCTTGACCATCCCAATATCTGCACCATCTACGAGGTCGGCGAGCACGAAGGCCATCCCTTCATTGCCATGCAGTTGCTTGAAGGCCGCACGCTCAAGTCTTGTGTTGAAGAGCAACGGCTCGACGTCGAGAAGTTGCTCGAAGTGGCCATTCAGATCGCTGATGCCCTCGTAGCCGCACACGTGAAAGGCGTCATTCATCGGGACATCAAGCCGGCGAATATTTTTGTGACCGATCGCGGCGATGCAAAAGTCCTTGACTTTGGTTTGGCCAAATTAGCTACGCCGGGTCATACCCTCGCTGGGGACATGGGCGCTTCGGCATGGCCAACCGTGACCGACGAACAACATCTCACCAGCCCAGGAATGGCAATAGGCACGATTTCCTACATGTCCCCCGAGCAAGCGCGAGGGGAGGAACTTGACGCCCGCACGGATCTGTTTAGCTTCGGAGTTGTCCTATATGAGCTAGCCACCGGGCACCACGCCTTTCCAGGCTCCACCACCGCGCTGATTTTCGACGCCATCTTGAACAAAACCCCGACGTCGCCGATGCGGCTGAAGCCGCAGTTGTCGGCGGAATTGGAACGCATCATCACCAAGCTGCTCGAGAAAGATGCCGATCTGCGATACCAGCACGCCTCGGAGCTTCGCGCCGACCTGAAACGGCTCAAGCGCGACACCGATTCCGGCAAAGCCGCCGCCTCCCGCAAAGTCGCCCTTATTCCCGCGGGGCCCACAAAAAACCACTCGCGGCTCTGGATTGTCGGCGCGATTGTGTTCTTGCTAATTTTGGCCCTGGCTACTTTTTGGTTACGCTCGCCCACACCACTTCCACGCGTCGTCGGCTCGACGCAGATTACTCGTGATGGTTTTTCGAAATCCGCCCTGATAACAGACGGAACTCGCATTTACTTCTCGGGATCATCTGGTGCTCGTGGGGTTCTGGCGCAGGTCTCAACCGCGGGAGGTGAAACCGGGACCATCCCTACTGTATTTATCAACATTTTGCCGCACGATATTTCCGCTGATCGCTCTGAACTCTTGGCCAGGGATAATGCCGCAACCGAAAGCGAAGACCCGTATTGGATTGTGTCGTTGCCCACTGGAACTCGCCGTCGTCTCGGTGATGTCGTTGGCCACAGCGCCAGTTGGTCGTCAGACGGGGGCTACCTTGTTTATGCCAACGGCTCCGATCTTTATTTCGCCAATCACGACGGAGGCTCTCCGCGGAAGTTGGTGAGCCTCCCCGGTGTCGCAAACGACCTCACGTTTTCTCCCGATGGCACCAAGATCCGTTTCAGCATGGGAGAACGCTTCACCGGCAATTCCTCTTTGTGGGAGGTTCGCGCCGATGGCACCGGGCTTCATGAACTATTTCCTGGTTGGAACAAGCCCGCCCGGGAGTGCTGCGGCAAATGGACCTCAGATGGTCGTAACTTCATTTTCGTCAGCGCTAACAGCAAAGGGCAAAATATATGGACTCTGCCCGAACATCACTCTTTTCTGCAAGCCTCGCGTGGCCCACTGCAACTGACGACTGGCCCGCTGACCTTCTCTGAAGTGCTGCCCAGCCGGGAAGGAAACAAACTGTTTGTTGTCGGCTCCCAGCGCCGCGGGGAGCTTGTTCGTTACGAGGCCCGTTCGCAGCAGTTCCTTCCGTTTCTCTCAGGAATTTCGGCTAGCGAGGTGGATTTCTCAAGCGACGGCCAGTGGGTCACGTACGTCGCGTATCCCGAATATACCCTGTGGCGAAGCCACGCCGACGGCAGTGATCGATTGCAACTTACTTATCCTCCTAGTCAAGCCCACCTGCCACGCTGGTCGCCAGATGGAAAGCAGATTGCCTTCATTGGCCTCCACGATAACAACTGGAAGATTTTCCTTATCTCCGCGCAGGGTGGTACTCCTCAGGAATTGCCACCTCAGGCGGAGAATGGAGACGAAGCCGATCCTGTATTTTCACCGGATGGTTCACAACTTGCCTTTGGGGGCGTGACGGGAACTCGTCCCATCAAGTTAGTAAATCTGAAGACTCGCCAGATTTCCTCCATCCCCGGCTCGGAAGGTCTCTACAGTCCTCGCTGGTCGCCTGATGGTCGATACTTGGCGGCTCTGTCGCAAGACTCGCTGAAGCTAAGTTTTTACTCCTTCAAGGATCAAAAATGGTCAGCACTGATTACGGAGAATGCCGTCATCGGTTTTCCCACTTGGTCCAGGGACAGCAAATATCTTTATTTTGACGAAGGCGGAATCGACCCCACATTTCGTCGCATCGCTGTTGGCGCTGCCGGGTCGGAAGCGCTTTTCAGTTTGAAGGGTATCTCCCGCTTCGGTAGCAACATGGTGGGAGAGTGGAGCGGACTCACCCCAGACGGTGTACCGCTCTTCACGCGTGACATCAGCGTCCAGGAAATCTACGCCCTCGATGTCGAGTTGCCATAAGTCTCACAGCCCGGCCTCCACACGAATCCAACTTTCAACCTCGCACCCACGTATAGCTTTTCGGTGTACAATCCGGGGCAATTGCTTTTGCATGGTGACTTATGCCTCCAGCGCAATCTACCAACGTCTGGGTTCCCGTCTGCTGCGACCGCGTCATGCGCTACAACATCTTTGTCCCGAAAGATGGCGCGGCTTATGGCGCGCTGATGTGCACTGTTTGCAGTAAAAATGTAACCTTTGAACTGGAACCGGTTCTCGACTTGAACGCGTATGGAGACGGCGCCCGCGTGCTCAATATGCTGGGGTCGCCGAAGCCCCCCAACGTCGACAGACCCAAAGTCGCTGGCGATGCCGCTCTTAACGATCAGACCCTGTGATTTGAATCGTCGAAATTAAACATCGGCTCGCCAATGATTGATGGGACCATTTCTCACTATCGCATCCTGGAAAAACTCGGTGCTGGCGGAATGGGTGTCGTCTACAAGGGCTCGACACTGATCGCACTGTAGCTCTGAAATTTCTACCTGATAACCTCGATCAGGATGCTCAGGCTTGGGAGCGTTTTCGCCGCGAAGCCCACGCCGCTTCCGCGCAATCATCTAGGCATATGCACCATCTACGACGTTGGCGAAGAGGATCACCGTTCTTTCATCGTCATGGAATTCATTGACGGTGAAACTCTCAGTCACCATATCCAACGCCAACCTCTGTCGCGCGATTAAATATCTTCAATAATAATAGGGGTTGGCGGGACTTGCTGTAAGGCGTCCAGTTGGAAGCGGTCCGCTGACTCGCAACGCCACGCAGGCGCGTTACCGGGCAACCTCCAGCCTTGTCCCCAGCCCTGCATACAAATAATTTTCCCCATAGGCCTTCTTCAATCGCGCAAAAGCCGGCTCACCGGTGCAATGTCCCGGCGCAATCTTCTGCACTTTCCATTTCGTCTTTAAATTCTCCACCAGCGTATCTATCTCCTCCACCGGTGTTGTCACCAAGTGCAATCCCCCGAAAACAATCTCCGTCCTCGGATCCACCGCGCTGGCCGCTTCCAGAATCGCTTCAATTCCCGCGTGCGAGCACCCGTCCACCAGCAGCAATCCATTTGCTCCCTTGATCGCCAGCGTCAGTTCCGGCAGCTCCTTAGTTCCTTCCTTCTGCGAAACTGTGCGTACCAGAAAAATTCCGGGCGTTACTTCCGTCAATTGATTCACCAAGACAAAATTCCCCGTATCATACAACTTGCCCCAGGTGAAATGTTCCGGTTGCGTTCCCCCAAAATACCGCATCGTCGCTGGTAAGCTGTCATCTGCCCGCAGAAACGCCTTTGGGAACGGAGCTCCCCCGAATCCATTCCCTCCATCCGCAGGCACATACACCGTAACGTTGGGATTCACGTTGAGCACATATCTCAATCCGGTCGCGTGATCCGCATGGCGATGTGAGATCACCACAAAATCCAACTTCGTCAGGTCTACGCCCAGCGCCTTCACGTTGTGTTCAAAGTTCCCTGCATCATTCCCGGTATCGAACAAAATGCGCTTTCCGTCGTGCTCCACCATCGCAGAAAATCCCCAGTCCTTCGTAAGCGTCTTCGATTCCCCGAACGCGTCATAGAGAATCGTCACCTTATCCCTTGCCCGGCAGGGAACCTCCGCCACAAACACCAACACAACCCCCAAAATCCACAAAACGTAGCCTCGCAAGAAACACCTCCAATCAACATTTCGGTTAGATTTCTCCCTCGTGCATCCTACCCTATCCTGCGTTCCACATTAAGAAGTGTGCAGCACTCGGCCTTCGCCGCGCTCAACTACGCCGTAAGTGCCAGACCGCACATCGAGAATCAAGCCTCGAAGGGACGCTTAATTGGGTATATATCTCCCCCACTCATATGGTAGGCTCCGGGTCTTCACCGGATTCAACCAGTCTCGAATCTAGAGTCTCAATCCTCGCATGGTCCGTTTCATCGGGGACGGTTGCTTGCCGCCCCGCGTTGACAGCAAAATTCGCCGGGGCGTATAGTCTAGCCAACAGTTAAAATTAGTTACCGCCGTGGACGCCTTTACCACCCCAGTTCCTGCGGGCTTGATTTTTGACTAAGGGCAGGAGTTGCCCCAAGATGCCGCAATTTCCTTTCGCTCGGCGCGTCTTTTCTTTCCTGGCATTCCCGTTATTGTGTGGCGTTTGCGCCGTGCTGTACGCGCAAGATCCTTCAGCGTCCGCTCCCGCACCCGCCGCTCCATCAACCAGCGCGCCTGCGCCAGCTACTCAAGATAACAGCGCCAAACAAGACGCGACAAAATCCTCCAGCGCGCAACCGCCGTCAGATAATTCCGAGCTGGTCACTCAAGATTCTGCGGCCACTTTTAAAGTCCGCGTAAACCTAGTGCTGGTCCGCGTAGTCGTGCGCGACAATCAAGGCAAAGTAGTCACCAACCTGCGCAAGGAAGATTTTCAGCTCTTCGATAATCGCAAGCCACAAGCGATAACTTATTTCAGTGCTGAAACTCCCGAATCCCAGGCCCTCCGGCCCGCCACCACCGTGACCGCCAACGACGAATCAGCCGTGACGCCTGAGGAAACACAGATCGCAGTCAAGAAATTACCGCAGCGCTTTGTGGGCGTGATGTTCGACGACGTGCATATGTCCATGCAGGACACTGCCGTAGTGCGCGATGCCGCCACCAGATTATTTGGAGCCCTCGCGCCTTCCGATCGCGTGGCGATGTTCAGCGCCTCGGGCCAATTCCACCTGCAGTTCACCGCCGACCACGATCAACTGGCTAAATCTCTCTACTCCCTCGTGCCGCGTCCCACCACTGGCGCCGGGGGATTCCACGAGTGTCCGGAAGTGACCTACTACCAGGCCGACCTCATTCAAAATAAGAGCGACTCGCAAGCTTTGGCGATTGCTGCGGAAGATGCCGTGCAATGCGCGTTCAATGGCGACGAAACGAAAATTGCGCAGGCCACCCAAATGGCGCAGTCCGCTGCCATGCGAGTTTTAAACCTCGGCGATGGGGAAACCGAATATGCCTATCGCCATATTGAAGAGGCCGTCAAGCAGATATCGGCCATGCCCGGCCAACGCGTAATGGTTTTTGTTTCACCCGGTTTTATCCCCAGCACTTTGTGGGCGGAGACTTCCGACATCATTGACCGCGCCAGCCACGCCGGCATCGTCATCAACACCATCGACGCCCGCGGCCTCTACACGCCAGATCTCCTGGGTGACATCGCCAACCCGCCGCGGGGCTCGGCACTCGCCGCCGGCATTAGCGCCTCCTACCGCCTGGCCGCGCAGACGGCTCAGGACGAGGTGTTGCAACAATTGGCTTACGGAACCGGCGGCACTTTTTTTCACAATCGCAACGATTTGGACGAAGGCCTGCGTGAAGCAGTTGCCGCGCCGGGGCTTTCTTACTTGTTGGGATTTTCCCCGCAAAATCTAAAAGTGGACGGCCGCTTTCACGGACTGAAGGTTTCACTCACCAGCAAACAAAAATATTCCATCCAAGCCCGCAACGGATATTACGCCCCCAAAACCATCCCTAATCCTGTCGAAGCCGCCAAGCAGGAAATTCGCGAAGCCATTTTTTCGCAGGAAGAGTTGCACGACGTGCCGGTGGATTTGCAAACCCAATTTTTCAAGAAGGATGCCACCTCCGCGCGCCTTTCAGTGTTAACGCACTTCGACGTAAAGAATATTCACTTTCGCAAAGAGCAAGGCCGCAATGCCGACGTTCTCACCATTGCCACCGCCATTTTCGACGACAACGGAAATTTCGTTGTCGGCGGCGAAAAAACCGTGCAGATGAAGTTGCTGGACACCACTTACAACCGCTTGAGCCGCTCGGGCCTCACCTTGAAATCCAGCTATGACGTGAAGCCCGGTACCTATATGGTGCGATTAGTGGTCCGCGACGGTGAAGGTGCGCAGATGGCCGCGCGCAATGGCGCGGTAGTCATTCCGAATTGATTTGGCAGTCACGAGCGAGGTCATGAACATGACGACAATTTCGAACCGACACAGCTGGATGATCATCTTGCTGCCGATCGCGCTGCTGCTCTCGCCACCCCGGCTGAGTGCGCAGCAGGATAATCCTCCCGCGCCAGTCCCGGCGGCTCCCACCATCGAGGTGCCTAAAGATGCCGCGCCTAAAGACGCCGCGCAATCACCGCAGCAAAATTCCACTGAGCCGCCATTGAGCAGTGTCGTAATCAGAAAAGAATCTCGCTTGGTCCTGGTCGATACCGTGGTGACCGACAAGAAAGGCGAATACGTCCGCGATCTGAAGCAAAGTGATTTCAAAGTGTACGAAGACAACAAAGAGCAGGCCATCTCCAGTTTCTCCAGCGGCTCTGACCCCGCGATTCAAGCCAGTGGACAAAAGCGCTACCTGATTCTTTTTTTCGATAATTCCACCATGCAGACTCCCGACCAGATCCAGGCGCGCAACGCCGCGAATCAATTCATCGCCGCAAACGCTAATGGTGACCATTTGATGGCCGTGGTGGATTTTGGTGGCGCGCTGCGCATCGTGCAGAATTTTACCGCCAACGCTGACTTGTTGAAGTCCGCGGTGGCCGGCGTTAAGTCTTCGTCCGTAAATCCCAATGCCAATGTACCGGACGTGCAGCCGGTGACCGTTGCTTCAACCGGCCTTTCTTCACTCAGCAATGCCGAGGCCGATTTTGGCGCGCGCAGCGTTTTGCTCGCGGTACGCAGCCTCGCTAAAAACCTGCGAACTGTGCCGGGCAGAAAAATGCTGGTGTTATTTTCTGGAGGCTTCGCGCTGAATCCCGAGAATCAATCGGAACTCACCGCGACCATTGACGCCTGCAACAAATCCAACGTGGCCATCTACGCTTTGGACGCGCGCGGTTTGGTTGCCGGACTGCCTGGCGGGAGCACGCGCCTGAATGCCAGTGATGGTGCCAACGAGATCGCGAACAGCGCCGCCAACGAAAAATCGGCTGCTGGGAAACCGCGTCTGCTGCTGGCGTCTTTTTCAACTGGAGCCGAACCTGATCCGCAACGGCCCGGCGGCGGCGGGGGCGCGGGCGGAGGCGCAGGAGCGGGCGGAGGTCGGGGGACCACCGGAGGGACAGGACCGGTCGGAGGCGCTGGCGGAAAGGGAACTACCGGCGGAACAGGAACTGGCACCGGTACCGGCACGGGACGCAGCACCGGTGGCACAACCGGCACCGGAACAGGCACCGCGCCCAGAACCACCAGCCCGAGCGCTTTCAACTTCAATTCGCCTTACAACCAGCCGCGCACCATCGTTCCCCCGTTTCCGCCATCAGCTTCCACCAATCAGCAAATCCTGGCGATGTTGGCGGAAGGCACCGGCGGATTCACAATCTTCAACACCAACGATCTTCTGGGCGGTCTGCAGCGCATCGGCAAGGAACAGAGTGAATTTTATATTTTGGGTTATGTCCCCAGCGACACGCCGGAAGGTTCATGCCACACCCTGAAAGTGAAACTGAGCCGCGGCGGCACCAACGTTCGCTCCCGCAGCGGATATTGCAACGTGAGAACTGGCAACACCCTGGAAGGAAAGCCGGTAGAAAAACAACTCGAATCGCGCGCCGCGGCTGCGCAAGCCGGTTCGATACACGGCGGCATGCAGGCTCCCTATTTTTACACTTCCGCGAATGTCGCGCGCGTGAATCTCGCCATGGAAATTCCCGCCGAAGCCGTGCACTTCAATAAAGAAAAAGGAAAATACAACGCCAACTTGAACGTGCTGGGCATCGCCTATCGCGCGGACGGCTCGGTCGGAGCGCGCTTCAGCGACACCGTCAATCTCAATCTGGATAAGGATGAATGGAAGCAATTCACCCAGAATCCATATCGCTACGAAAATCAGTTTGACGCCTCTCCCGGAGCATACAAGTTGACCGTGGTGTTGAGCGCCGGCGGTGACGCCTTCGGAAAATTCGAAGCGCCGCTCCAAATCGATGCCTACGACGGAAAGCACTTTAGTCTTGGCGGCGTGGCGCTAGCCAATAACGCGCAAAAACTCGGCGACATCCCCACCAGCCTCGATGCCGCTCTGCTCGAAGACCGCACCCCTTTGGTGGTGCACGGATTGCAAATCATGCCGTCCGGTACCAATCGCTTCAAACGAGATGAAAACGTGATTGTATATTCGGAAATTTACGAGCCCTTGCTGACTTCCGACAACCCGCCGAAGATCGGTCTTGGCTATCGCATTCTCGATCGTGCCAGCAAGAAAGAAGTGATGTTTACTGGAGTGGTGACCGCGGACGCATTTATTCAAAAAGGAAATCCGGTGGTGCCCGTAGGCTTGAAAGTCAATGTGAAGGATTTGCCCCCCGGCGCCTACTGCCTGGTGATGCAGGCCGTCGATGCCGCCGGCAACAAGGCCCCTAATCGCGTCGTCGACTTCGACGTAATGTAATTATTCTTACTCCGCCCTCGCGGAGAGTGCCCAACCTTCAGATTTTTCGAGGGTGGGTGTTGTAACGTAGAAACATAACCCAACTAAACCGCGAAGTTCCGCGAAGTCTTCTAGGCGTCACTTCTAGCTTTTTCCGGAAGAGTCGCATTCGACACCAGAATCACCCGAGCCTGCAACTTCTCGACGTGCATAGGGTTAATCTTGTATGGAGCAGGGATGAAGCCTAGCTATACAAGACTGCTACCGAAGAATTCCGGCCACACCTCAGTGGCTTTGCGGCCCAAAGCGTGGTTCGCGGCATTTTTGTCCTTCGCCTGCGTATTGTCTCTAGGAGTTGATCTGGGTGTCATCGCCGCCATTCCCGCGGCCGCCGCGAAAGACAAGAAACCAAAACAAGATCCGGCCTTAAAAGGCTTGCCCATCACCGAACTCACCGCCGACGAAGCCATTCTTCACGCCATCAACCGCCTTGCATACGGACCGCGCCCCGGCGATGTCGAGCGCGTGCGCCAAATAGGATTGGCCAAGTGGATCGATCAACAACTCGCGCCGAATTCCATTGACGATCAAGCCCTGAATGCGCGTCTCGAAAATCTTGCCACGCTCTCGATGTCCTCGGCGCAACTAATCGCGGAATATCCGCAGCCGAAACAAGCCGCCGTTCAAGCTGCCAAACAACGCGCAGGCGCGGCCACAAATTCCAATCTGCAGCTCGCCGCTAACGGTGGCCCAGCGGGCAGTAAAGATAAGGACATGCAAAACGCAGCCGATACTAGCGCTACGACTGCGCCGTCCGCGCCTCCGAGTTCCTCCGCCGCTGTCGGTCAATCCGCTTCAAATAATTCTCCGGAAGTAAATGTCGCAGACAAAGCCAGCGTTCCGGTCTCCATGAAGACCAAGCCGTCGTCGACGAACCCCGAAGTCGCCGCCAATTTGACCACTCCTGGCACCGGAAAACGAAACGTGTTAAGCGGCCCCGATCCCAACACCGTCCCACGCGTAATTGCCGACGACAGCAAAAAGCCGCAGCGTGTGGTCGAAGAACTGGCCATGGCCAAAGTGACTCGCGCGATTTACAGCGAGCGGCAATTGCAGCAGGTGATGGACGATTTCTGGTTCAACCATTTCAATGTCTACGCCGCCAAAGGCGAAGACAAGTGGTACCTCACTTCTTACGAACGCGACGTAATCCAGCCGCATACCTTGGGCAAGTTCAAGGATTTGGTCTCCGCCACGGCGGAAAGTCCCGCAATGCTTTTTTATCTGGATAATTTCTTAAGCGCCGATCCCAATGCCGCGCAGCGCCAAGCCGCCCACCGCGCCACGCGCCAAAATCGCGGCCGGTTTGGCCGCCCTCCGCAACCGCAAAACCAGCAGCCAAGGAAAAATACGCGCGGTCTCAACGAAAATTACGGCCGCGAACTAATGGAACTTCACACTTTGGGCGTGGAAGGCGGCTACACCCAAAAAGACGTAACCGAACTGGCGCGCTGCTTCACCGGCTGGACCATCGACAAACCCCGGCTGAATCCGCAATTTAAATTTGATGAAAAGCTTCACGATCCCGACCAGAAAATCGTCTTGAAAAAGAAAATTCATCCCGGCGGAATAAAAGACGGCGAGCAAGCCATCGAGCTGCTGGCGAAGCACCCCAGCACCGCCAAATTCATCTCCACAAAATTGGCGCGACGATTTGTGTCCGACAATCCGCCGGCTCCGCTGATCGCGCGCATGGCCAAAACATTTGAGTCGACCGACGGCGATATTCGCGCCGTGATGCACACTATGATTTACTCGCCGGAATTTTGGTCCCGCGAAGCCTACCGCGCAAAAATCAAAACGCCGTTCGAACTGGTTGTATCCGCGGTCCGCGCGCTCGGCACTGACGCCGATACCTCTATGCCCCTGGTGCAATGGGTGGGCCGCATCGGCGAGCCGCTCTACCAATGTCAGCCCCCCACCGGATACGCCGATAACGCGGAAGCCTGGGTGAATACTGGCGCGCTCCTGAACCGTCTGAATTTTTCTTTGACCCTGGCTGGAAACAAAATTCGCGGTTCTCGCGCTGACGTAGCTTCACTGCTGGGCGTTGACGCCACCGAGCCGAAGGTCGCCCTCGAACGTGCGCTCCAAATTTTTCTGGGCGGCCAGGCTAGCCCCACAACATTAGAAACGCTGCAAACGCAGTTGGACAGCCCCCAGGTCTTGCGAGCCAAGCTAGACGATCCCGTAAAAAAGGTTGATCTCGGAGTAGTCATCGGCCTGGTGCTCGGCGCTCCGGAATTTCAGAGACGCTAGCGCGCAGTTTGAATTTTGCGTTGATATTGGGTTGATGTTTAGTTGCAGTTGCAACAGAAGGAGCAGCACATGAGATTCTCCCGGCGATATTTTTTGAAGCAAGGCGGAGTGGCCATGGTGGGCCTCAGCGCCATGCCCGCGTTTTTGCAACGCGCGGTTGCTGCCACGCCGATGCCCAACAAGAAACAGTTGGTGGTGCTGTTTCAGCGAGGCGCCGCCGACGGATTAAATATCGTCGTGCCTTTCGCCGAGCCGAATTACTATCGCCTCCGTCCCTCCATCGCCATTCCTCAGCCCCGCCGGGGCGTAGTCGGAGAAGCCGCCATCGACCTCGACGGATATTTTGGATTGCATCCCAGCCTCGCGCCGCTGGAGCCGCTCTTCCACAAAAATCAATTGGCCATCGTGCACGCCGCCGGCTCGCCCGATCCCACTCGCTCGCACTTCGACGCGCAGGACTTCATGGAGTCCGGTACGCCCGGCGTCAAGGCCACCGATGACGGCTGGCTCGACCGCGCTCTGCAAACCATCCCCGAAGAAAATGCTTCGCCATTTCGCGCCGTGGCTATGGGCCCAAATCTTCCGCGCATGTTGCGGGGAAGTGCTGGCGCCATCGCCCTGCCAGATTTAAAAAATTTCAAAGTCATCCCGCAATCCGCGGCCATGAACAACGTTGTGCAAGGCGGCTTCGAAGCCATGTATTCGCAAAGCGTCGACCACGCGCTGCATGGCACCGGCACCGAAACCTTCGAAGCTATCGATATGCTTAGCAAAATCGACACCAGCAAATTGCCGCCAGAAAATGGCGCGCAATATCCCACCAGCCGCCTGGGCCAAAACATGCAGCAAATCGGCCAGCTCTTGAAAGCCAAGGTCGGCGTGGAAGCTTTGTTCGTCGATTGCGGCGGCTGGGACAATCACGTCAACGAAGGCGGCGTGCAGGGCCAGCTCTCCAATTTGCTGAACGACCTCGGCCAATCGCTGGCCGCATTTCATCAGGACATGGGCGACCGCATGCAGGACATCGTAGTCGTCACCATGAGCGAGTTCGGCCGCACCGCTAAAGAAAACGGCAATCGCGGCACCGATCACGGCCACGCCAATTGCATGTTCGTCATGGGCGGCGAAGTCAAAGGTGGCAAAGTCTACGGCAAATGGCCCGGCCTCGACGATCATCAGCTAAATGACGGCCGCGACCTCGCGCTGACCACCGACTTCCGCTACGTCCTCGGCGAAACCCTGACCAAACACATCGGCGTAAAAGATCTAGCCACCGTTTTCCCCGGTTTCGACAACAGCGCGCACCGTTTCCCCGGCCTCATCAAAACCTAAATGAAGCAACGCTAAACCGAAAAACCCGTAGGGTGCCCCACCCTCAGATTCTTGGAGGGTGGGTCTTGTGGAAACATCGCCCGACTAAACCGCGAGTTCTTTCTGAGCGTCACCGAATGACGCTCGTCTATGATGTTAAATTTTAACCAGCCCTAAGGGGGATCGGCAGTAGGCGTCGCGCCACTCATCGCCTTTCGTCCGCGCTCCGCAAAGAATCCGCCCGCCGCACCGCCGATAATTTTCAAAACGTGCGCGACGAGATAAGAGGGAGGTTCACGTCGTCCCCGAGTTAAACCGACATACAGGAGCGTAGCGACAACTCCCACCAGAATTCCATGCAGGACCAAGTGTGAATCGACGCCTCGCCCCACCCACAGAGCAAACAAGAAACACATCACCAAAGATCCCGATAGCGCGGCGTAGGCCACCGCACGCTGGCCAAACAACAACAATACCGGAATGACCACCGCAATCACGGATACCTCGGCCAGAAATCCGCCGATCACAATGCGCACCCAATGAATCCTTTCGGAATTATTCATCGCGGATTCCACATCAGCGTCTCAGATCCCGGCGTACCACGCATAGCTTCCGCCTTCTGGAGCTGCGGCGGCCGAACCGTTGCCGAATCCTTTCAGGCTGTCGGTCACCTTCAGGTCCGTGACGAATTTAACGCTCTTGTAGCCAAGCTGCCGCGGCAGCCGCATCCTGATCGGCCCGCCGTTGCCCACCGGAAGCTCATCGCCATTCATCCCATAAGCGAGAAAAGTCTGCGGATGCACTGCGTCGGCCATGTCGATGCTGTCCCACCAGTCGGGATCGATTGACGTGTACACAATATAGCGGGCCTGCGGGCGGACGCCCACGACGTCCAGTACATGTGAGAGCGGCACGCCGATCCACTCCGCGATATACGACCAACCCTCTTCACACTGCAGCATCGTAGTCTGCTTGCGCGACGGGTAGCTCTTCAGTTGCGCAAGCGAAAACGACGCGGGTCGCTCCACCATACCGTCAACGGAAACCCGCCAGTCCGCGAATCCTCCCGCCTGCAGCCGCTTGTACGCATCGTTCAGCGGCGGCATTTCATTCGCCAGCGGAGGATGGGAAATCTTCGACCGCGGAAACTCACGCGCCAGCGAATGCCTCGTTAACACTCGCTGCGAAGCATACGTCAGCGTTTCGCCCGGCCCGTAGAGTCCGCCATGATCCGGAGGAATGAGTCCATATTCTTGCGCCATCCGCGCAGCAACGCCCAGGCTTGCCACGCCCGCCGTGGCCGCGACTCCGCCTATAATCAGTTTCCGGCGTGAGACATCGCTCATGCGCGCCCCGTATATGTATCGGCCCGCCCGGTGATCATCGCGCGCATACGGCTCCAGAATCCCGCAACAAAAATCATCACCACATGCACCAACAGAAACAACACCAAAAAAGCCGAAACGAAAAAGTGAATCGTGCGCGCCGATTGCTGCCCGCCCAATAAGTTGACAGTCGCCGGAACCGCCGAAACAAACGCCGGCGACATCGCCAAGCCCGTCCAGATTACCAACGGAAAAAGAACGAAGATTACCAACAGATACGCGAGCCGCTGCAGTACGTTATACGACCACGCTTCCGCTTCGGTCGGCCGGGCAAACCGCAAATGTTTCGCGATTACAGTCGAAAACGCCCTCCACGAACGATCGGCCTCACTCGGTAACAAGTTCTTCCGAAAATGCCCTGTAAAAAAACCGGAGATGATATAAAGCAGTCCGGTCAACATCACCACCCAGGCCGCTTGAAAGTGTAAATAGCGGCTCCAGCCATTCTGGTCCGGCAGTACATACCCGTAACCGGTGGGCACCAGCTTCCTCGACGCAGGAATCGGCACTTTGAACAACGGCGTGGTCAGTACATTTCCAGTTTCGCCCCAATAAAAGCGCGGGTGAGAGATCAGAATTTCAACTCCACTGACCAGCAGAGCAAAAAAGCACAGCGTAGTGATCCAGTGAGTGACGCGGACAAGAGCAGAATGCCGCGAAGTAACTGTCGTAGCCGGCACAGCCGAAGCAGACTTCGGAACGCTAGCTCCCGCCGCCACCTGAACAGATTCCAAACTCGCCACTTTAGTCTCCTGCTGAGACCCCGAATCACTTCCCAGATTGGAGTGATACTACCACGTACACTTAATCCATTCGAACCGCCTAACGCGAGTTCACAGCGAAATACAACCGGAATCTGACAGAGTGTCCCATGAGGGACAATGCCGGGAGCGGGAGGACACAGATTCTATTTCGTCGGGCAGGAAACCGCCCTTGGTCTGTCTGGTCGTTGTTTTTCTGCTTTTTGCGAATACGTTTCCATTTCTGTTGCTGGATTTCGGTGCCGAATACTTTCTTCCGCACGGGTCCCTTGGTTTGCAACCGTGTCAAGCACTCTCGACACGAGGAAATCAATATCACGCTCCACACATCGTTTGCTTGTGTGCGGGCCATTCAATCGCCATTCAGTTCATACTCTTGGTGATGGTGTTCGCGATATTTTAATATTTCGGAAGCAGGTTCGCTACATTCGTCGAGGATAGCTTAAGCAAGCACCAAATCCAGTTGCCGGTTAATCCCATCAATCCGGGATTACTGAAATGTTATGCTAAGCGCACGCACTTGGAGCAGATCCATTTGCGCGCCGTTCTAGCACAAATCGGGGCTTTCTTGACTCCACGCATTCGACAAACTCTGTTTTTTGTCGTGATGATTAGTTCAGTGTTGTCCCTCAGTGCTATCAAGCTGTGGTCCCGACTGATGCTACCTCCCTCAATGGCTGATGTTCGAGCACTGGCCGAAAAGGCTCCCATCGTTTTTCGTGGACGAGTGGTACAAATTAGCCCTTACCAAATTAGCCTTTACCCTTACATGACTGACACACATGGAGCGGATTCGTTCGCGACAATTGATGTAGATCGGCTGTATCGCGGTAGTCTGCGTGGAGACGCCACAGTTCATTTCAAGCGGCCTTCACCCGAATTCATGGACGGTCACAATTGCATCGATTTTCAGCCTGATACGTATTGGTTGGTGTTCGCCGTAGAGAAGGATGGACAGAAGGATGGACAGCTGGAACTTTTTGACGATTGCCAGGGCGCCTTGGCTATTTCGCCGCTCATCGGACCGCGTCTTAAAGATTTTGACTGGCGCGCCCAAATGGAAGCGGATTTTCTCGCGGGCCTGCATGACGATGCTGCGGCCAACCGCATCGTGAGTATACAAAGACTCGGCGGGCTGAAACTTCCTTCTTCGCAGGATGCTCTTCAACGAGTAATCGATCGGGGCGACAAAGACGAGGCAAATTGGGCCGTCTATGCCGCTCTGCGCACTGGCGATGTTTCGGTTCTGCCAAGGGTGAAGGAAATCCTGTCAGCCGGCGACAGGAACCCCCCTGAGCCAGAAATCGCACTTGAACTCAGAAATGTGAGCGTTCCAGAGGCTGTCCCTGGCCTAATCGCCATCCTTACCACCGCGGCAGGAGAAATAACTCGGTCTTCCGTTCTGACTGCATTGGGAGCAAATATAAAAGATCCGCGCGCGGTCCCCATTTTGGCAGATCAATTGTCCGCCGCTGACGAATCGTCGCGATATCTTGCTCTCGTAGGACTCAGGAACATCGCCCATGACAGCGCTTGCATTCCTTCAGACACTGCGAACGAACAGAATCTTGAGTCGCGCATCCGGCGATGCAAACTCTGGTGGGAAGAAAAAGGCAAGTTTCAATCCTGGGGCAAAGATTAATATGTGTCCAGGAGCAGCAATCCGTGTCCACTCGTCAAATAAAACTCACACTCAACTCGGCCGATCCGCGGTTCAAATCTTTGCCGCCAATGAGCGCATGAACCAGATGCTCATCGAAGGTCTCGACCCGCGTGCATGGAGCGCCAAGCCGCCCGGCAAGACGCGCCCCATCGTCGCGATCTTCACCCACATGCACAACGTCCGCACCAAGTGGGTCCGGCTGACCGCCCCGCACCTCAAAGTTCCGCGACAACTGCACCGCGCCGGCTGCACTCCGCAGCAAGCTCGCGCCGCACTGACTGAAAGCGCCGCTCGCTGCACCGAAATGCTTGCGGAAGCGCTCGGCGCCACGTCAGGCCGCATCGAGACGTTTCGCAGAGACGGCTGGGCTAAGCCTTGGCCGGTCGGCGTGGAAATGCTGTGCTACATGCTTGCGCACGAAGCCCACCATCGCGGCCAAGTCGGTATGCTCGCTCACCAGCTCGGGTTCCCGTTGTCGGTCAACATCACGTCCGGACTCTGGAATTGGGAAAAACTCTGGAAAGAGTGCGGCTCGCACCGTGGCCCCGGCTACGATTCTTAAGAAGGAAACATCGGAGGGATGATCTCTTTGATGGAGTCTCTCCGCACTCTTTTATAGCTGCAGTTGGGTCTTGCTCGAAAGCGAAGCCGGGAGTTGCGGTTTGGTTTGGCGTCTTGCAGACGATCCATTTCTTGAAAATCAGGCCGCGCGTGCTCCGTTCGTTCGCCAGATACTGCACCATATCGTCAGACGGCACGTCTGTAGTCTGGAGATATTCGCAGGAATAGAAATATCCACATCGCTTTCGGCGCGCGCCCAATATAGCTGTACACTTCGGATCTAGCAAAGATGGAAAGAAGATAAACAGGATCGAGGCCAGCACGCCTGCCACAACAAGCAGGCCCAAGAGAACGAGGTATTTTGCTTTTAGCATTTCCCCAGTCTCCAATTATGGGGTGTACGTGGGCGCTGGGCCCACACAACGCTTGGCGGAGATTCTCTTATGCCACATAACTGTCGATGCTGCATAAGTGGGATTAATTGAACATAGGGTTCTGAAGCCGTTCACTCGAACCGCAGTGCCGACAATTTCGCGAGTCATTCGGACGGCCCTAATATTACTTAAAATGTTATCTTTACTGAATAATTAAGTATTATTTTAATTGTCGGCGCGTCGACATTTCTCGCCGATATTTATGCCGACATGAAAAAGGCCATTCGATTTCCGGATGGCCTTTCGTTCCTGGGTTTAGAAAAAGTTGCCGTCCTAGTGCGCTCCCTGCCGGATGCGCATCCCGTAGAACGAGCGATACACGAAGAAAAACGAAACCGCGAAGAACGCCGCTGCCAGCGCGTGCGTCACGTTTGATCCTTGCGTCGCGGTGAGCTGAACGGCCAACTCCACCGCCAGCAAACCGAACAGCGTCGTAAATTTAATCACCGGATTCAAGGCCACCGAAGAAGTGTCCTTGAAAGGATCGCCTACCGTGTCGCCCACAACAGTAGCGTCATGCAGCGGCGTGCCTTTTTGCTTCAGCTCGACTTCCACGATTTTCTTCGCGTTATCCCAGGCGCCGCCCGCATTCGCCATAAAAATAGCTTGATACAGGCCGAAAATCGCGATGCTGAAGAGATACCCGATGAAAAAGAATGGCTCCACGAAGGCAAACGACAGCGTCGCAAAAAACACTGCAATAAAAATATTCAGCATGCCTTTTTGCGCGTACTTGGTGCAGATCTCCACCACTTTCTTACTGTCCTCAATACTCGCTGCCTTGGCTTCTTCCAGGTGGATGTTGGCCTTGATGAATTCAACCGCGCGATAAGCCCCGGTGGTAACCGCCTGGGTCGACGCCCCCGTAAACCAGTAAATCATCGCGCCGCCGGTAATCAGCCCCAGAACGAACGGCGCATGTAAAAGCGAAAGCTTGTTCACGTTCATCGTCAACCCGTGCGTCAGCGCCATGATAATCGAAAAAATCATGGTCGTTGCGCCCACTACCGCGGTACCGATCAGCACTGGCTTGGCAGTAGCTTTAAACGTATTCCCCGCGCCATCATTGGCTTCCAGCATTTCCTTGGCGCGCTCAAAATTCACGTCAATGTTGTAATCGCGCTTCAGTTCCTGCTGAATGCCCGGAATTTGCTCTATCAAGGACAACTCATAGACAGACTGCGCGTTGTCCGTCACCGGGCCGTACGAATCCACCGCGATGGTCACCGGTCCCATGCCTAAAAATCCAAACGCCACCAACCCAAACGCAAACACCGGCGCGGCGATCATGAATGTTGCCAACCCCATTTCGCTGATCAAATACCCCAGCGACATGAGCACCACCATCGCCAGCCCGATGTAATACGCCGAAAAATTTCCCGCCACAAATCCGGAAAGAATGCCCAGCGACGCGCCACCTTCCTGCGCGGAGCTGACCACTTCTCGCACATGGCGCGACTCCGTAGACGTAAAAACCTTGACCAACTCGGGAATAATCGCGCCCGCCAAAGTACCGCACGAAATGATCGTCGCCAGCTTCCACCATTGCGTGGTGTCCTGCCCGAGCGATGGAATAATCAGGTAAGAAACCAGGTAGGTGAACCCGATCGAAACGATGGAAGTGATCCACACCAAAGATGTAAGCGGAGACTCGTAGTTCATCTCGTTTACATTCCCGAATCTCGCTTTGGCAATCGCCCCGTTGATGAAATACGCCGCGGCGCTGGCGATCAACATCACGATGCGCATGATGAAGATCCACACCAGCAATTGCACTTGTACCGTGGGGCTCGAAACTCCCAGCAAAATAAAAGTAATCAACGCCACGCCCGTTACGCCATATGTTTCAAACCCGTCGGCGCTGGGCCCCACCGAATCGCCGGCATTGTCGCCGGTACAGTCCGCGATCACTCCCGGATTGCGCGCGTCGTCTTCTTTAATTTTGAAGACGATCTTCATTAGGTCGGAGCCGATGTCCGCAATCTTGGTAAAAATTCCGCCGGCGATTCGCAGCGCAGCAGCGCCCAGCGATTCGCCAATCGCAAACCCGATGAAGCACGGTCCCGCGTAGTCCCCCGGGATAAACAGCAGAATAAACAGCATGATCAGCAGCTCTACGCTGATCAGCATCATGCCAATGCTCATGCCCGCCTGCAGCGGCGTGTGATAAATCGGATACGGCTTGCCGCGAAGGCTGGCAAACGCGGTGCGGGAATTCGCAAAAGTGTTTACCCGAATTCCAAACCACGCCACGCCATAACTCCCCGCGATACCCACCAGGCTGAAGAGCAAAATAATCACAACCCGCATGGCTTCAAATTTCAGCAGCACGCCGAAATAAAGAACGATTACGATGGCGATAAAAATTTCCAGCAGCAGAATGAATTTGCCTTGCGTGATCAAATACGTCTTGCACGTTTCATAAATCAGCTCGGAAATATCGCGCATCGATTTGTGCACTGGCAGATTCTTCAGCTTGCTATAAATGGCCAAACCGAAGATCAACCCGAATACGCAGAAAATCAGCCCAAACATTAGAATTTTGTGCCCGTCGATACCGAGAAAGGAGACCTGCGACAGGTCTGGCAGCTTTAGATTGGCTTCGCCGCCAGCCTCCTGAACTTCCTGCGCGCGCGCTGATACGCCCCCGCTCACTGCGAGAAACGCCGCTCCGGCGCTTATCTTTAAGGGTCTGCGAGCGAGCAAACACAAATTTTCAAACCAGGTGCGCATCAACAATTCCTCCATAAAATTACGAAATGGTTTCAGAGCCAGGGCCCTGTACAACAATCCCGCGGACACTTCCCAGCATGCGTACACCGCACCGGCGGCGAACTCCGCCAACTTGAAACAGGCCCCTGCGCCAAATCTGCACGGGCTATCTTGTACTGTTTATCTTAGCCTGACCATCCCCGGAACCCCTCCCAGGGAGAGCGAAAAGGCTTTGTGCGGGCTGGCAACAAAGCGTTGATTTATAACATTTAGCAACGATAGCGGTCAAACCGGCCGGTCATCGCATAGGGAGTCATTACCACCGCCAGCAACCACGTATCGCGCCTTCAGCAATACGGTAACTTGCCTCGAAAGAATGCATCCCGTGGAATGGCAAGACGCTGCCGTCCAGCGATGGTAACATGCCATTCTAAATTCGGCCCATACGTCCGGGCCAGTCATACAATTAACGTTTCACGGGGATTATGACCGCAAACACATCGGTATCTTCATCGGCAGCCGCTGTATCTTTCGCAAGCGACCACGCCGCGACCACACCGGTTCGCAGCAACTGGAGCCGTGAAGAAGTGGCCGCGATCTATCGCACTCCGCTGCCTGAATTAATTTTTCGCGCGCAAACCACGCACCGTCAATTTCACGCTCCCGACCGCGTGCAGACCTGTCAATTAATTTCCATCAAAACCGGCGGATGCCCCGAAGACTGCGCCTATTGTCCGCAAAGCGCGCATTACGATGCCGACGTGGAACGCCACGGTTTGTTGGACCCGCAACATGTAATCTCCGTTGCTCGCCAAGCAGCCGGGCGTGGTGTGACCCGCTTCTGCATGGGTGCCGCGTGGCGGCAAGCGCCGGAAGGCAAAGATTTCGATAACGTGCTCGGAATGGTGCGTGGCGTTTCGGCCCTGGGCATGGAAGTCTGCTGCACGCTTGGAATGTTGACGGACAGCCAGGCAAGCAGACTTAAAGACGCGGGCCTCTCCGCGTATAACCACAATTTGGATACCTCGCCGGAGTTTTACGGCTCGATCATCACCACCCGCGTCTACGACGACCGCTTGCGAACGCTGGCGGCAGTGCGCAAAGCAGGCATCACTGTATGTTGCGGCGGAATTTTAGGCATGGGCGAGAGTGAAAGAGACCGCATCGGACTACTACATCAACTCGCCACGCTCGAGCCGCATCCGGAAAGCGTGCCCATCAACATGCTGGTGCGCGTCGCAGGCACGCCGCTAGCGGAGAAACCCGCGCTCGACCCGCTTGAAATGGTGCGCGCTATCGCCACCGCGCGTGTGCTGATGCCCACTTCGCGCGTACGCCTCGCGGCCGGAAGAAAACAATTGTCGCCGGAAGCCGTGACGCTATGTTTTCTCGCGGGGGCAAATTCAATTTTCGTCGGCGAAAAATTGCTGACCACTTCGAACCCCGGCGCGGACGAGGACCAACAGCTGCTGCAAACCCTGGGATTGAAGCCACTCAAGTCGCATGCCATCTGAATTTAACGAATCACTGCTGGCGGAATTACGAGCGGGGCTACGCGACCTTGCATCGCGGAGCCAGCGCCGCACGCTCGTGGAAATCACCGGCGTAAATCTTTGTTCCAATGATTATCTGGGATTGGCGGACAATCCGTCGCTGAAACAATCCGTGGTCGAGGCCCTGTCCAAGGCCGCTCGCGTCGGCGGCACCGGCTCGCGCCTGCTGTCCGGTCACGCCGCGGTGTGGAGTGAACTGGAAGAAGAATTCGCCGCTTTCGCCGGCAGCGAAGCGGCTTTGTATTTTGGCACCGGCTACGCGGCCAACATCGGTTTGCTCACATCGCTTGCAAGTAAGAACGATGTGTTTTTTTCTGACGTATCAAATCACGCCAGCATCATTGATGGCATTCGCTTGTCCGGCTCGCGAAAAATAATCTATTCTCATCGCGATTTAAACGCGTTGGAATCTTCCCTGAAAGAAAATCAATCGAAGCCGGGACGCAAACTGATTGTGACCGAAACAGTCTTCAGCATGGAAGGTGACGTGGTTCCGCTCGATGCAATTGTCGCGCTCGCAGAAAAGTATGGCGTCGGCATGATAGTCGATGAAGCGCACGCCACTGCTGTACATGGACCAGATGGGCGCGGGATCGCCGCGCAATTCCTGGCCGACGGCCGAATTCTCGCCGCCATGCACACCTGCGGCAAGGCATTGTCAAGCGCTGGCGCATTTGTTTGTGGAACGGCAGTGCTCCGCGAACATTTGATCAATCACGCGCGCACATTTATCTTTAGCACCGCCATGCCTCCGTACCTGGCGGAACAAATTCGCGCAGCCCTGCGTCTTGTCGGGGGAATGAATACCGAGCGGGCAGAAGTGCTTTCAAGATCGCAAGACTTCGCCAAATCCTTGCAACGCGATGGTTGGGAAACGCTGGGCACCACGACGCAAATTGTTCCCGCCGTGATTGGCGCCAACGATGCTGTCGTCGCTGCCGCGGAATTTTTGCAGCGCGCCGGATTTGCCGTCAGAGCTATCCGTCCGCCCACCGTGCCGGCAGGCACCGCGCGCATACGCTTCTCGGTGACCCACAAACTTACTGCCGCAGAACTTGAGAAGCTGGCGGCGGCTTTATCCTCATGGCGCGCGCAATCGCATCATCCGATTCCCCTGGCGTTGGCGGGCTCCGCGTGAGGCACCATTTTTTTATAACTGGCACGGACACCGGCGTGGGCAAGACCACGCTCGCCGCCTTACTCTGCGCTGCGCTCGATGCCGTATATTGGAAGCCCATACAAACCGGCACGCTCGAAGGCTCCGACCGCGTGACGGTCATGCGCCTTGCCGGAATGGGCACCGATCGCACGTTAGAAGAGGTCTACAAATTTGTGCCTCCGGTTTCGCCGGACCTCGCCGCGCGCTGGGCCGGCGTGGAAATCGATCTAGCGCGTATTAATTTGCCAACGACTCTCAACAACGATTGGCTCATTGTTGAAGGCGCCGGCGGTGTGCTGGTGCCCATCAACGGCAAACAATTCATGCTGGACATGATGGCAAAATTCAAGCTGCCGGTAATTCTCGCCGCACGCAGCAACGTGGGCACCATCAATCACACTTTACTCACGCTGGCGGCTCTGCACGCCGCGGAGCTTCCGGTGCACGGTGTGGTTATGATTGGCGATCAGAATCGCGAAAATCGCGAAACCATCGAGCGCTTCGGGCATGTGCGCGTGATTGGAGAAATTCCGCGCTTGCCCAATCTGCACCGTACCGCGCTGATGCAAGTATTTATGAATAATTTCGACCGCGCCGCGTTTTCCCAATAAAGCATGATGAGTTCGCCGCTGCGCATCTGGCATCCCTTTACAAACGCCGCAATGGATGCGCCTCCGCTGCATGTGGTGCGCGCAGAACGCGTCTATCTCTACACCAAAGACGGGCGGCGCATTCTCGATGCGGTTTCGTCTTGGTGGGTGAATCTGCACGGCCACGCCAATCCCCGTATCGCGGAAGCGATCGCGCAACAGGCTCGCAAAATGGAGCACGTGATCATGGCGGGCTTCACACACGATGCTGCGGAGGAGCTGGCGTCACGCTTGCGCAAGCGCTTACCACAGGAAATGACGCACCTGTTTTTTTCCGACGACGGCTCGACCGCCGTGGAAGTGGCATTGAAAGTCGCCGTACAGCATTTCAGTAATAATGGCCGCGCTCAAAAATCGGAGATCGTCGCTCTAACACATGGATATCACGGCGACACCGCCGGCGCGATGTCTGCGAGCGACGATTCACTGTTTAACAAACCATTTCAGTCCATGCGTTATGCGGTGCACCGCGTGCATTCCGCGTATTGCCACCGCTGTCCGGTGGGCCTCACGCGCGCCACCTGCCACATTGAATGTGTGCGGCAACTGGAAACATTACTGGAGCAGAATCACGAACGCATTGCCGCGGTGATAGTTGAACCATTGTTGCAAGGCGCAGGCGGCATGATCGCGCATCCCGTCGAATTTCTGCAAAAGGTCCGCGCGTTGTGCACCCGTTACGATGTTTTGCTGATTGCCGATGAGGTACTGACCGGCTTCGGCCGCACCGGGAAAATGTTTGCGTGCGAACTTGCCGGCGTGATTCCGGATCTTATGTGTCTGTCGAAAGGAATCACCGGCGGCTTTTTACCGATGGGCGCGACAGTGTGCAGCGATCGCGTAGAAGCGCCATTTCGCAGCAAAGACCGATTGCACACCTTTTACCACGGGCATTCCTACACCGGGAATGCTCTCGCATGCGCCGCCGCCAATGCCAGCCTGCAGATTTTCGATGATGAGCCGGTGTTCGAGCGCATCGCGATGATCTCCGCCGTTAACACCGAGCGCCTAGAGCAATTCCGCAAATTGCCGCAGGTCGGGGATGTGCGCCAGATAGGAACCATGGGTGCAATTGAGCTTGGCGCCGACGATGCTGGTTATTTATCGAGCATGCGCACCAAGCTGTACCAATTTTTTATCGACCGCGGCGTGTTGTTGCGGCCGCTGGGAAATGTAGTTTACGTGCTACCACCCTATGTCATGACGCGCGAGGAACTACATTTCGTTTACGACGTAATTTTGCAAGGCATCGAGGCCCTGCTGTGACAAACGGGGCGATCTACTTTAGTAATTAAGGTGTTTTTCTTCGCGCGCTAAGGGGCTTGTGAGTCCAAAAATTGCCAGCAAGAGGGTTAGTGTGACGTACGCGAGGTGCGGTACTTGGTGATTGCCTTTCACACTTGGAAACAAAAGATCATCGCCCTCGCCGGGAGCTTGGGTGCGCCCGGACTTTTTCTTATTTCATTTCTGGATTCTTCAGTCTTAACCTTCCCAGTGATCAACGATCTCTTGCTGATTGAATTGTCCAGGGAGCATCCCTCGCGCATGCCGCTTTACGCGTTGATGGCGGCGACAGGATCCACTCTGGGGTGCATTTTGTTGTATTTCATTGCCCGCAAGGGCGGCGAAGCTTTTTTTCATAGCAAAGCAGGGAAGCACGGTGGCGCGGTCCGCCATTGGATCGAGAGAAATGGATTCGGCGGAATGCTGGCTGCTGCGCTGTTGCCGCCGCCTACCCCCTTCAAGTTTTTTGTCTTTGCTGGCGGAGTATTTGAAATGCCACTGCTGAGCTTTGCTTCTGCGATCGCCGTGGCTCGGCTGTTTCGATATTTCGGCGTGGGCTACTTGGCGGTGCGATACGGCGACGGTGTGCTTCCGTTTTTACAGCGGCACAAATTAAACGTCGCCCTTGCGGCGGTGGTGTTGCTGGCCGTCAGTTACGGACTTTCGCAGCTAATTTTGCGCGCCAAACATCCTTACGGAGATGCGGACCCCAAAAAGCCCGCTGACTGAGCAGCCATTAATCCAATCTAGTCGCGACTAGCGCGGTGTTTCGCGGCCGGCCCACACAACCTCTGAAGAAATTATTTTTCCTGCCGGATCGAAATCGACCATCACCATCGGTTCGCGTGTTGCTTCCGCTGCGGCCGCATAACGCAAGTCGCGGATTTGCACTTCTGAGCCTATATCCATTTTCTGAACGGTCGCTTTTGGAAAACGCGCCACGCGCAAAAAGATTATTGCTGCTCCCGTAGCTTGCGCAGCCTGCAGCAAGGGATTCGCTTCAGGCTTGAACAAATTTATGCCCGGGTCCAGCGCGGAACGCCGTGAAGAGTTGATGTGGACCGTGACCAGATGAAGCGCGCTTTCGGTTTCGGCGACACCGTCCCAGGTGACCAGCGACACAAAATCTGAAAACGCCGCAACTTGGCGTGGCAGCTCACCGGCGTAGCTGCGATTTTGCATCTGTGCCACAGCCGTTGCGTGTAGATCTGTGCGCAAGCCAATATAAGATGCCACCATGATCAATCCTACGACGGCGCCTACGAAGCCCCGCGGCCGTTTGTCCTTCGCGCCAATTTCTGAGCTGATCAGATGGAAAAATTCCGGGAACGAGATGGCCGCGACCAGGATGGAGATGATCCACGGGTCAATCGTGGGCAGCCAATCCAACGCAATTCGTGCGGGGTTAATGGGCCAGAACAATTCCGCGCCCTGCCATTGCGCCGCATCCATCGCCAGATGCAGCCATTGCGCGAACAGCACCGCGACAAAAACGGTTCTCGCCGGCAACCGTGAAAGTAAGTCGCGCGATGCCCATGCCTGATATCCCACGCTAAAAACGCCAGCGATGATCAGCGACGCCAACAGAGAATGCGTGTAAGTGCGATGCCACGTGAGATAAGCAGCCGGGCTTATGAACGCGCTGAATGCATCAATATCAGCGATCACGCCAGCCGGAATCGTGAAAGCCCATAGCATTCTGGACGCGCGAGGAAAAAAGGCGCGAGACAGCGCAAGCGAAGCCAAAGCGTGCGTGCCTATATCCATAAAATGTCAGCGAGGTGCAGGGTTCATCGCGGCGCTAAGGCGATATTAAACCGATGCGACGGTACTCAGCCCATTTTTGCCCGCGATTTCAGGAACCAGTACTTTTAATGCCCCGGGCACAATTTTGAATTCCACCGGCAGGCGGCCAAGCGGTTCGCCATCAACTTGCGCATGCACCGGATTTCCATTTAGGGGTTCGCAAACCACTGCATCCGTCTTCGAAAAGAACACCCCGTTTGTACCGCGCAATTTGCCCATATACAGAGTAGGCAAATAACTTAGATAACGTAGACCGCTCCGCGTACTCAACGTCATCACTTCAAATTTATTTTCATATAAATCGGCGAGGGTCGTAATTTTGAATGGCCCACCGTAATGTTTGGTGCGCCCTACGATCGCCAGCGATGAGTCGGAGGAGTGGCCGTTAATCACCACGCGAAAATGCGGATAGTCGTAGCGAAAGATTTCGCGGGCGCCTTGCCACCAATAAGCGAGAATCCCCATGCGGGCTTTCAGCTCCAGATCAATGGAGTAAACGATCCGGCCGTCCGGTCCGGCGCCAGCAACGCTCAGGAAATATTTTCGTTTGTCCGGTTCGAGTAGCGGCGTTGCCAGGCCAAGCGCAATGTCGACCACTTTGCCGCGCGCTAATTTGCGAGCCGCGCCAGGAATGTCCCATGGAAGGCTCAATTCTTTCGCGAAAATATTGGCGGTGCCTGCAGGCAGAAGAGCCAGCGAAACTCGATGACCATTCGACGGGCCGGCCAGCCCGTTGACCACTTCATTTAATGTGCCGTCGCCGCCACACGCGACCACCAAGTCCCGGCGCTCGCTAGTGGCTCGCTGCGCCATCTCTGTCGCGTCGCCCGGGCCTTTCGTCTCGATAAGCTCTACCTCAATTCCAACCGCGGCAAAAATCCTGCGCGCTTCGTCCAACGAGCGGCGTCGTTGCGCGCCTCCATGTCCGGCATTGGGATTATGGATCAGGAGAGCATTCTGAAGCCCGGTAGTCATTCGATTGGCGAGGTCCGTGTACGTCTATCCGTCCATTCATTCTATATAATGTGAGAGCAATCGCAGCATCTCTTCTGCGAAGATTTCCGTACGAGGGATTCATGGCCAGGTCTGGCGCTGCCATAAAAAACGAAATCGAAGATCTGCGCGAAAAGCTGCGCCATCACGAATACCGCTATTACGTCGCGGACGACCCAGAAATTTCTGATGCGGCCTACGACCGGCTGATGGGCAAGCTAAAGGAGCTGGAAGCCGCGCACCCGGAACTAATCACCGCGGATTCGCCTACCGTGCGCGTCGGGGGCGCCCCGCGCGAAGGTTTTCAAACTTACCAGCATGCCCGGCCCATGTTGAGTCTTGATAACGCTTTTTCGTATGACGCGCTGCGCGAATTCGACCGTCGCGTGCGCGAAAGCAGCGGTCGCGAGAAAATCGAATACATCGCCGAACACAAATTTGATGGCCTGAGCATTTCGCTGCAATACCACGGCGGGGCACTGGCTCGCGGTGTAACCCGAGGGGACGGGCGTACCGGTGAAGACGTCACGCCCAATGTAAAAACGATCCGCTCGATACCCCTGCGTGTCGATCCGGCCGCGCTCAAAAAAACAAGGCTTCCGTCAAATTTCGAAGTTCGCGGCGAAATTGTCATGCCTAAAAAGGCTTTCGCGGAATTGAATCGGCAGCAGGAACTGAATGGCGGCAAGATTTTTGCGAATCCGCGTAACGCCGCCGCCGGAGGAGTGCGCGTGCTGGATTCTTCCATCACCGCGTCGCGGCGCCTGGAGTTTTTTTCCTACTACCTGTTGGTCGAGGGGCGTTCGCTATTCACAAAACTTTCCGAGTCCTTGCAGGCGTTGAAGGAAATGCGCTTCCGCGCCTCCGCGGACTGGAAGTTGTGCGATGGAATCGCAGAAGTACTGAAGTATTGCGACAACTGGGAAGACAAGCGCGACAAGCTACCCTACGAAATTGATGGCGTGGTCGTAAAAGTGAATTCCATCCCGATACAAAATGAATTGGGATACACGGCGAAAGCGCCGCGCTGGGCCATCGCGTACAAATATCCTGCGCGCCAGGAAACCACAGTGGTGAATGACATTCAGGTGAACGTCGGGCGCACCGGGACGCTTACTCCCGTGGCGTTTCTAGAGCCGGTGCAAGTCGGGGGCGTTACCGTGAGCCGTTCCACGCTGCACAACATGGATGAAATTGAGCGCCTGGGCGTGCAGATTGGCGACACCGTGCTGGTGGAGCGCGCTGGAGAAGTAATTCCGCACGTGTTGAAAGTCGTGAAGGAAAGCGCGGATCGCAGGCCGTTCCGCATGCCGGAGAATTGCCCTGAATGTGGCAGCACCATTCACAAAGCTCCCGACACAGTGGCGTATCGCTGCGTGAATGCCGCGTGCCCGGCGAAGAGAAGGGAATCGCTCCTCCACTTTGCCGGGCGCCACGCCATGAATATCGATGGCCTGGGAGAAAAAATCGTCGATCAGCTGATTGAACAAGGATTAGTACGCGACGTTGCGGATTTGTATTCTCTGAAGCTGGACAAGCTGGTCGCGCTGGAACGTTTCGCGGAAAAATCGGCGCAAAATTTGTTAGATGAAATCGAAACCAGCAAAAAGAACAGCTTGGCGCGGCTGATCTACGCGCTGGGAATCAGTTTTGTAGGCGAGCGCACCGGAGAACTACTCGCAGCCCATTTTTCTTCAGTAGAGGACCTTGCCGCCGCCAATCAGGAACAACTCGAGGAAGTCGCCGAGGTGGGACCAAAAGTAGCGGCCGCCATAACCGAATTTTTCTCTGAGCCCGCCAACCGCCAGCTCATCAAAAAGCTGCACAAAGCTGGTGTGCATCCCACTATGGAAAAGCGCCAGATAAAAAGCGATAAATTTGCGGGCAAATCCTTCGTCTTTACTGGCGGACTCGCCAATCGCAGCCGCGAAGACGCCGCCGAAATCGTAAAGCAGCATGGCGGAACAATTTCCGGCTCAGTCAGCAAGAAAACAAATTTTGTAGTGGTTGGCACCGATCCCGGTTCGAAACACGATAAAGCCAAGGCTCTTGGCGTAATGATCCTCACAGAAAAGGAATTCGAAAAATTGCTCGCGTTAGGTTAGCGGTAGCTACTTGTGCTCGACGTCTCTAATGATTAACAAATCTTATTCTTTCCTCCGAACCTTCAAGTGCGGCCTTCGGCTAACTTAATCATCGTGTATAACGCGTGATTTACCGGCGTGGCTACGCCGAGTTCCGCGCCGCGCCGGGAAATGTAGCCGTTCAGAGAATCGATTTCCGTGCGCTTGCCACGCAGCATGTCCTGCGCAGTCGACGATAACGCGCCGGACATTTGTGTAGCAATCTTGCATGCGCCAGCGAATGCGGCGTTTGCATCTTCTACACCCACAAGGGCAATGCCGGCTCCATTGGCCACCGCGACAAACTCTTCAGCCAGAGATTGCACAACTTGCCGCGCATCATCGTTTGCGGCGATTTGACCGTATTTCACGCGTGCCAGCGCGGAAATGGCGTTCAGGGCGCAATTCCAAAGTAGCTTGGTCCATAATTCGCCGACAATATTGTCGGTGATTCGGCAAGGGATGAGTGCGCGAGCAAAAATTGCAGCAAGATGCTCAGTTTTTTCAGTTTTCGGACCAAGCGCCAAATCTCCGCGACCCACATGCTTGATTTTTCCGGGCTCCAGTACGGAAGCCGCGACATATACAACCGCAGGCAAGACTTCGAGATTGGCCGCAGCGCGAATCTGCTCCACGTTATCCACGCCGTTCTGCAGACTGACGACCAAAGCACTGGGCGCGAGCAATGGGGCCAGTTGTCTGGCGGTGGCGGCGTTGTCGGTCGTCTTCACGCAGAACAAAATAATCTCTGCTCCAGCGGCCGCCGATAGTTCCGTGGAAGCCTGCACGCGGACGTTTTCCTGAAATTGCACCGTATCCAGAAAAAGACCGTTTTTATTCACGGCCTCAACGAAGGCTGGGCGACCGATCATGATCAAGGGTGCTCCGGCCCGCGCCAACAGACCGCCGAAATATCCTCCGACCGCGCCCGCTCCGACAACGGCGATACTCGGCCAGTTTTCTTTTTGCGTCACGTGATGGTCACCGGAATTTCAGCAGCATAAGTTCTGCAACATAGCCGCCGAATAATATTGTACATGCGCAGCAGACGTGGACTTGCAGGGTATACTTAAACCAGCGGGCGGGCCGGGTAATCGCTGGCTGCCGTGTCGGAAGGCGCAGCAGCGGGAGGAAAGTCCGGACACCGTCCTGAGGCATGGCCAACGCTTTGTTGGCCAGAACTCTTGACAGGGCAACGCGCCTGGTAACACCAGGGGGCTTCGCTACAAAGCGAAGCCACGGATAGTGCCACAGAAAATTAAACCGCCGGCGGAGCGCAGCACGGTGGCATCGCGCAGGCAAAACCTGCGAGACGTCTCGCAATGCTCGCACGTAGGTAAGGGTGAAAAGGTGGGGTAAGAGCCCACCGCCTCGCTAGCAATAGCGAGGGCACGGAAAACCCCGCGTGGTGCAAGGCCAAATAGGAGGGGAGAGCTGGCCCGGCTCATTGAGCGGTGTTCCTGCAAAGGAGCGCACTCCATTTTATGCGGCGCAAGCCGCGTAAATCGAAAACCCTCGGGTAGGCTGCTGGAGTCCCTGTGCGAACCGGGACCTAGAGGAATGATTGCCGCGGTTTTGCGGCGCGCCTTGCGCGATGCAAAATCGCACAGAATCCGGCTTACAGGCCCGTCCGCTCAACTTACGCACAGTTTTTAGTGGAATTGGGCCGTAACAATGCCGGCAACTCGGAAGCTACTCGAAAAGAGCCGGCTGAGCAGACGCATTATCTACATCGTGAAAATTGCTTAACCCAACGCCAACCAGACGAAAACGCTGTTTTGGACCTAAGGTCACACGGTTGCGAAGCGAAAGCGCGATGCCGGTCAATTCCTCACACGAAGCGGGTGGGAAGTCGGGCGTATGGCTACGCGTAAGAATTTTGAACTCGCTCGTCTTTAGTTTGAGGACTACCGTGCGCCCAACGCGGAGTTCATTTCTAGCGGCGGTCCACGTTTTTTCCGCGAGGCGTCGGATCATCGCTTCGGTGTCGGCCAACGGCACATCCTGTTCAAAAGTATCCTCGGCCGATATGGATTGGGTGGGCCTATCGGGGACTACCGCGTTGTTGTCGATTCCCCGGGCCAACTCGTAGAGACGCACACCGTAACGGCCGAAGCGTCGTTCGAGTGTTGATAACTCCAACAATCGCAAATCCCCGACCGTTTGCACCTGAAAGCTCTGCAGTTTTTCTTCCGTGATCTGGCCCACTCCAGGTAGACGGCCCACCGGCAGTGGCGACAAGAATGAATGGATTTCATCCGGCTGGATGACGAAGAGTCCGTCCGGTTTCTTCCAGTCCGAAGCGATTTTCGCCAGGAATTTGTTGGGCGCGACGCCCGCCGAAGCCGTCAAGCCAAGCTCACTCCGAATCTGTTTGCGAATCGTGCGTGCAACCTGCGTGGCGGTAGGCAGGCCGGTCTTATTCTCCGAAACATCGAGATACGCTTCGTCGAGAGACAGGGGTTCGATCAGGTCGGTGTGACGCTTGAAGATTTTCCGGACCTCGCGCGAAACAGTCCGATAGCGCGGAAAATCCGGGGCAAGAACATGGCGTCCGGGCAGAGGCGTTCCGCGCGAACCCTGGGCATTGCCGACCGCACGCCAAATCGTCTGGCTTCGTAGGAAGCAGAGCAGACAACGGAACGGTTACCGCGCCACGCTACTACGACGGGCTTGGCGCGCAATCGCGGGTCGTCCCGCTGTTCCACTGACGCATAGAACGCGTCCATATCAATATGAATGATTTTGCGGACTCGCATTCCGCAACCGTCTTATTCCGGCGTTCCTGCAGAGTGCGAGTCCAGTTGACCAACTCGCACACAAATCGCACTTGAAACGACAAAGCCGAATAGCGCTATGATTTTTAATGTGTAATCATTCTATCCCGCGTTGCGTAACGCGAGAGGCCGACTTGACACGGTGCGTTGTTCGCCGTTAGGCTCTCGGCTTCGGCTGTCATCCAACACACCATCCATTTAATTCACCGAGGAGGGGATTCCATGACCAATGTGAGCCGTGTTCCGGCGATCCGTTTTCTAGTTCTCGGGATGCTGGTTTTTGTTGCAACTTGCGGGGCTCAGGATAAGCCGCCGATCGCCCAAGAAATTGCCAGGGCTTATGGTCTTGATTCGTTTGGCCAAATCGAGCAGATCCGTTACACCTTCAACATAGATTTGCCCGGGATCAAGCTTGCTCGAAGTTGGGTCTGGGAGCCCAAGACCGGGCGGGTCTCTTACGATGGGAAAGACAAGACGGGCAAACTGATTAAAGTTACGTACCTGCGCTCTCAACTAAGCAGTCAGGAAGCGGTGGTGAAGGAAGAAGTCGATCCGGCTTTTAACAACGATCAATATTGGCTGGTCTTCCCGTTCCACGTTTACCAGGACGCGGGCGCCAAAGTGGAAGACGCGGGCACGCACAAACTGCCGCTGGGGAAGGGTTCCGCCGAGCAGGTCGTGGTGAGTTATCCATCAGAGGTTGGCGGTTACACGCCCGGCGACACCTGGACACTCTTTGTCGGGCCCGACAAACAGGTTAAGGAATTTATCTACCACCGCGGCGGAAGCATGAAGCCGACGGTAGTCACTACGACGTGGGCGGGCTACAAAAAGGCCGGCCCTCTCCTGGTCTCAACGGACCACCGCGGGACGGCCGACGGCAAGCCGGCGCGAATTTTCTTTTCGGATGTGGCCGTCAAGATGGCGGGATCAAACGACTGGGTGAACGCGCAATAAAACACAATGCGGCCTAGCACCTATGCTGATCCCCCACCCTGACCATAGTTCGCTGGAAGCGCGTCCTCATCGGGCGAAGTCTGCACGACGGGTTGTGTTAAACGGTGAAGAGACGCGATCGCCGCGGCTAAAGCAACGGATCCATACTCCAGCAGTAGAACCCAGCCGGGGACTTTCCAGGGCTGTCCAAGCGACCGCAAGTGCCAAACCAAGTAAGTTGGCAAAATGCTGACAGTCCAAACCATGAGCGGGAGTGTCGATGTCGACTGAAGGAACGGCAGCAGCCAAAGCAGGTACCACGGATACACGACCGGCGCACACGCGAGAGACGCAGCCATAGGCCATGCCCATTTGTCCGCCGTGCGCAGTGAGGGCTTACTTCGAAGCCATGTGGCGGTGACGAGCCCGACAAATACTGCCAGACCAGCCACGATTTGAGGACTCGCCAACCGCTCAAGCGTGGCGAAAACCGGATCGTTAAAGCGGAAGCGCTGCACGTAGGCACTAAGTGAGTGGATCGGAATCCGTCCGTTTTCTAGAAAGGGAACGTACAGCAATCCGAACATAAGCGCTGCCGCCAATGCATCGCGGAAGCGCAAGCGCCGCCAGTAAAGTGGTGTCAGAACGATAGGAAGAAATTTCACGGCAACCGCCAGCGCAAACGCCAGAGCCGCGATCATCCGCCAGCGGCGTCCAAGCGCTGCCGCGGAGACCAGCAGCAACAGAGCGCCAACAATATCAATGTGGGGACTGCCTGCTACGTTCGTGCCGAGGAGCGGATGCCAAGCGTAAGCGAGAACCCAATGCTCTCCCTGGCCGCTACGCCGCAACATCTCCATTAACACGACTACGATTGCGATGTCGCAGACGACGAAAGCTATCTTGAACGCGAAGATTGATTCGTGAATCGTTGTAACGGCACGGAAGAAAAGCTGCGCACCGGCTGGATAGGGACTAGGCACCTCTGGATTGTTCAGCCCGCGAGTTTCGGATGTGTGCAGCCCCGCGAGTGCGGGATCCGCAGGAATCAAATTGTAAGGATTGTAGCCGAGCCGCTGCACGCGCCCATCCCACAAGTATCGGTGGATGTCGTCATCCGCACCTGGCGGCATCATCAAAAATGGTATCCGCCACAAAGCGGCCAGCGCGAGGCAGGCAAAGATGACGCGGCGTGGATACGCTGGCGTCTGAAAAAACTCGCGGACGGCGAGGAGATAGGCGATGCCGGCAATAGCCAAGCCAACCAGGAACGCCGGTGCGCCGACTTCAATTCTCGAGCAGGCAACTAGCGCTACAAGGATGATTGCACCGAGCGCGGAGAGCCTGTGCGAGGCGGTGAATGTCATGGTGCGCCGATGCTCGACCGACGCTCAGCCAGCGCGCGCCTCCACTCGATTAACCACGCTGCCGTTCTTGGTGCTTTGCCGGGCATGCGTTGCAGTTCATCGGCGAGCTGACTGAGATCTTCGGCTACATCGATATCGTAGAACGGCTCCATGACGCGCACCGATAGTTCCAAGTCCGATGCGTGCTTCAGCAGAGCCTTAAGGGCGTTCGCGGTTCCCATCCCATCGGTACCGAACAAGCCTGGATGCGACGCCGTGGCCCCGACAAGATAATAGCCACCGTCGTGCGTGGGTCCTACCACCAGGTCGCAGGTTGTGAGCAGGTCGAAAGCGGTTTCCAGAACCGATATCGGCAAGTGGGGACTATCGCTGTTGAAAGCAATCATGCGGTGGCGACCAGTATCACTGAAGTGCTTGAACACAGAAGCAAGGGCGGCAGCAAGTCCGTCACCGGTCTGAGGAACAACGCGCACCATTTTTTCTACCGCGCGCGACAGGTCTTCAACGTCGGACGCGGGGCACATGATCGCAACCTCGACATTATCGAGCGCTTGCGCCAGAGCTATGGTGTCGCCCAAAAAGCACCGGTACAACTCCGTGACCGCTGACAGAGGAAGGCTCTTGGCCAAGCGGGTCTTTACCGAGCCCAATCTGGGAGCTTTGGCCATGATGACTAGCGTGCGATTCATTAGGGTCATGCCAAGATGTCATCGCCCCGTGCGGAAGTTTCATAAATATTGCCGCGCGGCATTTCAGGCCGATCGAGGCTCGGTTTTTCTCTGTCGAAAATAGTAGTGCGCAATCCGGCTGAGAATGAACCACGTCGCTCCTATAGTGCCCCGCAGCGTGCCGCTGATTTTCGATTCCCCGATGCGCGGATGATAGCTCACCGGGACCTCGCAGATGCGGAAACCTTGGATAGCTCCCTTAAGGATTAATTCCACCGCCCAGCCGTAAGTTGTTTCTTCAAGGTGCAGCGCGCGAAGAACATCTGCGCGAGCGGCGCGGAACGGACCGAGGTCGCTAATTTTTAATCCGTAGAGTTTGGTGATCAGGCCGGCGGCGAGCCAGTTGCCGAACAGGGCGTGCCAGGGAACTGCTCCCGGCGTGCGCGTGCCCGCGAGTCGCGAACCGATTGTGAGGTCCGCCCGGCCTTCGAAGATCGGGGCGAGGAGAAGCGGAAGCTCAGAAGGTCGATCACTGTAGTCCCCATCCAGAAAAACGATGACATCCGGCGAATTCGCGGAGGCAATCCCCGTCAGGCACGCTTGACCGTATCCACGACGACCTTCCGAGATGACGCGAGCACCCATGCGGGCGGCAATATCAGCTGTCTCATCTGTAGAGTGGTTGTCAACGACGATGACTTCGTTAACTAGAGCCAACGGGAGGTCCGCGAGGACGCGACCAATGGCCGGTGCCTCGTTGCGCGTAGGAATAATAACTGAGACTCGCACTCGATCTCCGCTTGTTGGTTACCACCACAAAGAGGATGGTCGCCTGCGCGCCAAGATGGCATCAACACCCCACGTGCGTCCGGCGCTTCCTACAGCAAGCGCAAGTGATGCCAGAACGGGAACTAGCAGTTCCCAGATCCATGAGGTGCCTAACTCCGAAATCCATAAGCTCCCGAGGAACGCAAAAGCGACGAGCGCAACCGGCCGCGTAAGCAGGCCGAGCAGCAGAAGTACGCCGACAGAAATCTCTGTGCATCCTTGAAGTGGCGCCGCGATGGAAGCATGAGCCGCTGCCTGCCCCATAACAGCCTTCCATGCGGCAGGGGCGTGATCGTGCGCGATGTAATAGTTGATAAGTCCCGCGTAACCGGCCGGGGTGTATAAGTGTTTCCCGAGATTCTCGAAGAAGACCCACACGAGCATTGCGCCGATCGTGAACCGTACGATCGCCAGCCCAATTCGCGCTTGCGGTTGCTCGACGACCTGAGATGTATTTTGTGGTGCCGCGCCGGTGGTTGTTATCATCATGAACCTCGCACTCTTCGATCTAGATTAACCTTCTTAGTAGCAGCTTCAGTGCATACTCCGCGCCCTTAAAACCACACCGCGTCCTAATCGCGCGCAATCACGATGGTGGTACACGCGCTTTCGCTCTTGGAGAGTTCGCGCGCTGGAGCCATGCGAAGTTCCATCTTCGGCATTTCCCCTCGAATGATTGGGCAATAAAAGTCCGGCTCATACAAAGCGTTTTGAAGACGGCGCCGTCCAGCACATCCACCGTAGCAAGACCAGAGGTACATGCAGGAATGGCAAGCCTCCGGTACTGTGCGCGCCTGCACAAATGGTGAAGTGTCCACCACCCCGGAACCAATGGAGAGGAGAACCGCGAGTGGTTCTCCCGCTCCCGGCCAATATACGCAGGGTTGAGTTGTGCCCCTGGGAGTAATACGCACGGTGCCCACGCCACATCCACCGACCCTGGGAGGGAGTCCCGCGATGGCGCGCACCAAAGGCTCTCCAATAGCGATCACGTCGGTTTCAGCGAATAATGCGCGAAAGCCTTGCCAATATTGTTCGTAACTTAGGGCGTAGATATCAGTGCGCACCGATTGGTACACGTTGATCCGTAGCGGTGACTGATAACGCTTGGCGACGCGCGCAACGTCTGCCAGCCGCAGATAGTTGGCTTGCATCATTACGCCAATAAACGTAACGGGGATTCCCAACTGGACACAGCGGGCCGCCTGTTCGTGGATCAACGCCCAATTGCCGGAACCGCGTTGAGCATCCTGTTCACTTTCGGTTGGATAGTCTAAGGAGAACTCGATGTCGTGAAATGCCCGAAGTTCGTCATCGTCCAGGACTGCTGCGCTATGTCCATTCGAGGTGATGGCAAGTTTCACTGGCAGGGTGCGCAGAAAGGCCAGGATTTCGCGAAACTCCGGGTGCATTCCATTTTCGCCGGTGCCCAGATTTACAGATCGGACCGAGAGGCTGGCCATCGCGGCTCGTACTTGATCGAGGGTCAGCCGGTCGACGCGAGCGGGATCGCGGTAACAAAACGAGCAGCTGAGGTTGCATTCGTTGGTCAGGCCGAGTCCGATCGCGAAACTAGCAGACTCTGCGGGGCGCACCAGGGCGGGTCGCGATGTGGGTTGAGCAATCGACTGTATGATCGGTAGCTTCATCTTCGTTTGTTCGAGTACTGTGCCGCGCTGAATACCAGCAGAAGGCGAGTGCAACATTTTTTTGGCTACTTGAGTGTCCGATTTTTTTAGACTCAAGCGGGTTGGTCGTTCCGTTTCATTTACCCGTTTGTAGGTGTGATCTCCCTCGACGTGATTTCGTACTTGAAGTTGTCCGGGTCCAGGCAGTCGAGCCGACCCTCGGCGGTTTCCGCCTGTGGATACATCAAGAATCCGAGCGGCGCGCCACTCGAACCCGGCAACGGCACGTCGTGCGCAAAGTTGTAAGCCATCCAATTCATTTCCCAGGCGCCGAACAGTCGCGCGCGCGCCTTCCTCACCATCTCGTCGTCCAGCGGGCGATTCCCCGGCGGCTCTTCGAGCACTACCTTTCGTACGTCTGCCGGATCGATAGGAACCCAGCCGTAACCGCTCAAGTACACCTCTGCACGGCAATGCTGTGCTTTCGTCACATTCTCCGAGGAGGCGCCCAGGCTCTTGTATCCCATCTCCGACTTGGCGACGCGAATGCCATAGACGTCGCGCGCCGGGAGGCCGGCCGCCCGCGCAAGGCCAACGTATAGCGAGTTGAGGTCGGCGCATTTGCCGCTCAAATCCTTGGACTCCAGCATGAAACGAATATCTCCGAGCCCGCAGCCCCGTGTTTTCGGATTGCGGAAGCTGTTCTCTACAATCCATTCGTAGATCGCCCGCGCTTTTTCGACGTCCGTCTTTGAATCCTTGGTGATCTCCGTCGCCGTCGTTTTCACGATGCCATCGGTGGGCATCAGCTTGGTCGGCCGCAGAAAATGTTTCAATTCTGCGGGATCGTACTTTGGAGCATTGCCCGGTCTCGAAAGATCAACCGCAAAATTTTTGGTGGTGATGCGGCTTGTCGCGGTCAGCACCGGCTTCACGCCTCCAGGAAATTCCGCTGCGATGATTCCCAAGGAGTCCGCGCTGCTCTCGATGAGCTTTGCGGTACCGCCTTCAGCCTTGAATTCATTCGCTAGCGTCTTCTGGAAGGGCATCGGATTAATCAGCGCTGCCGGTATCCATATGCGTGTCGTCCCGGAGGGTTTCAGGGCTTGCACATTTGTGGTCACGTCGAAAGTGCGCCAAGGCTCCGGTGAGGTTTCCTGTGCAAATAGTCGGCCCGCCTTGGGGAACGCCATTGCTGCTGACACGACGCCTGCAGAACGCAGAAAATTGCGACGTTTCATAGAGCCACCTCTAACGACCAGAATTTCTTCTTTGGACTTCTCGGTCAACCGAGAATTTACTCCGGACTCTGCCGGTATGCAATGCGCCAGCTTCGTCGCCGGAGCCAACGGGCGCGCCATAGTGATTACGCTCATCGTTCATACGGTATTTACCGTATTCACAAACAAACACGAGATACATAGCCTGCTGTGAGTTGCCTGCTTCCGTAGGCCGCACGACAAAGCAGTTCCCCGCCCACCAAAAATCCAAAAGGAGGACGCATCCTTGTGTCCATGTGTTTCCGCGTTGTTGCCCAACGGCGCTTTCCCCTCGAACTGGAAACTAAGATTGATATTTCTAGCGGCCATGTGTTGTGTGCTTGTCTTTCCCGCTTTTGCTTCGACTCCTGCTTCCGGCACCCTAACTCCTTCTAACGGCTCTTCGACAACCTGGGCGGGCAGCGGAATTGGCGGGGCTACCACCGACGAAACTACTTGCGTCGACGGCACCGATTGCGACGTGTTCACCATCACGCTTACCGGTTCTCCGAGCAATTACCAAGGACTGGTCCTGGCTATCCACGTTACCCATTCGGTCAGCCTCAACGATTACGATTTCTACGTCCACAAAGGAGACCTCAGTGGCCCAGTGGTTGCCAGCGCGACAGCAGGCATCCCCGAAACTATCGAGTCAGCCGTGATTGACCCCACCGTTTCCGGAACTGGCGTGTACAGCGTACATATCGTGGACTCCACCGTAGCTCCCGGCGATTCTTACACCGGTGTAGCGACCATCACTACTCCTCCCACGGACTCGCCAGCACGCGGCACGGCGCCGACTTATGCAAACTACCAATCGCCGCCGGGGCTCGGAGACAGTTCCGGCGAGCCTTCGATTGGCGCGAATTTTAATTCTGGCCGCATCATGACCCAGGCAGTATTTGATACCTTGCAGGTCACATTCAACACCAGCATTTCGCCCGCTACCGCGACGTGGCTGCTGAAGGACGGACCGAACACCAACATCACCACGCTGGACCCTATCTTGTTCACAGACTCGCAGACCGGCCGCACCGTCGTGTCACAACTTTTTGGTACCACCAGTTTGTCTGCGTTCACTGACAATGATGGCGCGACTTATACCGTGAGTCAGGGTGGCGGCATCGGTTCGGGCGTCGATCATCAGACGGTTGGCGGCGGACCGTTTCGTCTATGCACTGCAGACCAATTGATCGCCACTCCGGTGCCTTGCGCGCAGTTAGCGGCGCGCGGCCCGATTACCCAATATCCACACGCGGTGTACTACGCTTCTCAAGATATTGGCGATGCGGAAATGGCGCTGAGCCAGGACGGCGGCCTCACCTATGAAGCCGCGCACCCCATGTACACCTTGGTGGAATGCGGCGGCTTGCACGGCCACATCAAAGTCTCCAAAAGCGGGATCGTTTACGTACCCAATAAAAGCTGCGGAAGTAATCAGGGTTTGATTGTCTCCATGGATAACGGACTCACCTTTGCCGTGGAGCCCGTTACCGGCAGCACTTCCGGCGCGAGCGACCCCTCGGTGGGGGTTGGCGCCAAGGGACGCGTTTACTTTGGCTACATTGGCGGCGACGGTCATCCGCACATTTCAGTTTCAGATGACCAGGGCCGCTCCTGGCATAACGATCTGGATGTCGGGGTGCCTTACGCAATTCGCAACGCCGCGTTTCCAGAAGTCGTCGCAGGCGACAATGATCGCGCGTCTTTTTTCTTTCTCGGGACGCCCTCGGCAGGTGACGCCACCGGAGCGGATACCGGGACGCCGTTTGATGGCGTGTGGCATGGCTACCTGGCTACCACCTATGACGGCGGTAAGAATTGGTTCACCGTCGACGCTACTCCCGCCGATGCCGTGCAACTTGGCGTGGTCTGTACGCAGGGAACCACTTGTCCCAGCGGGACCAGAAACCTTCTGGACTTCAACGACATTACCGTTGACCAGGTTGGTCGCGTCTTTGCTGCGTATACGGATGGCTGCATCACCGCTGCTTGCATCGCCAAGGGCAACAACGCATCCGGCTCTCACACCCGTGCGGATAACGATCAGGCCACCAAAGCCACCATCATCCGGCAGTCGACTGGCAAAGGGCTTTTCAAGAGCCAGGATGCGACTAGACTGCAACCCTGACCGAGCGTTTCCTGCGAGGGCGGCGTATTTTTGGAACTCCGCCACCCTTCGTCGACAAAAAAGATGTCGCAGAAAAAAATAAACAGAGCTGCCTTGCTTGCATTTCTTGCGCTCAGCGTGACCGCTTCAGCTGTCGGCAAGCAACCTGCTCCCCAAATTCTGGGCCTCCGGTTGGGAATGTCGTATAGCCAGGCGCACGCGCGTCTCAACGAAATCGGCCAATTCAAATCGGAAGACGAAGGCCAGCAGGTTTGGACGCTTCGCAACGACAAGCGGTATCAGTACCTCATCATTGGATTCGATCGCGATCGCAACGTGCGTTACGTCACCGTTCTTGCGCGCCCTGACGGGCCGCCGGTCAGCTACGCGGATGTGGGAAGTCTCGCCGACGCAACGCGCACCGGTGGAGCAGGTAATCTGCGTTACACCTGGAAAGCAAATGACAAAAAAGGCGGGTTTGAATATCTGGCTATTGCGAAGGGGAAAGACCAACGCTATCTGAATCGCTACGCGGTCAAGCGGCTGGGAGTCGCGAACGAGGAGAACGACAGGGATTGATGCCACTACACTTTGTGGCTATAGTTCTGCACGCAGCGAATAGCCTGTTGGAAGTTTTGCCAAGTCCGGGCGAATAGCATCCGCCTCCACGGGAACGCGAAGCTCAGTGCCGTCTTGATATTTCAGAATGATTTTAAATTCCATGGGTGTACCTCTCAGGTCGAGGGACTTCTTGACCTTTTCTTCTTTGCTGGACACGAACACCTGCGGAGCGTCGTAATATTCCCTCGGTGACACAACCGAAAAGCGTTGAGCTACTTTCTTGTCGGTTCCGTATTGTAATTGAGGAGGTCGACTCAAATCATGAACGCCAGCGTATCCGAAAGCAACGTACCACCATGCCTGCGGACCGTCGCCGTCTCCCCAAACTTCAAGTAAATCAGAGTTGGAAACGTACACTTTCTTACCCGTCAGAACGTTGTAATAGAAGTAGACCGTGGGCGAATCGCAACAGTCCCACGCTGTGATGCGAAAGAAACGGCCACTCCGCCTTCATTGCCGTTTTCTTTGAAGGTCCAGCGTAATTCACCCTGATGCCCACCTTGCATAGTCCAAGCCTTGACGGTGGCATTGCCTCGCACCTCGTCCATGCCATCTGTGTGCTCATTGTGATAGGTTTCTTCCAGAAGCAGAACGTCTTCGTAAATCCCGTCATCACCCAATATTTCTGCGAAACGAAATGAGCGATTTTCAGTGACATAAGTCGACGCGTCTTTGCCCATTACGACGTAGGCTGACGACTCGGCTCGATAAGCAGGTGCAGGTTTTTTTTCAGTGCTAAGGCTCGCACCCGGAGAGCCGAATAGCATCGCAACGAAAATCATGGCAACCGTTTTCACGGCGCTCCTTCTGCGCTATCCCCATCCCGCGCACGCAAAAATACTTTCAACGAGTGATGATACGCCCGGAAATTGTCTGGGGTGGACATCGAATTTCGCGGCGGTGTTTTGGTTGGTAATTATGCTTTAATCTAACGCATTGCAAACGGGAATTTCGTGCTACAGCATTCACAACTCACCGGCCAGGTATATTCCCGGGTGAACGGCAAGAGCCCAAATGAAAAATAAGCGAGGCACTGTTTTCTCAATCGCGGCTGGTGTGCCGCTGATCCTCATGGCGGTGCTGGCCGGCGGCGCGGCTTTGCGTCAGTCTGTCACCGTCGACGAGGTGGCGCATATCGGCGCCGGAGTCAGTTATCTGCAAAAGCTGGATTTGCGGTTTAACGAAGAACATCCGCCTTTACCCAAGATTCTGGCAGCGTTGCCGCTGGTCTTGCGTGGGACGCATGCGGATTATTCGCACATCTCGTGGACGTTCAGCGACGCGTTTTTCCCGGCGTACCTGGGGCAATGGGTCTTCGGTGAATGGCTCCTAACAAAGTGGAATGAACCCGTCAGCACGTTGGCGTGGGCTCGCGCGCCGATGTTGGTTGTAGCGCTGATTCTGGGCTGGTTTTTATTCGTTTATGCTCGAAAACTTGGCGGGGACTGGGCCGGGCTAGTCTGTCTGAGCGTGTATGTCAGTACCCCGGCGTTTATCGCTTTTGCCCCCCTTGTTCATACCGATTTGGCGGTGACACTTTTTTCGTTGCTGACGTTGTGGCGCTTTGCGGAGATATGGCGAAACCCCATTCGCAAGAACGCCGTGCTTTTTGGGATATGCCTTGCTGCTGCACTTCTTTCGAAATTCACTGCGATCATTTTATTTTTTGCCTTCGTGGTTTTTGCTCTGAGCACGCGGTGGCGCGCTGTTTCTGGCCAGCCCATTGCAAAACCTGAGGTGCGTGCATGGCGGCGGTTTCGCTGGCGCGTCACTCTTCAGGGCATTCTGTGGGCGGCGCTCATCGTTTATCTTTTCTATTTTATATTTTCCATCCATCAACCAACGGGTGCGCTTGACCGCCTTGGCCATGGAGCAGCGACGGAACCGCTACGCCGGCTACTTATGCCGCCCTGGCTGTATCTCCGAGGTGTGTTCATAGTTCTGATCACCGCGAGCCGCCCAACATATATCCTCGGCCACTCATATCCGCATGGCGTGTGGTTCTACTTTCCGGTTTTATTCTTGTTTAAATCCGCTCTGGGATTTCTCGGACTGCTGGCACTGGCGCTTAGTTTTGGCATAACACAGAAGCGAAGCGGCAACGACGCGAACACGCCAGCAATTCGCGAGGAATTCGCGATTCATTGGCGGGTACTGTGGGTATGTCTAATTGTCTTTACCGGTTTTTGTTTGTTAAGCAGGCTGGACATCAGCATTCGCCATTTCAGTATTCCGCTCGTGCTGCTCATCCTGCTGCTTGCTCCGCTGCCGCGAATGATCGAACGGCTTCACTATTCCAAGCTTAACGGCGCACGGTTTGTGGGCGCGCTTGTTGTAATTTTGACTTTGAGTTGCCTGTTCACCGCTTTGCGCGCTTACCCATATTATTTTCCTTACCTCAACGCGTTAAGTTTCGGGCGGCCGGCATATGCCTTGGTCAACGATTCCAATCTGGATTGGAATCAATCGCTGCCGGAAGTCAAAAAATTTGCCGAACAGCACGGTCTGCAGAGCATCAATCTGGACGAGTATGGATTTACCGATGCTACGGTAGACGTGCCACAAGCGAAAATCTGGAATTGTCAGACGCCGACCGCGGCGGACGAAGGGAAGTGGGCGGCGGTCTCCGCAAATATGATCATGGACGGCCACAACTGTCCATGGCTGCTGCAGTATGAGCATCTGCCACTTGCTGGCGGCAGTATGTATTCGGTGCACTTACCCGATCATATTCCTGAGGTTGGCAGCGTCGGCGGCCCGCCACGGCCTTCCGAATTTCGCGAATTTGGCGGGGCGCCGTTCGATATGCGGAGTTTTTTCCTGAACATCATTCACCAACCCGAAAAAATTCCGCAAGCGTGGGACGAGATGCAAGCCAGGTTTAAATCTATGAACAAGCCACAATCAAATCCGACGGCGCCCTAACTCACGTCGTGATACGTCGCTGCAATGTTTTCAGGGATCCAGTTCAGAGCTTTGCGGAGCTGACTCTAAAAGCTCAACCCTGCCTAACTGTCGGAGCCCGTGGCTCCAGCGTTCGCGAAGCGAGCGGTTGAGCGGTTCGGAAAAAAAGCGCGCGACGATGTCTCCGGTTGCCGCTGCAACGACAATGGTAACCACGAAAAGCAACGGAACGCACCAAAGCGGACTTCCGCACTTCACAAAAATTGCAAAAAATGCGAAAACGACAAACATGTGGGTCAAGTAAACTTCGTAACTGCGCTGGCCGAGCCGCAGCAGAGGCGCAAGCAAGCGAGGACCCTCCCAATGTGTTTGTGCGGCGGCAATAATAATCAGGCAAGTTCCCAGCGCGATGATGGTCATATCCAAGCCGGGCTTTGTAATAAGTGGCAGATAGAACAGCCGCAGGCCGACGAGAATGGATACGATCAGCGCTGCGCCCGTCACGGCCAAGGCACGCAGCGTGAGGCGCGAGAAGCGAACGCGGCGGACCAGCAGCGCGGTGAGACAACCGAGAGCGATGGCATCCATACTGCCCAGGTAGGACTGCTCCGACCGAATGTCATTTCCGCGCGCAAATACTGTGCGAGCGAATGGGCCCAACGCGACGAAACAAAAAAGAATGGCCGGGAAAAGATTTCTACGACTGAAGATCAGCGCGACCACTGGAAAAAAGAGGTAAAACATTTCTTCCACGGACAGCGACCAGAGTACGCCCCAATTCGCGGGAAGCCAGCCGCGATGCGCCTGCAACACGTTGACGTGCAGCGTTAGCGCGGCGAACAGCGCGCGGCCAATGCCGCCCGTCTTTTCGGAAACGAGGAATGGCGAGACGTTCGCGTAGTGCAGCGCAGTCAGCACAGCGAGCAGCGCCAGAAGCATTGGCGCGATCCGCGCGAAACGCAGCAAATAAAAGTCTCGCAGGCTGATATTTGAGAGTGGTCCCCAGCGTCGCAGCGCAGTAGAGGTAATGAGAAAACCTGACACAGCAAAAAATATCTGCACGCCAAATTGTCCGTTCCAGACCAGAGATGCAATCAGCGGTTTGGAAATGTTGGCGGCATAAGGAATGCCGGCGATCGCCAGGCGCATGTGCACATGGTTTAGCACCACGAAGAGTATTGCCAGCCCGCGCAGAACGTCCACGCCGTCGAGCCTGTTCGAATTTCTAGGGGACTCTTGCGTCGGTGAGCATGCCTGGTGAGCGGGGGCGAGAGGTTGCGAGGCCATCATCGCGGAATTTAGCGTAGCACCGCTCTAAGGCCCAGCTTATTCCGATATAGCATCTTGTGACGAAGTAGCCCTGACGCCAAGAAGAGATGCGAAGCTTCGGCGATAGATAACCGGTCCTTTTTAGGATTCCGACCAAACCGCCAACTCGTTTCCGTTGGGGTCGATGAAATGAAAACGGCGGCCCCCTGGAAATGAGAAAATCTCTTTGGAAATTTTGCCACCCGCCTTGCGAACTGTTTGTTCCATTGCCTCCAGGTCGTGAGCGTAAATCACAATTAGCGCACCTCCCTGTATCGCCGCACGCTCTTTGCTAAAACCGCCATAGAGGCGACCGTCTTCGAAACTGGTATAATCCGGCCCGTAGTCTGTGAACTTCCAACCAAACACTTCGCCATAGAACACCTTGGTCCTGACGATGTCCGCAGCTGGAAATTCGATGTAATCCATGCGCCCGTCATTCGATTTATCCGGCACGGTATTGCTCCCTTACTCAGATCAACGCGGTTGCTATGCAATCAGACCCGACGCAATCTGGCAACAAAATTGTTGGACGTATTCCGAGAAAAAAGTAGAGTTGGTCGCGTTGCAAAGAAAAAACTAGGGCTTGGCTTGGCTGGCGGCGGAGTGCGGGCTGCCGAATCCGATTTCGAGCGGTGTGTCTTTGGGGAAGACCACTTCGTGGCCGCGCGAGAGGAAGTTGGTGTACACCGAGGAGGACGCGCCGTAAACGCCGAGGGCGATCGAAACCGGTTGAGATTTCGCTCCCAGGCTAATTAGCGCTCCGACCAGACGGAAGCCAGAGCCGCCGGCCGCGGTGCGCACACCAGGATCGCCCGCGTTGTCCACCGTGCCATGTTCGTCATCCGTATGCGATGCAGCAGCGGCCAGCAGGATGGCCACTCCAGTGGAGAGATAGCGCGTCTTGCTGTCGGTACTGCGCGCGCCGCCCTCTTCGTCCAGAATCATGTGGTCGCGTTTGTCGACATCGACGCCCTCGATGTTGCCAGTCATGCGCAAATTGCCGCGGTGTGTAAGTTCTGGCCGCGTTTCGCTCGCGCTAGTATTTTGTGTCACCAGCTTCGGAGCTGTCTCGGCAGCCGCGCGTTCCGCGTCCGCCGGAATTTCTATGCGCTCGAAAATCAGCCGCAGCTCACCGTTGTGATGGAATTTTTGGGCGGCCTTGGCTTGCACGACCTGGCCGAGGATGCGGCTGTTCACCGGCAAAATTAATTGGTGCGCAGGCGAATACAGCGGTTCGGTGAGCACCGCTTCAACACGAGTTCCGCGTGTCGCGGTCGCGGAACTGACTTCGCCGGTGAGGCGCGCCTTCAACGTGGTGTTGGGAGGTAAAGCGCTTGCCAGAGCGGTGAGATCGGCAGAGGTGCGTTGAATTTCGCCAAACGAAAGAGCGCTGTCGAGGTCGGCGTTAAATCGCGTGCCGGGCTCGATGTACTGGTGACGATACGGCGATTGCGCCACAACGTAGCGCTTCAAGCGGTCCATTTTGCCCGGCGCGGTTACTTCGTCCCATGATTCGTGAATTTGCTCTTTGGCTTCGTGAATTTTGCCTTTGCCAGCGTCAGCGGCGCGTTGTGCAGCGGTCTTTTGTTTTTCCGCGGCGGTGCTCAGATGTACGACCTGTGCCGTGCCGGCGGAAACGGAGGTGGCCACCGGAAGTTGCCGGCCGTCGGGGAGCGTCACGGTGTCAAACGACACGCCATATTTGTGAAATGGAGAAAAGTCGCCGTTGGCATACGACATAGTTCGCCGAACGGCCGTCACGTCGTCGACTTTTATGACGTGGCCTGTAGCGATGCTACCCGCGGGAATGACCGGCTGATCGAAAGCATACACGGTCTCGACAACTTTTCCATGAACCGCATCGCCGGGATGGGAAATGCGAGTGCGCTGATCGAGGGCGATGCGCAGCGTAGTGCCTTCCGGAACACGTAGATCGATTTTCGCAGTGGGTTTTACAATGGCCTCGGCGTCGCCATCATTTTCATTTTTGGCTAAAGCGGGAACGCACATGGATGGCGGTGCGTCCGGCGCGGGCGCTTCGAGGCAACCGCTATGCTCTTGCTCGGCCGTTTGAGATTCGTGGGAATTGGTTTGGGCCGAAACAATGGTCGCCAGCGAAGGTAAAAGGAAGATGGAATACACCATACGACAGGACCAGGGCATTTATGTTTCCTTAAAGCATCTTCGGGGGGAGAAAATGCAATTGCAATATCGTCGTTACTGAAATAACAACATAACCCGCAGCGGATACTTTGTCTACCGTCATGCACACACCCGGGTACTGAATCCATGGATGCGCTTTGTTATGCAAAGAGTTGCCGCCCATTGGGAAGTTTTTGTGGGCCTGAAAACGCTTGGCTGTTAGTGTTCAGCCGGCCGGCGTCGCTTCTGATAGTAATATTACTTCTTGGTTTTTTGAGCGGCGTTTTGCGATTTCTGGTGCGCGAACTGGGACGCCTCGTGGGCCTTGAAAGAAAACTCCATGGCCTGCTTGGAATGTTCGTGTCCGGTCAGGTGATCTTCTTTTCCATGATGGACTGCGGCAGCGCGATGAGCGTGCGCGGCCTGTTCGTGAAATTCAGCAGCGCGTTGATGCGAATCGTTTGGCATGATGATCCTTTTTTGCAAAGCTAAGGGATGTGTCCGTTTTAACACAGGCTCAGCGACGTGCGCTTAAATTCTAGGAGTTCGGCGTGCACCGAGGCTGTACTGTATTGAACCCGTTTAGGCGTGCATCCAAAATGTGTGAAGGGCACGAATAACGTGTTGGGATATTTGAGCCGGTGACTTACATCGGTTGATTCCATCGGGATTCACAATGGTCATCCTGGTCATGGGCATCGAAGGGACGGGTAAGACTACCGTGGGGAAACTCCTGGCCGAGCGGCTGCACTGGGAGTTTGCCGATGCTGACGATTTTCATTCCGCTGCCAATAAAGAAAAAATGAAACAAGGGATCGCGCTGACCGATGCGGACCGCGCGCCATGGCTCGCGGCCATCCAAGAGCAGATGTGGCACTGGCTCGCGGCGAAAAAGAATGGAGTGATCACTTGCTCCGCACTGAAACAAAGCTATCGCGACGTTTTGATGTCTCCGGTCCCCGGCCAAGAGGGGAATGCAAATGAAATAAAAACGGTGTATTTGCACGGGGCGTATGCGCTGATTGCCAAGCGTTTGCAGCATCGCCAGGGACACTTCGCCGGCGAAGCGCTGTTGGCCAGCCAGTTTGCCACGCTGGAAGAACCGCGTGACGCCATTAGCATCGATATCGAGGAGACACCAGAGCAAATCGTCGATGAAATTATGCGACAGCTGAATCTGGGTAACGTAAGCGCTTGAGGGCTGAGCGCGACAGACCTTGCGCGCAAATAATGCGCCCATAATGCGAGACCCAGGTTCAACTCAACTGCGAACCTGCACCCTAACGCTGTGTTCGGGCCATGGAGAAGGCGCTCAAAATTTTTTGAGGTTGTGGCAAAGTAAGTTGTAATGTCCTCGACAGAGAACCCAGGGTCCGCTGGCCTCGCGGTATTTGGTTTCCGGAATTTTCGCCTCTTTCAGGTTGCGCGATTCTGCATGGTCCTCGCGCTGGAAATGCAATCAGTAGCAGTGGGCTGGCAGATTTACGAAATAACGCATCGGGCGTTGGACCTCGGCTACGTAGGTCTGGCGCAATTCTTGCCCGGCATTTTACTTTTCTTGGTCTCCGGCCATGTTGTCGACAAATTCGATCGACGGGCTATCCTAGTGTTGTGTTATTGCGGTTACACGTTGTGCTCCACTTTGTTGCTGACGGTGGCACTGCGGGCCGGCAAATCCGTCGCCTTAATTTACTGCATTTTATTTTTTATCGGGGTGGTTCGATCATTTAACGCGCCGGTCAGCCGCGCTATTCTCCCGCAGCTTGTGCCGGAGCATCATTTCCCGAGCGCTGTTGCGTGGACCTCCAGCGTGTACCAGGCCGCCACAATTCTGGGTCCTGCGGTGGGCGGGGTCGTGTACGCGGCATTTCACGGGCCGGCCTTCGTATACGGGACGTCCGCGACAGCAGCAAGCGTCGCCGCGCTGGCCACCATGCAAATCAAAACCACAGCAAGAACAAGAAACCGGGAGCCGGTGAATCGCGATTCGATGCTCGCAGGGTTCAGGTATATCTGGCGGGAGAAATTGATTTTGGGATCGATTTCGCTGGACCTCTTTGCCGTGTTGCTCGGCGGAGCTGTAGCGCTACTTCCGGTCTATGCCCGCGAAATACTCAGGACCGGACCGTGGGGACTTGGCCTGTTGCGCAGCGCGCCGGCATTGGGAGCAGCGACGATGGCTTTGATTCTGGCGTACCGGCCGATGCGACGAAAAGCTGGACGCACCATGTTGTGGTGCGTCGCGGGATTCGGGCTGTTCACGGTGCTGTTTGGAATCTCGCACAACCTGGTGTTGTCGCTGATCGCGCTGGTTTTCGTGGGCGCCACCGATATGGTGAGCGTCATCGTGCGCGCCACGTTGATTCAAGTACACACGCCGGACGACATGCGCGGGCGCGTAAACGCCGTGGACATGATTTTCATCGGCGCATCCAACGAGTTCGGGCAGTTTGAATCAGGATTAACCGCGCACTGGTTCGGCACCGTGCCAGCCGTGGTCCTGGGCGGGATCGGCACACTAGTGGTGACCGCGTTGTGGGCCTGGCGGTTTCCGCAGCTGCGCAACGCGGACCGCTTGACTGACGTTCGGCCCGTCGGTCGCGGACCGGGCCCTCGCGCTGGTTAGCGAGCCATTAGAGGAAGCGGAAGAGAGATCTCTTGTATCTAGGTGGAGGCGCGGCAGGTTAGGTGAGAATGTCGCTGTGAGGGGTGCGATCTAGATCGCACCCCTCGCGCGGCGGGAGGCGGATGACTGTGTTTTGTTTGAACAGGGCGTCACGGTTGGCGCATCTGACGTTTATTCCTTGATTCAGCGCGTCACGGTTAACGCGTCAGAGTTGCGCGCCACGGTTAGCGCGTTGGCGGTACCGGAGTGGTTTTCGCAGGAATCACCGGCGTCGCCGACGGTTCGCTACTGAGCAGCGCAGCTTTGACAGCGGGCGAAATCTTATCGGCGTTTTTCACCAGCACGCTAACCTGCCAGATCTGCGACTCGGTCAGCTTTCCTTTGAATCCGGGCATGCCGGTCATGCGGATGCCGTTTTCTACTTTCCAATAACTTTCCCAGGCTTCGTCATCGGTGACGCCCTTGCCTTTGAAAAGCTGTGGAGGCGCAGGGGCCATACCTTCGGCAATGTTGGTTTTCGGTTGATCAGGCAAGCCGTGGCATACCGCGCAATTCTGCTTGTAGACTTCCGCGCCGGGCAGGAAACTGGTTTCATTCTCGGGAACCTGCGGCTCGGGATGCGGTAATTTCTTGAGGTACGCGTCCAGCCCCATGTGCGCCATGGTTCTTTCAAAAGGCATGGGCGGCGCCGTAACCGCGACGGGGGCGCTGCCCGTTGAGAAATATAGGTATACGCCGACGATCACGAGCACAACGCCGAGCAAGATTCCGACGATGAAACCTCTGAACATTTTCTCTCCCGGTAGTTTTTGTTTGTTAGTTGCAACCCTTAATGTGAACGCAGTCCGCGAGCCCCGGCTAAAAAGATCGACTCAGATGCGCGTAAGTCTACGATTTTCACCTCAATTGTGCACCTTCCAATTTTGTAATGAGGAAAGATTTCGGAAAAGTGATGTTTTGTGAGCCTAAGAGGCTCAAGTGTTTAAGTAACCTTTTCAAGTTGGGAACCGTCTTAATGGTGGTGAAGCACCGTTTTGAGGTACGCTATATCTCCCCCGGAAGTCTGCGGTTAGGCGAAAGTCTCTCTCAGGCTACTTTCCAAAATTTTGGGAATTTGAGTTCTTAAGGAGTTTGTGAGTGGCCCATCTGAAATCCATGGACCTGCCCGAGCCGGTTGCCGAGGAACGGACTGCTCCTCCGCGGGCAAAAAGCCGCTGGTGGGTGTGGCTATTGGTCCTAGGGGTTTTGGCCGTGGGAATCTGGTATTACCGTAGCGGGCATTCCAAGACCCGAGCTGAGAATTCGGGCGCCAATGCGGCGGGTGCTCCCGGAGGACATGGTCAAAATGGCGCACCTGGCTTCAATCTAATTGTTCCCGTAGTGGTGGCTACCGCGCAGCACGGCGATGTGCCGATTTACTTCTCGGGATTAGGCACTGTGACAGCCTACAACACTGTAACTGTCCATAGCCGCGTGGACGGTCAATTAATCAGCGTGGCTTTCAAAGAAGGGCAATTTGTACATCAAGGGGATGTGCTGGCGCAAATTGATCCGCGGCCTTTCCAGGTAGTCCTGGAGCAGGCGGAGGGCGCGTTGGCCAAAGACCAGGCCCAGCGCAAAGACGCCGAAACCAATTTTGAGCGCTTCAAACTGTTGTTTAACGAAGGGGTAATTCCCAAACAACAATTGGATACGCAACAAGCGCAGGTAGGTCAGTTTGACGGGGCCATCAAGACCGATCAGGCCATGATCGATAGCGCAAAACTACAGTTGTCGTTCACTCATATTACTGCGCCAATCAGTGGCAGGATCGGTTTGCGTTTAGTGGATGCGGGAAACATGGTGCACGCTACTGATCCCGGCGGATTGCTGGTGATTACGCAATTGCAGCCCATCTCGGTGGTTTTTAGTTTGCCGCAGGATCAATTGCCACAGGTCGTCGCGAAGTTGCGCTCCGGTGGGCAGCTTCCCGTGGCGGCTTTCGACCGCGACGACATCGCCAAGATCGCTACGGGTACGCTAGCGAGCATCGACAATCAGATCGACACAACTACGGGAACCTACAAACTGAAAGCCACCTTCTCGAATGACAACAATATTTTATTCCCCAACCAATTCGTGAACGTTCATTTGCTGGTAGATACCAAGCGCAATCTTACCGTAGTGCCGGTCACCGCCATCCAGCGCGGACCGCAGGGCACGTATGTGTATGCCGTGGATAAGAATAACGTGGCCAAAATCCGTATCGTGACCGTCACGCAGTCCACTAACGAAAACGCGGGCTTGAGCAGCGGCGTGAACCCTGGAGACACGGTGGTCATCGATGGCCAGGATAAGTTGCAAGATGGAAGCCAGGTCAACCCGAACTTCGGCACTCCGCGCCATGCCGTGAATCCAGCTACGGGCAATAATCCGAGTACCACGCCCGCGCCAAATGCTCCTCCCAATCCCACCGCGCAGCCTGCGAGGGGCGCTTCGCGATGAACCTTTCGCGGCCGTTTATTTTACGGCCGGTGGCGACCACGCTCCTGATGGTCGGCATCTTGTTGGTGGGATTCGTAGCATACCGGCAACTTCCGGTTTCCGCTTTACCGCAAGTCGATTACCCCACGATACAAGTGCAAACGTTTTATCCAGGCGCCAGCCCGGACGTGATGGCTTCTTCGGTCACCGCGCCGTTGGAGCGTCAATTTGGCGAAATCCCCGGGCTCAACCAGATGACTTCCACAAGCTCATTTGGCAGCTCGATCATCACGTTGCAATTCGGGTTGGACCTGAACATCGACATTGCCGAACAGGAAGTGCAAGCAGCAATTAATGGCGCGTCCAATTTGTTGCCTACCGGGCTGCCGAACCCGCCGATTTACAGCAAGATCAATCCCGCCGATGCGCCGATTCTTACTCTGGCGCTGACTTCCAATTCGTTGGCGCTGTCGAAGGTGGAAGATCTTGCCGACACCACGCTGGCGCAGAAAATTTCTCAACTCTCGGGTGTCGGGCTGGTCAGCATTAGTGGAGGGCAGCGCCCCGCGGTGCGCGTGCAAGCGAATCCTACGGCGCTGGCGTCGTATGGACTGAGCCTGGAAGATTTGCGCACGGCGCTGAGCCAAGCCAATGTCGACCAGGCCAAGGGAACATTTGATGGTAAGCATCAGGCTTATACCATTGGCGCGAACGACCAGCTCATTGGCAGCGACAGCTACCGGCCGATCATCATCGCTTACCGCAACGGTGGGGCAGTGCGGCTTACGGATGTGGCTACCGTAGTGGACGGCGCCGAGAACGTTCGGCAAGCTGCGTGGGCCAACAAAAATCCGGCGGTTATTCTGAATATTCAACGCCAGCCCGGCGCGAATATTATTTCCGTCGTCGATCGCATCAAAAAACTTTTGCCGCAACTGCAATCTTCTTTGCCCGCCGCGATTCAGGTGAATATTCTCACCGACCGCACCACCACGATTCGCGCGTCGGTGGCGGACGTGCAATTTGAATTGATGTTGACCATCGGCTTGGTGGTGATGGTCATCTTTCTTTTTCTGCGCAGCGTGCGCGCCACCATCATTCCCAGTTTTGCGGTGCCGCTTTCTATCGTCGGCACATTTGGGGTGATGTATCTGCTGGGCTACAGCCTGAATAATCTTTCCTTGATGGCGCTCACCATCAGCACCGGTTTCGTGGTGGACGACGCCATCGTGATGATCGAAAACATCACCCGCTACATCGAGGAAGGCGAATCGCCGTTGCAGGCGGCGCTGAAAGGCTCGTCGCAAATCGGATTCACGATTTTGTCGCTGACGGTTTCGCTGATCGCAGTCTTGATTCCGCTGTTGTTCATGGGCGACATCGTGGGCAGGCTTTTCCGGGAGTTCGCCATCACGCTGGCGGTGACCATTCTGGTTTCCGCGTTTGTGTCGCTAACACTGACGCCCATGATGTGCGCCAAACTTTTGCGGCACCGGCCTCGCGAACAAGAGGGCTGGTTTTACCGCCAATCGGAAGACGCGTTTAACCGGGTGATTGCGGGATATGGCCGCACGCTGAAAGTGGTGCTGCAGTATCGCGCCATCACGTTGTTGGTCACCGTTGGTACTTTGGTCGCCACAATTCTGCTGTACATCTACGTTCCCAAAGGGTTTTTCCCGGTGCAGGACACCGGCGTGATCCTGGGAGTTTCCGAAGGTCCGCAAGATGTTTCGTTTCCGGCGATGGCGCGGCGGCAGCAGGCGCTGGCCGATGTTATTTTGCGCGATCCCGCGGTGGAGAGTTTGTCGTCCTTCATCGGCGTCGACGGCACCAACACCACGCTGAACAGCGGACGCATTCAGATTAATTTGAAGGCGCTGGAGCAACGCAAAATTAATGCCAGCGACGTGATTCGCCGTCTGCAGCCAGAGGTGGCGAAAGTCGATGGCGTGTCGTTGTTTATGCAGCCGGTGCAGGACCTGACGGTCGAGGACCGCGTAAGCCGAACCCAATTTCAGTACAGCTTGGAAGATGTGGACGCAAGAGAATTGGCGTACTGGACGCCGCGCTTCATCAAAAAGCTGCAGGCCGTTCCGGAGATTCGCGACGTGGCCAGCGATCAGCAAAACCAGGGGTTGCTGGCCACGCTGACGATTGATCGCGACACCGCCGCGCGGCTCGGTGTGCTACCCGCGGATATCGACAACACCTTGTACGACGCTTTCGGCCAGCGCCAGGTCTCGACTATTTTCACGCAGCTCAACCAGTATCACGTGGTGCTGGAAGTCGATCCGCAATTCCAGCAGGATCCGGACGCGCTCAAGAGTATTTACGTGCACTCCTCGACCGGGCCGCAGGTTCCTTTGAGCGCGTTCACGCGCATGGAGCCGGGAAGCACCCCGCTCACGCTGAATCATCAAGGGCAATTTCCGGTGGTGACGTTGTCGTTCAACCTGGCGCCCGGCGCCGCGCTGGGCGACGCAGTAAACGCCATCAACAAAATCAAGAGCGATTTAAATATGCCGCCGAGCATACAGGGACTCTTCCAGGGGACCGCGGCGGCGTTTCAAAATTCGCTGGCGAACGAGCCTATCCTGATATTGGCCGCGCTCATCACCGTGTACATCGTGCTTGGCGTTTTATATGAGAGCTACATTCACCCCATTACGATTTTATCCACGCTGCCGTCCGCGGGAGTGGGCGCGATTTTGGCGCTGCTGCTGTGCCGCACGGAATTCAGCGTCATTGCGTTGATTGGAATCATCCTGCTAATCGGCATCGTCAAGAAAAACGCCATCATGATGATTGACTTCGCTCTGGAGGCCGAGCGCAAAGAAGGCATGGCGCCGCTGGACGCGATTTACGATGCGTGCCTGCTGCGCTTTCGGCCGATCATGATGACCACCATGGCGGCGTTGCTGGCGGGCTTGCCACTGGCTTTGGGCACGGGCGTGGGAGCGGAGTTGCGCCGCCCATTGGGAATCACAATTGTCGGTGGATTAATTCTGAGCCAGTTGCTGACGCTGTACACTACGCCGGTCGTTTATCTGGCTTTCGACTGGCTGGCGCAGCGGTTCAAGTTTCGCATCGGCAATCCCATGGAAGAGTCTGGGGATGGACACGCGCCCAGTCCGGCGCGGGGAGATTAGGCCGTGCACCTTACCTCCAATTTCTCCGCTCCGTTCATTCGACGGCCGGTAGCCACCTCGCTAATCACCATTGCGATTTTTCTTTCTGGGGCCGTGGCGTTTAATTTTTTGCCGGTAGCACCTCTACCGCAAGTGGACTTCCCAACAATTTCGATTGGTGCAGGCTTGCCGGGTGCCAGCCCGGAGACCATGGCCTCGGCGGTGGCCACGCCGTTGGAGCGGCAATTCGGCCGCATCGCGGGCGTCACGCAGATGACGTCTTCGAGTGGACTGGGGAACACCGGTATCGTTTTGCAATTTGATCTGAATCGCGACGTAAATGCCGCAGCGCGCGACGTGGAAGCGGCCATCAACGCGGCGCGCAGTCAACTGCCGGCCGATCTCCCTTACCAGCCGACGTATCGCAAGGTGAATCCCGCGGACGCGCCTATTTTGTTGCTGTCGCTGACTTCCGACAACGTGCCGCCAGCGGAAATTTACGATGCGGCCGATTCCATCCTGGCGCAAAAACTTGCGCAGATAAACGGGGTTGGGCAGGTGTTCGTGTGGGGCAGCGCGCGGCCCGCGGTTCGCGTGGAAGTAAATCCGACACAGCTAAACAGCTACGGCGTAAGTCTGGAAACGGTGCGCAAGGCGTTGCAATCCGCGAACGCTAATCTGGCCAAAGGCTCGGTATCTAACGATAAAAAAACCATAAACATTACCGACACCGATCAGATTTTTAAAGCTTATGAATATCAACCGCTGATTATTGCCGGACACGCTGGTTCGGCTCTGCGGCTGCAGGACGTAGCGGAGGTTGTGGATTCGCTGGAGGACACTCGAAACCTGGGCCTTGCCGGCGGGCAGCGGTCGGTAATCCTGGCCGTTTTCCGCCAGCCCGGCGCGAATATGATCGCGACCGTCGATCGCATCCTGCCGATGCTGCCCATGCTGCGCGCGTCTATTTCTCCGTCGCTGCATTTAAATGTGCTCATCGATCGCACCACCACTATTCGGTCGTCGGTCCACGATGTGGAGGTGGCGCTGATAATCTCCATCCTGCTGGTGATTTTTGTGGTGTTCGCGTTTTTGCGGAATGTGTGGGCCACGATAATTCCCAGTGTGGCCGTGCCACTGTCTTTGGTTGGCACTTTCGGCGTCATGTATCTTTGCCACTACAGCCTCGACAATTTATCCTTGATGGCGCTGACCATTTGCACCGGATTCGTCGTGGATGACGCCATCGTGGTAATTGAAAATATCGCGCGGCACATTGAATCAGGAATGGCGCCTTACGATGCGGCGATGAAGGGCGCCAGCGAAATAGGGTTCACGGTCATTTCCATGAGCGCGTCGCTGGTCGCCGTTTTCATTCCCATATTGATGATGGGCGGCATTGTGGGGCGGCTCTTCCGTGAATTCGCCGTGGTGCTCAGCGTGGCCATCGTGGTGTCGCTGTTTATTTCGCTGACCACCACGCCGATGATGTGCGCGCGGTTCTTGCGTCACGATACCGGGCGGCACAACCGGCTGTACCGTTTTTCGGAGCGGTCTTTCAATGGCTTGTTGGGCACCTACGACTACTCGCTGAAGTGGGTGCTGCGGCACCAGTTCTTAATCCTGTTGCTCACTATCGGCACGGTGTGCCTTAACCTCTATTTGTTCGCGAAAACTCCAAAGGGATTTTTCCCCCAACAGGACACCGGACGCATCAGCGGCCTGATCCAAGGCGATCAGGACCTGTCCTTCCCGGCCATGGCCGAAAAAATGCGCGCGTTTACCGACATTGTTTTGCAAGATCCGGCGGTGGATACCGTGGCCTCTTTTGCCGGCGGCGGCAACGGTGGTGGGACAGCGCGCATGTTCGCGTCGTTGAAGCCTTTGAAAGAGCGCAAGATCAGCGTCGATGAAGTTATCGGGCGCATTCGCGATAAGACCGCGGCGATACCGGGAGCTTCATTGTATTTGCAGGCGGTGCAGGATCTCGGTATCGGCGGACGCTTTGGCGGCGCGCAATACCAGTACACCTTGCAGGCCGACAATCTTGACGACCTGAATCACTGGGCGCCGATCATTATGGAGCGCATGCGCGCGATTCCAGAATTGCGCGACGTAAATAGCGATCAGCAAATGAAGGGACTGCAGACTTCGCTGTTGATTGATCGAGATACGGCTTCGCGAATGGGCGTGAATGTTCTGGATATCGACAACACTCTGGCGGACGCGTTTGGGCAGCGCCAAGTTTCAAATATTTATAAAGGGATGAATCAGTATCACGTGGTGATGGAAGTCGCCCCGGAAGCGCAGGAGGGTCCGCAAGCGCTCAACACGATTTATGTGCCTTCGAAAAGCGGGAAATTGATTCCGCTGAGCGCCTTCGCGCGTTACGAGCCGAGTAATACCGCGCTATCCGTGAATCACCAGGGCGTGTTTCCAGCCATTACGCTGTCATTTAACCTTGCGCCGGGGGCTTCATTGGGGCCCGCGGTGGAGGATATCGAGGCGGCGCAACGAGAGCTGCGAGTCCCTTCCACCTTGCACGAAATGTTCCAAGGAAATGCGCAAGCGTTTCAGGATTCTCTTGCGACGGAAGGCATACTGATTCTCACTGCGTTGGCCGCCGTGTATATCGTGCTCGGGATACTTTATGAAAGTTACATCCATCCCATCACTATTCTCTCCACCATTCCTTCGGCGGGCATTGGCGCATTGCTGGCGATTCGCTTCATGAAATCGGATCTGAACATCATCGCGCTGATTGGAATTATTCTGCTGATCGGCATCGTGAAGAAAAACGCCATTTTGATGATCGACTTCGCGGTGCAAGTGGAACGAGAAGGGCGCAAATCCCCGGTGGAAGCGATCTACGAAGCGTGCCTACTGCGCTTCCGACCCATTTTGATGACTACCATGGCGGCGCTGCTTGGCGCACTGCCATTGGCGTTGGGTAGCGGCGTGGGCTCGGAGTTGCGCCGGCCGCTGGGTATCACAATCGTCGGCGGACTAATCCTGAGCCAGATGCTGACCTTGTTCACCACGCCGGTGGTGTACATCTATATGGACCGGCTGCAAACCTGGATTCAAAGCCTGCGAAGGCACGGCGCAGCTGCCACCCCAGCGCACGCTCAAAGCGATTAAACAAGCTTTACGGCTTCGTCAACGGTAGCGGTTGATCCGCGTCTATCTCTGACTTTACGGCGACTACGCCTGCTTCATTTGCGTGCGAAATGGCGCTTGGTCTCGTCAGGTAAACCAGAAACGGTGACACTTCAAAGGGCATCTTTTCGTAGTCAGCGATGGAGCCTTCTGATTCCAACTTGCGCAACAATAGGCGGTCGTCCCAGGGCTGAACGATGATGCGTCCGCCGATTGGCAAGGCTGCCAGGACATTGGCGTTGGCGGCCGGTTTCGTGCCCGGCTGCTGCGAAACTTCAGCCGAGGCGATTGTCGAGGTGCCTGGGATGCTGTCGCCCAAGTGCGGGCTGATCAGATTAGGAATTTCCTTGGCGCGCTCTTGCAACGCTTGGAAAAATGCCTGCGCGGATCCCGACTGATCGCGGTACGGAGATTTCTTCAGCAACTCAGCGCCTTTTTTGTTGGCCGTTTCTTCTTCCTGGGCATTGCGCGCAAAACCAAAGTGATGGAAGGTTTCCTTCTCGTCAAAACGCATATGGCTGAAAAATGCGAACTGCGTGTCCATGCGGTGGCCGAGCAGCACATGGCCCAGTTCGTGGGCCAGAACCGCTGCCAGGCTGGCTTCGTCAGGTAACACGTCGATCAATCCGCGGCTCAACACGATGGTGTGGCCCATGGTGAAGGACTCCAGCGTGGAGGTCATCAGCACGCGGCAGTGCACTTCCGGCTGGATATCCACATCGTTGGTTACTTCCAGATTGTTCACCACCGTTTCGAGCAGCTTGTCCACGTCGCCGGAAGGCGCCATCAGGCCCATGCGCTGCATCTTCCCCGCGACGTTTTCTTCGGCGAGGTGCTCCCACGCGCGTTTGGCATGCAACGGCGAGTAACCTTTGCCAAGCTCCGCTTGATCGGTGATTTGCGGCCCTTCGATCTCGACGCTGGTGAGCGTCTGTTCCGAATGTTGTTGATTCAGGTCGTAACCCCACAAGCGTGTCTGCGCTTTGAAGGCCTGGAACGCGGAATGTTTTCGCTTGCCGTACTGCACGTTGCCTTCTTCGCTATACACAAAGGATGGGAGCCATTCGTTCTTGGCGGAGTTGGATCGCCAGCTGTCAAAATTAAAATAGAAGCTGCTGGCGTTAGATCCCGTGAATGCGCCGTTGAAGCGAACGATGTGGTAGTCCTGATCTTCCACCCAGATGCGCCCTGCAAAACGGCCCTTGCCCGCGCCCGGCAAAGGGTCAAGGTCAAAAATCACGCAACGCACTTCGCCCAGGAATTCCTTACCTGCGTAGGTGAACTTGTAGTGCTGGCGGTCAAAGCCGTCCGCGTCCAGATAAATCATCTGCAGGAATCCGCGCGGCAAAAAGTCGCTGGAGAAAAAGCGGCCGACACTCAGCAGCAGGGTGTGCTTTCCGCTGTCATTGATGAGCGGCTCGAGTTCCACACCCTTGGCCAATTCTGCGCGCCCCAGGAAATATCGATCTCCGTCTGGAACCGCGCCCAGTTCTTTATCGGGCCGCACCGTTTGGATATAGGTCTCCACCAGCGGCGAGTAACGGCGCAGCATCTGCACCTCGGCCTGCTCCTGAGTCACGATTTTGTCCACGACCGCGGTAACGGTGGTGGATTCCGTGGCATTCGCGGCAATAGGCATAGCTCCCAGCAGCAAAGTTGCCGGCAAAATCATTCGTGTGCGCATTCGTTCTCCGAACATTGGTAAGTTTTAAGGATGAGGCGACGAGCTGAATCCTAGCCGCTGGCAACGTCGCTGCCATCTGTCCCAAAGCACAGTTTACGGACAGCCGTCTGCGCGTTTCGCGGGGTGTCCCTACGCGCCGGACCGGCCGGTCGGGGACAATATTTTTTGCTTTTCGGTGATAACTCTTCCAAGATAAGCCGACATTCAATCCAACAGAAGGAAAACAAAATTTATGAATCTTACTGAAACACCGGTAATTGTGACTTGGCCGGAAACTCACTATGTTTTTCTTGAAAAGATCGGCCCATTCCAAAATACGGCCCCGGCGGCATGGGGAAGTGTGCACCAATTTGTTCCGGCGATTTCTGAACACAACATGATCACTGGCTATACGAGCCTCTATAAGGTAGGGCCGAAGATTTATCGGGCTGGAGTTTCGGTCGCTGCAGCGCCACAACAGGTGCCTGAGGGGCTGGCTTACGAAAAATTCAAAGGCGGGAAATACATGAAATTTGTGTTGACCGGGCCGTACTCGGACCTGCCGCAAGCATCGCGGCGCGTCTTTGAGATTGTCGCGGAGAAGAAAATTCAACTGCGAGACGACTACTGTATTGAAAATTACGCCACCGACCCGAGAACCACGCCTGTGGAGAAATTAATCACCGAGATACTTGTACCTGCGGTGTAAGTAGCTTCGGCGCAGCGATTAGGATAAGTTGCGGATAATAAGCGGCCCTTCACTTCGCGTTACGAACTACCAATCAAATAGCCGGTCAGAAAAACAAGCACTCCGCCGACGATGACCTGGAAAGCCGCCTGCAAAAACGGCGTATCCATATAACGATGGCGAATGTAAGCGATGGTAATGAGTTCAATAGCCACGACGACAGTCGCGACGGCCATGGCGATGTGGAAGTTGGAAATTAAGAAGGGAAGCGTGTGCCCGAGGCCACCGGCGGTGGTCATCAGACCGGTGGCTCCGCCCCGAATCCATGGAGAGCCGCGGCCGGTGAGCGAACCGTCGTCGGAAAGCGATTCAGCGAAGCCCATGGAAATTCCGGCGCCGATGGATGCTGCGAGCCCTACGAGAAAGGCTTCCCAGCTCTTATGAGAAGCAAACGCCGCGGCAAATAAGGGCGCGAGCGTGGAAACTGAGCCGTCCATCAGTCCGGCGAGGCCAGGCTGCACGACCTGCAACAAGAACAATTTGCGATGCGATTCGTCTTCCTGGGCGCGGGCATTTTCGGTTAGATGTTTTTCTTCCAGATCGCCGGCGGTGGCGGAGTGTTTTCTTTCTTCATCGGCCAGCTTGTTCAAAAGCTCGCGAATGGAAACATCGGTAATGCGGGCTACAGCTTTGTCATAAAATCGGGCCGCTTCCATTTCCATTACTCGTGCCTGGCGTCTGGCGACGTTCACCCCGAGTGGACGAGTCAACCAGGTGGGCTTGCGGGTCAAAAAGCCCTTCACGTTTTCGCGGCGAATCAAGGGAATGCGGTCGCCGAAGCGCTCGCGAAACATGGCCATCAGGCGGTCGCGGTGGACCACTTCTTCTTCGCGCATTTCTTCAAACATCTGCGAGGTCGCGGGATATGAATCCCGCAAACCCTCGGCAAACTCCCCGTAAATGCGGCCGTCTTCTTCTTCGGACGCAATGGCCAGGGCCAGAATTTCTTTCTCGGTTAAATCTCTGAATTTTTTCTGAGCCATCTTGTCCTGGATACCTCTATGGGGAAGAAGAATCGCACAAACAGTCAGAATAAGTCATCTCGGGGAAATGTAGTCCCGGGCCATTGAGACAGCGAGCTGGACGGCATTAGGGGCTGGTTTGCGCGGTGCGGCGCGGTCCGATAGAATTTCGGCTGCTATCCTTCGGCGTGCAGGAGTGATGATGAGTCCGACCACCAATGAAAATGAGCGCATGAATCGGCCGCTCGACGTTGTCGATCCGCAAATTGCCGAGCTGTTGCGCGATGAAGCGCTCAGGCAGGCCACTGGGCTGGAGCTGATCCCCTCTGAAAATCTGGTCTCCGAAGCGGTGCTGGAGGCCATGGGCTCGATTTTCACCAACAAATACGCGGAGGGTTATCCGGGCAAGCGCTATTATGGCGGCTGCGAATATGCGGACAAAGTGGAACAACTGGCCATTGATCGCGCGAAGGAATTATTCGGGGCCGAACATGCCAACGTGCAGGCGCATTCGGGGACATCGGCCAACGTCGCGGTGTATATGTCCGCGCTGCAACCGGGCGACACCGTGTTGGGAATGAACCTCGCGCATGGCGGACATTTAACGCATGGGCACCCGCTGAATTTTTCGGGGCGCATGTATAAGTTCGTGCCCTACGGAGTGAAGAAAGAAGACGAGCGCATCGATTACGAAGCACTGGAGAAATTAACGCAGGAACATAAACCCAAAATGATTGTAGCTGGCGCGAGCGCGTATTCGCGGATCATAGATTTCGAGCGCATTGGCAAAATTACCAAAGCTGCCGGGGCGTTATTTTTTGTGGATATGGCGCACATCGCGGGGCTGGTGGCAGCGGGAATTCATCCGAGCCCGGTGCCGCACGCGGATTTTGTTTCCACCACGACGCACAAGACGTTGCGAGGACCGCGCGGGGGATTGGTACTGTGCAAGACGGCCTTCGCGAAGGAATTGGATAAATTGACGTTTCCCGGAACGCAGGGCGGTCCGCTGGTGCACATCATTTCTGCCAAAGCGGTGTGCTTGAGGGAAGCCATGGAGCCCTCGTTCAAGGAGTATCAGAAGCAGGTGATACTGAACGCCAAGGCTATGGCAGCGGCCATCGCCAAGCGCGGTTTTCGTATTGTTACCGGAGGCACGGACAATCATTTATTTCTCGTGGAAGTGTATTCGCGCGGAATTACCGGAACGGACGCGGAAAAAGCGTTGGATCGCGCGGGAATTACTGTCAACAAAAACTCCATTCCCTTTGATCCCTTGCCGCCGATGAAAGGTGGAGGAATACGCCTGGGCAGTCCTTCGGTGACCACGCGAGGCTTGCGCGAACCGGAAATGCAAGAAGTGGGGAATTGGATCGCGGATGTTCTCGAGCATATGGGCGATAGTACTGTGGAGCAGCGTGTGCGCAAACAGGTAGCAGAGCTGGCAGGACGTTTTCCGATTTATGCGGCGCGCATGAATGTTCGCGCCGCCAGCCGCGTGCAAGTAAGCGCCTAACAGTGCGAAAAACCCTGCTGAAGATGCGCAAACCGTAGTCGCAGAAAAATTTCAGAAACCAAACCCTTAGTCAATGAGTCCGGCTGTCCCAAGACTGGCCGTTGGGCCAGTAGCTTCCAAAACATTGGGCGAGTAATCTCTCCACTCGCATGGGAATCCTTAACGTTACGCTGCTCGGTCTTTTCGTCCTTGCCCGGCTGGTTCTTCATGTTAAGACCGTTCAACTTTTGCCTGTCGCAATAAGTGGAATGCCTGCTATGGGGGTGGGTTTGGGGCGGCGTACGTGCATTAAATTCCCAGAATTTCGCAGTGAAACTCGCTAACGAGGGACTCTATGACGGAAACGGAAGCCTTTCGGGAATTCAAAACCGGTCTGAATCTATTGCGCGACAATCATGCGGAAAAAGCTCTTCCTTATATGCGCCGCGCGGTGGACCTGGACCGCAACAATCCATATTACATGTCATACCTTGGGGTGGTCCTGGCGCGCTCTGAAAGAAAATGGGGAGAAGCGGAAAGGTTGTGCGATTCCGCAGTGAAAATGAAGCGCAACCAGGCGCAACTCTATCTAAATCTCGCGGACGTGTATAAGACCGCGGGCCGCCGTGATGAGGCGGTGGAAGCTTTACAGGCGGGATTGAAATTCGCGCGTCGCGATGTGCGGCTCAATATCGCGATGAATAAACTGGTGCCACGGCGGACCCCGGTGGTGGGGTTTCTGAGCCGCACGCACCCCATCAATCGGCAATTGGGAAAAGTTCGACACCGCACGCTGAGTATATTTGGCAGAGGAAAAATCAGTATGGGTAAACCAGTCACGGCTTAAATACGCAGCCGTTTTGCGAAGCGAGCAGAAAGATCAGGGCACCCGCGATTCCGGGATGCCCTGTTTTTTTTGATAACAATTTAGTTCTGTTGGCCTGGTGCGTCGAAGGAGTAGCTGGCCTGTTTGGTCATTTCCATCAGCGTTTTAAACCCGATCCCAATCATGCCGTTCTGCAAGGTGTCTTTGCGAACGACCTCGGCAAGATATTCGCGGCCAATTACAGAAGGATCGCCGGCATAAGGCATGGTGACAAAAAGCCGCTGGCCTACGTCGTAACCCAGTTCCGTGGTGTGGAAATAAATCCCGCTGCGGGAGACGCTTACGCTGCCGCGCAAATCATCGAAGTATTTCTGTCCTGGATCGGACGGTCGGATGCGCATCACCAGAGTGATCTTGCAGCGGCGGCTGCTACGGCGTTCGGAAAGCGCGGATGGCCTGGATGGACCGCCGGCGATCGATGTCTGCTTCAGGAGTTCGTGCCTGGTTGCCATGGCAAATCACCTCTCCCGCTGAAAGCTAAATCCTTGGCAAGTGTGCGCCGGGCGCGAAAGTAAAACCATAGCGGAACCGTACCCCGCTGTCAGTAGCCCGCCAGAAAATTATCGTAGTACCGAGGTACCAGGAAGCGAATCGGGGTGTTGATGTAGGAGGACAGAGGAAAAAACAACGTAATTCCAAATTGGGACTGGTACCGGAGTGGGACTTTACTGTGGGCGGTTATTCTGAATTTGAAAATGCTAACCCTAATCTTTGCCGGACACTGACGGGCGCAAACAACATTTTAGCTTTTATTGGCGCGGTTGGGGAATTGCAATGCCTGTTCCGGCGTCCAGCCTGGCGGAGCTCGCAATCTGTGCGACGGCACCGCAGGAGAGTTCCATAAACTCAGAGGGATTGCTAATGATGAATACTAGTGCGCGACGAGGTTTACATGCAGGGGACGCAGCGCAAGAGGCGTTGAAAGACAGCGTTAAAGGAAGCGGGAATTACATAACAACGGACACTTTGAAGTCCTGTGACATGTCCCAAAGCCTGAGAAAGATTCGCGTGCGAGTGGATTCGCGCAATCGCGCGTGGCATGAAGGTTTAACCAGAATGATGGCGAATCATGCCGGCCTGGAGATTCTTGACAGCGGCGCGGATGAAATATTTAGCGTTGAAAAGATTCTCGAAGATTCACCAGACGTGCTGTTGCTTACGTCTTGCGGAAATCTCGACAGCGATATATCGAACATTCGCAAAGTACGGATCGTTGCGCCGGGCGTGCGGATTGTGATGTTCGGTGGCACAGGTGCGGAGCGGGAGCTTCTGCAGTATGCGCGCGCTGGAATCCGGGGCTATTTGTTGCTGGGAGCCTCGGCTAAAGATGTGTGGGAAACGTTGAAAGCGGTACATGCCGGGAAAGCATCGTGTCCCAACTCGCTTTGCGGCCTGTTGTTTAATTAATTCGAGCGCGAGGCGACCAGTTTGCCTTCGGGAACGGTGCGGCAGCAGTTGGGTTTGACGCGCCGCGAGCAGCAACTGATTCCGCTGATTGCCGAGGGGCTCACAAACAAAGAAATTGCGAACCGTTTTTGCTTGTCGGAGCAAACGGTGAAGAATCATTTATATCGAATGAAGCATAAGGTCGGCGCGGACAACCGGCTGGGCATCGTCCAAACCTGCCACACGCAGGGATTCCTGTTGTAGCTTGCGCGACGGCTAGATGGCTTTTGCCACTATGATGCGAATTCCCGGAGGCGCGGTTTTTCCGGCGGCCAACATCCGCGTTGCCAGAGTTTCGGCTTTGGTGATGAGACTCTTCTGGAGTCGCGTTGGAAGTAGGCGTGAAAGTGGAGCTATCGTTTTGGTGAGGAGCCTTTCGCCGGAACGCAGTCCGGCGCGCGGTCCAACCAATAGGGCAGATCTGAAGATAATCAGCGAGTGAAGTCCAAGGGCCTTGACATCGTCCTCGGTGCGCCCTTTGACTCGATTATAAAAGAGCATTGAGTTGGTGTTCGCGCCCATTGCGGAAATCAGCGTGAATGATTTTGCCCGTGAGCGTTGGCGATTTTCGCAAAATCTACGATGGCGGTGTGATCGACTTTTTCGAAGTTCTCTTTGACCAGCACCTCCTTCAGTTTCGAATTCGAGATGTTCAAAGGCCTTCGCGAGACGGAAATCACGTTGGCTATCGCCGGATCGTCGAGCAGCTGCCGAACCAGAACAGACCCGGTAAGGCCGGTGCTGCCGATGAGGGTGGCGATCACGGGTTGCTGTTTTTCTGGCTGGCGAGCGTTTTCCGAGTCAGTTCTTGGGCCTGCCGGGCAACCAAATTAGTGATAAGCAGTGGCAAGGTTGGAGCTATCTCCGAACTTACAGTTTGCGCTGACCTAGTCCGCAGCGGCTTCGAGGTATTAAGGTCTGTCAGCCAAGACGGTTCGCGTTTAGCTTAAACGCTCCATGAGACTTTTCCAGCGTTTCCAGGCGTCGGCGCGAGCTTTGCGATCGGCTTCTTTGGCGTCAGGGGCTTCTCCGGCACGCATGAACCCGTGACCTGCGCCGTCATAAGTGACAGGCTCAAAGTTTTTGCCTGCGGCTTTCATGTTGGTGATGGCGTCGGGGATGGTGGCGCCGATGCGTTGGTCGTTGCCGGCGTAGAAACCGTAGACCGGGGCTTTGATCCGCGCCATGGCATCTTTGTCCGGCGGCGGGCCGTAAAATACGAACGCGGCGGCAAGATCCGGGCGATTGGTTGCGAAACGGAAAGTCTGGCCGCCTCCCCAACAGAAACCGGCCACGAACAGTTTGCCGTTTGAGGCCGGCAATTTCAGGGCGTAGTCAGCAGTGGCGTTGAGATCGGCGGTGATTTGATCGGGATTCAAATGGCCTATCGCTTCGATGGCTTTATCGCCGGGAAAATCAGAAGTGCGTCCACCGTTGGAGGCCATGCCGGAGAGCAGATCGGGAGCGACAGCGATGTAACCAGCCTCAGCAACTTCGTCGGCAAGTTCCTGGGCCCAGTCGCTGAGGCCAAAAATTTCGTGGATGATCAGGACCACGGGCCGTTTGTCTTTTGATTCGGGATACACGATGAAAGTCTGGACCGCGCGCGAGTCATGTTTGACAGTGACCCACTCGCGATGACGAGGGGATTGCTTGAGTTTTGCCTGGGCCCAATCCTGGGCGCTGGAGTTCGCGGAGAATAAAGTCAGCGCAAAAATTGAGCAGAGAAATGTAAAGGTGAGACGTTTCATTTTTTGACCCTTCGCGGATATCGAGTGTTAGGTGGCGAGGAAATGATAATGCTCGTAGAACGTGCTGGCAAGTTTTTGGGGCGTATATCTCCTGGAGCAGTTTGGCGGCGATGCGCCAACTAAGAACATCCATCAAAGATGTGTAGGCAGCCAGCGTAGATAGGTCTTTACATGGGTATGTGTCTTACTTCGCTTAGCCAGATGGCTCTGAAGGGTGATCGATGCCTTTCAGAGCCTGCGAAGTTTACTTTTTATCCGGGTCACCTTTATCTGAACTGCGGACGATGCGAACTACGCCGTGGATGGGCTGGCCTCCGAAATGCGAAGTCGCAGGACCGGTTAACACCAAGGTCACGTTCGAAAACTGGACCTCGGTGCCCCCGTTGATGCAGACCTGCAGGGTGGATGACCCCTTAGCCTCGAAGGACGCGGAGCTCCCGTTGCCGGTAATGCCCACTGGGCCGGTGACCACAAAACCAGGGACAGTAGTGGCAGGGCTGTTGGCGGGGCAGACGGTGGTGTCGTAGCTAACCAAGGCATCCGTCATTGTGACGTGGTGAGTATGGGGACTACGCGTTGCGGGATTGTCAACGTTAGGAGAGGCAGGAGGAGTAATCGGGTGTTGCAGAATCCAATAATCGGAATGTTCCATGGTCATGAAGGCAGAGAAATCGGCTTTCCCGGAATCTCCTTCCAGCTTC